>WNGM01010534.1_pt1 | contig 13195 bp, 14 predicted proteins | sample 5400571 | NCBI WGS metagenome assembly WNGM01 (sample SAMN13153378, study PRJNA577476) | soil metagenome | isolation source: 100 cm soil or saprolite under Garry oak tree replicate 2 | place: USA:California | collected 2016-06-15
TCAGGTCGCCGCTTCGGATGCGATGACGGTCTCGGCGACGGGCATCTTTACGCTCCAGCTGCCGCAACTCGAGTCCGGCGGCACCTCGGTCTCCGGCCCGGAGATTGTGCACGAGGCTCCTCTCAATCTTCAGCTCCTAGCCATCGTCACGGGTGCACTGGCCGCCATCGGTATCGGGCTGTTCCTCACGCGGCGGAGGCGCTGAGTTGGCTCCGCGAGCAACCTTCCTTGCGCTAGCAGTGCTCCTAGTCGGGTTGGCCCTCACGGCCGTCCCCGCGATGGGACAGGTCCCGCTCGTCCCGACGTTGACCGGGCCATCCTCACTCGCCCCCAAGGAGACGGCCGTGTACAACCTCACCCTCGCGGGAGGACCGATCGGAACCGTGTCGTACACGGTCCAATGGTACGTGACCGGTCCCGGTGCGTCGGGCGCGGTGCCCTCCCAAGCCAGTCCAACGACGGAGACGCGCAACACGACGGCGTTCCGCCTGAACGTCACGGCACCGTCGGGGGAGGCCTCCGTCACCCTCGTCGTGAAGGCGAGCGCCCAACTCGGCACCACGTACGAGAACTCAACGGTGGAGAAGGCGATCTCGATCATCACGCCGATCGTCCTGTCGGGGACGTTCCGCAATGATGGCACGACGGCCGCGGTGAACATCACCGTCCGCTTCTACGTGGACGACGGACTTGTCGGATCGAAGAAAATCGCTCGGATCGATTCCCACGCCACGACCACGGCGACGTTCAACTACCTGCCAGTTGGGCTGCAACCTGGAACGCACCGCGTTCGAATCGAGGCGGACCTCGACGGGAACGGGATCATCGACCCCTCCCGCGGCGAGGTCGTCCTGTCGGATCTGTTCTACAAATCGACGCCGAGCCTCGGCACCGGATGGACCGTCCTCATCGGCATCGCCGTTTTCTTCCCCGTCTTCCTCGGGACCGTCGCCCTGAGACGCCGCCAGCGAACGTGAATCAGGTGGACTCGAGGAGCCACACGTCGGAGTGGTTCCGCAGGAGCATCCCCAGCTTCGTCCGGCTGATCCCCGCGCGCTTCAGGAGCGGCTCGAGCCGCGCGTCCTCCGGGAGTTGGACCTCGCCATCGACCCACGTCGTCGCAACGGGTTCGTAGCGCACGCCGCGATCTCCGACGCGGACGCGGGCGGCCGCCGCCTCCCGGAATGTGTGCAGGACGATGTGGACGGACGTGACCGCGGTCGGACGCATCTTCCGATTGTAGAATTGCGCGACCTCGCGGTGCACGGGCGCAAACTCCCCGACGCGCTTCGCGTATTCCCGCCATCCGCGCTCGAACGGCGAACGGAGGGTCGACATGCAGTGCTCCGTGACGGGCCGGACCTCTTCGAACGTCGAAAGGATCGACTGGCCCGTCGTGAGGGCGGTCATGAACTCGGGCCACGAGCCGTACTCCTCCTTGGGCATCGCGACCGCCAGGTTCCGCGCGAGGGAAACGAGATAGTTGTTGAGGCCGGCGACGCCGACCTTGGCGGCGATGTCCTCCAGGAACAGATGCGTGGCGATCTCCACGAATGGATTGCTGTCCGGGATCCGGGAATCCGCCATCTCAGCGTTCCCCCTTGATCCGCGCGCCGCGCAGCACGAGCGCGTACACGCACTCGTAGTTCCGGAGGAGCGCCCGCACGTGATCCTCGTTGATGTTGACCTGGACGACGTTCTTCGAGGAAATCTTCGTCTCGCCGCTCCAGCCGCGCGTGGCGAGCAGGTAGCACGCGAGGGAGTTCCCGGCGACCGAGACGTTCTTCGCGATCTCCTCGCGGAATCGCTCGTGGAAGACGCAGAAGTTGCACACCGCGATGTTGTGGACGTTCTCGTTGTACTCGTCTGTGACGGCGCCGTCCGCGGGGCTCATCCGTCCGACCGCGAAGCGGGTGCGGAAGATCGTCGGCACGTAGCAGCACTGGCGCATCGCGTAGAGGTATCCGACGACGTCCCCGTCGATGTCCGTGATGGCCATGTCCGTGAGGGGCGTCACCTCGCCCTCGATGCTGAAGGCCGTCCGGCTCTCCCGCACCGCGACGTTGAAGGCGCGAGGTTGTCTCCGACCCGCTGCCAGAACTCGACGACCCCGTCCGCGCCCGCCTTCTCAATCATGTCCTCGATCAGGGAGGCGAGGGCGACGTCGATCACGAAGGGCCTCCGGTCATGGGATCACACGAACGACGTGAGGACCTGCTTCAGGTAGGCCCGCCATTCCTTCTCGGCCTTCGCCGCCACCGCGTCGCCGCGCAGGTCCCGCAGCTTGTCGACCAGGATCGTCACGAAGCCGTCCCAGTGGCCCGCGGTCATGAACGGGGCCGTCGTGCCGACCTCGTTGTAGGCCATGGGCACGATCTCCTGCAACGGGCCGGGACCGACGAGCGCGCCGAGCCGCGATTGCAGATATTGGGCGATCTCCTTGTTCTTCTTGAACTCCTTCGTGTCGCCGAACTTCTCGACGAACAGGATTCGGGTGAGCCGCTTCAGTTCGCCCGCGACCGCCTCGTCGTACGACGCGAGGATCGCCGGCGTCACGGGCTTGGACTCGAACAGATGGCGGACGACGATCGAAGCCTTCAGGACGTTCGCGAGGACGCCCTGCATCTTCGTGATCTCGACGGGCTTCGTCGTCAGGAACACGAGGAACGCGCGGTCCCCGACGCCCGAGATGATGATCGTCCCCGCCTCGAACTGCTGCACGGACATCATCATGTTCTGTCCGCCGAGCTGGCTGCAGATGTGCGCGAGGTTGCCCTTGAGGAGGTTCAGCAGTCGGTATTGCCGCGGATCGAGGCGGTTCGGGATCGAGGACGAGAAGATGCGGCCGTCGACCCCGAGGAACATCGCGATGTCGAGGTCGCTCTCCTCGCGCGCCCGCTTCAGTTCCGTCTCGAGGAGGTGCTTCAGATGGCCGACCGTGTCGGCCCCCATCGTCTTGTCGACCTGGCCGGCGTAGGGCATCTAGCCGCCCCGCTTCAACCCGTACGAGTTGAACAGGATCTGGAGGGCTTCCTCGGGCGAGTAGTCGTAGTCCCAGTTCTTCTGCATGCGCTTGATGCGCTCGACGACGCGCGGCGGGGCCTTCATCGCCTCCGCGGTCTTGATCGCTTCCTCGAACGTCTTCGCGTGGCTCCGCGTCTGCTCCTCCGGAATCGGGGCCTCACTCGCGCGGATGACGATCCCGACGCCGCGGGCGAACAGGTACGGATACACGCCTTCGCCGTGGTGTACGCCCCGCATCTTGAGGAGCTTCACCGTGCGGTTGAACGCGCCGCCGACCGGGTAGTACTCGAGATGGATCGCGCCGTCCGAGAGGTAGATCGGAAGGAGGACGTCCTCGCCGACGGTCTCGCCGGGCTTCGAGTGCTCCTCGACCGTGCACAGCACGACGCCGAGTTCCTTCAGCGTGTAGAACAGTTTCCCGATGAGCTCGCGTTGCTCGAGCTTCTCCGCGGTTGCCCAGATCACGGGCGTCATCGGATCGATCACCACGCGCGTGGGGATGTTGTAGTCGGCGCGCGCCTTCACCAGCTGGGGAAGCTGCTCCTCGATCATCTTCTTGAAGTTCCGGCCCTTGAGGTGAATGAAGAAGAGCGATTTCTCGTAGTACTTGCGCATGTCGAACCCCATCAGGTCCGCCTCGCGCATGATCTGCTCGGGCGGCTCTTCGAGGGTGACGTAGAGGGCCTGCTCGCCTTGCTCGATGCCCTCCATGAGGAATTGGATCGCAAACGTCGACTTCCCGGTCCCGCTCGAGCCCAGGATGACGACGGTCGACTTCGGCCAGAATCCGCCTTCGATCAGGTCGTCGAGTCCGGGAATCCCGCTCGACACTTTCTGGATGTCCGCCATGAGGATGTCTCCCTCGAGTGCGTTCGCCTACGCCGAGGCGAAGGCCTCGCTGGATGGAATGCGCGATTCGATGCCTGGGGCTTTTTAAAGCAATTCCGACCCCGGAATCGACCCTGATAACGAGGGGCTCAGAGCTTGCTGCGGAAGGCGTCGAGCCGGTCCGCGAGCTCTTGACTACGCGCGGCGACGGCGACCTCGCCTCGGGTCTTCTCAATCAGGCTGCGCGCCACGTCCTGCTTGCGCTTCAACGCGACCAACGCGGTCGGGTAGTCGAACCGCATGAGGGCGTCGAGGATGCGCTCCATCTTCTCGAGGAACGACGAGGCGACCTTGATGTCTCCGTGACGCAGGTGTTCGAGCGAGAAGCGACGCAACTCGCCGACGACGTCGCCCAGGCCGAGCAGGTACGCGTTGTCCGTGATCCCGAGCTCCTTCGGGCCTGGGAGTGCCTCCTGCGTCAGGATTGCGTGGACGAGGAAGGCCTCTCCGACTTCCTGCATGGCTCCTTCGACGAGCCCGGCGTGGTACAGGTCCGGGTGGTCCTTGAGCAGGCTGCGGAGCTTGAGAATTTCCTCCCGCGTCTCCCGCAGCATCGCCTCGACGTTTTGGCCACGGTGCATGCCCTGAATTGCGCTGCCGCTGAGGCGCGCGATCGTCCGGGAAGACTTGATCGCGAGTTCCCGAACCTCGTCCTTTTCGTCGAGGCGGCTCTCGATCTCGGAGATCACCTGGTCGAGATCCTTCACGGTCCACCGATGTGGAGTCCCGTTATTTGAGGGTTCGGACGGGATTTCCCTTTCACGTCAGGTATAGGATGCCGAAGTCGACCCAGATCGAAGCCGAGCCGTAGTTCGTAAAGTTGGCATATCCACCCATCGGCGGGGAGTACGTTACGGGGACACTCTGCGCCGCCCGCACGATGGCCCAGTCCACGGACTTGTTGATGAAGCGGACCGTCATCGGAGCGTCGATCGACCCGCCGAAGAGAGATCCGCCTCGGAAGATCACCGCGACGTAACCCGGCTTCGTCATGTTCGCGTCCGGACCTCCTACGAAAAACCCCTGCCCGGTGTTTTTCCCGAGCGTCAGGTTGCCTTGCGCGATCGTGCGAACATCCGTGAAGTCGATGACTCCATGGATGACCGCGAGTTCGCTGCTGAGATTCTGGGCTTGCGATTCCAAGAACGAAACCTGGCGCGTCAGGTCAGCCAACGCGTTCGAATCGTTCGCGATCTGTTGCTGCGCACCGGCGAGCCGGTGCTGAAGGTCCGTGTTCTGCGCTTGCAATGCACTGCCTTGCATGAGTAGCGCGACGGCAGGAGCTCCCGCGATCAGGAGTCCGGCGACGATCCCCACGATGAGCCGACGGCGACCGGCGAAGAGCGTTGAGGCCATGTCAATCCCAGGAACACGGCCGACCCGTTCCGGGGCTTAGACCTGTTCTACCAAGCCGATGTCAAACATGTCAGGCGGCCCGGAGCGCGCGCATCCGCGCCACCTTCCGCTCGACAATCTCCGGCTTTCCAATGTCCCGCCGCGCGTAGAAGCTGCCGGCCACGAATGCGAGCGCCTCTTCCGAGATCGACTCGGCCCGCTCGAGGTCTTCGGCCACGCCGACGACGGCCAGGGACCGAGATGTGGTCGTGTACAGATGGCCGCCTTTCTCGTCCGCGCTCGCATAGTACAGCTTTGCGCCCGTCCCACGGATGCCGTCCTCATCGACCTTGAGCTGTTCGCCCGCCTTCGGATGGGAGCCATACCCCATCGGCACGACGTACTTGCAGACGGTCGCCTTGCGGGCGAACTTCACGTGGCTCGGCAGGTTTCCCCCCGTGAGTCCGGTGCAGACCTCGAGGAAGTCGCTCTCGAGGACCGGCAGGACGTTCATCGACTCGGGATCGGCGAAGCGCACGTTGTACTCGAGCAGCTTCGGTCCGTCCTTCGTCGCCATGAATCCTCCATACAGGATTCCCCGGAACGGCGTGTCGCGCCGGAACATCGCGTCCACGGTCTTGGTCATCGCCTCGAACGCCCGCTCGAAATCGTCTCGCGTCACGAAGGGCAGGAGGTGGTCCGCATCGCTATACGAGCCCATCCCTCCCGTGTTCGGTCCCTTGTCGCCCTCGTATGCGCGTTTGTGATCCTGCGCGAGGGGCATCGGGACGAGCGCGCGGCCGTCGCAGAACGCCTGGAGGGAGAACTCCTCACCGACCAGCTTCTCTTCGACCAAGAACCGCGCGGCGCCGCCGATCTTCTTCTCCAAGATCTCCCGGCCGTACGCAAGGGCCTCGGCCTTCGTGGAGAAGTGATCGCCCCACACGCGCACGCCCTTTCCGCCCGTGAGGCCCAGGGGCTTGATGACGAATTCAAAATCCGAGTCGTTGACGAATTCTTCGAACTCGCTCAATTGATCGAAGGCCCAGAATTGCGGGAGGCCCGGGATGCCCTCTCTTCGCATGAGGTCGCGCGTGAATTCCTTGTTCGTCTCAAGCTGGGCCGCGTCTCGCGAAGGCCCGACGGTGGGAATCCCCGCGGCCTCGAGGGCGTCCGCGATCCCGCGTTCGAGCGGCGCCTCGGGCCCAATCACGGCGAGGTCGATGCCGCGACCTTTCGCCCACGAGACGATGCGTTCGACCTCGGTCACATCGCCGATGAGGGTCTCCTTCGACCGGCGGCGGATGCCGGGATTCTGGTTCGCCATCGCCGCGTAGATGTCCGCCCGGCTTCGGTGGAGTGCCTCGACGATCGCGTGTTCGCGGCCCCCTCCCCCCACGACGAGCATTTTCGCGGGCACGGCGCTCGAGGAAGCGGCGACCGGGATTTCTAGTTTCGGGACTTCCACGCGCAGAGCCTATGCCGACGCGGCCGGCGCGCGAGCTGCGGATTTCGCCACGAGTTCCGCAGCCGAAACCGTGTTCGAGAGCAGCATCGCGATCGTCATCGGGCCCACGCCTCCCGGGACGGGCGAAATCGCCTTTGCCTTCTCGCGCACCGCATCGAAGTCCACGTCCCCCACGGTGCGGAATCCGGTCTTCGTCGCCGGATCCGGGACGCGGTTAATCCCGACATCGATCACGACGGCCCCGCTGCGGACCATGTCGGCCTTGACGAACCGGGGCGACCCCATGGCCGCGATCAGGATCTCCGCGCGCCGGGTGTGGGCCGCGATGTCTTTCGTCGCACTGTGTGCCACGGTGACCGTCGCGTTCGCACGCGGGGCCTTCTGGACGAGCAATGCCGCGAGCGGCTTCCCGACGATGTTGCTCCGCCCAAGGATCACGACGTCCTTCCCAGCCGGATCGTTTCGGCTTCGCATGAGCATCTCCACGACTCCGGCCGGCGTCGCCGGAGCGAACCGAGGACGGCCAATCAGCACGAGCCCGACGTTCACGGGATGAAAGCAATCGACGTCCTTCAGCGGGCTGACCGCGGACACCGCAGCCTCGACCCGGATCTGCGAGGGCAACGGTTGCTGGACCAGGATCCCGTGCACCTTCGGATCCTGATTGAGTCGCCCGACTTCCTGGAGCAAACGTGTTTCGGACACATCCGCGGGAAGATTGACGGTCCAGTGCCCCATGCCCATTTCCTCGGAGGCCTTGCCCTTCAGTTTGACATACAACTGCGATCCCGGATCCTCTCCGACGAGGACCGCCGCGAGTCCCGGCACGACCCCGTCCGCGGAGAGTTTCGCGAGCCGGGGCTTCAACTCTGCGCGAATATCGTCGGCGATCTTCTTGCCGTCGATCAGTTCCGCGGGCACGTCTCCACCATCGTTTCGACAACAACCCGACGGTTATAGGCTTTGAGCGGAGCCGCGCACGAGCATCCCCGGCCCACCAGAATCGTACCCCAAGAGCGTCAGACAACGACCGTCTGATTCTCACGAAAGAAAACACTTAAGACGGGTCCTGTCCATGGCACCGACGGATGCACTCCAACGACTGGTCTCGACTCCTCACGGAACGTCAGCGTGAGGTCCTCACGATCGTCGTGGAGAACAAGGTCTACCGCAACCGCGACTCCAACATCCCCGAGTTGGCGGCGCAGATGGGGATCGCGCCCGCCGCGGTCGCGAAACATCTCCTGGAAATCGAGAAGACCGCCCTGTTGAGCGTCGTCGTCTCGCCGTCCGAGCAGGGCAAGCGGGTGTACGAGCGACTCGAGTTGGAACCGCGGCCGGAGAAGAAGCAAACGGCCGAGGCCCTCGATCGCCAGACGATCATGATCCTGCGGTTCCTCCGAGACCATCCGGACGCGAGTGCGAACGAGATCCAGGAGGAGCTCGGCTTGTCGGACTACACGACCGTCAACAGCCTGCGCGTCCTCACCGCGGTCCAGCTGGTCACGAAGCAGCGCGGCCCCGCGATGCGCCGCGGCGTCCCTCCCTACGTGTATCGGCCGACGTCCCACGGTCGGGACCTCATCGAGCGCTTGCCCGCTGCCGTCCCGTCGGAAGGCAAAAGTAGCGTGGACGGCCTCCTCGGCACCGCGTGATCGACGCGGTCGTGGTCGGCGCCGGACCCGCAGGCGGAATGGCAGCGCGCCAACTCGCCGCCGCGGGCTTCTCAACGACAATCCTCGAGAAACGGAAGGTCGTCGGCGAACCGGTCCAGTGCGCGGAAGGCGTGAGCGAGTTCGGACTCCTGTCGAACGGCCTCTCGCCGCAGGACGAGTGGATCGCCCAGCGGGTGGCGGGAGCGAAGTGCGTCGCCCCGAACGGGAAGTGGTTCTACATCACGCGCTTGCCCGGCTACGCGATCGATCGGCCGGCGTTCGACCGTTGGATCGTGCGAGGCGCGGTCGACGATGGCGCGGACCTGCGGACGGCCACGCGCGTCACGGGACTCCGTCGCGAAAATGGCGGCTGGCGGATCCAGGCGAACGGCTCGACGATCGATGCGCGGGTGGTCATCGGAGCGGATGGCCCGACAAGCCTCGTCGCGCGGGAGGCCGGCCTCGTGCGCAACCTCGGCAAGATCGTCGCGTACGAATACCGGTTCCGACGCGAGGACGTCCCCGAGCTGGACCCGGACTATTTCCTCCTGTTCATCGGAGCGCGGTACAACGGCGGCTACGCCTGGATCTTCCCGAAGGGCGAGAGTGTGAACGTTGGCGCGGGCGGTCACGTGGGATTGCGGGCGCAATCCCGTTCCGGTACGACTTTGTGTCGCTTGCGGCGCCGGGCCTCGCGATCGCCGGCGACGCGGGCGGCATCACGAACCCGATCAACGGCGCAGGAATTCATCCCGGACTCTTCAGCGGACGACTCGCGGGCGAATTCGCGGTGGCGGCGCTCGAGAAGGACGACCCGTCGACCATGGTCGCGTACGACCGGGTCCTGCGCTCGTCTCCGTTCCTCGATCCACTGCTGTGGTGGATGACGGTGCGGATCCAGCGATGGAGCGACCGCTTGATGAATTCCGTGACGGACGAACTCGAGGGCCGAGATTGGCGCGAGGTCGATTGGAAGATCAAAATCTCGACCGCGCTCCGCAAACCGTGGCTGCTCCCGCACGCGCGCGAATTCTATCGCAAGCTCCAGGCCCTCGAGCTGTGCGATCGCTACGGATGGTGAGCGGCGCTCGTCGCGCGACCGAAGCCTAGATAACTTTTCGTGACTTCTCACGGACGATGGCCGCAGTCGCAAGTCCTCGCGCCATGCGCGCGGGGAGTCGACTGGAGCGGGTCCTTGCGTCCGGCGGCTTCGCGGTCACCGCGGAAATCCACCCGCCCGGCTCCGCCGATCCCGCCGATATCCAAAGGCAGGCGTTGGCGTACCGCGGCCGCGTCGATGCATGCAATGTGACCGATGGGCAGCGTGCGCTGGTGCGCATCTCGTCCCTCGCCGCCGCCATCATCGTCCTGCAGAACGGCGTCGAGCCGATCATGCAGATGGTCCTCCGCGACCGGAATCGCATCGGCCTCCAAGCCGACCTCCTCGGCGCCTCGGCGCTCGGGATCCACAACGTCCTGTGCCTTTGGGGAGACCCGCCGACCGCAGGCAACGAGAAGGATGCGAAGGCCGTTTTCGATCTGACGACGGAGGAGATGATCGCGACGTTCCGCACGCTGCGGGACACCGGAGTCCTCCGGGGCGGAGACACGGTGCAAGTCCCTCCGAGAATTTTCATCGGGGCCGCCGCTGATCCGTTCCGCGGCTCGAAGGAGGAATCGTTTGGAAAGCTCCGCGCGAAGGTCACCGCGGGCGCGGACTTCGTCCAGACGCAAGGCGTCTACGACGTCGACGCGTTTGAGGAATGGATGCGGCTCGTGCGGAAGGAATGGCTCCACGAGAAGGTCTACATCCTCGCGGGCATCATCCCACTCAAGTCCGCGAAGATGGCGCAGTTCATGGTCGAGAAGCTCGGCGCCGTGATCCCGAAGCGCCTCATGGACCGGATGGAAAAGGCGCCCAACCCGAAGGCGGAGGGCTTGAGCATCGCCGTGCGGACCGTGAAATCGATCAAGAAAATCGAGGGCGTGCGTGGCGTTCACATCATGCCCGTCGGATGGGAAGACATCGTGCCGGACCTCGTGAAGGAAGCGGGGCTCTATCCGCGTCCCGAGCCGGTCGCAGCCGTCGCATGAGGGTGCGCCGAACCTTTCAATTCTCCTCCGAAGGTTTAATCCGAGGCTCCCCATTGCGCCTCGGTAAATAGGATGGTTTCACCCCGCCGGGCCCTCCTCAGCGTGTCCGAAAAAGAGGGCCTCGTCGAATTCGCGAGGGGCCTGCGGGAACTCGATTTTGAACTCATCGCGACCGAGGGAACCGCGAAGACGCTGAAGGACGCGGGCATCCCGGCGATGACGGTCGCGGACTACACGGGGCTGCGCGAAGGCCTTGGAGGCCGCGTCAAGACGTTACACCCGCGTATCTTCGCGGGAATCCTCGCGCCGCGCGGGGATGAAAAAGATCTGGCAGACCTCGGCGCCGTCGCGATCGATCTCGTGATTGCGAATCTCTATCCGTTCGAGGAGACGGTCGCAAAGCCTCGCGTTACGTTGGCCGAGGCAATCGAGAACATCGACATCGGAGGGGTTTCGCTCATCCGAGCGGCGGCGAAGAATTCGGCCCGCGTGGCCGTAGTGGTGCGGCCCGCCCGATACGCAGAGGTCTTGCGCGCGCTCCGGGAAACGAAAGGAATCTCGCAGCGCCTCCGGGACGAACTGGCGCTCGACGCGTTCGAGTACACGTCTCGCTACGACGCGGCCATCTTCAACTATCTCGCGAAATCGCAGGGCCACGTCCTGCCGCCGGCCTTACGCCTTGCGTACGACAAGATCGCGGACCTCCGATACGGAGAGAATCCGTACCAGAAGGCGGCCCTCTACGCGGAACCGTTTCCATACGCCGCCACCGCGACGGCGGAGAGGCTCCAAGGCAAGGACTTGTCCTACAACAATCTGATCGACCTCGACGCCGCTCTCCGGGTCGCCACCGAGTTCGAGCGCCCCGCGGCGGTCATCATCAAGCATACGAATCCGGCGGGCGTCGCCCTCGGACCGGACTTGGCGGGCGCGTATGCCGCAGCCCACGCGTGCGATCCGATCTCCGCGTACGGCGGCGTCGTCGGACTCAATCGCACCGTGGACCTGCAGACCGCGAAGGCCATGCGGGGGAATGTCCTCGATGCGGTCATCGCCCCGGGATACGAACCGAGTGCGCTCGATCTCCTGAAGCAGAAGAAGCGAGGGGACTTCTTGATCCTCCGCACGCACGGGGAGCTCCGCAAGGATCACGGGGTGGACATGGTGCGGGTCCTCGGCGGGGTCCTCCTCCAGACAACGGACTTCCCCGTCCCGAAGCCCGAGGCGTTCAAGGTCGTGACCAAGGCGTCCCCGACGCAGGCCCAGATGCGGGACATCCTGTTCGGAATCACGGTCAGTCGCTACGTGAAGTCGAATTCGATCGTCCTCGCGAAGGGCGAACGCACGGTGGGCATCGGCGCCGGCCAGATGAGCCGCGTGGACGCGTGCATGCTTGCGCGGGTGAAGGCGGGCGAAGCGGGACGTGGCAGCGTTGCGGTGAGCGATGCGTACTTCCCGTTCCGAGACGGCCTCGATGAACTGGCGAAGGCCGGGGTCGCGGCGGTGGCTCAGCCGGGCGGTTCCATCCGGGACGCGGAGATCATCGCCGCCGCCGACGAACACAAGATCGCAATGGTCTTCACGGGGTTGCGGCTGTTCAAACACTGAGGGATCCCGTGGCACGTACCCAAATCGCCGTCCTCGCGTCCGGGAGGGGCACGGACTTCCAGAGCCTGGTCGACGCGCGGGACCGCGGGGAGCTGCCCGTCGATTTGGCGGTCCTCGTGTGCAACGTGCCCGGCGCGCCGGTCCTGCAGCGCGCGAAGAAAGCGGGCGTCCCATCGGTCGTCATCGATCATCGCACCTATGGGAAGGACCGAGAAGGATTCGAGCGCGATGTCGTCAAGGTGCTGCGGGATCGCGGCGCCCATCTCGTCGTCTTCGCGGGCTTCATGCGCCTCGTCTCGCCGTACTTCATCAACGAGTCGCACGCGCATCGGGACGCGCTTGCAGCGGGCGCAAAGGTCTCCGGCCTCACGATTCATTTCGTGGACACCTCCCTGGACGGCGGTCCGATCATCCTGCAGAAAGCGGTCCCCGTGCGGGACGACGACACGGAAGAGACGCTCGCGGCCCGAATCCTCGAGCAAGAGCACATCTTCCTGCCGATCGCGGTGCGCCTATTTGCGGAGGGCCGACTGCGAATCGAAGGACGGCGAGTCCACACCGATACGCGCGGACTGAATCTCCCGCCGATGGCCTAGCCGAACTGTTCGATGACTGCCGGGATTTCCTCGAGGGTGCGGATTTTCAGATCCGGGCTGACGTCCTTCGCGTCGGTTCCGTGAAATCGTCGCAACCAATCGAGCGACTCGGCGCTCGGGGCGATTCGGGGGACACGCTCGAGGAGAACCGTCTTCATGCCCGCGGCCTTCGCACTGAACACATCCCTCACGATGTGATCGCCAACATGGAGACTTTGCTTCGGCGTTGCGCCTAGATTTGGCAGGATCTCTTTGAAGACGGATGCTCGAAGCCTCCCGATCTTCGGATCATCCGTCGAGCCCGTGACGTCGATCCACGGTTTCATGCGTCCGAGCCAAGTAGCGCCAACCGGAAAGAGAGGGTCCGGGACGAGCGCCACGCGCAAACCCGTTTCCCGGAGGTAATCGAGGGTGGGAAGGGCGTCGGGAAACCACTCCACGCTCGGAGCGACTCGTTCGACGGCGGCCTCGACGACATCCCGAAGTTCGCGCGGGGACCCCGGGAGGATGGAAGCGAGGACCCCTTC
>WNGM01015606.1_pt1 | contig 13193 bp, 12 predicted proteins | sample 5400571 | NCBI WGS metagenome assembly WNGM01 (sample SAMN13153378, study PRJNA577476) | soil metagenome | isolation source: 100 cm soil or saprolite under Garry oak tree replicate 2 | place: USA:California | collected 2016-06-15
TTGCCAGACACTACAAACCGGATCGCGAAGCCTATCTCACTTCGGCCGATCTCCTGGGTCTCAAACCCGAAGAAGTGATGATGTGTGCCGCACATGTGGGCGATCTCAATGCCGCCCGCAGTTTCGGATTGCGCACAGGGTTCATCCATCGTCCTAACGAGTATGGACCCACACGTCAGGCCGACAAAGCCGCTCCCGGGCAATTCGATGTCGTCGCCAAGGACATGCTGGACCTGGCCGCACAACTTGGAACCTGACGCGTTCAATTACACTGCTTCGTACCATGAACTGCGCCCCTGTCCCTGAAGTTGAAGCCGGCCGCTTTGGACGAGTTGCCGAAGGTGCAACTTCAAAGTGTTCCGATTCGCTTTCGTAATTGCCAAGGCGGAAGTGAGCGTGAGACGGCCGTGCTGGCGTGCTAACTGAAGCAACTGCTCGTCCAGAGTAGAAAGCGCGGTCATCAGCCGTTCCCGCTTCACTTTTTCGGCGAGAGAATTTTTCTGCTCGACGAGACAAAGCAGGAAAAAACGTAACCAGTCCATGAGATGGGATTCGTCCTTATCGAGAGTTCCCTGAGCACTTCGCAGCGCGCGATAGTACTGTTCCCTGTTCTCTTCGACCACACGCTCGAGCGAACTGTAAGGAACATAAATGTAACCGGTCCGAAGAAGCAGCAAATTGGTGAGCACCCGCGCTAGCCTGCCGTTGCCGTCCTGAAACGGGTGGATCGCAAGAAATCGAACGATGAAAACGGCGACGACCAGAAGCGGATGATGAGTCTTTCCTCCAAGCTCCCGGTTCGTCCATGCAGCCAGTTCCTCCATCAACCGCGGCGTTTCCGAGGGAGTAGCAGTTTCAAAAATGACGCCGACACTCCGGCCATGTTCATCGAAGGCTTCAACATTATTCGGGACGGTCTTGTAGCTGCCGCGATGGTATTCATCGCGGGGCGAAAACTTGAGGAGGATTCCGTGAAGTTGTTTGATGTGGTTCTCCGTCAACGGTATCTCGCGCCAGGAATTGAACACGAGCTTCGTCGCCTCCGCATAGCCGGCGACTTCCTGCTCGTCTCGGGTCCTGAATGAACCCAGATCGAGATTGGCTAGAAGAACATCGACGTCCCGATCCGTTAGCCGGGCTCCCTCGATCCGGGTCGATGCCCCTACAGATTCCACTGTAGTGATATGCCGCAGTGTCGCTAAACGATCCGGAGCCAGAGTGCCCAAGGCCTTCCAGGCACCTTTGAATTCGTCGATTTCGCCCACCAGCCGAAGCAGATCCGGCGTAAGTATCAGATTCCTGAAAGGATCCAGCGGCATACCCGCAATTATACCCAAATAATACCCATTATTCCATACGGGTATCATTGGGTAGGAATACGGGTATATGGTATATGGATATATGATATATGAGGGCTTAGGCGCGCTCGTATGCACCGTCGCGCATTGAAATTTAACGTTCAGGTTCTGTCGATATATAGCTGAGGCGGGCGACTTCGCTTTTTCGGCGCTGTTGGAAAATTAGTCTGGGGACGAATCAAAATACTCAAGGGCCGCGGAATAAAAACATCACTGCTTTTCAGCAGCGCGGCCGCCGCGGAGGATATTTGCGACAGCTTCGTTCCCTTCGTGGCAGGCATACTCGAAGATTTGATAATTCGATTCGCGGCTGAGGGGAATGGCGACTTTCCAAGGCCGCGTATAGATATTGGGATCGTCGATGGTAACTTGGTAATTGATGGTATCGGCATCGACGCGCGTGAAGCGTTCCAGGACGTGGAGGGCTTCACTCTGGGGGATACCTTTGATGCGTCCGGTAGCGGCGCTCGTCGCAATCCAGCCTTTGTTGTTGTAGTTGGTTGTATCGACAACCAACGTATTGCCTTCCCAGTGCCCGCGCGGGTCGCCGTCCCACAGTTTTACACCGGAAGAAATGTGCGGTTTTCCGTCCAAGGGAATGATGCGCGCATTATGGATCATTTCGTAAAAGATGATGACGTAGCCTGGAACCTGGACGATGCGGTACGCATTGTTGTAGCCGGCCGGAAACATCCCGCCGGGAATGCCCCGCGTGATGCATCGGTCCCAAAGGCTCATGTACTGATAGGAGTCGGCGACGTGAGCAAGATCGTAATCACGTCTGGCTTCGCCGAGTCGAACCAGAATTGATTATAGGCACCCACATCGCCTGGCTCCGGAGGACGATCGACGCGATTGCCCGCGGCCCGCGCCTCCAAATCCTTCACCTCTTTTTCCGTCAGGAATTCCTTTCCGGCAAGTTCGCGAGGCCGCTCAAAAGGTGTGATTGTAGGGTTCGTCCACACGCCCTGCAGGTCTGGTTGACCATCCGGAGTTTTCGACGGAGTCCAGGGTTTCGCTACCTGTGCGGCCAGAGGTGCCTCGATGAACGCGATCAGGACGGTGATTACGAGCAATCGGAGTTTCATATCATTCCTTCTCTAAACCACTCGCGACGATATGCGACACGATCTTGGAAGTCAAGAAAGCGGATGTTGGTGTACAATGCGCGGCTAGTTATGTTTTCTCTATCCCGGGAAGGAGGGAGCATGAAGCGTAATTTGTGCATTGGCTTGCTGTTTGTCGTAGTGCTGGCGTTGCTGTTGGCGGCGAGCAGCATATTGCAGAAGCGAGCTGCTGTCGAAGCTGCGGGTGTCCAGGCCCCGCGATTCGAAGTCGATCCTCTGTGGCCGAAGCCGTTGCCGAACCATTGGCTGTTGGGCCAAACCATTGGAGTGTCGGTCGACGACAAAGACCACATCTGGATCATCCATCGCGCGGGGTCGCTCGAGCAGGGTGAGTTGCACGCAACGACCAATCCACCTATTGCGCAGTGTTGCGCGCCTGCGCCGCCTGTTCTGAACTACGACCAGGAGGGCAACCTGCTGGCGAGTTGGGGTGGACGCGGCGAGGGCTACGATTGGCCTGAATCCAATCACGGAATCACGATCGACTACAAGGGCAACGTCTGGATCGGCGGCAACGGCGTCGGCACACCGCCGGGAGCGCGCGGACGTGGCGCGCGTGGCGCGCGCGGGGAGCAAGTGCAGAACGAAGAGCAGGCCGGCGCTGCCATTGGATATACCAATGACACGATGATTCTCAAATTCACACAGGCCGGGAAGTTTCTCATGCAAATCGGCAAGCCCGGTCAGAGCAAAGGCAGCAACGACGTTGAGAATCTTCGAAGACCGGCGAAAATTTTCGTAGACAAGCAAACCAATGAGGTGTACGTGGCCGACGGCTACGGCAACCATCGCGTGATTGTGTATGACGCCGACACCGGGAAATACAAACGGCATTGGGGCGCATACGGCAACAAACCGGATGACACGAATCTGGGTCCTTACAATCCCGACGCGCCTCCCGCGCAACAGTTCCGCAACCCGGTTCACTGCGCCGAACTTTCCGTCGATCGCTTGCTCTATGTATGCGACCGCGCTAATGATCGCGTCCAGGTGTTCAAGCCCGATGGAACGTTCGTTAAGGAAGGGTTTGTAAACAAACGGACACTTGGTTCCGGCTCGGCTTGGGACATTGCGTTCTCGAGGGATGCGCAACAGAAGTACCTCTATCTGACCGACGGCGAGAATGATCGCGTGCACATTCTGGATCGCGACTCACTCCAGGTCTTGACCACGTTCGGTGAAGGCGGCCGCCAACCTGGGGAATTCTACGGAGTGCATAGCATCGCTACCGATTCCAAAGGCAATATCTACACCGGAGAAACCTATCGCGGACAGCGCGTGCAGCGTTTCGTATTTAAAGGACTCGGGCCCGTCACCAAGGAAGACCAAGGCGTGTTATGGCCTAAGAAATGACAAGTGACAATTGAACAGTGAACAATGAACATCAAATGCTTTGTCATTGTTCACTGTTCAATTGTCATTTGTCATCTGACTCCAAAATTCTTGCACCCCTAAATTGTCCGCCTGGTCGTTATAATGGGTGCCTATGACCAAGCGAATCGGTTTTTTGGTGTTCGTCCTTTCCCTCCTCGCCGTTAGCACTACTGCCCAAAGCAAACTTCTCCCCGGCATGCCCGCTCCATTGGATATGAGCGATATTTATTCGGCGGATCGTCCCGGTGCTCTGAACCCTGTCGTGAAGAATTTCCTTCAACGCGTGTACGTTCCCAATACCGAAAGCAACACCGTTTCGGTAATTGATCCCACGACGTACAAAGTGATCGAGACGTTTCAGGTGGGCCGGCAACCACAGCACGTCTCGCCGTCCTACGATATGACCAAACTGTGGATCCTCAACGACAAGGGCAACAGTTTGACGGCGATTGATCCGGCCACCGGTAAGATGGGCGAGACCGTTCCCGTCGATGACCCCTACAACATGTATTACACACCCGACGGCAAGTACGCGATCGTCGTCGCCGAACAGATGATGCGCCTCATGTTTCGAGAGCCCAAAACAATGGCGCTGAAAAATTCCGTTTGGTTCAACTGCAAAGGAATCGACCATATGGATTTCTCTGCGGATGGAACTTACCTGATCGCAAGCTGCGAGTTCGGGGACAAGATCATCAAGGTCGATGTGCAATCCCAAAAGCAGGTCGGAGCTCTGGAGCTTGGCCCGCACAATGGACCCCAGGATGTAAAACTTTCACCAGACGGGAAAGTTTTTTACGTCGCCGATATGCATGCCGATGGAGTTCACCTCATCGACGGAGATCAAATGAAGAAGATCGGTTTCATACGTACAGGTAATGGCGCCCACGGCCTGTACGTGAGCCGGGATTCCAAAATGCTCTATGTAACGAATCGCAATGAAGGAAGTATTTCGCTCGTCGACTTCAAGACCCAAAGCGTCGCCAAGAAATGGCAGTTGCCCGGCGGAAGCCCGGACATGGGCGGGGTCTCCGCCGATGGCAAAGTGCTCTGGCTTTCCGGCCGATACAACGCCGAGGTCTATGCCATCGATACCAATGACGGCCATCTCATCGCGAAAATTCCAGTCGGAAAGGGCCCTCACGGGCTTTGCGTGTATCCGCAGCCGGGAAGGTACTCCTTGGGGCACACCGGGATCTTTAGATAAATGACAAATGACTATTGAACAGTGAACAATGAACATTTTTGCCGGAAATGTTCATTGTTCACTGTTCAATAGTCATTTGTCATTTCGAGAGCCGAATGAGATCCTCGTAACTCGTCAGTTGTCCGGAATTGAACGCTTTCACGACCTCCGCCATTGGCGACAGAAGTTGAATAAAGCGGCCCCGATTGAACTGGCGAGGCGGCAGCGCATCACCGAAGGCGAAGTGGGAGCTCCGGATGAACGTGCTGAGAGGATCCATCGGAAATGCAGCGACATTCGTCAGGAAATGCCGCCAATCATCGCCCTGTTGAAAGAGATACTGCTCCACGTTTGACGTGTAGAACGCTGTGACGATGGCTCCGTGATCCTTCAGATAACGTGCGACATTGCGCAGGGCCTTCGAACCTGCGAAATCACCGACCACAGGAATGATCAGATTTTTTCGTTCAAGGTCACGAACGGTCTGGAAGTTCTCTTCTGTGGCAAGATAGCTTCGGGCCTTCCCTTGTTGATCTGTCGCTGTCATGAGGTCCGCATACGTCGCTCCATATCCACCGAAAAACGATGCGGAATAGCCAAACACGCTGCCGGTATCAAAGAAAATCCGGTAGATGAAATCGATCGACTCCTGGTCGGCCGGAGTGAGTGGGAAACGATGCTCTTTCATCAGCCGGGCTTTGATCGCCTGTAGATTCTCCCGATACATGTCCGCATCGGCTGAAACACCTCTGAAAGCCTGGAAGAGTTGCCGCGCCGTCGATTTTTCAGTCAGACCTGGCGGCGCTTTACGTGAGAACAACCGGGAGAGGAACTCAACCCGGTCGGACGACGTCTCAAAGACCGCTTTGTAGATCAGATGCTCGATCATGTTCTGCCGCCGGATATCGAAGATGAACGCCATCTTCGGTTGCGTCGCCGCAATATAGGTGAAGTTCTGCTCGGGCCCGACACCAAGATACACACCCCCCGGCTTGCGGTTCTCCTTGAGCCGTGGAATGACATATTGGAATTGCAATTCATTCGACATGTACTCGAATCGGAAGGAACCGCTCTGTTCGGAAAAATCGGAGATCATTTTCCAGTACGCGTCATCCGCAAGCTCACGCGGAAGAGTGTCGGCGGCTTTGTAAGACGGAACGGTGAGGAGAAATGCCGTTAGGCAAACGACGCATCCAAGGCCGGCGGATTTAGCAAGTCGGCGACAAACCATTACACAACCTCCGTTACGAAAAGTAAGCCACAAAGAGTCACATAAAGACACGAAAGTTTTACGCATTTTTGCCTTTTTGTGGCTCGCACGGCGGACACCCTCTCCGCCTTGCAATGAGCAATGAACATTGAACGATAAACAGTTTTCGAGGAAATGTTCAATGTTCACTGTTCAATGTTCATTTCTCATTGGAAGGTGGTAGACTACCCCCCGTTCAAAACGAAGGAGGCACAACCAATGAAACTTACCGCGATTCGATCCTTGGTTGCGATTCTGGCTGTGTTCGCCATCATGGCCGTGTGTGCGAATGCGCAGCAAGACTTCAGCAACGTTCAGGTCAAGACCAACAAGATCAGCAACAACTTCTACACGCTCGATGGTCAAGGCGGCACGATCGGCCTGCTGGTCGGCCCCGATGGCGTGTTCATGGTGGACGCCCAGTTCGCCCCTCTGCACGACAAGATTATGGCCGCCATCCGGCAGATCACCAAGTCGCCGATTAAATTCGTGGTCAACACGCACGTGCACGGCGACCACACCGGCGGCAATGAGCTTATGGGCAAAGAAGGCGCTACGATTCTCGCCCGCGGAACCTTGCGGAACCGGCTCATGCGGCCCGCACCGGGCGCGAACGGGCAAGCACCTCCGCCCACTCCCGAGCCGGGGTTGCCCGTAATCACCTATAGCGCGAATTCGCAACTCGCGTTCCACATGAATGGCGAGGACGTGCAGTTGATTCCTATTCCCAACGCACACACCGACGGCGACACCATGGTTCGCTTCGTGCAGAACGACGTGATCATGACCGGCGATTTCTTCCGCTCCGTCCAATATCCCAACATCGACCGGGGCAACGGGGGCGGTCTGAACGGGATGATCAATGGTTTGGGACAGATCATCGCGCGTTCTGGGCCGAACACGAAGATCATTCCGGGTCACGGGCCCACGGTGGATCGGAACGCCGTCATAGCGCATCGCGACATGATGCTGGGGGTTCGGGATCGCATCTCGAAAATGATCAAGGATGGCAAGAGCGAGGCCGACATCATCGCGGCGAAGCCATGGGCTGATTTCGACTCCAAGGTTCCGCAGTCGGACGCCAAAGTCGGCAACACACAGGTGACCGTCGCACAGCGGTTCGCCACGCAGGTGTACGCCGAGCTCAGGCCCACCCGGTAACTCGGGCGCGGACCATCTAAGACGCGAAACCGTAAGACCGATAAAAGGTATCAGGGACGGGATTGCGGCTAGGTGTGGCGCATAATGACGTGACACTCATTACGCGCCGCACATTTATTCCGCATTTAGCCGCAATGAACCATCGGCCGCGGGAGCCGGCATGGTGACGCTTCCGACGTAGCACCGCAATTCAACGATCATCTAGACCACAGTTCTTTCGTTGCGAGGGCTGCGCCTTCAGAAAGCGCTTTCAGCTTCGCCCAAGCGATTTGCGGGTGTACGCGCATGCCCATTCCGCAGTCGGTGCCGGCGATGACATTCTCGCGGCCAACCAAGCCGGCATAAAGTACAATGCGATCGGCGACCAGTTCCGGATGCTCGACGACGTTGCTGGCGTGACTGACTACACCGGGGATCAGAATCTTTCCTTGCGGCAGCTTGTACTGTTTCCAAAGCTTCCACTCATGCTCATGCCGGGGATTTGCGGCCTCGACCGAATACGCTCCGGCTTTCACCTTCAGCATCAGGTCGATGACATGTTTGAGCGGAAGGTCATGCGTGTGCGGACCGTGCCAGCTTCCCCAGCAGATGTGATAACGCACGCGGTCCTCAGGAAGGCCCTGCAATGCGTGGTTCAATGCGTCGACACGCACTGCGGCGAATTTCCGGTATTCCTCGATGCTGGGAAGGGGCACAATCATGTCGTAGGTATCCGGGAGAGCGGGATCATCGATCTGCAGGATGAGACCTGCCTCAACGATCGCTTTGTATTCATGTTTGATCGCGTCCGCCAGAGCGAACAGGTACTCTTCATCCGTGCGGTAATACTCGTTGTAGAAGAAGTGCTCCAGCCAGCCGGGCGCAAGCACACACATGAAGGCTTCTTCGACCTTCGCGTTCGTCTGGGCCAACGAAGATTTGAAAAGCTCGAGATCACGTTTGATCTCTTCTTGCCCGATGTAGGTGATCGGACCTGTGCAGATGGCGCGCTCCGATGGCGCCGGCAAAAATTGCAGCTCTTTGTAAAATTCCGCAAACTCTCTTCGCTCATTCGTCTCCAGCGCCATATACGGCGCTTCACCCGGTTTCAGCGGCCTTTTTCCGAGTCCGTTGAGACGCCGGCCATAGTAGGCAAGACTGCCGAATCCAAACTTCGTCAGCTCGCCATCGCTGATCACGTCAATGCCGGCCTCCACCTGTTTGCGAATGACGTCTGCGATTCCATCCCGCAGCCGCGGCTGTAACTCTTCGGCGTCAATGGCGCGGCCGGCCATGACATCTCTCGACGTTTGCATCAAGTCGGGCGGCCCGTCCAGCCTGCCCGCGTGAGTAGTGAGAATCCGAGCGGTACTTTGCTTCATAAGAATGTCCTCTCGTGATCAAAGCTGCATTGGAGCGGATTATACGCTTTGGCAGCGGAATGAAGAATCGAAGCCCCGAGCTCTAGGAGGACGCGACACTAGCTGAGCAGAACAACGGCGCCGGTGACTGCCAATACAGCAGCCCAAAGCAAATCCAGGTTGAACCATGCCGTGCGCAACAATGCAAGGCCGAGCCACCGGTACACAATCCACGCGGCGAGGCCTGTTACCGCAAGATAGGACAATGTGTGCAAACCAAGTAAGATCGATCCGGTTCCGGCTGAGGCCGCGGCTGTCATATGACCAGTGTGTGAAGGCATAGCCGCGTCGACGGCTTTTACATCGCTGGACATGCGGATCACGAAGGGTAAGACCATGAATCCGGCTCCATGCGCCGAAGCCATCAGGAACGACCATGTGGTCAGGTCACGGAAGCCCACCCGCATCCCTCCGTAACGTGGATGCCGGTGACGCCAGAGCCGGTAAACGCCGAAGCCCAGCAGGATGGAGGCAACCGTGACTTTAAGGAGGCCCAAGGGAACAACCAATTGCGCCAGCCCGGCGGCGAGTAACACTACACCGACTGCCAGCGCATGGCCCAGCCCGATGGGCGGCAGCGCCCGCCACACTCCGCGCGCGCTGCCCTGTTGCATTCCCAGCGCGACGGCAAACAGCCATCCCATACCGGGATTGATCCCGTGATACGCGCCCAGCAGTAGCATTATGGTCCACATAGGGCGTGTCTTCAGGAGTAGCAGAACGAGTCCGAAGACGCATCGCCCCCTTCCAGGCGCATCTGGTGCGTACGCATCCCTTCGACCTCGAGGAAGAACTTCGAGTCGATCTTCATACCTTTCTCCGTGACGTCGACCTTCGCGACCCAGCCGCGAACGCCGTCGGGATAGAACTGATCGTCCCACGGCGTGTAGAGGCCATTGCTAAAGTAAACACGCTTACCGTCGCGACTGATTTCCACCATTTGCGGTCCGCCATTGAGAGCCTGTTTTGGCTTGGCCGGGTGCACCGAGCGATTCACGATACCGCCCAGGCGGATGGAGCTGGACTTCTTCGGGTTGAACGGATCGCTGACGTCATATTGGATAAATTCACCCGAGCCCCAGCATGAAACGTAGAGATATCGATCATCCAGAGAAAGATTGATGTCGGTGACCAAAGGCGGCTCTGCTTTGAACCCTTGCAAAAGCGGGGGCAGCTTCGCCGGATCGGCTGGCGTGGCGGGAATCTCGATAATTTTCTTTATTCCCCATTTTCCGTTTGAACCGTTCTTGCGGTCCTCGCGATACCAAACCCAGATGGAAGACGAAAGATCCTTGAGGGAAAGCACCACGCCCAAGAAGCCGTAGGCCTTCGCCGGGTCGTGCGCAGGACGCAACTCGAGTGCCATCTGCTGCTCGGCTCCAAGCTCGAGTTGTTGCACGTGACGCCGTTTCCGCAGATTCCAAAAGTGAAGCTTGTTTCCGTACTTGCCTGCCAGCAGCAGTTCCGGATTCACGCCGGCTTTCACCATGTTCGGCGTGCCCCACGTGCTGGTGACCATTGTGTCGAGACCCAGGTGCCACCAGACGTCATAGGCCAATTGCTGCGGTCCACGATCGATCTCCCATTTGCCTTTGATTTCGAATGTCTCTGGATCCATGACCAACGTCCCCCCAGGTCCATCGCCGCTTGGCGCGCCAAGCGCGCTGACGTAGATGCCGTCAGGTCCGCAGTGAACCGTGTGGGGAGCGGCATAACCCGTACGTTCAGCCAACACCTCCGGCTCGATCACCTTCACAACTTTCGGCTTCTTCGGGTCGGGTTTGGTGTCGAGGACATGAATCCGCGAGGTATTGATCCCCGGAACGATCAGGTAGCGGCGCTCCATGTGCGGATGCGGCGCATAAGGACACAAACAGGAACTGCACGCGTTCCATCCAAAGTGATGCAGTTCGTCCCCGGGTTTTGTCATGTCTACGCTGCCGACGAGTTTGCCGTAGCTGGCGGAATCGGGATCCACGTCCACAACAGCGATGGCGTCCGGACGATCGTCCTTTTTCGAATTGATGAGCGCCAGGTAAGACAACTTCTCGGGCGGGGATTGCATGGCCATTTTGGGTGATGGGTAAAACGTCGGGTCTGGTTTCAGCAAAGGCATGGTTCTGTCCTCCTTTTGGGAACGCTTAGTCTATACCCACTCGCAGCCTCGGGTGTGAAAACATGGTATGATCCCCCATCCACCGACGAACTCAACCTATTAATAGGAGGCAGAAATGTCAGACCCACTTCCACCGAAATTCACGCGTGTCGCGTTACTGATCGCGGCAGTAATCGCTTGCGCAGCCGCCGTGCATGCGCAGGACAACCCGTATCGTGTTGCCGAGGGCTGGCCGCAGCTTCCCTCGGCCATGAAGTTTGGAGGCGTGATATCGACTGACGTCGATGCGCGCGGCAACATTTGGGTCTTTCACCGGAACGACCCACCCATTCTTCAATTCGCGCCGTCGGGCCAACTCCTGAAGAGTTTCGGCGTGGGAATGTTCGTTCAACCGCACGGGATGGCCATCGACCGCGATGGAAACATTTGGGTCACAGACGCGCAAAACAAGGACGGCAAGGGGCAGCAGGTTATCAAACTGAGCCCGGATGGAAAGGTCCTCATGAGGCTTGGCAAGGCCGGTGTCGCTGCAGAAGGTCCCGACACCTTCAACGGGCCGACGGATGTGGTGATCGCGCCGAACGGCGACATTTTCGTCAGCGATGGACACGTGATGAATGCCAATGGTCGCATTGTGAAATTCTCTAAGGATGGCAAATTCATCAAAACCTGGGGCAAAAAAGGCAAAGGACCGGGTGAAATGGATACACCGCATGCGATCGCCATGGATTCACGAGGACGGCTTTTTGTGGCCGATCGCGCGAATAACCGCATCCAGATTTTCGACCAGGACGGGAAGTTCCTGGACCAATGGAAGCAGTTCGGCCGGCCCAGCGGCGTTTCCATCGATAAGAACGACACGATCTACGTCGTGGATTCGCAGTCGAACGCCAGCCTCAATCCAGGGTTCAAGAGAGGCCTTAGAGTCGGCAGCGCAAAGGACGGCAAGGTCACGGCATTGGTCCCGTTCGTCGAACCCGAACCAGACAAGAACAATAACGCCGGCATGGAAGGCGTCGCTGCCGATGCGATGGGCAATGTCTACGTCGGCGAGACCACAACGCAGATCCTGAAGAAATACGTCAGAGCTGCCCGAAGCAATTAATACGTAACCCTCTAGAAAACGGCGGCGCGCCAGCAGTGCGCGTGGCGCGCCGAATAATTATTTGACTTGTGTCAAAATCGGATGGACTCCGATCGGCGTTATTGCTCTCAGTTCGGGTGTACAGTCATTGAGAACAACCGGCGCTTGCCTTACGGTGAGGCTGGTGACAACTGTGGACGAATGATAAGAATTCCAACACCCGATTCATCGCATCCTCTGAATGATGCGTAAAACGAATGGCAGGGCAATCGCAGCCCATGCGATGAACAATGCTGTCCACCAACCGACTTTACTGATTTCCTTCATGTGATATGCCTTTTATGCTGCTTGGCTCTTCCGGCGCAAAGGATACTTCCCTCTCGCGAAGAGCGAAGCGGATTCCTTCCAGGTAGGCTTCGAGTTGCCTACTCCAATTCGCAAGCCGCACTGCTTCGCCTAAAGGTGTATGCGGATCGTCAAGACCGTGATCCATCGACCGGATCAGAGTTTCGATCCGATGTGCTTCCTCGGATAACTCGGTCACGGTGCGGCCAACCGTCGTGACATACTTGGCTTTGACGGCAGATATGGAAGCCAGAGCCGAATTAGACATGGACTCCTTTCCTCGATGGAAGCTTCATGCTTGCCAAAAATCTAAGAGCAGACCAGGGTCCGTTTAAGATAAATGCTCTATTTACCAGCGGGTACAGCACGCCGCTCTTGGATGTGTTGTCCGAATCCGTCAACAAACCTGGAGCCTGACTCGTACGCGACGTCAATTCCGTGACAAACCATGAATGACCATAAATCCGTTCGGCAATCGCCAATGCCTTCGTCCGGGAAGCCCGGCGTTTACGGAACGGGAATGAACCGCTGCACCCTCTCGCCACCGTAAGACCGCAAACGCGAGAGCCACTCTATTTCTATTTCGATTCATGCATACCCCCATCTTGTCTAGGAGCCTGCTCTTGTTCTTTTCATCAGATCGCGGAGTCTACTAATGATACGAGCCAAAACTACTAAAAATTGGTTCTGAAATTTTGACTCCCAATGCCGCGCTCAATTTTTTCTGGTGAGGCTCTTGTAGGCCGCTTCGATGAATTGGTCCGTGCTCCAGTTCGGAGTGGACCCGTAGAGC
>WNGM01003341.1_pt1 | contig 13188 bp, 10 predicted proteins | sample 5400571 | NCBI WGS metagenome assembly WNGM01 (sample SAMN13153378, study PRJNA577476) | soil metagenome | isolation source: 100 cm soil or saprolite under Garry oak tree replicate 2 | place: USA:California | collected 2016-06-15
GCTGACGAACTTGGCCAGGCCCCGCTCCGCACACACCTTCGTGAGGGCCGAGGTCAGCGTCGTCTTGCCGTGGTCCACATGCCCGATCGTCCCAATGTTCACATGCGGCTTGCGCCGCTCGTATTTCGCCTTCGCCATACTCCCCCCGTGCTCGCCGCCCTCACACCGCGTGACGGCGCTTGACGATGTCGCCGGGACCCGTAGTCACCAGCTCGTGGTTTGTCCGCAGGACTTGAAAACTGAATAGTCTGTCTGACAGGCTTGTTGACTAGAACGTCACACGCACTATCCGACTGGCAGACTGTGTCAGTTCCTTTCTCACCACCGGTAATGGGCGAAAGCCCGATTGGCCTCGGCCATCCGGTGGACATCTTCCCGTTTCTTGACGGACGCGCCGGTGTTGGTGGCCGCATCCATGAGTTCCCGCGCCAGTTTATCCATCATGCTCTTGCCGGCCCGCGCGTGCGCCGACTCCTGGATCCACCGGAAGGCCAAGGCCATGCGGCGGACCGGACGGATCTCCACAGGCACCTGATAGGACGCGCCCCCCACGCGCCGGGACTTGACCTCGAGATCGAATGCGCCGTAGCAAATGCGTTCAGCCGTGCTCTTCTTCCCCTTTTTCATGAGGGTATTGATGAACTTGCCGAGCAGCTTGTCGTGGTGCCGGGGATCGGGTGCCGCCTCCCGGGGAACGATACTGCGCCGCCTCGGCATCTCAGCGTCTCCTCGCCATTGCCCTCACGCGGCTCCAGGTTTCTGCTGCTTGGCGCCGTACTTGGAACGGCTTTGGCGCCGGTTCTGCACCCCCACCGCATCGAGGGCGCCGCGCACCAGATGATAGCGGACGCCGGGCAAATCCTTGACGCGCCCGCCTCTGACCAGGACGATGGAGTGCTCCTGCAAGTTGTGCCCGACGCCTGGAATGTAGGTCGTGACCTCCATGCCGTTCGTGAGCCTCACTCGCGCAACTTTCCGGAGGGCCGAATTCGGCTTTTTCGGCGTCGTCGTATACACCCGGATGCAGACTCCGCGTCGCTGAGGCGATCGCATCAGCGCCGGGCTCTTGGTCTTGTTTTTGGCGAGCGTGCGCCCGTGCCTCACCAGTTGATTGATCGTCGGCATCCACCTGTCCTTCCACCACGCATGTGCGTGGTCGAGCAAAACCGCCAGATTCTAGAGATTCTCCCCTGACCTGTCAAGCCGAAACTCCCTGAATCCGAAAGACTTTAGACCCATTCGACACCCTAGGCCCCTGACTCCCCTACTAGCGCTGTCGAGGAGCTGGCCTCTGGCTCTGCGAGCGCCGGCGCAGCTTCTTTTTCTTCCTGGTCCAACACGAATGTGTCGCGGTAGTCGGCCAGGCCCGTCCCCGCCGGAATCAACCGGCCGACGATGACATTTTCCTTCAGACCCAGCAGGTGATCGATCTTGCCGTTGATGGCTGCCTCCGTGAGGACCCGCGTCGTTTCCTGGAAGGACGCCGCGGAAATGAAGCTTTCGGTCGTCAACGCCGCCCGCGTGATGCCAAGCAGCACCGGCTTGGCCATTGCCGGCTTGCCTCCTTTGGCGCCGACCTTCTCGTTTTCCTCGGCGAACACGAACTTGTCCACCTGGCTCCCGGCCAGGAAATCGGTGTCGCCGGGGTCCTCCACCCGAACCTTGCGGAGCATCTGGCGGACGATGATCTCGATGTGCTTATCGTTGATCGTCACGCCCTGGAGCCGGTACACCTCCTGGACCTCGTCGACCAGGTATTTCTGGAGCTCCTTGGGTCCCTTGATGTCGAGGATGTCATGCGGGTTTGCCGACCCGTCCATGAGGGGCTCGCCCGCCTTGACCCAATCCCCTTCCTGCACGTTGATGTGCTTCCCCTTGGGGATCAGGTACTCCTTGGAGTCGCCCATATCGTTGCGCACGACAATCTTCCGCATCCCCTTGACGTACCCGCCGAACTCCACCGACCCATCGATCTCGTTGATGATGGCGTGCTCCTTGGGCTTGCGGGCCTCGAACAGCTCGGCCACGCGCGGGAGCCCGCCGGTGATGTCCTTCGTCTTCGTGGTTTCGCGTGGGATCTTCGCCAGCACGTCGCCGGGATGCACGGTCCGCCCCTTTTCGACAAAGATGTGGGCCCCGACCGGCAGCATGTAGCGGGCCACCGCATTCGTGCCGAGCACTTTGGCGGTCTTGCCGGCCTCATCCTTGATCGAGATGCGGGGACGATACGACGCCCCCGGATGGTCGATGATGACCTTGCGCGACAGGCCGGTCACCTCATCGAGCTCTTCTTTCATCGTGACGCCTTCCATGATGTCGCCGAACGCAGCCCGCCCGCCGACTTCGGTGAGGATGGAAAGCGAGTACGGGTCCCACTCGACGAGCCGCTGACCTATGCCGACCTTGCCCCCGTCCTTGACCTTGATCTTGGCCCCGTACACTACCGGATACTTCTCGCGCTCTCGGCCAGACTCGTCATGCACGGCGATCTTGGCGTTCCGGCTCATGACGACCCAGTCCCCATCCTTGTTCCTGACCGCGATCGCTGGGTTGGGGATGTCGGCGTTCTTCTTGGAATCGTAGCTCACATAATGGATCGTCCCCGCGTGCTTCGACTCCAACGTCGTCTGCTCAACCACTTTGCTGGCCGTGCCGCCGATGTGGAACGTCCGCATCGTCAACTGCGTGCCGGGCTCGCCGATTGACTGGGCAGCAATCACGCCGACCGGCTCCCCGCGTTCCACCAGTTTGCCTCGTCCCAGGTCGCGCCCGTAGCACATCACGCAGACCCCCCGACGGGACTCGCACGTCAGGACAGACCGGATCTTGACCCGATCCAACCCGGCCTCCACGATCGTGGAGGCCTTCTCCTCTGTGGTCTGTTCGTTCGCGCCGACGATGAGTTCACCCGTGACCGGGTCCCGCACGTCTTCCGCCGCAATGCGGCCGAGGATGCGTTCGCCCAGTTGCTGAATGATCTCGCCGCCCTCCACCAGCGCGGTGACGTAGATGCCGTCTTGTGTGCCGCAATCGTCCTCGCTGACGATAACGTCCTGCGCGATATCCACCAGGCGTCGGGTCAGGTATCCGGAGTTCGCAGTCTTCAAGGCGGTGTCCGCCAGCCCTTTGCGCGCACCGTGGGTCGAAATGAAGTACTGGAGCACGGTCAGACCTTCCCGGAAGTTGGCCGTGATGGGCGTCTCGATGATCACCCCGGACGGCTTTGCCATCAACCCCCGCATGCCTCCCAACTGGCGGATCTGCTGGGTGCTGCCGCGGGCTCCAGAGTCCGCCATCATAAAGATGGGGTTGAAGCCGCGCCGCTCGCCGGCGCCGGTGGACGCCCCGAGCTCCTTCATCATCTCATTCGCCACCTGCTCGCCGACGTGGGCCCAGATGTCGATCACCTTGTTGTAGCGCTCGCCGTTTGTAATCAGCCCGTCGGCATATTGCCGTTCGATTTCCGAGACCTCTTCCTGCGCTTTGCGGATCAGCTCACTCTTCTTCGTGGGAATGAGCATGTCATCGACGCTGATGGAGATCCCGGCGCGCGTCGCGTAATAGAAGCCGAGGTCCTTGATCCGGTCCAGCATGATGACCGTGTCGCGGTGACCGGCCTGGCGGTAGCAGGCGTCGACGAGCTTCGTCAGTTCCTTCTTGGTCATCAACAAGTTGACGGCCTCGAACGGGACCCCCGGCGGAAGGATCTCACCGAACAGCACTCGGCCGACCGTGGTGTACTGCTTCCACCGGGACGGATCTCTCCAGGTCTCTTCCGTCATCCCAGGCTCGCGGATGGGGGTGAGCCCGCGGACCTTGATGCGGGCGTGCTCCGAAACCTCGCCAGCATCATAGGCCATCCGGACTTCTTCCAGCGAGCTGAAGATCTTGCCTTCGCCCTTCGCGCCGGGCTGTTCGCGGGTCAGCCAGTAGCACCCCAGCACCATATCCTGCGAAGGCACCGTGATCGGCTTGCCATTCGCGGGGGAGAGGATGTTGTTGATCGACATCATCAGTACGCGCGCCTCGATCTGGGCTTCGACTGAGAGCGGCACGTGGACGGCCATCTGGTCCCCGTCAAAGTCGGCATTGAAGGCGGCGCAGACCAAGGGATGCAGACGGATCGCTTTGCCTTCCACCAGAACCGGATCGAACGCCTGGATGCCGAGCCGGTGTAAGGTGGGCGCGCGGTTCAATAGTATGGGGTGCTCCTTGATGACCTCATCGAGGACGTCCCAGACCTCCGGTTTCTCATTCTCGACCAAGCGCTTGGCGCTCTTGATCGTGGTCGCCGCGCCTCGCTCTTCCAGCTTGTGGAAGATGAATGGCTTGAAGAGCTCCAAGGCCATCTTTTTGGGCAGCCCGCACTGGTGGAGCCGTAGCTCCGGGCCCACGACGATGACCGTCCGGCCCGAGTAGTCGACGCGCTTGCCGAGCAGGTTCTGCCGGAACCGACCCTGCTTGCCCTTCAACATGTCGCTGAGCGACTTCAGCGGGCGCTTGTTGGGACCGCGGATCGCGCGCCCGCGACGCCCGTTGTCGAACAGGGCATCCACCGCCTCCTGCAGCATCCGCATCTCGTTGCGGATGATCACGCCCGGCGCTTTCAACTCCATCAGGCGCTTGAGCCGGTTGTTCCGATTGATGACCCGGCGGTAGAGATCGTTGAGGTCGGACGTGGCAAACCGGCCTCCGTCGAGCGGAACCAGCGGCCGCAGCTCCGGAGGAAGCACCGGGATGACATCCATGATCATCCATTCCGGCTTGTTGCCGGACCGGATGAAGGAGTCAATGACTCTCAAGCGTTTGATGTATTTCTTCTTTTGCGCGAGGGAGTGGGTCCCCTTCACCTTGTCGTGCAGGACGGCCCGCTCGGCTTCCAGATGAATCTTTCGCAACAGTTCCCGGATGGCCTCTGCGCCGATCCCGGCCTTGAAGCCTGACGGCTGGTCTTGCATCAAGGTCCGATACCGCTCTTCGGAGATGAGGTCCTTCTCCCGCAGGTCCGTAGACCCCGGCTCGACTACGACATAGCTCTCGAAGTACAGAATGCGCTCCAATTGTTTGAGGCTCATGTCCAAAAGGGTGCCGATGCGGCTCGGCAGGCCCTTCAGGAACCAGATGTGCGCCACCGGTGCCGCGAGCTCGATGTGCCCCATGCGCTCGCGACGGACCTTCGACTGGATCACTTCCACGCCGCACTTATCGCACACGATCCCGCGATGCTTCATTCGCTTGTACTTGCCGCAGTTACACTCCCAGTCCTTGGTGGGGCCGAAGATCTTGGCGCAGAACAGCCCATCCTTTTCGGGTTTAAAGGACCGGTAGTTGATGGTTTCCGGCTTCTTCACCTCGCCGTAGGACCATGAGCGGACCTTCTCCGGCGACGCCAAACGAATGCGGATCGCGTCAAACGATACGCCCTCGCGTGGCTTCTCAAAGACTGTGGAGATTCCTTCCACGCTTCTACCTCCCTACCGAGCTTGCTGAACCCGGCCCTTCGATCCCATGGGCCGGGCTATCCAATACATTCAATAGTCATCGGCCCATTTACGCCTTCGCTTTGATCAGTTCCACATCCAGTCCCAGGCTCTGGAGCTCCTTGACCAGGACGTTGAAGGATTCCGGGAGTCCGGGCTCAAGGAACGGCTCCCCCTTGACGATCGCCTCGTACATTCGCGAACGTCCTGGGACATCGTCCGACTTGACAGTCAGGAACTCTTGCAGGGTCGAGGCGGCGCCGTAGGCTTGGAGCGCCCAGACTTCCATCTCGCCCAACCGCTGACCGCCGAACTGGGCTTTCCCGCTCAACGGTTGCTGCGTGACCAACGAGTAGGGCCCGATGGACCGGGCATGGATCTTGTCGTCCACCAGGTGGTGCAGCTTCATCGTGTACATGTGGCCGACTGTGACGGGGCCTTGGAACGCCTCACCGGTGCGGCCGTCGTACAGGGTGCTCTGTCCAGTCTCCGGCAGCTTGGCCTTCTTCAACAGCGCCTTGATCTCAGCTTCGGCCGCCCCTTCGAACACCGGGCTTGAGACCCACAGCCCCAGGGCTTTGGCGGCCCAGCCGAGGTGGGTCTCGAGGATCTGCCCGACGTTCATCCGGGAGGGGACGCCCAGAGGGTTGAGCACCACTTCCACCGGCGTGCCGTCCGGCAGATAGGGCATGTCCTCCTCCGGCAAGATACGCGAGACGACGCCTTTATTCCCGTGCCGGCCCGCCACTTTGTCGCCGACGGAGATCTTGCGTTTCATCGCGATGTAGACTTTGACGAGCTTGATGACGCCGGGCGGCAGCTCATCGCCGCGCCGCAGCCGCCCCACTTTCTCGTCGTAGAGCGTCTGTAAAATTTCGATCTGCTCCTTGGCCAGCCGCTCCGTCTCTTCGATCTCCTTCTGATCCTCAGGGTCGCTCAGCACAATCCGGCGCACCTCCTCGTCGCTGAGCTTCTTCAGGATCTCGGGGGTAATCTTCCCCTTCCGCTTCAGGATGATCTCTCCGGTCTCCCCGTCCATGAGGTCCCGGGCAACGACCTTGCCGAGCAGCAGCTTGCGGATCTTTTTGCTTTTCTCCTCTTCCACGATCCGGAGACTGTCCTGATGCTCGCGCTGGATCCTGAGCACGTCTTCGCTCTCGATACTCTTGGAGCGCTCGTCCTTGTCGAGCCCCTTGCGCGAGAAAATCTTGACATCCACCACGATCCCCTCCACCCCCGGGGGAACGGTCAGCGAGGTGTCCTTCACATCGCCCGCCTTCTCCCCGAAGATGGCGCGCAGCAACTTTTCCTCTGGCGTGAGCTGGGTCTCTCCTTTGGGCGTCACCTTGCCCACGAGAATGTCCCCCTGCCGGACCTCCGCGCCGATGCGGATGATGCCGCTCTCGTCAAGGTCGCGCAGGGCGTCTTCGCCGACGTTGGGAATGTCTCGAGTGATCTCTTCCTTGCCCAACTTGGTCTCGCGGGCCTCGACCTCGAACTCTTCGATGTGGATGGAGGTGAAGACATCGTCGCGGACGAGGCGCTCGCTGATCAGGATCGCGTCCTCGAAGTTGTACCCGCCCCACGGCATGAAGGCCACGAGCACGTTCCGGCCCAATGCGAGGTCGCCACGGTCGATCGCCGGCCCGTCAGCCAGCACCTGGCCGCGCTTGACAGTCTCCCCCACCGACACCACCGGCTTCTGCGTGATGCAGGTGCTCTGGTTGGACCGCTTGAACTTGACCAAGTCGTAGGTGTCAAGACAAACCTCCTGCTTCTTGCTCCCCGCCTCTTTCTTGCGCAGTTCCGTCTTGACGACGATCCGGGTGGCATCCACACTCTCCACGACGCCAGGGCGCTGGGCCAAGACGACGTAACCCGAGTCACGGGCCACGATCGCTTCCATGCCGGTTCCCACCAAAGGCGCCTCGGTCTGGATGAGGGGGACGGCCTGCCGTTGCATGTTGGAGCCCATCAGGGCGCGGTTCGCGTCATCGTGCTCGAGAAACGGGATCAAGGCAGTCGCTACGCTAACCGTCTGCTTGGGGGACACGTCCATGTACTCCACCTTATCCGGATGCACCAGAACGAAATCCCCGCCGTAGCGCGCGGACACATTGTCGGCGATCAGCCGCTGATCAGAACCGACTTCGGAATTGGCCTGGGCAATGTGATACCGATCCCCGTCGATGGCCGAGAGGTGCTCGATCTCGTCCGTCACCTTTCCCTTCCGGACTTTCCGGTACGGGGCCTCGATAAAGCCGAACTCGTTCACCCGGGCGTAGGTGGCCAGGGAGGTGATCAGGCCGATGTTGGGTCCTTCCGGCGTCTCGATCGGGCAGATCCGGCTGTAGTGGGAGGGATGGACGTCGCGGACCTCAAAGCCCGCGCGCTCGCGGGTCAGCCCGCCGGGCCCCAAGGCCGAGAGGCGCCGTTTGTGGGTGATCTCGGCCAGCGGGTTCGTCTGGTCCATGAACTGTGACAACTGGCTGCTGGCGAAGAATTCCTTGATGGCCGCGATCACCGGTTTGGCGTTGATCAAGTCGTGCGGGAGCACGGCTTCCATGTCCAGGAGGTTCATCCGTTCTCGGATGCTCCGCTCCATGCGGACTAGTCCCAACCGGAACTGGTTCTCCAACAACTCGCCGACGGACCGGACCCGGCGGTTGCCAAGGTGATCGATATCGTCCACCTCTCCCCTGCCGGCCTTGAGGTTCACGATGTAGCGGACCACCTCGACGATGTCCTCACGCGTCAACGTCCGCTTCTCCAGCGGGAGATCGAGCCCCAGCTTCTTGTTCAGTTTGAGCCGGCCCACCGGGGAGAGATCGTAGCGCTTGGGATTGAAGAAGAGGTTCTCGAACAGCGCGCGCGCCGTTTCGATGGAGGGCGTTTCCCCCGGACGAAGCCGCTTGTAGATCTCGACCATGGCCTCTTCCTTGGACGAAGTCTTCTCACTCTCCAGCGTGTCTTCAATCACCGAGGCGGTCGTCGTGCCGTCGTGGAAGACGACCTTGAACACGTCGATCTTGCTGGCCAGGACCTTCTTCAGGACCTCGGCCGTCAGCTTGTGATTCTTTTCAAGGATCTTCTCTTTGATCGCGCTGTCCACCAGGTCGACCAGGACGGTGCGGCCCACCAGGTCCTCGGGGTTGACCTCGATCTCCTTGATCCCCGCCGCCTTCAACCGGCCGATAGTGGCCTTGGTGAGCTTCGAGCCTTCGCGGCCAATGAGCTCCTTGCCGCCCTTTTCCACCAGGTCATGGGGGACGCGCAGCCCAACATGGATCTCCTGGTCCAGCTTTCGCCACAGCTTGCCCTTCTGGACGTGGATCTCCTCCACGGGATAGTACATCCGCAGGAGATCATCGGTGGTGTACCCGAAGGCTTTCAAGAGAATCGTCGCCGGCATCTTTCGTCGCCGGTCGATCCGGACATAGAGGATGTCCCGCGTGTCAAATTCAAAGTCGAGCCACGATCCGCGATACGGGATGATCCGCGCCGAAAACAGGATCTTTCCGCTGGCATGCGTGCGGCCCTTGTCATGCGTGAAGAAGGCCCCGGGCGAGCGGTGCAACTGGCTTACCACCACCCGCTCAGTCCCGTTGATGATGAACGTGCCGCGCTCCGTCATCAGCGGCAGTTCGCCGATGTAGACCTCCTGCTCGCGTACGTCCAGGACTTTCTTGGTGGGCGATTTGTCTTCCTTGTCGAGTACCACGAGACGCACGCGGACTTTCAGGGGCGCGGCGTAGCTCATCCCCTGCTCCATGCACTCGCGCACATCGTACTTCGGCGTCCCCAGGCTGTAGTTGACGAACTCCAGCACCGCCGTGCTGTTGTAGTCCGCGATGGGGAACACGCTAGTGAGCGCGGCCTGCAGCCCCTTGTCCTCGCGTCGGTCCGGATCGACCTCCATCTGCAGGAAGCTGTCATAGGACCGCTTCTGGATTTCGATGAGATCCGGAATGTCGAGGTGACGCGGGATCTTCGAAAAGTCTTTCCGTTCGATCAAACTACTGCCCGTCATTTCGGACATGGATCTTCCCCCACTCGGATAGTGGCCGTCTCTCCGGACGTCCCAGGGACGGCTGGTGGAATCAGAGCACCCACTGGCACGCGCTATTTAATCTCGACTTTGGCGCCCTGCTCTTCCAGTTTCTTCTTGACGTTCTCGGCCTCTTCCTTGGTGACGCCGGTTTTCACCGGTTTGGGTGCGCCTTCGACGAGGTCCTTCGCCTCCTTCAGGCCCAGATTAGTTAGCTCGCGCACGACCTTGATGACCTGGATCTTCTTGTCGCCGACATTACTGAGGACCACGTCGAACGCCGTTTTTTCTTCGGCCGGCGCGGCCCCCGCCGCTGCGCCGCCGCCCGCCGGCGCCGCCGCCGGCGCCGCCGCCGTCACGCCAAAACGCTCCTGCAGGGCTTTCACGTACTCGTCCAATTCCAAGACCGTCATCCCTTCGACCATCTTGATGAACTCTTCCTTCGACAGCTTTGTCGCAGTTGCACCTGGCATGGGTTCCTCCTCCGGTTTCCCCTTAATGGCAATCAAGGTTCCGACAAACTTGACCACAATTCCGTTCAGTGTGCCGACCAGCCCCACCAGAGGGCCCTGCACTCCGGCCAGCAACATCGACAGCAGGGCATTCCGCGGGGGCAGGTCCGCCACAGCCTTCACGCGCGACGCGTCAAGCAGGTTCCCCTCGACCATGCCGACCGTGATCCGCATCTTCTTGTCGCGCTTATCCTTGGCGATAAAGTCGCGAAGGATCTTCGCTGGCAACGCCGGATCGTCATAGCCGATGGCGACGGACAGCGCCCCCCGGAAGTGCTCTTTGGCCACGCCCAACGGGGTCCCGTCCGCGGCCAGGATCGCCAGCGTGTTCTTCACGACCTTGAGCTCCGCCCGGGCGCCTCGTAGTTGTCGGCGCAACTCCGTGACCTCGTTGCCCGCCAACCCCGTACACTCGGTCAGAAACGCCGCGCGCGCGCGGCTGAACTTCTCCCTGAGCTTGGCAATCGCCTGTGCTTTCTCTTCCCTACGCATTACGTTCCTCTCTCGAATCAGTCCGCTCTCGGGAGGTCTGCGGTGGCTACGCGACCAGCTTCTTGCTGAGCGCGGCGGTATCCACTGAGACCCCAGGGCCCATTGTTGACGACAGGGTGACCGATTTGAGATAGCGGCCCTTGCTCGACGACGGTTTGGCTTTGATCACCGAGTCCAGAATGGCGAGGGCGTTCCCGTACAGCTTCTCCGCCTCGAACGAGACCTTGCCAACCCGGACATGGAGAATGCCGGCTTTCTCCACCTTGTACTCCACCCGTCCCTTGCGGATGTCGCTGATAGCCTTGGCGACTTCGAACGTCACGGTCCCTGTCTTTGGATTGGGCATCAGTCCGCGCGGGCCCAGAATCTTGCCCAGCTTGCCCACGGTTCCCATCATATCCGGCGTGGCGATGGCGCGATCGAATTCCAGCCAGCCGCCCTTGATCTTTTCCACCAGTTCCTCGCCCCCGATGATATCCGCTCCGGCGTCCCGGGCTTCTTTCTCCTTCTCGCCCTTGGCAAACACCAGAATGCGGACTTTGACGCCAGTGCCATGCGGGAGAACCGCCGAACCCCGCACCATCTGATCTGACCGCTTTGGGTCCACCCCCAGGCGGAGCGCCATCTCGACCGTTTCGTCGAACTTCGCGTAGGCTGTCCGCTTCACCAACTCCACCGCCTCCCGCAGGTCATACGGCCGCGGTTCAACCAGCGCGGCGGCCGCCTTCCACTTCTTGCCCATCGTGATACTCCTCGTCCTAGTCCTTCGCGACGACAATCCCCATGCTCCGCGCGGTCCCTTCAATGATCCGGGCGGCCGCCGCCAAATCGGCAGCGTTGAGATCGGGCAATTTGGTCCGCGCGATCTCGTTGATCTGGGCGGGGGTAACCTTCCCCACCTTGTCTTTGTTAGGCACCCCGGAGCCTTTGATGATCCCGGCCGCTTTCTTGAGGAGGTCTGAGGCGGGCGGGGTCTTCATCACGAAGGTAAAGCTCCGATCGATATAGACCGTAATGATGACCGGGATGATGGACCCCTCTTGACTCTGGGTCTTGGCGTTGAACTGCTTGCAGAATTCCATAATGTTCACGCCGTGCTGCCCCAGGGCCGGACCCACCGGCGGCGCCGGGTTGGCTTTCCCGGCCGGGATCTGCAACTTGACCAGGGTTTTGACTTCCTTTGCCATACGACTCTTCTTTTATAATCGCTCGACCTGTAAGAACCCCAGCTCCACCGGAGTGCCTCGACCGAAGATGCTCACCAAGACCTTGAGCCTACTGCGCTCCTGATCCACGTCATCCACCATCCCATTGAACCCGAGGAACGGTCCGTCGATGATGCGAACGCTGTCCCCCTTGTGAAATTCCTCCTTCTGGCGGGGCACCGCGGTCCCGCTATCGATTTGCTTGAGGAGCGTGTCGACCTCCTCCTGTGCTAAGGGGATGGGTTGCGAGCCCCCGCCCACAAAGCCGGTGACCTTCGGGGTCTCCTTGATCATCTGCCAGGACTCGTTCGACATGTCCATCTCGACCAGAACGTACCCCGGGAAAAACTTCCGAGTCGAGGTGCGTTTCTTTCCCTCCTTGATCTCGATCACGTCTTCGGTCGGCACCAGCACTTGCCCAATCTTGTCCTGCAGACCCATCTGGTTCGCGCGTTCTAAAATGCTGTCCTTGACGCGGCCCTCGAAGCCCGCGTAAGTGTGGACGACATACCAGCTCTTGCCCATGATGCCGTTCTCGCTCAAAGTATCTTCACGATCAGTAGACTGATCACAATATCGGCCAACCGTAAAAAAAGCGACACGATGAACACCAAGATGATCACGACCGTCGTGGACCCGATCGTTTCGCTCCGGCTCGGGTAAGAGATCTTCCTCAGCTCCGACCGGACATCGTTGAAAAACTCTACGAGAGCAGCCCACATCCGTGTGAACATTTGGTCCCGTTTACCTCACTCAAGATTACTTGAGGTATTGCATATCCCGGCCTATTTGATCGAAAGGCCGGGTCCAACAAGTTCGGTTGGCAGGGGCACTAGGAATTGAACCCAGACCTTCGGTTTTGGAGACCGACGTGCTAACCGTTGAACACCATGCCCCTCTTTACACACCCGTAAGGCGTGAGGCGTGAAGCGTGAGGTGAGATGCTTCAACTTCTTTAGCCCCTTACGCCTAACCCTTCACGCCTAACGGCTACTTCACTTCCTTGTGTGGAGTGTGCTTGCGGCAAAACCGACAATACTTGCGACGCTCCAGCCGCTCCGGATCGTTCTTCTTGTTCTTCATCGTGGAATAGTTGCGCCGCTTGCAGTCGGTACATGCCAATGAAATGATCTCTCGCATTTCTTACCTCGTGAAGCGTAAGGCGTAAGGGGCTACCACCTTCCCCGGCGCCTGACGCCTGACGCCTACCCTCTCACGCTACAATGTCGGTGACGATGCCGGAGCCGACGGTCTTGCCCCCTTCGCGGATCGCAAAGCGCAGCCCCTGGTCCATCGCGATCGGCGAGATCAGCTCCGCCGTGATCGCCACGTTGTCTCCCGGCATCACCATCTCCACCCCCGCCGGCAACGCCACCACCCCCGTCACGTCCGTCGTCCGGAAGTAGAACTGCGGCCGATACCCGTTGAAGAACGGCGTGTGCCGCCCCCCC
>WNGM01010091.1_pt1 | contig 13173 bp, 12 predicted proteins | sample 5400571 | NCBI WGS metagenome assembly WNGM01 (sample SAMN13153378, study PRJNA577476) | soil metagenome | isolation source: 100 cm soil or saprolite under Garry oak tree replicate 2 | place: USA:California | collected 2016-06-15
GCTTGCCCGACCGGCCCCCCTCTTGGGGGAGCCCTCACCAATGGCCAGCCGGCGTTCTTAGGCAGTACATTTACTAGCTACGACTATTGCACAACATACTCCAACGCTCCAAGTACCGGCCTGGCAACCTTTGACATAACCTGGACACCATGAGCGCTCCAATCAAGCGCACCCAAACCACCCTTTTCTTGTTGACTTATCTCGGAGTATTCGGTGCCGGGATCTTCTCACGTATGGCAGAAGATTCATTCTAGTTATTTCTCAAGATACCGGCAGTGTTAAATTCCTATGGAAGCCCGACCCGATACTCACGGTCTAATCTTATGAACTATAACTTTGAGGTGAAACAGACACATTGAAAATCGCGAAGAAATACCTTCCACCGATCTCACTCTTGCTAATATCAACGCTCGGGGTTGCTTATGCCGCGACTAACCTCTTCACACACACATTCCCAGCAATACCGGCAGTATCAGGAATTACGGTCAATTGTACTGCTGAAACAGCCTTCGATGGAGTTACTAACGCACCAGTTTCCTCGATCGCCGCAGGGTCTTCGGGATCCATCGAGTTTGACTGCAGCGGTACTAGCCCGTTTGGCACAACGCCTGCTTTCAGCGTAAACCTCCCCGGTGGGACGATTACGGTTACGCCCACATTTACCCTGGCCGCACCCTACACGGCAGTCGAGATAGTAAGTCCGGGTAGTTATGGCTGCAGCCGCCCCGATTTGCGCGCAGCTCTAACCTCCGACACAGGCGTCACTCTTCCATTCAACTTTTATACCACTTTTTCCTATTGTGCACAGTTCCAAAGTGCTCCTAGTACCGGACTTCCCCTTCTTTCCGTAACATGGACAACACCCACGACACCCTTTACACAGACCTTCCCAGCAATATCGGGGATGACAGCGATTACGAGTAATTGTGCCACTCTAACGCCCTTTGATAATGCGCAGGACGCAAACACCGGGAGTCACATCACCTCTGTCGCAATAGGCTCGACGGGAACGGTCTATTTCGACTGCAGCGGCACTAGCGCGCTTGGAACAACTTTCGCCTTCAGTGTAGTAGCCCCGGGAGCCTCGGTTTCGTTCACACCTCAGTTTACGTTGACTGGTCCTTACATCGCGGCGGCAATAGTCTCAGTTGGTGGTTTCTGTAGAATACAGGATATCGGCTCATCATCAGAAATAACATCTGGCACTCCATACACATTCACTGGTTCCAATAGCTATAGTTACTGCGTGGAATTCAGCAACGTTCCAACTACGGGACTTCCAACATTCAGCGTAACCTGGACAACATAGTGTTCCAACCATGGTTGCGCTGTCTCTAACCTCCCTTTCTTTAATAATAATCGGAATATTTGGTATTGGGGTCAGCCTCTATTGGCTGATGAAGGTAGGCGGGTTCAGCATCAAGAGAAAAAGATACCTTCGGTGAAAGAGCGTGATGACGACGCACTCCCGTCTAATCGCTTCACTACTCCTATCGTTGATCCTAGTTCTCATGATTCCTTCTGGAGAATCTACACAGCTCGACCATTCCATCCTAGTCGCAAACTGTGGAACTGGGTCCAGTACTCTAACTGCAAATGTAACCCGAGTCTCTCCAGGATCATCTGGAACCATCATGTTCTCCTGTGGACCCGCGGGCTCGGCAATTACTGTCATGCATCCTGGTAATGCTCTGCCAACCTTCTCTCTATCACTCGGCTACTCTTCCCTCACAATCTCGTCGAGCCCGATCTGCGCATCAGGTGTCAAGCTCACTTCCGGATCACGCATAGCGTTTGACATGGCACCAGGAACGCCGCCCACTGGCAATTACAATTACTGCGCATCCTACTCCAACGCTCCCAAAACCGGGCTTGCCTCGTTCAAAATAATTTGGTCCAAATAGGATCAAGTGACGACCGTTCCATGATAGAGAAAAGCGAGAAAGTCGAGGTGATACACGAAGAGAGATGAAAAATAAGCATGCTTTTCTCGACCCCCCGGGGTAGTCGATTTTCCCGCGCCCGGCCCTTCATGAAAACGTCCGGAATCCATGGTTTTAGGGCTTCGCAATTTCCCTAGTGCCCTTCTTCCCTCTCCTCGCCCTGATTCCTAGTGTTGAGAGAAGAGCGGCCAGCACTACAATTGCTACAATAGCGAACCACCGTTCAAGCCCCAGCCCTCCAGTCCCGAAAGGTTGGCCCGTCGAGGATCCTGGCTGCTCCACAGTTATCGTGACTGTCTTCGTATCCGAGAAACCGTTTGGACCGGATTCAACTGCCTTGAACGTTATCGTGTAGGTGCCCGGACCCTGATTGCTACCGGGAGTCCAGACGAGGCTTCCAAGGTCGGGGTCAAAGGAAGCCCCTGTGGGGAGGTCTGAGGCGGATAGGGTGACCGTGTCGTCGGCATCGGGATTGGTTGCACTAATCGTGAAGATGAGCAGGTTCCCCGCCTCAACAGTCTGTGGACCGGGAACTGTCAGGACAGGAGGCTGTTCAGTCTCGACTACTGTGACGTTCACCGTCGTCGAGTCGGTCAGGATGCCGTCGGAAACGGTGACTGTGAACCGGTAGGTGCCTCCCTGGGCTTCGGTGGGCGTCCAGGAGAAAACGCCATCAGGTAGGATGGAGGCACCGGCCGGTGCGTCAGATCCAAGGGAGAAGATCAGAGGTTCCGGGGGAATATTGGGGTCAGTGGCGTTCGCCTTGAAGGTGAGAAGTATTTCGTCATTGACGGTCCAGTCCCTGATCGGTGCTAGAGAGGGAGGCTGGTTAGGCTTGTCAACATGGATGGCTACTGACACGGTGTCGGAGAGTGACGGGAGGAGATGGTCCGTGGCTGTGAAGCTCGCGGAATAGTCTCCTGGTCCCTGGGCAAAGGCTGGAACCCAGGTGAAGTTGCCGGTGGAAGGGTCGAAGGTTGCGCCGAGCTGAGCACAGTTGTCGCAGGATATTGTTACAGAGTCGGGTGGCGCGTCAGGGTCCGTAGCGTTCACTATGAAGGTGAGCTTTAAGCCTGCGGTGACAGTTTGAGGGCCTGGAGCAATGAGAAAGGGAGGGCTGTTGATCTTTACCATGATGGATACGTTGGCGCTGGAGGCCAAGAAGCCGTCTGAGGCCTTGAACTTTACTGAATAATTGCCTGGAGCTTGAGCAACGCTGGGCGTCCAGTCGAAGCTTTCCGTCAGAGTCCCGTTGGTTGAAGGAGCCGAAGTGAATGCAGCGCCTGACGGCGCGCCGAGTGTCACCATCGTCAACGTCTCTCCAGCATCCGGGTCTGTCGCTCTAATGCCAAACTGTAGCTCTGCTCCCGGGTAGGTGGTCTGGCTCTTGATAGGATCGACAACTGGCGGTCTATCCACCTTCGTCCCCTCAGTGAAGATGTCCTCATTGCTCGGACTCGTAGGTGGGACTTCCGTCCAGACAGGATGAGCCAGGGTCTCGTTAGACGCGATCCCGATATAGTCGCCGATGAAGGATTCTCCGTTGCTGAAAATAATCGCGTCAGGATTGAAAGACACATCCGTGACCCTAACGTTCGGGGAGAAGGAGACCCCACCGTCAGCTGACTCAGCATAGAAGACATCTACAAGATGGTTCTGAGGGTCCAGCCTCCTATCGTAGAAGTCAACGCTGAGTAGCCCATGAGAAACCGTCATCCAGGGAAAGAAGTGGTCGTTCGTAGTAGTGTCATCGTTCACTCTGATCGGCTTGCTCCAAGTAACACCCCCGTCAAGGCTCCGACTTGACAGAATGTCCGCGTATCCACTCCCATAGTCCGCCCACGCCACGTAGACATTTCCATTGGTATCGTCTGCGGCCGCAGTGGGAAAGCTGTTGACTCGGAAGACACTGTTAGCCAAGAAGGAGGGCGGCTGCGGTAGCGCGACAACGGACGAGACTACGACTGGGCTAGAGAAGGAGACTCCGCCATCGATGGATTTGGCCTCCATAATCTGATTGTTCGATAAATCATTCCAGACCACGAAGAGCGTCCCATCCGGACCAACCACCGGCACGGAGCCCTGGTTGAGGAGACTATTGCTGATCTTCATCGGGGAAGAGAATGAACTACCACCGTCGCTCGAGTGGGAGACCATGATATCGGATGTAGAGGAGCTGGTGAATCTTGTCCAGCTTACGTAAACCCTGCCCGCGAAAGGCCCGGTTGTCTGGTCTACCCCGATGTAGGGCTTGTCGTTGAAGATTCCTCCGACCCTGCTGGAGCCTGAGGCGACTATAGTGGTTAGGGGAAAGGAGGACCCGTCATCGGTTGATTTCGATACAAAGACAGTCCCGTCCACGGCCGTGTTGTACCTGGTATTGATATTGAAAGCCACCCCCGAATAGTACAAAGTCCCGTTTCGACTGAAGGAGACTGCTGGGTCCGAGGCGTCCTGGAAGATGCCCAAGGTTCCAGTCATGGGAATAAGCCCATTCGTCCAACTGAGCCCGCCGTCGGAGGAAGCGTAGACGGCAAGCCAGTTCCGCGTGCTGAGCTGGTCGTTGGCGCCAGCCACTAGATACTGCGGGTTAGACGGGTTGAGGGCGACGCTTGGTTCGTTCTGCGGAAGGGTGCTGGCTGAGACCTGGCTATCGTCGCCTGGGGCTGACGAGACCTGTTGGTTTGAGGACCCGGCCACATGTTGGAGCGCCATGAGAACCCCTGACGATAGCGCGTTGCTAACTTGTCCACTAGGGCCCCTGGGAAGAACTGGAAGAATGTGGGGAAACACGGTCGTTCCTACAAGAAGAATGAAGAACACAGGAACAGCCCTTCCAAGAGACAACTCGACGACCCAGCATGTCATTCTCGCTAGGACCCAAAAGCGTTACTGAGAAAATGGTTAGACGGTATGTTGTTGCATTGGGCTCCGAGGGTCGGGGGATAGCTTAGGATAGCGATGAAGGATTGCGAACTTTTCTAATTCAGGAACGGCAGGATATTGCGAATGGACTCGCACTGGAAAATAGTTGAATGGTCCAAGTTAAGTATGATGTAAGAGCCGAAGAACCGCCAAGGGTCTGCACAGTCCGTTGGAACAACCAAGGTTGGATGTTGACGCAGCCAACTTTCGAATTACTATGATCAACAGCTTCCTACTTGCAGCTACGATCATCAGCCTCTCTCTGAACGTGTCCATCATCAAACAAAGCGCGACAACCGGGCTCATGGGAACAACCGAATGGTTGTTGGCCGTGTCAATTGCACTGTTGTTGTTCTCCTCCCTCATCATGCTCTTCATGTCCTACGTGATTCTCGCCACCATGTAACTGACACCTCTCACGCAAAGCGAAAAACTGGAGAGAGTGGGTTGGGCCAGAACTCTCCTAGGTCTCGCGTCAATTCTGATCCCGACATCCTTTGGGTCCACCTTTCTTGTGAGCCTAGGGCTATCATCACCATGGTCTTGGCTTCTCGGCGGTATCGGATACGGTAGTGGAATCTTATGGGCATTGTTGAGAGGGTATTACCAGATCAAGTTCGTGCGTCCCAAGAAACCGCCATTCCAAAGTTGAATGCAGCTTGATTCAGCGGATTGGAACAGTCCGTTCCAAGTTCGACTATCCCGATCCATGTTAGGAATTGGTATGTGGGCCGGTGCGGGGAAGCCACCAGAATGATTTCTGGAGCTGTTCAATTGTTTAGGATTAAATGAGAAGCTTCAGTCCGTGCTCGCTGAGAAAACATGGGACAAGAAACAGTTCAACCAAAGGCCAAGAAAAGTAGACGTCGGATAGTGCTAGCTGTTGTACTCGTGCTTGTCGTGGTCGGAGCTGTCGCAGGAGTCCTATTCGAGGCGCCTTCGAACACGCAGATAAGCATACGAGATCCGCCGCAGCAATCCTACGGCCCTACGATACAAGGGATCTATGTGACCTTCACCAGCATCGAGGTCCACGTGGCCAACGCGCACAACGATAGTGGCTGGACCACAATAACCACAAGCACGACGATAAACCTGTTGACAGTGCTAAACGTGTCCAAGGTTCTAGGCAAAGCCTCAGTACCTCCTGGCAAGTACACGGAACTCCGGTTCAACGTCAGCAAGGTCGTCGTCGCAATCAGCGGACTCAACGTGACCTTCACCATACCAGAACCACTGAGATACTGAACAACACCACGTCTACGCTGAATCCAGTGGCTACTGCAAAAGTGGCTTAGCAACAGACTACTAACTCTTCAATTCCATCACGACTACTCGCCTCATCTAAGGCGCCGGACCCGACACGACCCGTCACCCACATTTTTTTGTAACAATTCCGGTTCCACGGTCAGTCCAAGGGGTCCAATCCGAGAGTTGACTGGAAAATCTCTATTCTAGTGACCGCAGCGCGGGGAAACCAGTATAGGCGGTCGTGTGCGAAAGAGGTTCTCAATCGTCTATGCATTAGGGAAATTAGAGGCAGGGCTGGAAAAAAAGGGGGGGTGGGGCCCTTTCTGGAGCCCTAGAACCTAACGCGTTTACTTGTCGAGCCTTGTGAGAGCCGCTGATATGGCGGTTATGGCAGAGACTAGTACTAGAGTAGCCCCGACGATCAATGCGAAGGCTTGGGCGATGATCTGGTTTGTAGGAAGGCTGGCTGCGCGGCTGATCAGGAAGTACCCGATGCCGTAGAACACTGCTCCAACCACGAATGTTTTCGCGTGGTCGAGTATTCGAGGAAGCACTTGAGGTAGTGGGCTGTGATCAGAGAGGGTTGAGGTTGCGAGGTAGATGGCTGCGATGAACGCGTAGCCAGCGACGATGAGTACTGCCCATCCTTGTATGGCAGTAGTGGTCTCCGAGATCAGGCTGGTGGCCGACGCTATCAGGTAGAGATTGAGGGCCAGCAGTACAGCGCCAACGCCAAGGTTCTGCCAGTGCTTGAAGGCTCTTGTCATAGGTTCCATCTGGGTTATTTCTGCCGACATTTTTCTTCGAAACGGCGGGGGCATCGCGGCCCGGATGATAAAGCTAAGTCTGTTCAGATCGTTGAACAGAGAAAAACGAACAATAACGGCGGCAAAGGAACATTTCCGCCGATTTTTCTTCCTCTCGACAGATGCTCGCTGAAGCCTGCCCCGTCTATCCACAGCCATACAGACATCTCTTCTAGTAAGTTCACAAGATACTCAGACTCCTGTGGTCTTCAAACTCGGAAAAGTTAGATGAATAGAGAACGAATTACGACAAGGTCGCTCCTACATTCTATCTACTGGATGCTTCTGCTCTCTCAAGTATCGCTCTTACGACTTCGGACTTTGCGTCCGCATAATTCTGCATGTATCTCCACTTTTTGCCCGCCAGGTCGTGTTTGGTGCGAGCATAGAGTTCACGGTCTGCCTTGTTTGTCCGTAGCCAGTCTCGAAGAGTCAGAACTCTTCCGATCTCCTCGGAACCCTGCGTGAAAACGTGCATGTTGATGTTCATGTCAGGACCCTTGAAGAGACGATGCTCATACCAATCAGGCTCTCGAATCCGAAGCACATAGCCCGCCGCTTCTAGAGCCGGAACATACGAGGATTCGTCTGCAGAGTTAGCCACTACGAGAAGAATGTCGATTATCGGCTTGGCCACGAGTCCAGGCACAGAAGTTGATCCAATGTGCTCCACCATGATCGTCCTTTCCCCAAGAGCAGCCCTGATCCGACTAGCCTCCCGTGCGAAATTCTCTGGCCATGCAGAATCGTATTCGACGAGGGCGATTGGGGCATCATGGGGCTTGAGCTCGCCAACGGTAATCCGTTTCAGTTGTTCTTCGGTTATTGGTGGAAGGGATTTTTTGCGCTCAGCCATATTCTTGCCGGTCCAATGTGTTCGGAGGCTCCCCGACTATCAATAAGCATATTCTTTTCTCCCAGACAAGAAAAGGCTGGATCACTGTAAGTTTCGGCGGGTTCTTTTCGCAGAACGAAATGCTCTGTCAGAGTGAGCGACGAATGGAAAGTTTGGTATAGAGCTTCGTTGAGTTATGCCACGTCGCTAGCTTGTACTAGCGGTATTCGTGGACCGCTTGTGCCTCTTCGGATAGATGATTGCGAAGAGGATCACGATGGCTACTAAGCCCAGGATTAGGAGCCATATGCTTGTCCCGAGGTACCAGGGGGGTGAGACATCGTAGGCGAAGTAGCTTCCCGAGTTGCTGTTGACGGCCTTGTTACCGGCGTTATCGAATGCAGTCACGTAATACTCTACATGGCCACCGTATTGCAACGCTGAAATCTGGGCTGTAGCGATATGAGTGGTGATATTGTACGGTGCCGTCAGGGTCTTGTTCACTGTTTTCCAGTTGTCGCTGGTATAGGTTATGCTGACGTTTTTCACTCCTGAGCCTGTGTCCGTGACGTTAACCGAGATGGTTACGGTGTCACCGGCGCTTGGCGATGTCGGTTTGATCGTCGGCGTGCTTATTGTAGGCGGAGTCGTGTCGGATATTGGCGCGTTGAGGTTTGTCCAGACGATTACTCCCCAGCCGTTTGCAGAGAGGCTAGTGCTAGTGGGAAGCCCGTTGGGATAGGATACCTGCCAATAAGCCCAGCCGGAACTGAACAAGTTTGAGCTGCGGTAGTGTTGCTCAGAATATACGACATCGAAACCAATGGACGCGTTCTGGGCCAGGTTGAAATCCTGCACAGCAGAGTCTTGCTGTAGCGGCATGGCGAACTCCCAGGACCATCCCCCCAGAAGCACCAGGGTTGCTGTTGGACCCGCATGCGATCCCATTCGAGTACTGGTCATTGACGTAGCCTCCTTGAGTGCTGCTGTAGTGGAGATCCTTGTACACCTCACCGGAACAACCTGTGATTGGGAAGCTAATCCCGATGCTCTTGGCGTCTTCGTTGTTGTTTATGACGCCATTATTGTCGTTGTCGAACAATAGCGAGAGAGTGTAGTTGTACGTGTCCGGACCCGCGTTCGCTGTCGTCCTGCCATTGGCCCCGACCGCGAGAAGAAGGTCTGTCCCGTTGGTTTTGACCCAGATATCGCCGGCGTTGGTAAGGCTGGAATTGTTGCTAGCCCAGTTGAACGCGAGGTGGGTTCCGTCAGACCACTCCGCGCTCTGGAAGCTTCCGTCGATGGACACGCTGGACCGCGTTGGTGCTGTGAGCGCGACTCCCCCAAGCGCTCTTGCAGGGTGAAGCGGAGGGAGAACTAGGGCCGGTAGCAGGAACAGGATGGCAAGACGCTTCTTGTTCAAAGCTCTGTGCTGCGGAAGGGACGGACTAGGCGTGTACTTACAGGAATGTTACCGGGCTCCCTGCCGGCTCAGGAACGGGATAGAGCGACAACCTGGTTTCCCAGGTGACTACTCACTGAGCTTTGAGAAGGACACTCGTGACCTTTTCCACTGGACGCGTCAACTGCTTGGAATCAAGAGCAAAAATAGACCGTTGACATGACTCTGGTTGATGGCTGCTTGATCGTGGGGCAGAACCAATTGAGCCTGTTGGATAGTCCAGTGTGGAATGCTCTGTCAACGACTCACGCATCGTTCGCTGAGGGCAATGACATCGCCAAGCGTTATCCGGTTGATGTCGCTCCACTTGCGGCAACAAACGATCAATCCCTAGAATCCTATCATTCACTCGCTAAGTTGCTCGGTCCTCGAGGAGCGACCGCCCTGGCTTTCACCACGATGCCTGACTTTCCCGCTGGCTGGACTGTTGTTCGCATGTTGCCCAATGCCCAGATGGTGTGGAAGAGCCCGATGCCACCGCCAGTGAAACATACAGTTGAGGATCTTAGCATTTCACATGTTGATCAAATGCTCGCGCTTACGGAGTTGAACAAGCTCGGCCGTTTCCGCAAACGAGCACCGGAACTAGGATCATACCTCGGGATTCACGAATCGGGACAGCTTGTAGCTATGGCGGGGGAAGGATTCCGATTCCCTGGATACACTGAGATTAGCGCCGTCTGTACGCATCCCGACTATCGAGGCCACGGATACGCCAGCTCACTGGTCTCTGCGTTAATCCAGAAGATCAGAAAACGGCATGAGACGCCTTTCCTTCATGTTGGCAGAGAGAATGCTGAAGCAATACGTGTGTATGAGAAGCTCGGCTTCAAGACCAGACGCGAGATAAATTTCGTTATTCTGAAAAGAGAATAGTCTCCTCGATCAGCGGAGCATTCGCAATGTCTCGTAGCGACTGGTAATTCGATAGTACTGTGGAGACCATCCCTAGGTTGCGATTCGCTTAACCCTAAACAGGGAACGTTGCTTATCCGGCGAGACGGATAGTAAAAGAGGAGAGACGTCCACGCGCTACATATTGACCGTTGACTTCGAAGAAGATAACGACATTGACAGTTTCATCCGGTTTGTCCAGTACCACACGAAGAGACTGAAGTGTCCCAGCAAGGACGTGTTCATCCGGCTCGCTCACGAATGGGAAAAACAGCTGGTGAGCCACCCTGAGCCAAACAACGGCGTTGGAATCAAGAAAGAGAAGAAAAAAACGCTCAAAGAACCATCCGAGTAAATTCAAGATCCGGGTACGATACAAGTACCACTACTACCGCTGGATCAACACTCAAGACTATGGTAGCTTCAAGGACATGTACGAAAAATACAAGGACAAAGGATACTCGATGTGGTGTGCCGATTTGCCCCCGGAGTATTCCAGCCAGGACGGAACATGGACAGGCTACCGATTAGATGGCGATAAGACTCATACCGAATCTACGTTGAAGAGGTATGGACGCCATAAGGCGTGGATCGACAGCAGTTACAAGTTCGAAGGAAAACCAGTAATCCTCGTCTATAACGCTGATTGATAATCCGAAAATAACTGTCGATTTACCTTATAGATAATTCTAGGAATTCAATAACATTCGTAACTGCACGTGACTGTCAATTGTAACCACATGAAGTGAGCGACCCTTAAGAACCGGAATTAGATCTTAGCTCGGCATGGAGACAACGACCGTCCGTAAGGAGACCCTCTGGCGGAATTCCAACTTCCTAAAGCTCTGGACCTCAGAGACCATCTCCCAATTCGGCAGCCAGTTCACCGGCCTAGCCCTCCCCCTAACAGCCATCATCATTCTGAGCGCCGACTCTGTTCAGGTCGGAATACTCAACTTCGCCGGGTCCGTACCCTGGTTGATCTTCGGGCTCCTAGCCGGGGTCTGGATTGACAGGCATCGCAAACAACGCATCATGGTCACCTCCAACATCCTTCGCGGATCAATACTCGTCCTGATTCCAATAGCAGCCGTCTTGGGGGTCATAACGAAACTCGGAATTCCATTCCTGTACGCGATAAGCTTCGCTGTCGGGTTCCTACAGGTCTTCTTCGACATCACATACCAATCCTATCTGCCCTCCCTCGTGCGGAGGGATCAGCTGGTGGAAGGAAACCGCAACCTGCAGGCTAGCGCATCCACAGCCCAAGTGGCTGGACCCACGATAGCCGGGATCATCATCAGCATAATCACCGCCCCCATCGCAATTGCCATTGATGCAGCATCTTTCTTCGCATCTGCACTCGCACTAGGACGAATCGAACATGACGAGGTGATCGATAGAGAGATCGCAAAGCCTTCGGTATTGGCCGATATCCGGGAGGGACTTCACGTCGTCTTTGGCGACAGACGACTTCGGATGATCGCAGGCTGCACAGGAACATCCAATTTCTTCTCAACCGGTCTGGGCACGCTTTTCCTACTTTACCTAATCCAGCCCAGCCCTGCTGGACTTGGAGTTTCCAAGGCCCTCGCTGGAGTTACCGCGGGGATCATCTTCAGCGTGGCAAGTGTCGGCGCTCTGGTTGGAGTCGCGATCTCCAATAGGGCGGCAAAGAGCATTGGAGTTGGACCCGCAATAATCGGAAGCATACTCATTGGCGGACTCGGAGCGATTCCCTACTATCTCTCCGGATCTCTTACGGTATCTCCCCTGTTTACACTCCCCCTGTTTATACTGGGAGGTTTTGGGGTTAACTGGAGCATGCTATCCATCATGGCAGGCCAGTTTGTCAGCTTCATTGCGACCGTAGTGTACAACGTCAACCAGGTCAGTTTGAGACAGGCGATCGTTCCGCTTCGTTTGCAGGGACGAATGAACGCAACAATGCGTTTCTTGGTCTGGGGGACAATTCCTCTGGGAGCTATAACCGGAGGATTGCTGGGAGAATTTCTCGGATTGCGGACGGCGATCGGAATAGCGATACTAGGAGGCTCGTTGGCGTTTCTCTGGGTTCTCCTATCACCCGTACGATCTCTCAAGAGGATACCCGAACCCCTAGAATAGAGCGACTTCTGAACCCATTCGGGCCCGGTATATACCGGGTTGAATGACATGCAAGCTTCTTTCAAATAGAGGCAACCCTGTAGCCTCAGAAACCGGTTATGACATTTCAGACCACCGCTCCAACGGTCCAACAGAAAACCGGATACCGCTACGTCAAGTACACGTTCTTCAAAGTCGACCCGGCCTGGAGAAAACTATCCCTTCAAGAGAGAGAATCCTCGAAGAAACAATTCCTCTCAACCCTGAATGAGACGGGAGGCGGGATCAAACCCAGATCCTATTCACTGGTTGGGACCAGAGGCGATGTTGACTTCATGCTCTGGACAATAACCGACTCTCTAGAGACCCTCCAAGCTTTTCACTCCGATCTCCTCAAGACCGAGCTGGGAAAGTATCTCTCGACACCCTACTCATATCTCGCGATGTTGCGTCCCTCAGAATATTTCGGGAGACATTCAGAGAGGGAGCCTGTCGGCTCGAAATACCTCTTCGTCTACCCCTTCACCAAAAAGCGAGAGTGGTACAGTGTGCCTTTCGAGGAGAGACGGAGAATAATGAAGGACCACGTAGCGGCCGGCCAAAAATACCCCTCAGTCAAAATCCACACGTCATACTCTTTCGGAATAGACGACTACGAATTCATACTCTCATTCGAAACAGACCATCCAGAAGACTTCCTCAACCTAGTCATGGATCTCAGAACCACCGAGGCGAGCAAGTACACTGCCCTTGAGACTCCGATTTTCACCTGCGTCAATGTTGAACCCGGGAAAATGCTGGACCTACTCGGACCATAGAATAGAGTGACGTTCTAGCTTGGCTGATTTCGAGAACGATAATTTCCTGAGAGCGTGCTGGAAGAAAGAAACAGAGTTCACTCCGATCTGGTTCATGAGACAGGCCGGCAGATACCTGGAGAGCTATCGAAAG
>WNGM01003158.1_pt1 | contig 13171 bp, 11 predicted proteins | sample 5400571 | NCBI WGS metagenome assembly WNGM01 (sample SAMN13153378, study PRJNA577476) | soil metagenome | isolation source: 100 cm soil or saprolite under Garry oak tree replicate 2 | place: USA:California | collected 2016-06-15
GCCTTTGACCGTCGCATCGGCGGCCTTGCGCATGGCATCCACCATCCGCTCTTCCTCGGCGGCGTTCTTGATCCAGACGCCGTCGCCCCGGGTGTACATCGAGTAAGCGGCGCCGCCGACCTCCAGCGTCGATTCCGAGCCCGGCTTCAGCGCATAGCCGATCATGACGGAAACTTCGTTGATGACCTTCTCGGCCGGGCGGGTGGAGACGAACGCATAGGCCGGGTCGCGCGGGCGATTCGGCGGATTGGTTTTCGACGACGAGGGTTTGGCGAGCGCGAAGCACACCTTCTTGCCATTCGGCATCGCGGTATAGGCGCCCCAGGTGCCGAACTGGCCGATCAGCGTCGGCTCGACATTGCCTGCAACGGCAGCGGCGGGCTTGGCTTCCGGCTTGGCAACCGCAGGCTTGGCTTCCGGCTTGACTTCCGGCTTGGCGGCGGCGGGTTTGGCCGCGCTTTTCGACGGAACACCTTGCGCCTGCGCGGGGATCGCGGCCCCGCACACCAGCACACTTGCCGCCAGAGCTGTCAGCATTCGCCGCACGGACATGATTAAGTCTGGCTCCATCATCATTGTGACTGGAAGATGGCCCGACACCCTCTTGCCACGTGGCCGATGGATAGCCGGGAAATATCTTTTTGGAAAGGCGGTTACGAGCCACCGCGACATTTGGAACTCGAACGCGTGCACCACGCGCCGCTGATTCGCTAGCTCTTCGACCGCGCCGTCCGCTGCTGTTCCCACTGCGCGTCGCTCCATTGCAGCAGATCCTCGGCGCCGGACCCGCGCAGATGCGCGCCGCCGTCCTGCACCACCATCTCGCCATTGATGTAGCCGGCCGAATCGGAAATCAGGAAACTCGCAAGATTTGCAAGCTCGCCGTGTTCGCCGACGCGGCCGAGCGGATTTCGGGAGGCCCAGCCTTCGTCGCGGCCTTCTGGCCGAAGCTGCCCCGACGCGCCCGGGGTCGGAAACGCTCCGGGCGCAATCGCGACCGTGCGGATGCCCTTGGGGCCCCACTCCACCGCGAGACTCCTGGTCATTGCGAGAATGGCGGACTTCGCCATCGCCGAGGGCACCGTGAAGGCACGGCCGGTAATCGTCGAGGTCGAAAGAATGCTCAGCACCGCGCCCTTGTGTCCTGCCTCGATCCAGCGCTTGCCCGCACCGAGCGTGCAATACATCGCACCGTGCAGCGTCGGCGCGAGAATGGCGTCGGCGGCGCGAAACGACAGTTGCTCGGTCTGCGCGATGAAGGTCGCGGCGGCATTATTGACCAGCACGTCAAGCGGGGCATCGCGCCAGATCGCGTCCAGCATGGCATCGACTGCCGCGCCGTCGCGAATATCGCATCTGATGGCGTTAACATTGCCGGCGAAATCGCCACGCAGTTGCGCCGCGGTCGCCTCGAGCAATTCAAGCCGGCGGCCGCAGATGATCAGTTCGGCGCCGAGTTCGACGAAGCGGCGTCCCATCGCGGCACCGAGTCCGGAGCCGCCGCCGGTGACCAGTATCCGCTTTCCCGCCAGCAGGCCTTTTTCAAACATCGGTAGATCCTCGTTTCGTTGTGCGGCCGTCATGCCGGACCGGCGCGTGGCGCCGGATCCCAGAGATTGTTGATCCTATAATCTCGAGATTCCGGGTTCGCGCGATGCGCGCCCCGGAATGACGCCAACCTCCCACCGCGCCAACCCGAATCAGATTGTAGCCCGGCTTCAAATCCGGCATGAAGCACCCAGCGGTCCTTGTGCGTCCGAAAGTCAGGTGTGTCCATGAAAGCCATTCTCTGCTCGCAATATTGCGGTCCCGACGATCTCGTGCTGGCCGATCTGCCCGATCCCGTGGCCGAAGCCGGCCAGGCCGTGATCGCCATCAAGTCGGCGGCACTGAATTTCTTCGACCTGCTGATGATCCAGGGCAAGTACCAGATCAAGCCGCCGTTTCCGTTTTCGCCGGCGGCGGAAGTCGCGGGCGTGATTGAGAGCGTGGGCGCTGGTGTCACCGATCTAAAGGTCGGCGACCGCGTGGTGGCGTCCTGCGGCCACAACGGCGCGCGCGAAAGGATCGCGCTGCCGGCGAATTCCATCGTCAAGATTCCCGATAATCTGGATTTCGATCGGGCCGCCGGCATCATCATCATCTACGGCACCGCGCTGCATGCGCTGGAAGATCGCGCCAGCCTGAAAGCGGGCGAGACCATGGCCGTACTCGGCGCGGCCGGTGGCACAGGTTTGGCGGCATGTGAACTCGGCAAGCTGATGGGCCTGAAGGTGATCGCCTGCGCATCGTCAGACGAAAAGCTCGATTTCGCCAAAGTGCACGGCGCCGAGCTTGGCCTGAATTACGCCAAGGAAGATCTCAAGGAGGGCTTGCGGCGGCTGACGAACGGCAAGGGCGTCGATATCATTTTCGATCCGGTTGGCGGCACCTACGCCGAGGCCGCGCTGCGTTCGATCGCATGGGAAGGCCGCTTTCTGGTGATTGGATTCGCCGCCGGCGACATTCCGAAGATGCCGCTCAACCTCGCGCTCTTGAAAGGCTGCGATATCCGCGGCGTGTTCTGGGGCGCGTGGACGCGGCTCAATGCGGAGAAGAACCGCGCCAATCTGGAAAAACTGGTGAAGTGGACCGCCGAGGGCAAGATTTCATCGCATGTCGACCGCACCTTCCCGCTGGCGCAAACCGCCGATGCCTTGAAGGTGCTCGCCGGCCGCAAGGCGATGGGCAAGGTGATCCTGCATCCATGAGTTGAGCATCCCTGCCCTTTGCCCGCCGTTGGACCAAAAAATATGCATAATTTTGAGCAATGCACGTTACCGCCCAGATAAAATCAAATTAAATTCTATTTCGGGCGGGCGATGGTCTCCTTTTGGACGGATTCACAATGCGTGCTAAAGCGGAGCGGGAGCGGACCGGCTGATCAATCACATCAAGCAAAAAACAAGTTGATCGAAGGCATCCGGTTGTTGGGTTGTAGCGTGGAGCATCATCATCATGGGGCGAAATACGAGACTTTCTCCATACGCCAAAGGGAACGGCGAGGAGTTTGACGAAGACGCGAGCGTTATCGAATTCATGTCATACCGCTCCGCGCCATCGGCTTCGAAGGGGAACTTGTCTCCCGACGATTCCGTGCCGCTCTTTCTCTCCGATCATGACGAAGAACCACCCAGACGGCCGAGTTTTGGAAGAGTCCGGAGCGAGGACTCCGACCAGCCACGAGTTCTTAGAGAGCCTGTCTCGCCGCGGATCATCAAGGCGAGTATTTTGGCGGCCTCGGTGGCAGCAATCGTTGTCGCCATTTTCGCCGTGGGGAACCCGCTGGCCCTGTTTGCAAACGCCAAAGCTTCGCTCGCCGGTACTGCGGCCGGTCTGTCTGGCGCTCCAACTCAAGTTGCCGCCATACAGAAAGTTCCGGAACCTGTAAGAGCCGCGCCGGAACCGGTCGTCGCGGTACGAACGGCAAGCGTCGAGCCGACGGCACAAGAAGCTCAACCGAACCTGGGCGCTCGGGCTGTGTCGCCCACCGCAAAAGGCGGTCCGACGCGCGACGAAATCGCTTCCGCTTTCAAGACCGCCCGCCAGGGCCAGCCGGAAGCCGCTCTACCCCCTGCCGCGGTTCCTGTCGTGACCGTTCCTGTTGCTGCCGCTCCCGCCGCTGCCGTTCCGGCCGCCGCTCCGCCTGCAAGACGGATCGATGCCGAGGAACTCGCGACGTTGCTGAAGCGGGCAAGGAGTTTGATCTCGATCGGCGACATCGCGCCTGCGCGATTGTTGCTGAAACGGGCAGCGGACGCGCAAGAGGCCAGCGCCGCCCTCCTGCTCGCTCAAACCTACGATCCGGCCGTGCTAGGGAAGCAGGATATGCGAAGCATCGCTCCCGATCCGGCGTTGGCGCGCGAATGGTACCAGAAGGCGGCGCGGTACGGTTCGGTGGACGCGCAGCAGCGCCTCAGCCAAATGCAGAATTAGCTTTCACGAACGAGGAACACTATGCAGCGCGTACTTGGACTGGCGATAGTCGCCATGATGATGGCTTGTGGCTTCGCGGCCCGAGCCGACGATACGGAGTTTGACCCGGCAAAAGTCAGCGAAAGCCTGAAGGCGATATTTCAGTTCGGATCGGTGGAGACCAAGAAGGCCTTGAACGCCAATACGGTGACGTTGATATCCGGCACCATCGGCGGCACCTATGTTCAGTTCGGCGCGGACCTTGCTTCTGTGCTCGATGACGGAAACAAGCTGCGCGTTCTGCCGATTGTCGGCCGCGGCTCGGTGCAAAGCGTCGCCGACGTTCTGTTTCTTCAGGGCGTCGATCTTGGGATCGTGCGGTCCGATACGCTCGACTATCTGGAGAAAAAAGGTTTCGCCAAGGACATCAAGAAACAGTTCGCCTACGTAACCAAGCTTTATAACGAAGAGATGCATGTCATCGCGCCGAAATCGATACGCAGCCTCAAGGATCTCGAGGGCAAGAAGGTCAGCGTCGATCTTCCGAATGGCGGGACCTTCGTAACGGCGGCGATCGTTTTCGAGCGGCTCGGAATTAGACCGAATTTCCTTTATATCGAGCAGCGCATCGCGATGGAGAAATTGAGGACCGGCCAGATCGATGCCGTGATCGCCGTTCAGGGAAAACCGTCCAAGACCGTCACTCTGGTCAAGGACGACCGGCTTCATCTTGTTCCGGTCGACTACGACAAAGCCCTGCAGGGCGACTACCTGCCTGCGACCCTGACCTCGAAGGACTATCCCAACCTGATTTCGGAACAGGAGCAGCAGGTGGACACGATTGCGGTCCCGGCGGTGCTGGCGGCGTATAACTGGGCTCCCAACACCGACCGCTATCGCAAGCTCACTCAGTTCGTCGACGCCTTTTTCACCAAGTTCCCTTCCTTCCAGAATCCGCCCTTCCACCCGAAGTGGAAGGAAGTTTCGCTGTCGGCTCCGCTTCCCGGCTGGCAACGCTTGCCTTCCGCCAAGCAATGGCTTGACCAGCATGGCATCGAGCCGGTCGCACGCAACCGGTTCGAGGAGTTTCCGAAGCCGGCTCCTGCTCCTGCGGCGGCGGTCATGCCGAGACAGGCCCCAGCCGCGGTCCAGCCTACTGCTGCGGCGCAGCCGCAGTCGCCGGCCGATCAGGAAGCGTTGTTCAAACAATTCCAGGCGTGGGAGGCCGAGAGGAATGCCTCGGCGCAGACCGGCCGCCGGGCACCGGCACAGCCACGCTAGCGCTACGCAGGAAGTGACAGTGACCCCGAATCGGCGGACGACGCCGGCTCGGGGTGATCACTCCCAAGACCGCATCACTCCCATGACTGCATCACTCCGATGGATCCGCTGTCTCAATCCCCCGCTTCAACGCGGTGCGGGCAGCGTCGCGGTGCTCCGGCGTAATGTGGGTCGCCACCATCCGGATCGCGGTCGCCAGTATCGCGGCGTCGTCGGTGAAGCCGAGCACCGGCAGCATGTCCGGAATGAAATCGAACGGCAGGATGAAATAGGCGATGGCGCCAAGCAGCGCCGCCTGCACATGGCGCGGCGTCTGCTTGTCGAACGCGCAATAATAGGCGGCGAGCAAATCCTCGGCGAACGGGAGCTTTGCGACGACCCGCTTCAACTTGATCCAGAAGCGCCTGCGCACGCTTTCGCGGTCTTTCGCCAGCCTGTCGGCCGGCTCAAAACCCACGGTATGTTCGGATGCCATCACTCAAGGCTCCCTGATGGAGCGCGGTAAATCGCCGCGGCTGCCGAATCTAGATCTGGGGATATGGCGCCGCCGCCGCAAGATTGCGTGTCGCCATGTCAGGCGACATCGAGCTGTTTTGCGATCGCGTTCATGGCCTTTGCCAGTTCGATATCGAGGGCGGTGACGCCGCCGGCGTCATGGGTCGCCAGAACCACCTCCACCGTCTTGTAAACATTGCGCCATTCCGGGTGATGATCGTTCTTTTCAGCCACCAACGCTGCGCGGGACATGAACCCGAACGCCTCGTTGAAATCCTTGAAGGTAAAGGTCCGCGTAATCGCCTCGCGGCCCGGCACGTCGGTCCACCCGGGCAACCCCGTCAAGGCCGATGTTCGCGCCTCCGCCGACAGCCTCTCCGCCATGATCGCCTCCTGTTTCACACGAACTTGACCCTAACACCGAACGGCGCCCTTGGGATCCATGCCACAGTAAGGCGGCAAAGCCGGCCCAGGGGCGATTCGGCGCCGATTCGAGGCCGGCGGGTAACCATGACGCCGATGTAACCCCGCGCCGGCAGGGAATTTGCTACAACATGGTTTCAACGCAATTGGCACGATGAACCTGAATGTCAAACGATTGTTTGCCAGATCGATGACCGGAGGCCTCGACCTCGTCGGGCCCGAGCTGCCGTCGCCGCGATCGGCGAAGCGCAAGGCGATGTTCATCACGCTGGCGGGGATCCTCGCCGTGGTCGGCACGCTCGCGGGCGTCTACTATTTTGAGATGCGGCCGGTGATGCTGCGGATTGCGGTCGGCCCTGCGAACAGCGATGACATCAAGGTGGTCCAGGCGCTGACCCAGGCCTTTACCCAAGCGCACAGTCACGTCCGTCTGCGTCCGATGCAGACCGATGGCGCGACCGCGAGCGCCCAGGCCCTTGCCGACGGCAAGACCGATCTCGCGATCATTCGCGGCGATCTCGAGGTGCCGAAAAACGCCCAGGCGGTGGCGACCTTGCGCAAGAACGTTGCGGTGCTGTGGGTGCCTCCATCAGCGAAAGGCAAAGGCAAGAAAGCCGGCCCGAAGATCACCAAAATACAGCAACTCTCCGGACACCGCATTGGCGTCGTCGGGCGCACCGAGGCCAATATCGACTTGCTCAAGGTGATCCTGCAGCAATATGGCGTGGACCCGACCAAGGTCGAGATGGTTCAGTTCCCGGCCAATGAAGCCGCGGAGTCCATCCGTAACCAGAAAGCGGATGCCTATCTCGCCGCAGGACCGATCAACAGCAAGATCACCGCGGATGCGATCACGGCGTCGACACGCGAGGGCGGCACGCCGACTTTCCTCGCAATCGATTCGGCCGAGGCGATCGCGCAAAACCACCCGATGTACGAATCGTCCGACATCCCCGCCGGAGCGTTTGGCGGCTCGCCCGGCCGACCGGACGAAGAGGTGAAGACGATCAGCTTCGCCCACCACATTGTTGCGCGTAAAGGTCTGTCGGATTCGACCGTCGCCGTCTTTACCCGGCAGTTGTTCGCGATCCGGCAGACGGTGATGGCGGAGTTCCCGCTGGCGGCGAAGATCGAGACCCCTGACACCGACAAGGACGCTGTGATCCCGGTGCATCCGGGCGCCGCGGCCTACGTGGACGGTGAGGAAAAGACCTTCCTGGACCGCTACAGCGATTTCATCTGGTGGGGGCTGATGGGTCTGTCCGCCATGGGCTCGGCCGGCGCGTGGTTCGCGGGCTATCTGAAGAAGGACGAGCGCAGCAACAACAGCTCGCTGCGCGCACGGTTGCTGGACATGCTTAGCGCCGCGCGGCGCAGCGATTCCATTGAAGAACTCGACCAGATGCAGACCGAGGCTGACGGTATCCTGCGCGATACGCTGCACCGCTTCGAGCACGGCTCCATCCAGGAAGGCGCGTTGACCGCTTTCAATATCGCGATCGAGCAATTCCACAACGCCGTGGCCGACCGCAAGGCGTTGCTGATGAGCATGCCGCAGAACCTGCAACGGACGGGCTCGCAGCTGCGCGCGGCCGGGACCTTGTAGGCGTCGTTTTGTAATCGAACCGTCACACAATCTTCCTAGATCTGTCGAAGCGTTCTGCGCATTTTGACGGCCATCGAGGAGAGTTGCATGACGACCAAAGAAACTCGCGCGATTTCCCGCGCACTGTCCCGCCGGCGTTTTCTTTCGACCGCCGCGGCAACGGGCGCCGGCGCATTCGGCGTCATGGCGATGCCCTATCTCAGCCGCGCCGCCGACCGGCCGCAGATTACCCATGGCGTGCAATCCGGCGATGTCGGTGCCGACGGCGGCGTGGTGTGGGCGCGCGCGGACCGGCCGTCGCAAATGATGGTCGAGGTCGCCACGTCAGACTCGTTTCGCAATGCGAGGGTGTCGCCGCCGATCGCAGCACTCCCCGAGAGCGACTTCACCGCCAAAATGCTGCTGGAAAATCTTCCCGCCGGGCAGGATATTTTCTATCGCGTCAGGTTCCGCGACCTGTCGCACACCGACGTTTCGAGCGAGCCGGTCGTCGGCCGCTTCCGCACCGCGCCGGCCGACCGGCGCGATGTCAGCTTCGTCTGGGGCGGCGATGTCGCCGGACAAGGCTGGGGCATCAATCCCGACGACGGCGGCATGTTTACCTTCGCCACCATGCGCAAGCACCAGCCGGATTTCCTGCTGCATTCCGGCGATACCATCTATGCCGACGGCATCATTGCCTCCGAGGTGAAGCTGGCCGACGGCAAGGTCTGGAAGAACGTCACTGTTCCGGAAAAGGCCAAGGTCGCCGAGACGCTCGACGAATTCCGCGCGGCGCATAAGTACAATTTCCTCGACGACAATGTCCGCGCCTTCAATGCCGAGGTGCCGATCTTCGTGCAGTGGGACGATCACGAAGTCACCAACAACTGGTCGGCGTCGAAACAGCTACCCGCCGCCTACAAGGAACGCGACATCACCTTGCTTGCCGCGCGCGCGGGGCGCGCGTTCCACGAGATGTATCCGATGCGCGAGAGCATCGTCGAGCCGGGCCGGGTCTATCGCACGCTCAATTACGGACCGCATCTTGACGTCTTCATGCTGGACGAGCGCAGCTATCGCGGCCCCAACGGCCCGAACCTGCAAACCGCTTACGGTCCCGACAGTTACTTTCTGGGGCCGGACCAGCTGGCGTGGCTGAAACGCGCATTGCTGAACTCGCGCGCCACCTGGAAAGTGATTGCCTCCGACATGCCGCTTAGCATCATCGTCTACGACGACGCGCCCAACAAGAAAGGCTCCGAAGCGTTTTCGCAAGGCGACGGCCCGCCGCGCGGCCGCGAGCTCGAAATCGCCGACCTGCTGCGCTTCATCAAGACGTCCGGCGTCACCAACACCGTATGGCTGACGGCGGATGTGCATTATGCCGCCGCGCATTACTACAACCCCGACAAGGCGCAATTCCAGGATTTCGACCCGTTCTGGGAGTTCGTCTCCGGACCGCTGCACGCGGGAACGTTTGGGCCCAACGAACTCGACAACACCTTCGGACCCGAAGTGAGGTTCATCAAGGCGCCGGGCCTGGACAAGCAGAACCTGCCGCCATCCGCCGGCATGCAGTTCTTCGGTCACGTCAAGATCGACGGCGCAACCGGACAGATGACGGTGACCTTGCGGGATCGTGCCGACGTGGCGCTGTGGTCAACCACGCTCGATCCCAAACCCGGCTAGAGCATGATCCGGAAAAGTGGATACCGGTTTTCCCTCGGGACAAACGCGAAGCGTTTGCCCGGAGATCATGCTCAAAGAAAAAGATAGAGCGGGATGACGATTCGAAGGAAAGTCATCCCGCTCTAGCCGAGCGGCCCGTGCGGGCTACGATCGGAACGGACAGGTATCGGCGGCTCAGCCCTCCGCGGCGCCGTCCGGTCGGCGTTTCAATACCGCCCGCAGCGCATCGGTCGAATAGGGCTTGGGCAGCCGCGGCTTGTCCGCAAGCGCTGCCGGAAGCCTGACATCGCGGCCATATCCCGTGACGAAGACGAAGGGAATCTTCAACACATCCAGCCGCTCGGCAATGGCAAAACTCTTTTCCCGGACCAGCCCGACATCGAGCAGGGCAAAATCCGGCGCGCGATCGGCGATCATTTTGAGCGCCTTGGCGACACTTCCCGCGGTCCGGACCGTCTTGACCCCGAAACCAAGAATCGTGTCCTCGAAATCGAGTGCGACGATCGGGTCGTCCTCGACGATCAGCACATCATTGGGCAGGGCGGCCGTGCCGTTGGTGGAGGCGGGTTTCATGATCTCGCCGAGCAAAAGGAATAGACCTAACCCTGACGCGTTTGCTGGCGCATCGACCGGTTTCCATATTGGAACCCAGCACACTGCACTTCCCATGTCTGTGCACTTGTGAACACATAAGCTTGTTGAAGGCGGTTTTGGTCGATCCCGGAGGAGCGGGTCCAAGGATGGCTGGGCTGCGCGGAGCAACATCTGACGGCATCGAACGGCCACTCAACAACCTGTTGCGGCGGCTCAGCGCCGGCGACTTTGCACTGATTGCGCCGCATCTCGTGCACGAACAGGCCGGGCCAAGCGAACTGCTCTATAATCCCGGCGACAATGTCGAGATCGTCCACTTTCCTTGCGGACCGAGTCTTGCGACATACCTGGTTTGCAACGAGGACGGCCGCGACGTCGAAACCATTCTGGTCGGCCGCGAAGGCGCCGTCGGCGGAATTGTCAGCGAGGGATATCTGCCGGCCTATACGCGCATCATGGTCAAGTTCGGCGGGCCATTCGTGCGCCTGCATGTCGGAACGCTGGACGCGGCGAAAATAAAGTCGGCCACGCTGCGCAACGTGTTCGCGCGCTATGCCGACTGCATGCTGGCCCAGATATTCCAGTCGACGGCCTGCAACGCAATCCATTCGATCGAGCAGCGCACCGCGAAATGGATCATCGCGGCGATGGAGCGTATCGACGGCGACGAAACCGTGCCGCTGACGCACGAGCAGCTTGCGACCATGCTGGGGGTCGGCCGCAGCTATGCCAGCCGCGTGATTCAGACGTTCAAGGCGGAGGGGGTGCTGGAGACACGTCGCGGCTCAATCCTGGTGCGTGACCGCGAGGCGCTGCGGATCCGGGCGTGCCTCTGCAATGAGGCGGTCAAGAACCACTTCGAGGCAGTGCTGCGCGGGGTCTATCCCACCGAAGAGTCCGTGGCAGGCTGAAGGCCGTTTTCGCGTGCGGCTGCCTGACGGCATTCATGGTCATTGTCGGGGTCGTTCTGCTGCTGCCGGGCCTCTATGCGTCGGTGTTCGGCGCGAGTTCCCTGTTCTCCTCAAGCTACGATAGCGGCTTCACGCTGTTCATCCTGTTTGGCCTGCTGGTGGGATTTGGCGGGGTCATGACGATCCGCGCGGCGCTCCGCGGTCAGCGGCGTTAACTGTTTTGCGCAGAATTGCCCGGGCAATGCCTAAAGCGCCGGAAATGCCTATGAATCTTGCTTGATGAGATGCGGTTTCCCGTTGTTTTTCCGCGATTCCTGACTATATTGCGCCGCAACGATTAAGGTTTGCCCGGTCTTTTTGGCCGGGCTTCCTTTTTGGGCGCCGAGCGCCCTTTAGCATTCCAGGTTTTTGAGCGTGATCCGGAAAAGTGGGTCCCGGTTTTCCGGCGAGATCGCGCTCCAGCCTTTGTCTGATTCAGAAGAAGAGCAATGAAACTTCGCAACGTCGCCATCATCGCCCACGTCGACCACGGCAAGACCACGCTGGTCGATCGCCTGCTGCAGCAATCCGGCACCTACCGCGACAACCAGCGCGTGGTTGAGCGCGCGATGGATTCCAACGACCTGGAGCGTGAGCGCGGCATCACCATTCTCGCCAAGGCGGCGTCGGTGCAGTGGAAGGACACCCGCATCAACATCGTCGACACCCCAGGCCACGCCGATTTCGGCGGCGAGGTTGAGCGCATTCTCAACATGGTGGACGGCGCCTTGGTGCTGGTGGACGCCGCCGAGGGTCCGTTGCCCCAGACAAAATTCGTGGTGTCGAAGGCGCTGAAGGTCGGGCTGAAGCCGATCGTCGTCATCAACAAGGTGGACCGTCCCGACGCCCGGCCGACCGAGGTCATCAACGAAGTGTTCGATCTGTTCGCGGCGCTGGACGCCACCGAGGAGCAGCTCGACTTCCCGATTCTGTACGGATCGGCCAAGCAGGGCTGGATGGCGGATAGCCCGGACGGGCCGAAGGACGCCGGCATGCAGCCGCTGTTCGACCTGATCCTGCGCCACGTCGCGCCGCCGACCGTCGAAGACGGCCCGTTCCGCATGATCGGCACCATTCTGGAGGCCAATCCCTATCTCGGCCGCATCATCACCGGCCGCATCACCTCCGGCACCATCAAGCCCAACCAGGCCGTCAAGGTGCTGGGCGGCGACGGCAAGCTGATCGAGACCGGGCGTATCACAAAAATCATCGCGTTCCGCGGCATCGAGCGCACGCCGCTGGAAGAGGCCGAAGCCGGCGACATCGTCGCCATCGCCGGCCTCACCAAGGGCACCGTGGCCGATACCTTCTGCGACCCTTCCGTCGATACGCCGCTGCAGGCGCAGCCGATCGATCCGCCGACGGTGTCGATGTCGTTCATCGTCAACAATTCGCCGCTGGCCGGCACCGAAGGCGACAAGGTCACGAGCCGCATGATCCGCGATCGCCTGCTGCGCGAGGCTGAAGGCAATGTCGCGCTGCGCGTGACCGAGGCCGCCGACAAGGACTCGATGGAAGTCTCGGGCCGCGGCGAATTGCAGCTCGCGATCCTGATCGAGACCATGCGCCGCGAAGGCTTTGAACTGTCGGTGTCGCGCCCGCGCGTCGTGCTGCAGAAGGACGAGGCCACCAGCGAGTGGAAGGAGCCGATCGAAGAGGTCGTGATCGACGTCGACGAGGAGCACTCCGGCGTGGTCGTGCAGAAGATGAGCGAACGCAAGGCCGAGATGATCGAGATGCGTCCCTCCGGCGGCCACCGGCTGCGGCTGGTGTTCTACGCGCCGACCCGCGGCCTGATCGGTTATCAGGGCGAACTGCTCACCGATACCCGCGGCACCGCGATCATGAACCGCCTGTTCCACAACTACGCGCCCTACAAGGGCGACATCCAGGGCCGCCGCAACGGCGTCCTGATCTCCAACGATCAGGGCGAGGCCGTGGCCTATGCGATGTTCAAGCTGGAAGATCGCGGCCCGATGATGATCACGCCCGGAGCCAAGGTCTACAAGGGCATGATCGTCGGCGAGCACACCCGCGACAACGATCTTGAGATCAACATCCTCAAGGGCAAGCAGCTCACCAACATCCGCACCACCTCGAAGGACGAGGCGGTGCGCCTGACCCCGCCGATCCAGATGACGCTGGAAAAGGCGCTGGCCTATATCGAGGACGACGAACTGGTCGAGGTGACCCCGAA
>WNGM01003162.1_pt1 | contig 13160 bp, 9 predicted proteins | sample 5400571 | NCBI WGS metagenome assembly WNGM01 (sample SAMN13153378, study PRJNA577476) | soil metagenome | isolation source: 100 cm soil or saprolite under Garry oak tree replicate 2 | place: USA:California | collected 2016-06-15
GGACGTCGTCCACGACGCGCTGGTCAGTGCCATGCACGCCTGGCGCTTCGGGTTGCCGCAGGACCCGAAGGCGTGGATCATCCGGGCCGCCCACAACCGAGCGATCGACATCATCCGCCGGGAACAGCGCCACCGCTCATTCCTGCCCGAGTTGGCGACGACGACGGCGCTGACCGGCACGATCGAGGCGGCACTGGCCCCGGCCGCCGAGAGCGTCAGCCAGTTGGCGATGATGTTCGCGGTTTGCGACCCCGGCCTAAACCGTGAGACGCACGTGACACTGATCCTGCGGTGGCTGTGCGGTCTGTCGCCCAAGGAGATCGGTCAAGCGTTCCTGGTCGATACTCAGACCATCGACCGACGGCTGCACCGGGGGCGCGGCCGTCTGCGCCAGCTGGGCCGGCTGCCCGACGTGGACGACTTGCCTGACATCGGCGCCCGGCGGGATTCTGTGCTGCGATCGCTGTATCTGCTGTTCAACGAGGGCTACCACGGCAGCAACCCGCACGACCCGGTACGTCCGTTCCTGTGCGAGGACGCGCTGCGTCTGACCGAGCTGCTGCTGGACGCCAAGGCGACGGCGCATCCGGACGTGCACGCCCTGGCCGCGCTGTTCTGCTTCGACGCCGCTCGCCTGCCGACACGCCTCGACGAGCACGGTGTGTTCGTCCCCCTCGAGGACCAGGACCGGAGCCGCTGGGATCGGGCGCGCATCGAGCGCGGTCTGATGCACCTCGCCCGCTCGGCCACCGGGGATCACATGTCCCGCTGGCACCTGGAAGCCGGCATCGCCTGTGAGCACGCGATAGCGCCGTCGATCCAGAAGACCGACTGGGACCGGATTATCGGCTTCTACCAGGTTCTCGCCCAGCAGTCCTGGAGCCCGATCGTGGCGCTGAACCGCGCGCTGGCCGTGGCCGAACGGGACGGCATCGACGCGGGCCGCCGCGAGCTGATCGCCTTGGCCGGGGAGCGGAAGCTGTCCCGGTATCCCTTCTACTGGGCGGCCCGGGCTGACCTGGAACGGCGGGCCGGCTGCCACACCGCGGCCCGGGAGTACTACGAGCAGGCCATTGCTCTGGCCCGGAGCCCGGCCGAGCGCGTGTCCTTCGAGCGGCGGATCGAGAGCCTGGGGATCTCCTAGCGCGTGTCCGGTTTCGGCGCCCGCCATTAGTCGTCCTGGTGAAGATCACCGATCCGCGCCGAGCGGTGCTTGCGATCGGGTCCGCGTCTAGCCCGGCGGCGCTTGGACCTCGTCGGAATCTCGTAGCCGCGTCCGGTTTCGGCCGGTCCTGTTCGTCTTCCTTACGTAGCTCACAAACGACACAGAAGGAGCACCGCGATGCGCAAGATCATCAATTCCGCCTTCGTCTCACTCGACGGCGTCACCGCGGACCCAAGCTCCTGGGCGATCTTCGACCCGGACGCAGCGGAGGAAGCCGTTCAGGCGCTACACGCCCTCGGCGGCATGGTCATGGGACGAGGCACCTACGAGTACTTCGCCGATGTCATGCCCAAACAGACCGGGCCATACGCAGACGCGATCAACACGATTCGCAAGTACGTGTTCTCCTCGACGCTGGAGAACGCTGACTGGAACAACTCCACGCTCATTCGCGACGACGTCGTCACCGCCGTGACCGAGCTCAAGCAAGAAGATGGCGGTGATCTCATGATGTACGGATACGGCCGGCTCAGCCAAACCCTGCTCGCCCACCACCTGGTCGATGAAATCCGGTTCTCGATCCACCCGGTGCTAGTCGGCGGGGGAGCGGCTGGCGGTGGCAACGGCAAGACGCTCCCGCTGAAGCTTCTCGGCGCAACCCCAGCGCCGAGCGGCGTCGTCGCGCTCAGCTACCAGCCTGCCTCCAGCTGAACGGTAAGGCCCGGCGTGGCCACGCGGACTACGGAGCGTGACACAAGGAGCGGGCGTGCCTCCTGCCATCCGCCAGCGCCGGACAAAATCGGAGCGGGCGGGTAACCGGAGGCCCGTGGCTCCCACGGACGCTGGATCACCCGGCGAAAGGCACCGCCGTGTTCGGGCGGCATCGTCTGCAGCGGCGGCCGGGCTGGTGGAGCAGCATCATGGCAGCCGTATGTAACCGTGCCGGCTCTTCCACAGGAAGTACTTCTCGAACGCGACTTTCATGGCGTGCACCTGGGGGCCGGGGATCATGATTGCGGCCTTGCGCGGGGGGAGCATGTGATCGGCGAGGATCATGACGCCGTTGCTGCCGGCGTCCATCATGCACACGGCGGCCATCTCGCCGAAGTCCTTGTGCTTGACCGGCGGCTCGCCCTTGATCGCGGCGACGATGTTGCGGGCGGCCACCTTGGCCATGGATTCGGTCGGGAAGCCGGTCTTGGGGATCCCGATCGGCACCGATGTCTGCCAGGGCACCGGCACCTGCGCGGCAATGCCGGCGGCGTAGATCTGCGGGTAGGCCTTGGACTGGTAGGTGTCCTGGACCGGGATGTAGCCCTTGTCGTCGGACAGGCCCGGGGTGGCGCGGACCACGTCCTGGCCCGCGAACGGCGGCACCACCATGGCGTACCGGAACGGCACATCGGTCCCGTCGGTCAGCTTGATCCGGTCGCCGGTGACCTCGTCGAACGCCACCCCGGTGCGCGCGGTGATGCCCTCCTTCTTCAGGAACATGTTCAGCAGCTTCTCCCCGCCCGGCAAGCCGCCGATGCCGAAGTGGCCGACGAACGGTTCGGCGGTGACGAAGGTCAGCGGCACCTTCTTGCGCAGCCCGGCCTTGCGGAGCTGGTGGGATGTGTTGAACAGGAACTCATACGCCGCGCCGAAGCAGCTCGCGCCCTGCGTCGCGCCGATCACGACCGGGCCCGGGTCGTCGAGGAACTTCCGCCACGCGGTGCCCGCCCGCTCGGCGTCAGCCAGGGTCGTGATCGTCTGGGCGTAACCATCTGGGCCCAGGCCCGGCACGACGTCGAACTTGTTGCGGAACCCGGTGGCGACCACCAGGTAGTCGTAACCATAGCTGTGGCTGGCGGTGGTCACCGTGCGGGCGGCCGGGTCGATGGCCGTCGCCTCGGCGTGCACGAAGTCGATCCCGTGCGCGTCGAAGGTGGGCTCCAGCGCGAAGGTGATATCGGCCGCGTTGCGCTTGCCGAACGGCAGCCAGATCAGCGACGGATTGAACAAGAAGCGGTCCGACGCCGAAACCACCGTGACGTCCACGTCCTCACCCAGCTCGTGCTTGAGCTCCAACGCAGCGGTCAGCCCGCCGAAGTTACCGCCGAGCACCAGCACACGCTTGCCGGCCATCGCCGCCACCCACTCCCTGTCTCATGAATACCCATGGGGGTATTCGTTACCCCAGGGTCGGCCTGCCCGGTTACCGGCGATAGGGACAAAGGTCACCTATGCCGGGAACGTACGGCCCGATTCGGCCGGGCGGCCCAGGGCTTGGCGATCCCGGACCGACCTCGAAGATCGCCGGCCCGGCGGCCACGCGCAGACGCCAGTGCCGAGCGTTCTTCCTGACCACTTACGTTGCTTAGCGTGAGGCTCAGTTCGGGGTAGTCCGGGGTCGGGGTCCAGCGCGAGCCATGCCGCGAACGCGTCTGGCAGCTGTACCTCACCACCCCGCCACCGCTGGGCTACGACCCGGGTGACTTCTGGCCAGCAGGCCCAAACGATCCCACTTTCGGCCTGCTTCGGCTCCGCCCCGTCCGGATCGATATCACCGGCCTGGCCTCCTCGCCTAAACCGATGCTGACCTGGCGACCTGATGGCACTGCGGGCGGGTAGCGACACCTCCCTGACGAACCCGTCCAAGACTGACGCTGTTGCCGTTGGGCCTTGGCGGGGCGAGCCATCCGTGGCCGGTCCAGCATGGCCGCGCCGCTGATGGGGTCGGCAATAGCGAGTCGGCCCCAACTTCTCCATGTGGTCGGCAGCATCACTGAACACCGCACCAACGGCGGCCGGGCCCAGTGAAATCCCAACCCTGACCTTGATGCCTCTACCCGGCCACCCAGCCAACGGCAGCGCCTGGCAGCGCTACCGTCCGAGCAAAGCGGTGATGATGTCGCGGACCTGGTCTGGCTCCAGCTTGTAGGTGGCATCTCCCACCGATAGCTCCACTCGCTGTACCCCGGGATCTATGGTGGTCATGGCCTTCGGCCAGACCCAGATCCGCTGCTGAACGGCCAGCTGGCGGGCTGCGGCGGCGAAGCTGTCCTGCGTCGTCTCCAGTAGCAGGTGCATCATCGGAACCTGCGGCGGGTCGGGCACGACCCGCACCCCCACGGCATCGCCGAGCGCAGCCGCGATCGCACGAGCGTGGCTAAGATACTCCGACATCAAAGGCAGCCGGCCAGAAACACGGTGCACTGATCGCGGAGCTCGCGCTGCTCGGCAAGGGGCATCTCCTCGGTGGCAGGCATGCCTCATTATGCGCGGTGGGCGGGCTCCGATCAGGCTCGCCGCCGGCTGTCCCGCCGCCGCCGTGGGCAGCGTCCGCCATTAGCGGGACCGTCCCACGTCGGGTGCCCGGCCTTGGCGGGCTGCGGGCTGCGGCGAGTGGCTGAATCCTCCGCTCATGGGCCTGGACATCCTGGCAAAGATCCGCCTGCGCGGCGCGCATATCGAAGGGTCCATCCCGGAGGTGAACGCTCTCGAAGCGACCAGCACCTAACATCAAGAACGGATCATCGCGGTGCCGTCTCATACACCGCCGCAGCGGGCGCGGCCTCCAGTGTGTCAGGCGGGTGCCCGATTGTCAGATGGGGCATCTGACACGATCGTCCTGGCAAGTGCTGAGGAGGGACCGTGGCCGCGACGCGGGGACCGCATAGCGTGCCCGACACCCCGCTCGTGCGTCCGAGGCTCAGCGACGACCAACTGGCAACCCTGCAGCGGTACGGGACCGTTGAGCCGACCGCGGTCGGTCAGGTGCTGTTCGCGGCCGGCGACCCCGGCTACGACCTGATCGTCCTGCTCGAGGGGAGGGTCGAAGTTTCGGTTGTGCACGAGGGCAAGCCGTGGCACATCGCGGCGGCCGGACCCAGAGACTTCCTGGCCGAGCTGAACCTGCTCACCGGTCAGCGCGTGTACTTCACAGGCGTGGTCACCGCGGCCGGTTCTATCGTGCGTGTGCCGCGCGACCGGGTGGGCGAGGTGATCGACAGGCACGGTGACCTTGGCGCCTTCCTGCTCCAGGAGATGTTTCGCCGGCGCCAGATGTTCCTCCAATCGCGGGCCGGGGTGCAGATCGTGGGATCGCGTTATTCGCCAGACACCCAGCGGTTGCGGGATTTCGCCACACGGAACCGGCTGGCGCACGCCTGGATCGACCTGGACAACGATCCCGCAGCTGCTGTCCTGCTCGACTCGGCCGACGTCCACCCCGGCGACACACCGGTCGTGCTGTTCGAGGGAACCGACGTCCTGCGCAACCCGTCGAACGCGCAGTTCGCACAGGCCGCCGGCATCACCAGCGAACCGACCTCGGGACAGACGTACGACCTGATCGTGATCGGTGCGGGGCCCGGCGGGCTGGCCGCTGCGGTGTATGGGCGTCGGAAGGGCTGACCACGGCGGCGATCGATGCCGTCGCCGCCGGTGGGCAGGCGTCGACGACCTCGCGGATCGAGAACTATCTCGGCTTCCCGGCCGGCGTGTCTGGCGCGGAGTTTGGCGAGCGGGCGCTGATCCAGGCGGTTCGGTTCGGCACCCAGATGTTCGTCCCCCACCGCGCTATCGGACTGACCCGGCCGGACGGTCACTACCTGGTCGCCCTCGAAGACGGCACCCATCTCGCCGGCAAGTCAGTCATCATCGCCACCGGGGTCAGCTACCGGCGACTTGACGTACCGGACATCGAACGGTTCGAGGGCATGGGCGTGTTCTACAGCCCTCTCGGCCCGGTCGGTGACGTCGAGCCGGACGAGCCGGTGGTCATCGTCGGCGGCGGGAACTCCGCCGGCCAGGCTGCCGTGGCGCTGGCCAGCGCAGGCCACCATGTGCACATCGCGGTCCGCGGCCCGGCACTCGCCGCCAGCATGTCCACCTACCTGCTCGACCGCATCACCCGCGACGGGCGGATCTCCGTGCACGCGCAGACGGTTGTCTGCGAACTGCACGGCGCTCGGCAACTGGAGTCGGTCGTCCTGCGCAGCCGCGGCTCGGCCGGGCCAACAACCGTGCAGACCCACTACCTGCTGGCGATGATCGGCGCGGAGCCGCACACCGAGTGGCTCCCGCCCGAACTCGCCCGCGACGAGAAAAGCTTCATCCTCACGGGGGATGCCGTTCCACCCGCGTTCCGGCACAGCCACGAATGGTCGCCGCTGGGCCGCGCACCGTACCTGTATGAGACCAGCCTGCCAGGCGCGTTCGCCGTCGGCGATGTCCGGGCCGGCTCGGTGAAGCGGGTGGCAGCCGCCGCGGGCGAAGGAAGCATGGCGGTGCGGCTGGTGCAGCAGTACCTTGGCCTAGTCCCGGCATAGGAGCGCCAGCGTGCCGTCGTCTGGGGGCGCGCGGAATCGTGACGAACCGGAAGCGTTCACATCGATTAGCAGTTCATGATCGTTCGCATGGGCCGGACGTGCGGCCGGGTGCGTGGGTAGCGTAGGGCGGCGGCGATGCTGGCGTGGCCGGCTCGGGAATGGCGAACTCCACCGATACGACGGTGCCGAGCACGGCGGCCTCGACAAGGCGCTTCCGCGCCTCCTCGACCCCGGCGGCGCGGGCGGCCTGAAAGCCTGCCGCCGCAGCACCCGCGACGTTCACCGCGTTGTCGTCGAGGAACAGCACCCGCCCGGCTGGCACCTCCAGCAGGTCCGCGACGTGCGCGAAGGCTGCGATATCGGGGCTTGAGCAGGCCCAGCTCGAAGGACAGGAACCGGTGGTCAAACAGGCCCACCAGCGGCCATCCGGCGATGTGATCATGCCAGTGCAGCGCATTGGTGTTGCTGAAGCAGCCCGTGGCGACGCTCGCCCGGGTCTGGGCAACCAGTTCTGCGGCCCCGGGCAGCGGCCCAGCTGGCCAGTCCCGGAAGGCATCGAGGAACGCAGCTGCACTGAGTTCAAGCTGCCAGTCGGCGACCACCCCGGCGGCGAACTCGGTCTCCGAGCAGCCACCGCTCTCGAAGCGACGGACCCAGCGGCACGTCAGCCAGCGCCGCCACAGCTCCTCCTCGCTCTCGATGCCGGTGAGTTCCAGCATGGCGCGCGCGCCGGGTACCTCGATAAGTACGCCGCCGAGATCGAACAGCACCAGATCAACGGGCTCAGCCACGCTTCGAACCTACCGGGCGGCCGGCAAGCAGCCCGGCGCAGATCCCGGGTCCCGGCAAACCGATCACCGGCACGCGACCCGCGTCACCCGGAGGATCCGGCCGCTCCCGCGACCGTGATTGCCTGTGACCGCACGCAGAGCGCGGCTCAGTCGTGCGCGCCGCAGTTCACGTACGCGCGTTGAGTACGTCGGTGGCCCGATGATCGCGGCCTGCTCCGTCGACGACGATGACATCGCTGTGAGAGTTGTCCGTGCGCAGGGCCACGATTTGCTGGTACGCCGCGGAGTGGTACCAGTCATGAGCCATGGCGCGGTCGGGGAACTCGATGACGATCAGGTGGCCAGGCCAGCTGCCTTCCACCACCTCGACCTTGCCGCCGTGCACCAGGAACCGGCCACCAAACGGTGCCAACGTCGCGTCGATCCGTTCCAGGTACTCTACGATCGCCGGTCCCATGGTGACCTGACGCATATGGGCAACGGCATAAGCGGGCATGGCTCCCCACGTCTTTGCTCGGTCGGCTGGATTTGTTACTACGATCGGCACCAGAGCCCACGCTTGCAATTACCTCACAGGTCAAGTCCCAAAGGGCCGCTATCTTGTGCGGAGGGACAGGTGCTGACCTGGCGACGGGCGACCGCGCAACTCCGGAGACTTGTGCCGCGACCGGCAACGTTTGGCCCGTTGGTTAATCTCTGCTGGGAGGCGGGACGGTACGCCGTGCGCCGAATCGCGCGCGCCGGAGCACGTCCATCCGAGGTATAGCGCGAGATGAATGGTTCTGCGCCACCCCCGTCTACCGGAATGAAGCGGTGAAGGACTTTGCCTCTCCCGTCTCCCGGTCACACGTCGGGAAGCGTGACCACGAGCCCGGGATGGGCTGCGGACATCCAGTCGTTGGTCGCCGCGGTTGGCGTGGTGGTGAGGTCGGGCATGTCGAACACGGCGCTCCGCTCGATCCGTTCAGCGACCGGCATGACCTGAGCAGCGACCTGGACCTGAGCCTCACCCCATCGGCGGAGACCATCATCAATCGTCGGGGCGCCGGCGAGGGCGTCCGCCAATGAGGTGGCATTGGCCACCGCCCTGAGGACGCCGCTACCCGCGAACGGGGGGAACACCGCACCGGCGTCGCCGACCAGGCACACGCGATCGCGGGCGTAGCTGCGGGCCGCGACGGAGTAAACGGCCTGGATCGACGAGTTGCCGCTCTGTTGCACCAGCTCGAAGAGCAACGAGGGCAACAGGTCCGCGAGGCGAGACTCGAAGCCCGCCTTGACCTCCGGATGCACCTTCCCGAACGGTACGGAGCTGGACTGCTGCCGCTCTTGATCGTCGACGAGCACCGAGGCCAGGGCGCTCTCCGGAACCTGGAGGTAGTAGCCCCACATGAGAAGGCGTTCTCCCCGTTCGGTGCTCTGCCCGGACCCGGGGATGTAGTACACGACCCCGTGCCCCCCCTGGTATACGACTCGCTGGCCATTGCAGCCATCGAGGGCATCCACGCCGATGTCGCTCTCGTGGAGCAGCCCGCGCCACAGCACCATTCCCCGGTAGACAGGCGCGGCGCCGGGGTCAATGAGCCTGCGCCCCAGCGAGCGATACCCGTCAGCGCAGACGACGAGGTCGAAGTCCAATGAGCCGCCCGGGCGAAGATGCAACGTCGTGCCCTGAGGCCGTGCTTCGACCAGCTCCACGGTCGAGGCACACCGGTATAGATCGTCAGGGACGCACCGCCGAAAGCACTGGTACAGATGGGCCCAGTTGAGCAGCGTGAAGCTCATCTGGACGTCGCCCAGCCAGCGCTGCTGGCCGGTCCCCGATCCACGGGTGACGAACCGGAAGTAGTCCGCCCGGCAAGCGGGGAGGGTCGCATCGATCAGACCGTGCGCCATCATGTCCTGCCACAAGGCCGTCGGCGTAGCGATCCCGGCACCCCGGCTCACGAGGTCGGACCCGGACCGCTCGAAGACGATTACGTCGTGGCCCGCCCGATGCAGGAGCGCCGCTGTCGCGCATCCGGCGATCGATCCCCCGATAATGCCGACCCTCATGCCTGTCGCCCCCTGACCCCCTTGGGGTGCCACCCCAGGAGGTGATGGTGGTTCGTCAGTTTAGCGGCGCCCACAGCCGCATCGGCCTTCGAGGAAAAGGACAAACGCTGCCGGTCGCAGCACTAGCTCCTCCGTGACGCGGGAAGTAAGCCCGCAGCGCGCGAGGACGAACGACGTTGCTGCCCGTAAGGCCCCGCCGTAGGCTCGGCATGCCGGGGACCTCGTCAGCTAGCTGCGCGGCCAGGGCCCGTCCTCGCCCCTGAAATCACCCGGCCTCGGCCGATGAGTAACTGCAACTCCCATGGTCTACCTGCTATACGTCAGCGTGCGCTGAGGACTATGGCCGACTCAGCGCAGCGCCGAAGGAGGCAACGTGGCCGAATCGTGTTATCTGCGCTACCCGCACGTTGCATGCGATCTGATCACGTTCACGGCTGAGGACGATGTCTGGCTCGCCTCGCTGAGCGAGGCGGCAGACGGCCGTGGCACCCGGGCGCGGCCGCTGACCGCTGACCAGGCGCCGGTGCTGCATCCGCGGCTGAACCCGTCAGCTACGCACGTCGCCTGGACCTCGACCCGCGACGGCACCCGGTCGCTCGGTCACCCCAGGGCCGGTGAACAGCACCGCGCCCTGAGGGAGGCGTATGCGGTGCCCGTGGACGGCGGCCCGGTCAGGCGGCTCACTTACTGGGGTGACAGGTTCGCGACAGTCCGCGGCTGGGTCAGCGACACCGAGGTGCTCGTACTCAGCGGAACCGGCCAGCACGCCAGCATGAAGACCTGGGCGTTCGCCGTGCCGCTGAGCGGACCGGCTCGCCGGCTCGGCTACGGGCCGGCGGGCGACGTCGCGGTATGCGACGGTGCTGTGCTGGTGGGCAGTGCCCTGAACGCCGAGCCGGCCGAGCCGGCCGATTGGAAGGGCTACCGCGGCGGTGCCGGTGGCAAGATCTGGTACTCGCCGGACGGCTCGCACTACTCGCGAATCTTCGCCGACGTGGGTGACAACCTGGTGAACCCGATGTTCGTCGGGCCCCGGGTCGTGTTCCTGTCGGACCACGAGGGGACCGGCGCGCTGTACTCCGCGCTCCCGGACGGCACGGACCTGCGCCGCCACACTGACCTGGGCGAGTACTACGCCCGGAACGCGACGACCGACGGCCGGCGCGTGGTCTATCAGCGGGCCGGGGAGATCTGGATGCTGGAGTCGCTCGACGCCGAGCCGGTGCGCCTGGACATACGGCTCAGCGGCGGCCGCTCCGGGCGGGCCCCCTATCGGGTGTCGGGGAAGTCGCAGCTGGGCTCGTTCACGCTGGATTCCGCCGGCCGGGTGCTGGGCGCCGAGGTGCGCGGTACCGTGCACTGGCTGCCCGGCCGGGACGGGCCGGCCCGGGCGCTGCTCGCCGAGCCAGGCGTGCGCGGCCGCCTTCCGGTGGCCATTCCCGGCGCAGACGCTATTGCCTGCGCGTCTGACAACGGTGGCGAGGACGGTCTGGACGTGATCCCCGCTGATGGCTCAGCGGTGCGGCGGATCGGGCATGGCGAGTTCGGCCGGATTCTGGAGCTGGCGGTGGCGCCGGACGGCCGCCTGGCGGCGGTCGCATGCGCTGACGGCCGGCTGCTGACGGTGGCGCTGGATGGCGAGCCGGTGATCACCGAGATCGCGCGCAACACCAACGAAGCGGTCGCGGGCCTGGCATTTTCTCCCGACTCCGCGCTGCTCGCCTGGTCGCAGCCGTGGCGGGCCGAGCGCGGTGCCTCGCAGATACGGCTGGCCCGGCTGGCCGACGGCACCGTAACCGACGTGACCGCGCCCCGGTTCGACGACACCTCGCCGGCGTTCACCCTGGACGGCAACTACCTGGCGTTCCTGTCGAACCGCGCGTTCGATCCGGTCTACGACGCGCACCACCTTGATCTCGGGTTCCTCCCAGGGGTCCGGCCCTACCTTGTGACGCTGCTGGCCACGACGCCGTCGCCGTTCGCTCCGGAGCTGAATGGCCGTCCGGCAGACACGCAAGCTCCCGGGGAGGTCCCGGCGACCGGGAGTACGGACACGCAACCTCCGCCGGTCGGTCTCGACGTCGCCGGGCTGGCCGAGCGGATCGTGCCGTTTCCCGTGGCGGCCGGGCGCTACGGCAAGCTCCGCGCGGTCACGGACGGCGTGGTCTGGCTGGAACTGCCGCGCGCGGGGGAGCTGGGCGAGACCATGATCGGCGCGGGCGAGGAGCACCCGACCCGGCTCGTCCGCTATGACCTGGCTCGGCGCAAGCGCTCGGTCGAGGCCGAGGCCCTGGACGACTACGCGGTCTCCGCCGACGGAGCGCGGCTGGCTTACCAGATCGGGGAGTCGCTGGAGATCAAGCCAGCCGGCGAACCCGACGGGGAGGCTGTCAGCGTCGATCTGGACCGAATCCAGGTGATGGTCGAACCGGCGGCCGAGTGGCGGCAGATGTACCACGAGACGTGGCGGCTGATGCGGGACAACTTCTGGCGCGCCGACATGGGCGGCGTGGACTGGACCGCGGCGGGCGACCGCTACCGGCCGCTGCTCGACCGCCTTGGCTCCGCGGATGACCTGCGCGATGTGCTGCGGGAGCTGCAGGGCGAGATGCGTACCTCGCATACCGGGGTGCTGCCGCCGGCCGCGGGCGGTGATCCGGCGCTGGCCCAGGGCCTGCTCGGCGCCGACGTCGAGCGCACCGGGGACGGGGCCTGGCGGATCGCGCGGATCCTGCCCGGCGAGTCGTCGGTGATCGGCGCGCGCTCCCCGCTGGCCGCCCCGGGCGTCGCCGCGGCGCCGGGCGATCTCATCGTCGCGGTGGACGGGCAGCCGGTGGACCCGGACCTCGGCCCGAACACCCTGCTGGCCGGCACGGCCGGAAACCCGGTCGAGCTGACTCTCCGGCGCGACGGAGCGGACCGGCGGGCTGTCGTGGTTCCGCTGGCCAGCGAGCACGCGACCCGCTATTACGATCTGGTCGCCCGGCAGCGGGCCGCGGTCCGCGAGGCCTCCGGCGGGCGGCTCGGCTACCTGCACATCCCGGGCACGAATCCGGCGGGCTGGGCGGAGCTCCACCGGGACCTGTACACCGAGTTCGGGCGAGACGGCCTGATCGTGGATCTGCGAGAATCGCAAGGCGGCGACGCTTCGCAGTTGGTGGCCGAGCAACTCGCCCGGCGCATCATCGGCTGCTACGTGTCCCGGCACGAGGGGCCGTCGAGCTACCCGTTCGAGGCACCGCGCGGGCCGATCGTAGCGATCACGGACGAGTACGCGATGTCCGGCGGCGACATCGTGATCCAGGCGCTGAAGTCCTACGGCATCGCGACCGTAGTCGGCACCCGGACCTGGGGCGGCGTGATCGGCTGTTACTTCAACGAGCTGGTCGACGGGACCCTGGTGACGCAGCCGGCGTCCGCCTTGTGGTTTGCCGACGTCGGCTGGGCAGTGGAGAACCACGGCGCGGATCCGGACGTCGAGGTGACAATCGCGCCGCACGACTGGGCCGCGGGCCGCGATCCCCAGCTCGACACCGCCGTCCGGCTGGCGCTGCAGGCGCTGGAGCAGCGCCCGCCCGCCGCACCGCCCACCCTCTGACCAGACGATTTCTGACGAGCAAACGTGGAGCAAACACGGCCAGGAAACGGCCGTCACAAGGGGGCCCGGAATAGGCATAACCCCAGGTCAGTACGGGGAGGTCTTCACGTTTGGGGTTGACGTGGGTAAACGAGGTCTGGCTGGAGGGCTGCCCACAGGTTAAGCGGGCTTAGCCCACATTTTCCGGACCGCATGTCTCCGGTTCAGGGCTTTGCTGCTGCCGGGGACGATCGGCC
>WNGM01003166.1_pt1 | contig 13154 bp, 10 predicted proteins | sample 5400571 | NCBI WGS metagenome assembly WNGM01 (sample SAMN13153378, study PRJNA577476) | soil metagenome | isolation source: 100 cm soil or saprolite under Garry oak tree replicate 2 | place: USA:California | collected 2016-06-15
GGGTGGAACAGCGAGTGGCAGAATTGGGATCTCAAAATTAGGCGTGGCGCCTTAGGCGAAGTTCTGCTCCGCATGGTTGTGGAGTATCATGGGGGGCCGCGAAGGATGGCTCGTCTGTCCGCGACGATCAGACCACTGAGGTTTTTCTATTGGGTTCAAGGGGCCATGGCGGCCTTCGGTACGGTGATGGGCGTTCTTGGTCTGCCTGTGCCGTATCTTCTCTCTCTGGGTCTCTTCGCACTGCTGTGGATCGCCTGCACTTCCGAGGCGAACCGACTCGAGAGCGGGGTGGTCTGTGCATCGACTGAGGTGGTCCGCCAGCTGGAACTCGAACGGCGCAATGTGCGTTGATCCCATGGCTCAGTGGAGAAATTGACCGTGGACAAGACCGGCCAGAGCGAGTTCATGCTCTACCGCCGATTGCTCCGCCAGGTCACGCCATACTGGCCTCACTTGATTGGCGTGTTAGTGCTACATTTGCTCTCCATCCCGCTTCTCCTTCTTGCTCCTCTCCCTCTCAAGATAGTGGTTGACAGCGTCATTGGCTCGCAGCCCCTACCGCCACTTTTGCAAGGGGTGGGTTCGGGTCTTTCGCAGTCCAGCAAGGGGGTCCTCGTCTTTTCCGTCGGGCTTGTCGTCCTGCTGTCCTTCCTCCTCTATTTGCGAGGCCTTCTCAGCTCCATGCTGGAAACCTATACTGGTGAAAGGCTGGTATTGGCCTTCCGAGCCAAGCTTTTCGATCACGCGCAGCGCTTGTCGCTTTCTTACCACGATACCAAGGGTACCACCGACTCGATTTACCGTATTCAGTACGATGCCCCTTCGATCCAGTGGGTCGCTGTTCATGGCGTGATTCCCTTTCTGACTTCTGGACTCACGCTTGTCGGAATGATCTATGTCATAGCGCGGATCGACTGGCAATTAGCATTGGTCGCACTGGCGGTTGCTCCGATCATGTTCGTCCTGACGCAGGTCTTTCGTCAGCGTATCGGGAGGGAATGGTGGAAGGTCGAGGAATATGAAAGCCTTTCCATGTCCGTGGTGCAGGAAGTGCTGGGGGCGCTGAGGGTTGTCAAGGCATGCGGGCAGGAAGATCGTGAGAAAGAGCGGTTTCTCCGGCACTACCACAAGAACGTGCAAGGGCAAGTTCGTCTGGCCTCGATGAGCGGCATGCTGGAATTGCTGATCGGCCTCACGGTCGCAGCGGGGACTGCCGCGACCTTACTCATTGGAGTACAGCACGTGCAGTCAGGCATCCTGACACTCGGCAACCTGCTTCTTGTGATGGCCTACCTTGCGCAACTCTATAGCCCTTTGGCGACCATCAGCAGGAAGATGGCCGACCTACAGGCATCGCTCGTCAGCGCTGAGCGAGCCTTTACTCTTCTTGATCAAACTCATGATGTTGCCGAGAAACGGGACGCCCGGCCTGTCGTGCGTGCCTCAGGGGCGATTGCGTTCCGTGACGTGTCCTTTGCCTATCCAGGCGGACCGCCGGTGCTACGGAACATTTCGTTCAACATTGCTTCTGGCTCCCGCGTCGGCATTCGCGGGATGACCGGTGCTGGGAAGACCACACTGATCAGCCTCTTGACCCGTTTCTATGATCCGACAGCCGGGCAGGTCCTACTCGATGGAATCGATCTTCGCGACTATAAATTACCAGACCTGCGCAACCAGTTTGCCATTGTGCTGCAGGACCCCGTCCTCTTTTCAACCAGCATCGCCGAGAACATCGCATATGCTCGGCCAAAGGCCAGCGAAGAGGAGATCAAAGAAGCGGCGAAGCTCGCGAACGCTCATGAGTTCGTCACTCGCCTGCCGAACGGGTACGAGACGCAGGTCGGTGAGCGCGGCATGCGCCTCTCGGGTGGCGAGCGTCAGCGCATTTCGCTCGCCCGTGCTTTTCTCAAGGATGCGCCCATCCTCATTCTCGACGAGCCAACGAGTTCAGTCGATGCTTTGACGGAGGACGCCATCGTCGGAGCAATGGAGCGCCTTATGCAAGGCCGCACCACGTTCATCATCTCTCATCGTTTGAGTACGCTGAAGAATAGCGACGTGTTACTGGTGATCCAGGACGGACGTGCCCACATGGCCTCTCCGTCCGGCCGCCCTGACCTCGTGTTGCCCACCACCACGCACTAGCCGAGGGGACGGAGTCATGCCATTCATCCCGGACTTCGCGGATCCGCGATACCTCAACGAAGTCGGCTGGTTCCTTTACCGGGAGAAGTATGGCTACAACCACTTCGGCCGCTCCTACTCCGAAGAGCGGCTCGTATGGTCCCAGATGCTCCTTGACGAAGTTCTCTCCTACTGTCGCCGCGTGCCGAACTGGCTGAAGGACAAGACCGTCGTGAGCATCGGCTGCGGCTGTAGCGGAGATCTGGCAGTCTGGCCTGCCGCTACCAAGATCGGTGTGGACCCCCTTCTGTACGTCTACCAGAAGCTTGGAATGCTGGTGGAAGACGTGGCGGGAACGTCAAAAACCCTACTCTTGTCGGTTGGGGTCGAGCAGCTACCCCTACTGGATGAGTGCGCCGATCTCGTGGTGTGCCGCAATGCCCTCGATCACATGCTCGATTCAGACGAGGGGTTGCGCCAGATCCGGAGAATTCTCAAAAAGGATGGAGCCCTTTTCCTGAGTGTCGATATTGGCGGAGAACCCACCCCGGATGAGCCGAGGGTGTTCTCGATGGAAGGCCTCTCCTCTTTCCTCGGAGAATACTTCGAGATCCTCAAGCTGACCGACAACCACCTACCCCACGATGAGTGGCGTGTTTGCAGTGTGCGGATTCTGCTGCGAAAGACGGATCGGCCCGCGGCGCCGCTGGACAAAGAAGCCATCCTGCGGGCCTACGAGGCTTCTATCTCGAACCACGAGAATGACGGCGAGAAGCATCATGGCTCCTCGATGCCTCCGCACCCATAGCCGACGCGGATGTCTACCAATGTCTGGCTTGTCGCGAACACTCTCCAGGCGCCAACAGCCGGGGGGCACAGGTGGGTGTACTTGAACTGGGCCCTGGGACTGCGTGCCGCTGGCTGCACAGTGACCTGGATCGAGGGAGTCACGAGCGACGCGCCCGGAAGCGGACTCGAGGCCAACCTGGCCGCCCTCAAGAGCCATCTCGAGCCGTACGGTTTTGCCGACTCAGTAGCGCTGTGTTCCTGGACCAATGAGCCGCTACCGTTGACCTTGTCGGCGCATTGCCTCCCACTGGAAGTGGCAAGCGAAGCGGACTTGCTGTTGAACCTGGCCTATGGCCTTCCTGACGATTTGGTCAAGTGCGTCAGGCGGTCGGCCATGGTGGACATTGATCCCGGATTGACGCAAATCTGGTTGAGTCGGGGACAGATCCGGGTGCCGACACACGATGTGTACTTTACGATCGGTGAGACGGTGGGGCAACCGGGGGCACTGTTTCCGGATTGCGGCTTGCAGTGGCACTACACGCCCTCTCCAGTGTTTCTCCCTGCGTGGACACCAACTCGGACAGATTCCAAGAGTCCTTATACCACTATTACCAACTGGTGGGGGGAGTTGATGGAATTTCAAGGGCAATGCTACTACAACGGTAAGCGAGGCGGCTTCCTGCCATTCCTAGACCTACCGCGGCACACGACTGTGCCGCTGGAGCTGACGATCGGCGGTGCGGCGCACGATAACGACTGCGAAATGCTACGAGGACGGGGCTGGCGCGTACGCGATGCGTTTGAGATAGTGTCTTCACCATGGGACTACCAAAGCTACATCCGGGACTCACGCGGTGAATTTAGCTGCGCGAAGCCATCGTGTGTCCGTTTACAAAATGCCTGGATCAGCGACCGGACTCTCTGCTACCTCGCCAGCGGGAAGCCCGCTGTGGTGCAGCACACTGGTCCGAGCAGATTCCTCCCTGATTCCGCAGGCCTGTTCCGCTTTCGCGATACCGAAGAAGCGGTCCGCTGCCTGGACATAGTAGAGGCTGATTACGAGCGACAATGCAAATTAGCTCGCGCACTTGCCGGGGAGTATTTCGATGCAAGAAAGGTTCTCACAAAAGTGCTTGAACGGGCGCTTTAAGATTCTTGTTTCGATTTCCAAGCCTAATGCTGCGGCTGGACTCACTTTGCTCAATGCGATCTACAAATGAAGCGCTTACGACTGGTCGTCCTGGGAACTCTGGCGGGCAATCCTTATGCAGGCATGGCATGGATGCATATGCAGATCGCGGCTGGTCTCCAGCTGCTCGGGCACGAGGTGTATTACTTCGAGGTCACGTCCAATTGGCCATATGATCCGGTCCGTCAGATGAAGGTTGATGACTCGGATTATGCGGTCCCCTACCTCGCCCGCGTCGCGGAGGGTTTTGGGTTGGGCGGCCGCTGGGCGTATCGGCGGAGTTATTCCGACAAAGAGTGGCTGGGGCTGAGCCGTGGTAAGGCCGAGGAGTTGCTTACGCAGGCCGATGCGGTGTTTAACATCGCGGGGGCAACCCGCTTGCGCACCAAAGAAGAGCTGAAGGTCGGCAGACTGATCTATTTCGGCACCGATCCCGTGTATGACGAAATCCAATTCGCTAAGCGGGATCGCATTGTATGCGAGTACATCGACGAGCACGACGAGTTCGTCACCTATGGCGAGAACATCGGCCGGGGCGAATGCCCCATCCCGCCGCTGCCCAAGCTGAAGGCGAGGACGCGGCAGCCGGTCCTCCTGGACTTGTGGCAGAGCGGCCCGCCGATGAAGCCGCAGTTCACGACTGTGTGCAACTGGAAGCAGGCCGCGCACGATCTTGAATTTCAAGGCCAGACCTATTTATGGAGCAAGCACCACGAATTCCTCAAATTCATTGACCTACCGCAACGGACTGCCCAACCACTTGAGCTGGCTATGGGACTCGTAGATTCGGCTACAGTTCGACCGGGCTTCGGGGAGGTGATCCCGGCGTGCGGGTTGTCTCGGGATGAACGGCGTCTGCTGGAGACAAACGGCTGGCAGTTGGTCGAATCGGATCAGTTTACGATTGATCCCTGGCGCTATCGGGATTACCTTGTCGCCTCGCGCGGGGAGTTCACAGTCGCCCGTGACTTGAACGTACGACTGCAGAGCGGCTGGTTCAGCGAGCGGAGCGCCTGCTACCTGTCCGCAGGCCGACCTGTGATCACTCAGGACACCGGTTTTGGTACTGTCGTGCCGACCGGGAATGGGTTGTTCGCATTCAACACCATGGACGACATTCTGTCTGCGCTGGAGGCGGTGAATGCGGACTATGAGCGGCACAGCCGAGCCGCGCGTCAGATTGCGGATGAGTTCTTCCGTGCTGAGAAGGTGCTCTCGAAGCTGCTGGCGGATTTGGGGCTGTGATGACCGCTGGGACGCGTTTTCTCATCGTCAATGCAGATGACTTTGGCCAGAGCTCGGGCATCAATCGCGGCATCATCAAGGCTCATGCAGACGGGATCGTGACGAGCGCCAGCTTGATGGTACGTTGGCCGGCGGCTGCGGAGGCCGCCGCCTATGCTCGTGCCCATCCACGGCTGAGTCTTGGGCTCCATTTCGACCTGGCGGAATGTACGCATGACCGGGGCACCTGGGTTCCCGTTTATATGCGGGTGAATTGGGACGACAGCAAGGAAGTTGAGCAGGAGCTGAGGGAGCAGCTCAACCTGTTCCGCGAACTCGTGGGACAGGATCCCACGCACTTGGACTCGCACCAACATGTCCATCTCCGTCCGGCCATCCATCCGGCGTTTGTCGCCTGCGCGCAGGAACTATCCGTCCCGCTTCGACGCGCGGTAGGCCACGTGCGGTATTGCGGAGCATTCTACGGGCAGACGGGGGAAGGCTTCCCGCTGCCTGAAGCCATCACGGTGGAGGCGATTCTGAAGATTGTGGCCTCGCTTCCCGAGGGAATGACCGAGCTTGCCTGCCATCCGGGATTGATCACCGGCGGGGAGGAGTTGCAGACGATGTATCGAACCGAGAGGGAACAAGAACTGCAGGCCTTGTGCGATCCGTGTGTCCGCCGAGCAATTTCAAGCAACGGGATTCGACTGGTATCGTTTACTGACCGACTTCTGCACTCTGCTGATTGAGGGGTCATTCCAGACCCAGGCCTAACCCGCAATGTAATGCTGCTGCTTCACCCAGCACCCGTTAGTCTTTCCCTGATTTTGTGGACACCTTCTAGGCAAAGTAACCGGCGAAGCGCGCTACCTTTTCCTCGGTAAGATCTCGGCCAAGACACGCTTATCAAGAAAAGGGCAGGGAAGGGAGGGGTGGGGAGGGGCCCGGCGGGGGCCCCTCTCGCGAGGTACGCTTACAGGCCGCGTAGGAAATTCAGAATGCTCTGCTTGTAGAATTCTGGGAGCTGATTGAAGATGGCAATGACCTGATTGGCTTCGGAGGGTGGTATACGTAAATCACCAGGGCTCGCGTGGGCTTGAATCGCTGCCCTCAGGTCGCTCGTGCGCCCGTCATGGAGGAAGAAAATTCTCTGCCCGAGTCCCCACAACGGAGCCGTGCGGAACTCATCGCCGCGGGCGTCACCCTGGCTGATGCCATCGGCCAGCCCCGGTCCCATGTTGTGAAGGAGCAAATCGGAGAAGAGGTTCGCGTCCGTGTCCTGTAACGCCCCGGTGGCCACCTTCTTGCCTGTATGCAGCGTCGTGGTATGGCACAGGGCGCAGCCGACGGCGGTGAACAACGTGCGGCCTAGGACGATGGACGGGTTGTCCGGCACCGGCGTCGGTGGTGCCAGGAAACGCATGAAGATCGCGAACTTGACCACGTCGCTGGGAACGTCGATGGGATTTGTGGCGTCGAAGTGGGCCGTATTCTCTGGCGTCGCATTAAATCGGCAGGCGGGGTCCTCATCCCGCTCCTGCGGGAACATATTGCTGGTCACACCCTGCTCGACGTTGTAAGCTTCAGCGGAGAATAGTTCGAGCGACTTGTTCTGGGCTTTCCAACCGAATCGCGTGATCGTGCCGTCGTTGCCGCTCGTGTTGGGCCGACCATTAACACCCAGAAATAGTTTTAGTAACCGATTGGCCCGCATGTTTGCGAGGATCGTGTCGTCGTCGATGGCTTCGATCAATCCGGTCCCGAAGACAGGGGTGGGAATCCGGAAGATCAGGTTTTGGCTGGCGGCGGCGGCCCGGAAGTCCGGTTGTAGGATTGCGCAACCGGGTGCGTCGGTTCGGCCGGTGATCGTGAACAGCGCATGCACTCCGCCATCGGGTGTGCCGTTCGGCTTGAACTTGAAGCGCGCTTCGCGGACCGGTCCATTCTGCGTGACGAAGAACGGGATCACATTGGTGGCAAGTTCTTTGTTGGCAACGTCCACCTGCGGGTTCACAGTCGGACTGGTCCCGCCTATAGCCGGCTGTGCGTGACAGCCGGCGCAACTGTCCAAATTGAAGCGTGGCCCGAGCCCCGCTTCCGTCTGCGGAATCGTGCCCTGGACAGACTGAACTTCCTCAAAGGCCTCGAGACCCACACCAAACAACTGTTGTTCGAGGTCGGTCAGTCCGAAGAGCTTATCGCCCGCGCCGGCAGGGCCTGTGCGGACGCCTGGGTCGCGCGCTGCAAACAGATCCGAACTGACCTCCCGCGGGAGCACAGCCGTCATGAGCAGCCCCACGCCGGTCGCGAGAATAACCGCACCAAGTCCACGCCGTGTGATTCTGACTTTGGGAATCATGGTGACCTCCTTGTGGTCAGGACAATTTGCTTATCCGAGAAGGAGCCTGTCCCAACCATGTGAGAACATATCTCGTGCTCGTAAAGGGTTCGTAAGAGTCTGGTAAGGGGTTCGTAATAAAGAAACTGTGGGAGCGTCGTCGCAGTCTCGCAACACTGCAGTGGTCGCGGTCCTGCGACACCGCGTTCCTTGCAGTTGACAATCCTGAAAAGCCCTTCTAGAATGGCGCCATTTCCAGGCTACCGCAGCAGTGGGCGATATCAACCATAAGGGAGGTGAGTGATGCAGCTAAGCAACTTATATGGGGTCAGACGAGCCCTCGTGATCATCCTGACTCTGGCCGCGGTAGTCTGGGCCTCTCTGCCGGCTCAGGGCCAGCAGGAAATCACGTTTACTGCGGTGGAGAAGGACGGCTCGAAAATGTGGGAAGGCGGCGGCACCATTGATCTAAAGGGGCCGGTGACGTTGAAGGTGAAGAATACGCTGGCCGCCGAGCATGGCTTTGCCATCGACACCATGAAGGTCAAGGAAGTCATCAAGCCAGGCGAGGAGAAGACCATCACCGTGCCGCTCGAGAGCATCGACACAATGGTCTCGGAGCACCGCGTCTACTGCCAGTTGCATCCCAAGCACGTCGCCGCCACGATCAAAGTGGCCGGCAAGTAACACCCGCGAGGCGGGCGTAGCGTCCTATCGCTGTGCTCCGCCTCGTCTTCCCCGCTGTTGACAGGTTTCTCGACCCCTCCTAGAATGACGCCATTTCCAGTCTAATGTGGAGACCTTTGTATGAAGGAATCCAAGCCTGATGCCATCCGCAATGTTGCCGTCCTCTCCTACGGCGGAGCCGGCAAGACGACGCTGATCGAAGCTATTCTCTGTTCGAGCGGGACGATTCCTCAGATGGGGTCTGTCGTGGCCGGCACGACGGCCATGGACTACGATCCTGAGGAGCACCATCGGAAGGTCTCCATCCAGACCAGCCTCTGCCAGATTTCCTGGAACGACACCGCGCTCAATCTCCTGGACAATCCGGGCGCGCCCAGCTTTCAAGCCGAAGCGAAACAGGCGGCGCACGTGGCGGACGGCGCGCTGTGGGTCTTCAATGCCGGGGCGGGGGTCAAGACCGAGCTGGAGAAATTATGGGAGTACTCGACAGAGCGGGCCCTCCCGGGCCTGATCTTCATCAGCGGACTGGACAAGGAAGGAACCGCCTGGGCGACGCTGGTCGAGGAGATCGAGAAGGCGTTGGAGATCAAGACGGTCCCGCTCAGCCTGCCGATCGGGAAGGAGGCCTCCCTGGAAGGGGTGGTGGACCTCCTCACCGGAGAGGCGTATCGGTACGCGTCGGATGGGAGCGGGAAACGGCAGAAGGCCGAGGTGCCGGCGGCCCTGAGCGGCGAGGTCGAGGATGCCCGCAAGAAGTTGATGGAGGGGGCTGCGGAAGCGGACGATCAACTGCTCGAGAAGTATCTGGGAGACGGGACTCTGACGGCTGCAGAGATCCTGAAGGGGTTGAAAAGCGGGGTGGCCAACCGCAGTCTGTTCCCGGTTCTCTGCGGGTCCGCCGGGAAAAACATCGGCGCGGTGGAGGCGCTCCATGCCCTCGTGGCGCTCCTGCCTTCACCGGTGGAACGCGCCGCGGCCCATCCGGTTCAGGCCACCAAGGCGGAGGGGAAGGAGACGGTGGCTTTGAAGCCTGACGTCGGCGCGCCCTTTGCGGCGTACGTCTTCAAGACCATCATCGACCCGTTCATGGGACGGCTCAATTACCTGCGGGTGTACGCCGGGTCGCTCGCGCCTGATACCGCTTTTCTCAACGCCACGCGCAATGTCAAGGAGAAGGGCGGGCGGCTGTTTCACGCGGTGGGGAAGAAATACACCCCCGTTGAGAAGGCGGTGGCCGGCGACATCGTGGCGATCGCCAAGCTCAAGGATACCCAGACCGGCGACACGCTCACCAGCGAGAATGCCCCGCTCCTAATCCCCAAGCCCCCGTTGCCCCGGCCGCTCCTGTCGTTCGCCCTTGAACCCAAATCCAAGGCGGATGTGGAAAAGGTGAGCCTAGGGCTCCACAAACTCGTCGAGGAGGACCCCTCCCTCGAGTTCGTTCGCAACATTGAGACGCATGAGATGATCCTCAGCGCCATGGGGCAGCTGCATGGGGATGTCGCGTTCGAGAAACTGAAACGCAAATACGGCATTGAAGTGAACGTCCATACCCCGAAGGTGCCGTACAAGGAGACCATCCGCAAAACCACCTCTGCGCAGGGGAAGTACAAAAAACAGACCGGGGGGCACGGCCAGTACGGCGACGCGTGGCTGAAACTCGAACCGCTCAAGCGCGGAGCCGGGTTTCAGTTCGTGGATGAGATCGTCGGCGGAGCCATTCCCCGGAACTTTATCCCCGCGGTTGAAAAGGGAGTCATCGAGGCGATGCACGAAGGCATCCTCGGAGGCTTTCCCGTGGTCGACCTCCGCGTGACCCTCTATGACGGGTCCTACCACGACGTGGATTCATCGGAAATGGCGTTCAAGATCGCGGCTTCCATGGGGTTCAAGAAGGCCATGGAGCAGGCGGCGCCGGTCCTGCTTGAGCCGATTATGACGGTGGAGGTCAGTACGCCGGACGAGTTCATGGGGGCGGTGATCGGGGACCTGAACGGCCGGCGTGGGCGGATCCAGGATACTGTGCCGAAGGCCCACGGCACCATCATCAAGGCTGCGGTCCCGCTGGCGGAGATGCTGAAATACTCCTCGGCCTTGAACTCCTTGACGGGGGGACGCGCGACCTATTCCATGGATTTCTTGACATACGAGGAAGTGCCTCGCGAGCTGGCGGCGCGGATTCTCGAGGAGCAGAAGCAGGCCAAAGCGGCGGCGCCCGCACACTGAGCGGAGCGCGCCGCGGGTGTGGTTTATTTCTCTCTGGGGCTCAGGACGGAATAGAAGGCGCGATTTTCCCGCACCACGCGCAGGAGTACCGAGTCGCCCGTCTTGGTCTGGGCCACCGCCGTCTTGAACTCCTCTGCTGACGTGACGAGCTGCCGGTTGACTTCCTTGATGAGGTCGCCTTCGCGCAGGCCCTGCTCCTGGGCCACGCTGCCCGGATCAATTTTGCTGATCAGCACCCCTCTCTGGTCCTTGATCTTGAACTTTTCGGCCAGGTCGGGGGTGAGATCCTGCACGTTGAGCCCGAGCCTGACCTCCGGCTGAGGAGGCGGGGAGGGGATCGACGCGACGATGGTCTCTTCCTTTCGCTCGCCCAAGTCGACGGTCAGGGGGCGGCGATCGCCGTTCCGGATGATCTCCAGTTCTACCTTGGTGCCAGGGGCCAGCCCGGCCACGCTACGGGACAGGGCGGAGGGCGTCTCCACGCGGCGCCCGTCCACCTTCGCGATGATGTCGCCCGGCTTCAGACCGGCGCGTGCGGCGGGCTCGTTCTCGAAGACGTCGTTCACCAGGACGCCGTCGGATTCCTTGATGCCGAACTTGGTGGCCAGCTCCGCGGTGACCTCCTGGATGCCGATGCCTAGCCAGCCGCGGATGACCTTCCCCTTGGAACGGAGTTGGCTGACGACCTGTTGCGCCATATTGGAGGGGATGGCGAACCCGATGCCCTGGGCGTAGTTGATGATGGCGGTGTTGATGCCGATCACTTCACCTTTGATGTTGAACAGCGGGCCTCCGCTGTTGCCCGGGTTGATCGAGGCGTCGGTCTGGATGAAGGCCTCGTAGCGGGACAGCCGGACGGCGTCGCGTTCGAGGCCGCTGACCACCCCCACGGTGACGGTCCGGTCCAGGGAGAACGGATTGCCGACCGCCATGACCCACTGGCCGACACGGACCTTGGAGGAGTCGCCGAACGGCACCGTGGGAAGCGCCCGATCGGCCGTGAGCTTCACGACAGCCAGGTCGGTATCAGGATCGCGGCCGATCACCTGGCCGACATACTTGCTTTTGTCGGAGAGCCGCACCTCGACCTCCTTGGCGTCCCCGACGACGTGATTGTTGGTCACCACAATCCCGTCTTTGTCCACGATGACCCCCGAGCCTGTCCCTGGGTTGTTCTGGCCTCGCTCCCTCGGGCTTTCGCTCGATTTGGTGGAAACGGACACCGGGCTGATATTGACCACGGCCGGCTTGACTCGGTCGGCCAGGGTGATGAAGACGTTCTGAATTTCCTCGAGCAGGCGGATGCCGGTCAGCTCGTCAGCGAAGGTCACGCCGGAAAACGGCGTGACTGTCAGGAGTCCGAGTATGAGAACAACTCCGAGAACCTGATAGGCCGCGGAACGGTCTCGAAACATCATGGGGCGCTCCTCATGGTTGGGGCAAGTTCACTATTATCTTAACAAATGGCCCACGCGTTTACAACGTCTGATCGTGATCGGGAGGCGGCTCAGGCGCGAAGGGACTGGAGCGCGGCGGGCATGGCGGACCGGCGGCCGACGAGGGTGACCTGATCGCCGGCCTTCAGCACTGTCTCTGCATAGGGAAACAGGAGCGCCTCGCCCCGCCGGATCAGGACGATCCCCACGCTTTCCGGCAAGGACAGGTCGGCAAGCCGCCGGCCATCGGCCCCGATGCCCGGAGCGATGGTGACGCGCTCGACCGTGCCGCCACCGGCTTGGAGGTCTTCGTGGAGCCGGATCAAGGGGACGGTGAGGACGTCCTCGTATTGGGAGGCCAGCCGGTCCCGTATGGTTTGGAGGGTGTGTTGCTCGGCTCGAATGCTTTCACACACGGGGAGTGCCTCGTCGATGACCTTTAAGGTCTCCGGGGTCTGAGCGGTGTGGGTTGTGTACAGACATTGCCCCAGAGACTCATAGGCTTGTCGGAGGTGTGCCTCGGTATCGTCGGCTTGGAACTGGAGCTTGGCCACTTGGACCCGGCGGGCAACCCGTTCGGCGACGGCCATGAAGGCCTCTTTAAGACCGATTAAGCCGACTGAGAGGGCCCGGTTGGAGGATTGGAAGAGATTCATTGTGTCGGATAAGCGCGATTATGTAAACTCTTAAGTTCCAAGAAACTTGCCTCTTGGGACCGTATAAACCTTAACTGAAACATGAACAACCGCACGGATCACCTCGCCCCTATTGTGGTTTCCGTGCCTGCCAGGAGACGAGCGATATTGTCACTATGTCGATAGGCGATTAAGACTGTTGTGCCGATGGCGAAAATCGCCATTGGTGCATTGGGATGGAAGAGCCATACCCAGAGCGGAAGGCTTCCGAAGGCCAGCAAGGCCGCCAGGGATGAAATCCGCCAGATCGCTGCACTCATGAGCCACACGACCAGCAAGCTGCCCCCTACGGTCCAGTCAAAGGCCAGGAGCACGCCCAGGGCGGTCGCCACGCCTTTCCCTCCTTTAAAGCGCAGAAACACGGGGAACCTGTGTCCCAGGATGGCAGCACCGCCTGCCGCCAGCTCCCAATCACTGCCTGCCGCCCCGAGCAGGTG
>WNGM01006319.1_pt1 | contig 13153 bp, 15 predicted proteins | sample 5400571 | NCBI WGS metagenome assembly WNGM01 (sample SAMN13153378, study PRJNA577476) | soil metagenome | isolation source: 100 cm soil or saprolite under Garry oak tree replicate 2 | place: USA:California | collected 2016-06-15
ACTTAGAGTTTGGGAAGGGTAATTCCCGTCTGAGCCTGATACTTGCCTTTCTTGTCTTTATAGCTGATCTCGCATTCGTCTCCCTCGTCGGCCGTGAAGAACAACACCTGAGCGATCCCCTCGTTGGCGTAGATCCGCGCAGGAAGCGGTGTCGTGTTCGAGATCTCCAGCGTGACGAAGCCCTCCCACTCGGGCTCGAACGGCGTCACGTTGGTGATGATGCCGCAGCGGGCATAGGTACTCTTCCCCACGCAGATCGTCAAAACGTTGCGGGGAATGCGGAAGTATTCGACCGAGCGCGCGAGCGCGAACGAATTCGGCGGCACGATGCACACGTCGCCCGCGAATTCGACGAACGATTTCGGATCGAACTGCTTGGGATCCACCACCGCCGAGAGCGCGTTGGTGAAGATCTTGAACTCGGGTGCGACCCGCATGTCGTAGCCATAGGACGAAACGCCGTACGAAATGACGCCGGCACGTGCTCGGTTTTCCGCGAACGGCTCGATCATGCGACGCTCGGTCGCCATGCGCCGGATCCAGCGATCGGATTTGATGGACATGGGGCGGCAATATATCGGCGCCATCGACACTTACGCCACTCGATTCGGTTGACAAGCCCGCGGTGCTCGAATACGTTTCGGCGGGTCAAGTGAATTTTTTCACGAACTCACATGAACCAGCCCTATCTCGCCTTCCTCCTCCTGCTCGGGTTCGTCGCGTTCAACGCCGCTTTGTTGATCGGGCTTTCGCATCTCCTCGCCCCCCACAAGCCCACCCCCCTCAAGGACAGCCCGTACGAAAGCGGCATGCCGCCGCTCGGCAACGCGCGGGAGCGTTTCTCGGTGAAATTCTACCTCGTCGCGATGCTGTTCATCATTTTCGACATCGAGACCGTGTTTCTGATTCCCTGGGCAACGATCTATTTCGGAGGCGCGGCCGCGGGCACAGGGGGGCCGAGCACCGGGTTCCTGCTCCTGGAGATGCTGGTGTTCATGTTCATCCTGGCGGTCGGATACGTGTACGTGTGGAAGCGCGGGGCATTCGAGTGGGACTGAAACGGGAGGACCAGCGGTCGTGAAGCGAGTGATCGAGACCAAGGAAGTGACGGGTCAGAGCCCCAACTACCTGCTCGCCAAGTTCCAGGACTTGGTCGATTGGGCGGTGAACGCTTCGCGCGCCAACTCGCTGTGGCCGATGCCGTTCGGGACCGCCTGCTGCGCCATCGAGTTCATGGCGACGGCGGCGAGCCGCTACGACTTCGCCCGCTTCGGCATGGAGCGGCAGGCGTTCTCGCCGCGGCAGGCGGACGTGCTCATTTGCGCCGGCCGGCTGCCCTTCAAGCTCGCGCCCGTCATCCGGCGGATCTTCGATCAGATGCCCCAGCCCAAATGGGTGATCTCGATGGGGGCGTGCGCGTCCACGGGCGGGATCTTCGACAACTACGCGATGGTGCAGGGCATCGACACGATCGTCCCGGTGGACGTCTACGTCCCCGGCTGCCCGCCACGCCCGGAAGGGCTGTTGTACGGCGTACTCCTGCTGCACAAGAAGATCAAAGGCGAGTCGCTGTTCGACCGCGTCCCGCGCCGCACGGAGCAGCCGCTCGACGAGCGCGGCCTGCGCCTCCCTCCCGAACAGATCGACGAAATCTCGGAGCCGTTCGGCAACTCCGTCCACCAGTTCCGCTCGGCGTGAACCCCACCGTCGACGCCCTGCGAGCGACCTTCGGCAACGCGATCGGCCGCGGGCTCGAGTCGTGCGGCGACACCATCGTCTATATCGCGCGCGAAGCGCTGCTCGACGCGATGACCTGGCTGCGAGATGCTCCGCAGCAAGGCTACGATTACCTGGTCGATGTCACGGCGGTCGAGTACCGCGACCGCGAGCGCGCGCTCGAGCTGGTCTACGAGCTGCGATCCCTCACGCGCCGCGCCGACCTGCGGGTCAAGGTCGAGCTCGACCCGCGCGGGGACCTGTCCGTCGACTCCGTCGTGCCGCTGTGGCGGGGCGCCGACTGGCTGGAGCGGGAGGCGTTCGACATGTTCGGCATCACCTTCCGCGGTCACCCCGATCTTCGCCGCATCCTCATGTGGGAGACCTACGCCGAAGGCTACCCCCTGCGGAAGGACTTTCCTCTGCGGGGCCGCTTCAGCCGCGCCGAGCAGGTGCGGCAGGCGCTCGCCGCCAACCCCGAAGCGCACTACTCGATGGAAGAGTTGTCGATCGCCGCGGCGTACGACGAGCTCCCCGCCGACATGAGAGAGCGGCTGCGCCGGGGCGAGCGTGGCAAGCTCCCCGACTCCGAATGAGCAAGCGCACCGTCGAGCTCGAGCTTGCGACTCCCGGCCTGGACGACCGGGGGCAGCCGGTCCGGGTGCCCCTGGGTGTCGCCGACGCGCCCGATTCGACGCCCGCGGAGCCCGACCTCGCAGGCGAGCACATGCTGATCAACCTCGGGCCCCAGCACCCGGCGACCCACGGCGTGCTGCGGCTCGTGGTCGAGCTCGACGGCGAGACCGTAGTCCGGGTGATCCCCCATCTCGGCTACCTCCACTCCGGCTTCGAGAAGCTGGGCGAGTACCGGCACTACAACCAGATCATCCCGCTCACCGACCGCACCGACTATCTGTCGCCGATGGCGAACAACGTCGGCTTCGCGCTCGCGGCCGAGAAGCTGATGGGTATCGAGATCACGCCGCGCTGCACGGTGCTGCGGGTGATCGCGTGCGAAATGAGCCGGATCATCTCGCACATGGTCTGGCTCGGGACCACGTCGATCGACCTCGGCGCGTTCACCCCGTTTCTCTGGGCGTTCCAGGAACGCGAGCGGATCTACAATCTCCAGGAGATGTGGACCGGCGCCCGACTCACTACGAGCGTGACGCGCGTGGGCGGTATGATGGCGGACATCCCTGACGATTTCGTCACCGGGCTTCGTGACTTCACCCAGACTTTTCCGCGGACGTTGAGCGAGATCGATCGCGTCCTGACCCGGAACGCGGTGTGGGTCGGCCGCACCCAGGGCGTGGGCGCGCTCACCGCGGCGGAAGCGATCAACCACTCGCTCTCGGGCCCGATGCTGCGCGCCAGCGGCGTGCCCTACGACGTGCGCAAGGACAAGCGGTACCTGGACTACGAGACGTACGACTTCGACGTCGTGGTGGGCGAGCACGGCGATGTGTACGACCGCTACCTCGTGCGCCTCGAGGAGTGCTCCCAGTCGAACCGCATCCTCCAGCAGGCGCTCGTGCGTCTGCCCGATGGTCCCATCAACGTCGCCGACCCGCGTGTGATCCTTCCTCCCAAGTCGCGCGCGATGAACGACATGGAAGCGATGATCTACCATTTCAAGCAGGTCATGGAAGGCGTCAAAGCGCCGGTGGGCGAGGCGTACGTCGGGATCGAGAACCCGAAAGGGGAGCTCGGCAACTACCTGGTGTCGGATGGCACCGCGAAGCCCGTTCGGTGGCGCATCCGGCCGCCCTCCTTCATCAACCTCTCGGCGCTCTCCAGGATGGCGGAGGGACACCTGCTGAGCGACCTGATCGCGATCAACGCGTCGGTCGACATCGTCATGGGCGAGGTGGATCGATGAGCGTCAGCGCGCATCCGACGCCGCAGCCCGGCACGGAAGAGTATCAGCCGGTCTTTGTGGGCGGGACGCTCGAGGAGTTGAATGCGATCCTGACCCGCTATCCCACGAAGCAGGCGGCCCTCCTCCCGGCCCTGTGGCTCGTGCAGCGGGCGCGCGGCTGGATCTCCGACCGCAACATGGCGGAGGTCGCCGAGGTGCTGGGGCTGACGCCAGCTTACGTGAAGGGTGTCGTGACCTTCTACACCATGTATCACCAGCATCCCGTAGGGAAGTACTTCGTGCAGGTGTGCACCACGTCGCCGTGCAATGTCTGCGGCGCCGAGTCCGTCGTGAAGGCGTTCCTGGACGGGACCGGCGCCAAGGAGCTCGGCGCCACCAGCCCCGACGGCAAATGGACGGTGATCGAGGTGGAATGCCTGGGGGCTTGCGGGTTCGCGACGCCCGTGCTCGTCAACGATGACTTCATCGAGTCCGTCACGCCGGAGCAGGTCCCGGAGCTCGTGAGGAAGTACAAGTAGATGGGCTACCCTCACAAGCCGCACGCCAAAGAGACCCTCGTCCTCTCGAAGCACTTCGGCGAGGCCGACGCCCGAACGTACAAGGGGTGGGTGAAGCGGGGTGGCTACGAGATGCTCGCGCAGGCCCTCACGATGGAGCCTGCCCGGGTCATCGACATCGTGAAGGAATCCGGGCTACGCGGGCGGGGCGGGGCCGGTTTCCCGACGGGGCTCAAGTGGTCCTTCATGCCCAAAGAGAAGAAGAAGCCGCACTACCTGTGCGTGAACGCGGACGAATCCGAGCCGGGAACGTTCAAGGACCGCGAGATCATGCGCTGGACGCCGCACGCGCTGCTCGAAGGCGCCGCCATCGCGGCGCACGCCATCCAGGCGGAGGTGGTCTACATCTACATCCGCGGCGAGTTCACCGAGCCCTGGGCAGTCATGGAGAAGGCCCTCGCCGAGGCCACGGCCGCCGGCGTGTTCGGCGCCATCAAACTCCACCTCCACCGCGGCGCGGGCGCCTACATCTGCGGTGAAGAGACGGCGCTCATGAACTCGATCGAGGGCAAGCGCGGCAATCCCCGGATCAAGCCGCCGTTCCCGGCCGCCGCCGGCGTGTTCGGCATGCCGACCACGATCAACAACGTCGAGACGCTCGCCGCCGTGCCCCCCATTCTCAAAAAGGGGGCGCCCTGGTACAAAGGACTGTCGCTCGCGTCCCCGAAAAGCACCGGCACCAAGCTGTTCTCCGTGTGCGGCCACGTGCAGCGACCGGGTAATTACGAAGTCACGATGGGCTTCCCGCTCAAGGACCTGCTCTATGACTTGTGCGGCGGGATCCGGCCCGGCCGGACGCTCAAGGCCTGCATCCCCGGAGGCTCATCGGTGCCGATCCTGAGCCGTGAGGAGACCGAGAGCTGCCTCCTGGACTACGAGGGCGTGGTCGAGAAGGGCTCGATGCTCGGCTCGGGTGGCGTGATCGTGTTCGACGACTCGACCGACATGGTCTACCAGATCATGCGGCTCGCCCGCTTCTACGCGCACGAGTCCTGCGCCCAGTGCACCCAGTGTCGCGAAGGCACCGCGTGGACCACAAAGATCCTCGAGCGCATCCTGGCGGGGCAGGGAAAGACGGCCGACCTGGACCTGTTGCTCGATCTCGCCGAGAACATGACCGGCAAGACGATCTGCGTGCTGTCGGATTCGTGCGCCGCCCCCGTCGTGTCCGGGATCAAGAAGTTCCAGCGGGAATTCGAAGACTATATCGCAGGCCGGCGCAAGCCCGTCATGGTAGCCTGATGGCCGACGAGCTGATCAACCTCACGATCGACGGCGTGCCCGTGAGCGTCCCGAAGGGGACGCTCGTCATCGAGGCCGCCAAGCAGGCGGGCGTGCTCGTGCCGCACTACTGCTACCACCCGGGGTTACCCGTGGCCGGCTTGTGCCGCATGTGCCTCGTGGACATCGAGAAGGCCCCGAAGCTGCAGATCGCGTGCGCCACCCAGGTCGCCGAGGGGATGGTCGTGCGCACACAGTCGCCCCAGGCGAAGAGCGGCCGCATGGGGGTGCTCGAGCTGCTCCTCATCAATCATCCGCTCGACTGTCCCATTTGCGACCAGGCGGGAGAGTGCGAGCTGCAGGATTTCACGTTCCAGGAAGGCCGCCCCGCTACGCGGTACAGCCCCGACTACGCGAAGCGCTTCAACCCGGTGGAGGACTTCGGCCCCGATGTGCTGTACGTCCCGAACCGCTGCATCCTGTGCACGCGCTGCGTCCGTTTCATGGAGGACGTGGCAAAGGAGCCGGTGCTCAACGTCTCCGAGCGGGGCGACCGCGCCTACATCGGCATCCACTCCGAAGGGCGTCTCGATCACCCGTGGGCCGGTAACGTCGTCGATCTGTGTCCGGTCGGCTCCCTCCTCTCCAAGGATTTCCTGCACAAGGCGCGGGCATGGGAGCTCGACAAAGCGGCCTCGATCTGCACCGGCTGCTCCCAGGGATGCAACGTCACCCTGGACACGCGCGAGAACGTCGTGGTCCGCGTGCGCCCCCGGCCGAACCTCGAGGTGAACCGCTACTTCATGTGCGACCACGGGCGCATGAACTACCGGTGGATGAATCGCGGGGACCGCATCGAAGCCCCCCTGGTGCGGCGCGACGGCGAGCTGCACGCCACCGACTGGGATGAGGCGTTCGCCTTCGTGGCGAGCCGGCTGCGCGGGGCGGGCGGCAAGGGAGTCGCCCTGGTTTCCCCCAGGGCTTCGACGGAGGCGCTGTTCTTCGCACGCGAGCTGTTCCGCGGACACGAGTGGAGCGGGGCCTTCCAGGTGGTCATGGGCGAAGAAGCGCCGCTCGCGGGCGTCCCAAACCTCGCACTCCGTGCGGAGCGGGCGCCCAACGGCCGGGGCGCCGAGCTGCTGGGCTACAGCCGGGACTACCCCGCGGCGCTCGCGGCGGCGGAGACCGCGGCGGTGGTATTGGTGCTCGACGAGCCGGACATGGCCGTCGGCACGGCGGGGGCGCTCATTTACGTCGGGACGGTGCTCCCCGAGCGCGCCCGCGACGCCCAGGCGGTGTTGCCGATCGCGAACGTCGCCGAAGAGGAGGGCACGTTCGTGAATCGGGACGGCCGCGTGCAGCGCTACTTCCAGGCGAAGTCCGCACCGGGAATGGCGCGGCCCGCCTGGTGGGTGCTCTCCGGGCTGGTCGCAACCCTGGGGGACCAGGGAGGCGGGCCCGTCGGCACCGCCGCCGAGGCGTTCGACCGAATGGCGGCGTCGGTGGACGCGTTTCGCGGGCTCTCGTACCCACAGCTCGGCTTTGGGGGACGAGCGGCGCCCGCCACCGCGGTGCCGGCATGACCTTTTTCCTGGTCAGCTCGATCGTCAAGATCCTCGTGGTCTTCACGGTCATCATGGTGGGCGTGGCGCTGCTCACGCTGGCGGAGCGCCGCATCTGCGCCTGGATGCAGGATCGGCTCGGCCCGAACCGCGTCGGCCCGCAGGGCCTGTTCCAGCCGGCGGCGGACGGGCTGAAGAACCTCGTCAAGGAAGAGACGCTCCCCGCCCAAGCCGACAAGGTACTGTTCATGCTCGCGCCGGCCATGTCTTTCATCCCGGCGCTCTTGACGTTCGCCGTCATCCCATTCGCGGCCCCGCTCCCCACGCCGTGGGGGGACGTGGACATGGTCGTGGCGAACCTGCCGGTAGGATTCCTCTACATTCTGGCGTTTGGCTCGCTCGGCGTATATGGCATCGTGCTGGCCGGTTGGTCGTCCAACAACAAGTACTCACTGCTCGGCGGCTTGCGGGCGAGCGCCCAGATGATCTCCTACGAGATCGCGCTCGGCATGAGCACCGTGGCGGTGCTGCTGCTCGTGGGCAACGTGACGCTCACCGATGTCATCGCGAAGCAGGCAACGTCGCTCTTCACCTGGAACGTGTTCCCGCTATCGCTGGCGTTTTTCATCTTCATCGTCGCGGCGTTCGCCGAGACCAACCGGCTGCCGTTCGACCTGCCGGAGGCGGAGGGGGAGCTGATCGCCGGCTATCACACGGAGTACAGCGCGATGAAGTTCTCGATGTTCTACATCGCCGAGTACTCGAACATGGTCACGGCGTCGGCGCTGATGACGACCCTGTTCTTCGGTGGCTGGGACGTGCCGTTCACGACCTGGGACAACATGCCGCCCTGGACGCCGCTGAAGACGGTAGTGACGCTCGGCTCGTTCGCGCTGAAGGTGATCTTCTTCCTGTTCCTCTTCATTTGGGTCCGCTGGACCTTGCCGCGCTTCCGCTACGACCAGCTGATGGCACTCGGCTGGAAGGTGATGCTGCCGCTCGCGCTCGCCTACGTGACGATCATCGCCACCGCCATCTGGTTCCTGCACGACCGGCTCGGCTGGACGTACGACACCCGGTTCGCCCTCGCGTTGTTCGGGGTGAACCTGCTGCTCGCCGTCCCGCTGTTCTTCGTGCTCGACCGTGGTCACATCATCGCCGGCTCGGTGGCGGAAGAAGGAGGACGGGCCTGATGGCCATCGGCGTGAAAGTGATGAAGCGGCCCGGGGCCGAGGTCTCCTACCTGCGCGCCACGCTCAAGGGCATGGCACTCACGTTGAGTCACCTGTGGCGCCCCAAGGTGACGATGCAGTATCCCGAAGAAAAGAGCAGCAAGGACTGGACGCTCTCGCCGCGGTGGCGAGGCACGCACCGCATGCTCACGGACGAGCAGGGGCGTGCCAAATGCGTCGCGTGCGGCCTGTGCCCCCAGATTTGCCCGGCGAACTGCATCAAGCTCGTGCCCGGAGAAGACGAGCAGGGTAACCGCTACCCGCTGATCTACGAGATCGACGAGTTCCGCTGCGTGTTTTGCGGCTACTGCCAGGAGGTCTGCCCCGAGGAGGCGATCCACGTGGGCGTACACTACGAGAACTCGGAATACTCGCGCGACCGGTTCGTGTACGATCTCGAGCGGCTGTGCGCACAAACGCATCCCGTCTCGACGCTGTGGGATCCCTCCGATCCGAAGGGCGAGTAAGCGGTGGACGGGACGCTGATCATCTTCTGGGGGTTCGCGGGACTGGCCGTGGTGAGCGCCCTGTCCTGCATCACCCGCCGGAGTCCCGTGGCCAGCGCGCTCTGGCTGGTCGTGACGCTGTTTTCGCTCGCGGCGCTGTTCGTGCTGCTCGACGCGCAGTTCATCGCCGTTCTCCAGGTGCTGGTGTATGCCGGCGCCATCATGGTGCTGTTCCTGTTCGTGATCATGCTGCTCAATCTCGGCCGCGCTGGACCGACCGACCTGAAAGGCCCGCTGGGCCTCATCGTGGGCGTGCTGCTCGCAGGGGGGCTCCTGGTCCAGCTGCTCGGGCTGCGCCAGACGGCGCCGCCGCCGGGCCTGGCGCTCGCGCCCGGGGCCGTGGCGCGCGCCGCGGCGGAGCAGGGGATGGTTCCGGCCGTGGCGCGACCGTTGTTCGGCGCCTATCTCGTCCCCTTCGAGATCACCAGCATCCTGCTGCTCGCCGCGATCGTCGGCGCCGTCGTGCTCGCCAAGCGGAAGCTCTGATGCTCCTCGGACCGTCGCTGGCGGTGTCGTCATCTTCATGTGCGTGGAGCTGATGCTCAACGCCGTGAACCTGACGTTCGTGGCGCTGGCACAGCAGCTCGGCGTCGCGGGGCAGATCTTCGTCTTCTTCGTGATGGCGGTCGCCGCGGCCGAGGCCGGCGTGGGGCTCGCGATCATGCTGGCCATCTACCGGCACCGCCAAACGGTCGATCTCCGAAACATCAACCTGCTCAAGGGCTGATGCCCGCGCCGCCGCTGTCCCTCCTCTGGGTGGTGCCGGCCCTGCCGCTCGTGGGCTTCGTCGTGAACGGCACACTCGCGCTCACCCGGCCGACCGCGAAGCGCGTTGTGTCCATCGTCGGCGTCGGCACGCTGATACTGGCATTCGCCGCGGCCGGCATCGCCGTGGCCGAGCTCGCGCGACAGCACCCGACCGCCCCGCTCGTGTTCCGCTACTGGGAGTGGATCCCCGCGGGCGACCTGCAGGTCGCCTTCGCGCTGCAGCTCGATCAGCTCGCCGCCGTGATGATCCTCGTCGTAACAGGCGTCGGCGCGTTGATCCACGTCTTCAGCGTCGGCTACATGCACGAAGACCCGGGCTATGCGCGCTACTTCGCCTATCTGAATCTGTTCGTGTTCTTCATGCTGATGCTGGTCCTGGGGGCCAACTTCCCGGTGATGTTCGTCGGCTGGGAAGGAGTCGGGCTCTGCTCCTACCTGCTCATCGGGTTCTGGTTCAACGAGCAGGTCAACGCCGACGCGGGCAAGAAGGCGTTCATCGTCAACCGCATCGGGGACTTCGGGTTCCTGGTGGCGATGTTTCTCATCTTCGCGCGCTTCGGATCGCTCGATTTCGAGACCGTTTTCGCCAAGGCGCCCGCCGCTCTCATGCCAGGCGGAGCGATCGTGACGGCGATTACGCTTTTCCTGTTCCTCGGCTGTACCGGCAAGTCGGCCCAGATCCCCCTGTACATCTGGCTCCCCGACGCGATGCAAGGCCCGACACCCGTCTCCGCGCTGATCCACGCCGCCACCATGGTCACAGCGGGCGTCTACCTGGTGGCCCGTTGTGGCGTGCTGTTCGCGCTGTCGCCGCTCGGCAGTGCCGTAGTCGCGGGAATCGGCGCGCTCACGGCGCTGTTCGCGGCCACCATCGCCCTCAAGCAATGGGACATCAAGCGCGTGCTCGCGTATTCCACCGTGTCCCAGCTCGGTTACATGTTCGTCGGCGTCGGCACCGGCGCGTACGCGGCCGGCATGTTCCACCTCGTGACCCACGCGTTCTTCAAGGCGCTGCTGTTCCTCGGCTCGGGGAGCGTGATCCACGCCATGCACCACGCCTACCACGCGACCCATACGCACGAGGACGCCCAGGATATGCGTAACATGGGCGGGCTCGCCCGCCATATGCCCTGGACGGCGGCGCTGATGTGGATCGCGACCCTCGCGATTGCGGGGATCCCGCCGTTCGCCGGCTTCTTCTCGAAGGACGAGATCCTCGGGGCGGCGTTCGCGGAGGCCACGGTCCGACCGCTGTGGTACGCGTTCTGGGGGATGGGCCTGGTGGCGGCCCTGCTCACGGCGTTCTACATGACCCGGCTCATGCTCTACACGTTCCACGGCCCGAACCGCACCGGCGAGCGCGAGCGGGAGCACCTGCACGAGGCGCCACCCGTCATGACGGGGCCGCTGGCCCTGCTCGGCGTGCTGACGCTGGTCGGCGGCGCGCTCAACGTCCCGCACCTGTTCGGGGGCAACGCCTTCCTCGAGCACTGGCTCGAGCCGGTGACCGGCGTCGCGCACCGCCTGCGGCCGGCGCTCGAGGTCGCAGCGGCGACCGAGTGGACCCTGGTGGCGGGAGCAGTGCTGGTCGCGGCGCTGGGGATCTTCGGCGCGTTCCGCCTCCTCAAGCCCGAGGCGCTCGTTCCGGCGCGGCTCGCGCCGCCCGAGACCGGACTCGCACGGCTCCTTTGGAAGAAGTGGTACGTGGACGAGCTGTACGACGCGATCATCGTGCGACCGGTGACGTGGCTCTCGCGCGAAGTGCTCTGGAAGATCGTCGATGCCCGCATCGTGGACGGCCTGCTCGTGAACGGCACCGCCGCCGCCTCGCGGGCCGTCGGATGGCTGGGCAGCCGGCTGCAGACGGGCGAGGTGGGTGTGTACGTCGTGCTGTTCGTGATCGGCGTCCTGGCTGTGGTCCGCGCGGCGGTGCGCTAGCCCATGTATGGCCAGTGGGTGCTCACCGCCCTGCTCGCCTGGCCCGTGATCGCCGCGGTCGTGGTGCTGCTCGCTCCCGTGCGCTGGGCAAGGCACGTGGCGTTCGCCGCGAGCCTCGTCGAATTCGCGATCTCGGTACCCTTGTGGTGGACGTTCGCGCCGGCGGAGGGCATGCAGTTCATGCTCGACGTGTCGTGGATTCCGAGCTGGGGGATCCGCTACACGGTGGGCGTGGACGGGATTTCGCTGTTCATGGTCCTGCTCACCACGTTCCTGGTCCCTCTGTCCGTGCTCGGGAGCTACGCCTACATCACGACGCGCGAGCGCGGGTTCTATGCGCTCATGCTCGTCCTGACGACGGGAATGATCGGGGTGTTCGTGGCCCTCGATCTATTCTTCTTTTACGTGATGTGGGAAGTCATGCTCATTCCGATGTACTTCATCATCGGGGTGTGGGGCGGGGAGCGTCGCCTCTATGCGGCCATCAAGTTCTTCGTCTACACCTTCTTCGGCTCGCTCCTCATGCTGGTGGCCATCCTCGCGCTCGTCTACCTCGTGGGCCAGCGCACCGGCGTGTACTCGTTTTCGTACGCGCACCTGACGGCGCACATCGGCGGACTCGGGTCCGTCGCATTCGGGCTGTTCGGCGCGTTCTTCCTCGCGTTCGCGATCAAGGTGCCGATGTTCCCGTTCCACACCTGGCTCCCCGATGCCCATGTGGAGGCCCCCACGGCGGGGTCGGTGCTGCTCGCGGGGGTGCTTCTCAAGATGGGCACCTACGGCTTATCCGGCGGTACAGCGGGTCATCGTGGCGCTCTCGCTGATCGGCATCCTGTACGGCGGCTTCGTGGCGATGGTCCAGCCCGACTTCAAGAAACTGATCGCGTACTCGTCGGTTGCGCACCTGGGCTTCGTGATGCTCGGCATCTGGGCGCTCACGCTCCAGAGCGTCCAGGGGGCCCTCCTGGTGATGATCAACCACGGCATCTCGACCGGCGGGCTGTTCTTCCTGGCCGGTATGCTGTACGAGCGGCGGCATTCGCGTCTGATCGAGGCGTTCGGCGGGATCGCCAAGACCGTGCCGATGCTCGCGGCGGTGCTGACGATCGTCTCGCTGTCGTCCATCGGGCTTCCGGCCACGAACGGATTCGTCGGGGAGTTCCTGGTGTTGCTCGGCACGTTTCGGACGTACCCCCTGCCCGCCACCATCGCCACGGCCGGCGTGGTCGTCGCCGCGATGTACCTGCTCCCCGCGCTGCAGCGCGTGATTTTCAATCCGCTCGACAAGAGCGTGAACGAGAAGCTCGCCGACCTTTCGCTGCGCGAGATCGCCGTGCTCGTGCCGTTGCTCGCCTGCATCGTGTGGATCGGGGTGTACCCGAAGCCCATCCTCCAACGGATGGAACCGAGCGCCCGGCAGCTCGTTCAGTCGGTGCGGGCGAACGCGGCCTCGTTCACGGCGGTCCGGTGAGCCTCGATCTCGCGACCTCGCGCGACCTGCTGCGGGCATTGCTGCCCGAGCTGGTGCTCACCCTGGTGGGCCTGGCGCTCCTGCTCGTCATCGCCTGGCGGCACCGCACGGCTGCCGACCTGCGGGTGGCGGGGTGGGTCACCCTGGCGGGCCTCGCGGCTGCGGGAGCGGCGGCGTGGTGGCTCTGGTGGCACACGGCGCGCGCACGCGGCGCCCCGGCCATGATCGCGGTCGACGACTTCCGCTTCGTCACGGATGGGCTGCTCCTCGGCACCGCGGGCCTGACCGTACTGGTGTCGT
>WNGM01004546.1_pt1 | contig 13146 bp, 7 predicted proteins | sample 5400571 | NCBI WGS metagenome assembly WNGM01 (sample SAMN13153378, study PRJNA577476) | soil metagenome | isolation source: 100 cm soil or saprolite under Garry oak tree replicate 2 | place: USA:California | collected 2016-06-15
CCTTTATTCCCTTTTCGACACTCCTGCCGTAGGTCTTGCGGCCCCACAAGATAGTGTCGATGGTTCTGAAAACTCACCCATTCCATAGTTGCCCTTTGGCCGCGGGCGGTCGAGCCAAGCTACGTCACCATCTGGCCGCGCAATGAAGCCATCTGCACTTGTTGCGATGTATACAACGACCTTCCGACGCTTCTTCACAGTAGGTTTCCCAAATGTCTCTTGCCTTCCCAAACGTCTCAAGGGCCTCTGACGCCAGCTGAAAATTGTACAGCCTGCCGCAAACTCCTGTGTCTGCTTGCCGGGTAATTGTCTGGTTACCCGTTGAAACAAATTACGTTTAGTGTGCGAGCGGATCGGGGCGAAGCTGGAAGTGCAAGACCTTGCTGGTCGTTCCTTTGCCGCCTTCGGCGTGAAAAGGCGTTCGGGTACCGTAGGTGGCCCACAGTCCCTTTCCTTTCCAGCCGCCTTTCGGATCATCGATCCGGCCGTCCATCCCTTTTGGCCGCCTTTCGGATCATCGATCCGGCCGTCCATCCCTTTTGCGTAGAATCCCATCGGATAGGGCACGCGCAGGACAACGAATTTCCGGGTATCGGGCAAAAGGGCAAGCAGGGCATCATTCCCGTTGCCGGTGGCAATCGGCACATTCCTTCCCAACCCCAAGGTGTCGAACTGGTCCACCCAGTCGTAGTAACTGGCCTCGGCGCTTCCCGGGTCGGTGACTCCCTTCAACTGTGGCCCCGGGAGTTGATAGAGCGTCCAACCCTCCGGGCAGTGCTCTCCTGTCGCAGTCGGCCCGTTGAGCGGACCTTTACACTTCCGCCGGTCGAAGCTTGCCAGGTGTCCACTCGCAATGACCGTCCACACGACGCCATTGCGATCAATGTCGAGCCCACGCGGCGAGAACCCATGCACCGGCGCTCTCGGATCGTTCCATGGCAATTCGTAGATTTCGGCCAACGTGGTTGTCGGGGGATTCGATCCGGGGTTTAGCCGTAAAAGGCAGCGTTGATTCGTTTGTCCTTGGTGGGATCCGCGGGCTGATCAGGCTCCACATAATCATCACGTTTTCCGTTGCCGTTGGTGTCGAGGATAAGGGCCGTCCAACCCTGTGACTTCTGTTCGTCGTGGGTTTGGTCGAACATCTTTGTGTTCAGCCAGCCCACTGCTCCTCCGCCTCCGCCGCTGCTCGTCCACAGCGTGCTGCTGGCATCCTCTGCAAACACCAGGTGATGGGTGCCAAAACAGGTGTCAATGAGCGTGAGCTGCTTGGTTCTTGGATCGTACATGGCGAGTTGCCGCCCGCTGCGCTTAAGGGGAAACAAGACCGCCGAAGGATGGGTCGACCCTTCCTGGCAGAAGGCTGGGTTGTCGCTTGGACGAATTCGGGAGGTGATCCACACTCTTCCTTTTTCATCGAACATTGGATTGTGCACGTTGGCGCGGCTATTCCAAATGGCTTCGTCTCCCCAATACGGCGAAGGCGCAGCCGGCTTGTCGTCTGCGCTCGATGGAGTCTTTGGATCGCGCACAGTCAATTTGACTTGACTCGCCGCGGCCCCAACTGGATCCAGCACCGGCAGGTAATCCACGCTGAGTTCTGCGGCCCCATAGATTGGACCATTGGCATTCAGCGTAGGATTGCGCTTGTCGGTTGCGATCTCGTCGTGAAGATACGCTTTCGCGTCGGCCCAGTCCCACTCAGTGATAACAACGTTCCGCTCCACACCTTGTGGTCGCGGCGGCGCCGGCGGCAATTCGCCGGCCGCGACCCCGTCAGACCAATTCGCGAACATCGGCAATGCGCGCTCTGGTCCAAGCTGCTCGAGGCCGTTGACCATGTTGTTGCCGGCTTGTCCGGAGAGCAAGCGTCGCGCCCAGGCTGCCGTTGAAGAATCGAAATGGCCCAGGTTTTTTGGAATTTCGCGCGTAGCCTTGTCGCCGATTTGATGGCAGGACCAGCAACTATCCGTCTTCAGCAAGTGAAGCCATTGGCCCTGGTTCTTCATATTTTCCGGAATGCCGTTGCCTTTGGGCCCCGTGCCGGGGAACTCGCTTTTGTCGGGCACGTGCAGGAGAGAAAACCAATAGATGGCCGGGTAGTATTCCGCGGCAGCGCGGGCGTTCGGCGCCAGAACGGCGGTCAAGTTAACGATTCTTCCGGGAGTCCTCTGGACTGGCTCGGAATCCACGAGCCCGTAGCCGCGCACCCATACTTTGTAGTTCGCCTTGGGAAGCTGCGGCACGAGGTAGCGGCCCCGATCGTCAGTAACCACAATCTTCACGAACTTGGTCGGAAAGTCGGTCGTTTCCGCAATGACCCAGACCCCACCCTCCGGACCCTTGGTGCTGTTGACCACACCGCCAATGTCGTCGTTTCCGATCGAGATCGCTTCGCCTGCAGTCTGGGCGTGCAGCCCGCTGACCAAAGCTAGGAGGACAGCACTTAATCCGATCGACCTCAGAGGACAGAAAACTCTCTTGCTCATCATGTTGTAACCTCATGTGCGATCGATTGACGACGACATGATTCACCGATTGCGGATCGGGGCTCTGGCGGTCTAGAGAAATGGAACGCGCACGAAATCGTAAGCACATACCATTGCGTTGTCAATTTGATCTTATTTTGTCCAACGAAACGCACAGAAGCCCGGGCTCCGGCCTTTCACGATCTGAAGGCCTCGCCACGGTTTTCCGATCTTCTGCGGCGCGTCTACCTGCCCGCTCCAGCCTTTTAAGCAGTAGTAAATCAGGCGCGCAGGTCCCAGGTAAGGTTGGTGTTACCGGATGCGCGTTCCTGCCCAGGTGTGAACGGGGCGGGGCGTTCTGCACGAATCCCCTTCTAAAGAGACTTGGTACGACAACGCTTCTGATGCCGTATACTTGCATGCGTTCCTATGCCACTTCACGGGAACATCGGTCGGACATCAATGGAAGCAGGCAGGGCCTGAGCTGTGAAGGAACCGGAGTTTAATCAAGCCTTCTAAAACGCTTTGGATACTCGATTCCAGTCGCCAGTAACTCGCTCTGAACCGAACACCACACATCGCGCGCCCACCGCTCGCTTCGCCTTTCTTGTAGCGGCGGGAATCTTCCTAAGCCGAATCTTCGGACTGGTTCGCGATCGTGTTTTTGCGCACTACTTCGGCAATTCCGCTGCCGCGGACGCGTTCCGTGCCGCCCTCCGCATTCCTAATTTTCTGCAAAATCTATTTGGCGAAGGTGTTCTCTCGGCTTCTTTCATTCCCGTTTACGCAAGCTTGGTTGCACAAAAAGACGATGCGGAAGCACGTCGTACGGCAGGCGCGGTAGCGGCACTGTTGGGATTAACCACTTCCTTTCTCGTCCTCATCGGTGTGCTGGCAACTCCTTTCCTAATCGCCGTCATCGCACCGGGTTTTTCTGGTGAAAAGCGTGAGTTGACGATTCGGATTGTGCGCATTCTTTTCCCCAGCACGGGCTTATTGGTCTTCTCCGCCTGGTGCCTCGGCATTCTCAACAGCCATCGTCGCTTTTTTCTTCCCTACGTCGCGCCGGTGATCTGGAACACGGCCATGATCGTCACCTTGTGGGTGTTCGGGCGCAACCACACGCAGAACCAGCTGGCCGTCATCCTGGCCTGGGGATCAGTGGTGGGCAGCGCGCTGCAGGTAGGCGTGCAATTGCCCGTCGTACTGCGTCTCCTTCAAGGCCTGAATCTTTCACTCGCAGATCCTCGGGGAAACGTGGCAATCATAGTGCGAAATTTCCTTCCCGTTTTTATCGGACGCGGCGTCCTGCAAATCAGCGCCTACATTGACGCGCTTCTCGCAAGCCTTCTGCCCACCGGCGCCGTCGCAGCGCTTTCCTACGCCCAGACACTGTACACCCTTCCCGTGAGTTTGTTCGGGATGTCCATCTCCGCAGCGGAATTGCCGGTGATGTCAGGCACGGTTGGCGGAGAAAGTGTGGTCCGAGAGACGCTGCGCCGGCGGCTCAATTCCGGTTTGCGGCGGATTGCGTTCTTTGTCGTACCGTCGGTCGCCGCGTCTCTTGTCCTAGGCGACGTGGTCGTGGCCGCCATCTACCAATCCGGGCGATTCCAGCATGCTGACGCGATGTACGTTTGGGGCATTCTCGCGGGTGCTAGCGTCGGCCTGGTTGCCTCGACGTTTGGCCGTTTGTATGCCTCGACTTACTACGCCCTGCGCGATACCCAGACGCCGCTTCGGTATGCCGTCATGCGCGTCTTGCTGACCACAATTCTCGGCTACCTTTTCGCTGTTCCACTGCCCCCTGCGCTGGGCATCGAAGCCCGCTGGGGAGTCGCCGGACTGACCATCTCAGCCGGGATCGCCTCCTGGCTGGAATTCGTTCTGCTTCGACGCACGCTGAACCGCAGGATCGGGCATTCAGGAGCACCGCCAGCCTACCTCGTCAGTCTCTGGGTGGCCGCCTTGCTCGCTGCTGCCGCAGGCTTGGGGATTCACCATTTCTTGACCGTTCGCTCGCCGATTCTTCGTGCGCTCTTTGTGCTTGGACCGTATGGGGTTCTTTATTTTGTCTTCACGATCGCTTTCGGCTTGACCGAAGCCCGCGAAGGTCTCGAGCGAGGCATACGCTTACTTCGCCGCTTAGCCTCAGGCCCTCCGGTTGGTTAGCGGGCCGAGCCGCATGAGCCCGACCGCCTGGTGAGCCTCATGCTTGACGAGAGCGTGCCACTCCTTCATCCGCTCCCGCAACGCCGGATTATCCCGGCGCACCTACTCGTATCTCAATGCGACCAGGGGATCGAGGCGAGAGGCGCGACGCGCGGGGATGTAGCAGCCTAGCGTTGCCACGGTAGCGACTACAAGTACGACAGTCCCGAAAGTGAGAGGATCGTGCGCACTCACGCCAAAAAGAAGGCTGCTCATCAGCCGACCTGCGGACATCGCCGCGACGACGCCGGCCGCCAAGCCAACAAGGACGGGAGTCAAGCCTTGACGAAGAACCATGCGGAGCAAATTTGCCGCCCCGGCGCCAAGCGCCATACGAATGCCGAATTCCTGGCTGCGTTGCTCGACGGAATATCCCACTACCCCGAAGATGCCCAGCGATGCCAGAACAAGAGAGAAAAGAGCGAACGACATGGAAATGAACATCGGAAACCGGCGCGCGTCCAAGGACTGCGAAACGATTTGGGTCATGTGGTGCAGAGACGTGATGGGCACGTCGGGGTCAATGCTGTGAATCAACCGACGAACCTCGCTTACGAAGGCGGCGGGCTCGGTGGCCGTGCGGAGAACGAACGAGGCCGACGAGGGAACGGAGATGGCGTTAAACCAGTAAGGCACGTAGACCATCATGAGAGGAGGTTCGTCGAGCTGCACCGTGCGAATATCACCGACCACGCCTATGACCTCGGCGGGCTGGTCTCCGGCCCAGCGGGTGATGCAGACTTGGCCGACGGGGTCCGTGCCGGGCCAGAATCGGTCCGCGACGCTTTGCGAAACAATGACGACCTTGCGATGGAGATCGGCCGACGCAAAAGTCCTGCCATGCAGCAACGGGATGCCCATCGCAGAAAAATAATCCGCGCTCACAGGACGATAGTTGGCGACGGGTGTTTCGGCGCTGGACTGCCGCTCGCCGGGAAGGCTAATTCCGGTGACACTTCCTTCGCCGCCCAGCGGAGGAATGCTGACCCAGCCGGCGGCGCGGACGGCAGGTAGCGATTGAACGGCGGCTAGCACACGATCGTAAAAGCGCAACCGAACGCCAGGTTGAGAATAGCTCTGCGGTGGAAGATCTACGCCGGCAACTAGGACATTCTGCACCGCAAAACCGGCGTGCTCTTGAAGGAGCCGGCTGAGGCTGGCGGTCAAAAGCCCTGCGAGGATCAGCAGGATTGTGGTCAGGGCCACTTCGAAGGCAACCAGGCCTTCGCGAAGGTGGCGGGTTCGGCGGCTTTCCGTGGTGGCCGAGGCGCCGGCCTTAAGAGTGTCGAAGGGCGCGAGACACGTGACGCGCCATGCAGGTAAAATGCCGAATAGACAGCCGGTAGCGATGGACGCGAGCAAAGCGAATGCTAAAACACGGGCATCCATTTGGACCTCGTCGAGACGCGGGATGCTTGCGGGGGCCAAGTGCACGAATCCCTTTACCGCGAAAGTCGCGACCCATACGCCGAGCGCCCCACCGGCGAGGCTGAGCAGGAAAGTCTCAGTAAGCATCTGGCGAATGACGCGCGCCCGGGTTGCACCCAACGCAACACGAATCGCAGCTTCACGCATGCGGCCGGGAACCCGCATCAGGAGAAGGCTCGCGAGATTGCTGCAGACGATTAATAAGACCATACCGACCGCGCCAAGAAGAAAGATCAACCCGAGGCGGGCCGGTCCGACCACTTCGGCTTCGAGCGGCCGAAGCGCCGCCAGGAGATCCACGCCTTCATTTGCGTGCTTGGCGATTTGGGACTGGACTAGGTTCAATTCAGCAAGCGTCTGCTCGGGCGTTACCCCGGGTCCGAGGCGCGCTACGGCAGCAAAATCGAACTCCCCGATCAGGTCCTGTTCATAAGATTTGGGACCGTTCAACGGACTGAAAAAGGCGAGGCGAACCGTGTTGTTAGCGCCTCCCAGGGCTGCAGGGAAGCGAAATGACGAAGGAAGGATACCCACGATTTGATGGGGGACGCCGTCGAGCACAATCGTTGCACCAAGCACCGCCGGATCGCCGTGGAAGCGTGCGCGCCAGAATGCGGCGGTAAGGATGACCACGTTACCGCGACCGGGATCGTCCTCCTCGGGTAGAAACGTTCTGCCGAGCGCAGGCTGGATGCCGAGGACCTGGAAGATATTTGCAGAGGCCCGAACGCCGCGGACGATCTCCGGCTCGCCGGCGCCGGTCAGGCCCGCGGTGGTGTATTCGGCAATGGCTACATCGGCAAACGAACGAACCTGCTTCTGCCAGATGCGAAAGTCGGGCAAGTTCGCGCCAAGAGTTGGGGCAAACTTTGCAAGCTGCGGCACAATCTCCCGCACGATGTAAAGCTGCCGGGGTTCACGATAGGTGAGAGGGCGAAGCAGCACGCTATTCACAACAGAGAAGATGGCGGTGTTCGCGCCTATGCCGAGGGCAAGGGTTAGGACGGCGGCCGCCGCAAACCCAGGGGACTTGCGAAGTTGGCGGAGAGCGAAACGGCAATCCGAGAAAAGCGAAAACAGCCAGCGGTCCATGCGCTCTTGGCGAGCCATCGGCAGATTCTAACTCCAAGTGGGAACTAATTCCTATTTCCCTCTCGCAGCTTGTGCGCCTAATGGGAGAAGATACGACCGTGAGAGTGCCTGCTCTCGATCTGACCAAAACATCACTGGCCTGCGCCCTGGCGCTTGGCACACTGCTCGCCGGCGCGCAGACGAGCACCTACGACGAGGCTTATCGTCCTCAAGTGCATTTTTCTCCACGCGAACACTGGACAAACGACCCGAATGGCCTCGTCTATTTCCATGGGGAATATCACCTCTTCTATCAGTTCAATCCCTTCGGCAATGAATGGGGGCACATGAGTTGGGGCCACGCTGTCAGCACGGACCTACTGCATTGGACCGAGCTTCATGTTGCAATCCCGGAAAAAAACGGCGAAATGGCCTTCACCGGAAGCGTTGTTGTGGACCGTGACAACACAAGCGGTTTCTGCGCGGCTAAACAAGACTGCCTCGTAGCCATTTACACCGGTTATCGCGAAGGTACGGAGGGGGCACGACAGACCCAGAATCTCGCCTACAGTGTCGATCAGGGGCGCACCTGGACTCGCTACGCCGAAAACCCCGTGATCGATCTGCACTTGGCTGATTTTCGTGACCCAAGCGTATCTTGGGACGAAAAGGAAGGCCACTGGTTGATGGCTGTTTCCTTGCCGGCACAGCACCAGGTCCGTTTCTACTCCTCATCCAACTTGAAGCAGTGGACACGACTGAGTGACTTTGGCCCCGCTGGTGATGTGGGGGGAGCCTGGGAATGTCCGGATCTCCTGCGCATCCCTGCCGAGCACGGAAAGGAAAAAATGTGGGCGCTCAAAATAGGCCTCAACCCGGGCGCGCCACAAGGGGGATCGGGCGAACAATATTTCCTGGGTAAGTTCGACGGCACACGGTTTGTTGCTTCTGACGAACCCGGTTCACACGGATGGACGAACTACGGAAAGGATGACTATTGTGCGATCAGTTTTAACGCGTTGCCGCCAGATGAAAAGCCGGTCCTGATTGGCTGGATGAACAACTGGCAGTACGCGGCAAAACTTCCGACATCTCCATGGCGCGGACAAATGAGCATTCCACGCAGACTTTCTTTCGTTCGTGATCCGTCCGGATTGGCCCTCAAGCAGGAACCCGTCATCGCTCCTGTCCGTGGAGGGGGCACGGAGGTTTCGGCGCCGCCACGCGGCAATGCAGAGGGCAACGTTCTCGAGACAGCTTTTGAGTTGGATTTGCGGTTTAGCAGCGGCTCGGAACAGGTTTTTGGCGTGCGGCTCTTCACGGACGAACAGCACTGGACAGAGCTTGGTTTTGATCAACCCAAGGGCGAATTTTACATGGATCGAACAAAGGCCGGCGCCACCGTATCGCGGGACTTCCCGGCGAGCACCACGGCTCCGCTGCTTGCGAGCCGCACGTTCGACCTCAAACTCATTGTCGATCGCTGCTCGATGGAGGCTTTCGCGCAGAATGGCACAATCGCCATGACCAACCTGATTTTTCCTCCGTCGCAAAACAACAAACTTGCATTCTTCACGTCAACCGGAAAGCCGGTCTCTGTGACGGGCAAAATCTGGCCACTCCGCTCGATCTGGAAGTGAGGCGCGTTTGTGCAAGGCCTGTCCGCTCGAATCGAAACCGCCCGGAACCTCGTTAAATCCGGGGCCGGGCCAGCTCCGCACCGGATTTCGGTACAGTTTCCTTCAGCACCAAGCTAGCATTCCTGGAATTTCGCGTGGTAAAGGAGGTCTGATGAGGTGGATGACGCGCGTGTTCGCAGCTTGCGTACTCCTGGTCCCGATTGGACTCGCTGCGTGCCGCAAATCCTCGGGCTTGAAGGCTGATCGTGAGCCTGAAACGCTGTTGCAACGCTTGGCGCAAACGGAAGGAACCATCAGAGTACTCGGCCTCAAGGACCAAGTAAGAGTAGTTCGAGACCACAGCGGTGTTCCACATATCTACGCAAAAAATGTGGACGACCTATTCCTAGCCCAAGGATTCGTCCAAGCCCAGGATCGCCTGTTCCAGATCGACTTGTGGCGGCGGTCCGCACAAGGACGCCTGGCGGAAATTCTTGGACCCGAGTTCGTCGAACGAGATCGCCTCGCGCGGCTCATGCATTACCGCGGCGATATCGAGGCCGAATGGACCAGCTATGCCCCTGATGCGAAGCCAATCGTCGAACAGTTTGTTAAGGGCATCAACGCGTGGGTCACAATTGCCGGGAAAAATCCCCCCATCGAGTTTGTCTATGCCGGATATGCACCGGAATTTTGGAAGCCTGAGGACCTCCTCAGCCGTGCGGAAGGATTCACCATGGGAGGCAATGCGCTAGGAGAAGTATTCCGCGCGCGGCTCACGGCGCTTGTCGGTCCGCAGCTGGCCGTCGAGTTACTCCCTCCCGAACCTGCGATTCCCGTGAAAGTGCCGCCTGGAGTAGACCTGGGTATCATCGACGAGCGTCTCGAAACGCAATTACTAACCATCGGCGCCGGGGCACGATTCAGCCAACTCGAGAAGCAAGCGGCCCTGACTGATGGACAGCTCAGCCGCCTCGAAGGCAGTAACAATTGGGTGGTCAGCGGTCGAAAGTCTGAAACCGGGAAGCCGTTGCTGGCCAATGATCCTCATCGGCGTCTGGATCATCCTTCGCTTCGTTACTTGGTGCACCTGAATGCGCCCGGTTGGAATGTCATTGGCGCGGTGCAGCCATACCTGCCTGGCGTGTCTGTGGGCCACAACGAGCGCATTGCGTGGGGGCTCACGGTATTTCCGACCGATGCGCAGGATTTGTATATCGAAAAACTTAACCCAGATAACTCACGGCAATATCAATATCGCGGCAAATGGGTCGATCTGGAAACTCAAAAAGACCGCATCGCTGTGAAAGGCCGCGAAACGCCGGTTGACGTCGAGTATCAATACTCGATTCACGGACCTGTTGTGACAACGGACTCCAAAAGGCACGAGGCCATCGTACTGCGCTGGACCGGTGCGGAGCCAGGAACGGTCGGCTATTTGGGCGACTTATCCATCGATCGTGCACACAATTGGGAAGAGTTCCGCAAGGCGCTCGCGCGCCACAAGATGCCGGCGGAGAACTTCGTCTACGCGGACGTTGACGGCAACATCGGGTACCAAGCTGCCGGGTTGTCGCCGGTTCGACCAAACTGGTCCGGTCTCCTTCCGGTGCCAGGTTGGACTGGTGAATATGAGTGGAAGGGCTGGTTCTCCCTTGACGACTTGCCGCACGCATTGAACCCAGACAGCGGATTTCTTGCGACCGCGAACAATGATGTGCTGCCGCCCGGTGAGAAACGGCACATTGGCTATGAGTGGTCCAATCCGGCGCGGATTAACCGCATCCGCGAGGTTCTTACGTCCCGTGAAAAGTTCGGTGTCAGCGATTTTGAGAAGCTACAGCACGATGCGGTGGCCTGGAACGCCGAACAGCTGGTTTCGTTATTGACGCGCCTCAAATCGGACGATGCGGACGTTGAGCACGCGCGTACCGAGCTAGTTGCCTGGGATAAGGATATGCTGCGTTCCAGTCCAGCCGCAACGATCTACTTCGTTTGGGAGGAGAAGGCTCTCGAGTTGCTCGTCGGCGGTAAGATCGCTGTCCCGCTTGCCACAGAATACTCCAGGCATGGCGGCGACGTTCTTGTCCCGGCATTGACTTACCCGGGGCGTCCCTGGTTTGCACGAAACGCCGCGAAGGACCGGGACGCCCTTCTCCTTGCCGCACTGGCAGCCGCGGTGAAAGACCTTAAACAGAAGTGCGGGAATGACACTTCGCAATGGTCCTGGGGATTACTGCACAGCGCGACGTTCCAGCATCCTTTGGCAGTCAATGCCCAGCTGGCCTCGCTCCTCAATGTCGGCCCGATCTCACGGGATGGCTATGGCCTGACTCCGTTATCAACCGGCGGCAAAGGGTTTTCGCAGACGGTAGGGGCCACTTTTCGGGAAGTGATAGACCTGAGCGACTGGGATCGCTCCGTGGCAACCAGCGCACCCGGCCAGTCCGGACAACCGGGCAGCCCGCACTTCTGCGATCTCGCCAAGCTGTGGGGCGACGAACGCTACTTCCCGCTGCCGTACGGCGATTCAGCAGTGAGCGCGAACACGGAAGCCACCTTGCTATTGATACCCGAGCAGTAGCCAAAACAGGAGGGCACGATGAAGAGGAAATCTTTGAGGACCATCCTTCTTGCTTTTATGTTCAGCATGCTGCCCATGCTGCTAGAAGCACAGCAAGAGAAGAGACCACAGCCGGGGACCAAGCTCACTGATGAGCAGATCAAACAGTGGGTTGCTCCGATGCGCGCGGGACGAAAGCTAACGCCCAAGAGTTGGCCCAATGGAGCGAAGGTCGCGGTTTGCCTCAGTTGGGACATGGACAACGAAACCTTTGAGATCGCTGCGGGACACAGCGCGCCGGTACTCCTGTCGCAAGGGGAGTATGGCTTCACCGAAGGGCTACCCAGGATTATGGCGCTGTACGACAAGTACAATATCCCAGGTTCGTTCTACATCCCTGCGGTCACCGGCGTCCTTTATCCCGCAATGATTCAGGAGTTCAAAAGGCGGCCCCGCCATGAGATCGGCATACATGGGTGGATTCACGAGAGGCTTACGGACCTCGACGACCAGGCGGAAGAAGAACGGCTCCTGAATAAGCCGGTTGATTGGATTCTTGACGACTACCCGTACTTCGTTTCCAGCGGCTCACTCCCGTCGCCGGAACTCATTTTTAAGGTTTATCAGGATGAATTCGACGGCGCGTATCAGGAGGGCACAATGTTCATGTTAACGCTGCACCCGATGGTATCGGGACATCGCTCACGAATCGCGTATCTCGACAAGCTGATTGCTTACATGAAATCCAAACCAGGTGTTTGGTTCGCAACCGGTCGGCAGATTGCGGATTACGTGCGGCAGAACTTGAAGTGAGGAGGATACGACGGCGCGGTAGTGCGTAAGATGCCCAATAAGGTTCTTCTTTTGTCCGTTCTGCCGTGCTTCAGAATCTAGCCCTCGTTCTGGACGAGAGCGTGGCACCCGGTATCTGCTTTGAGCCTTTTGCGATACCCCAATTCGACAATTTCGCAGATTTCAAAATAGCGGCCTAAGTCCAGGCTCTGTGGCGCCTTAGTGCCTGCTTTGCCGGTAAAGCCGCCTCACCGGACATCTGCGCTCGGGCATTCCCGACCGAGGAGCGACCATTGCTACAGGACAACGACAGTGGTGGCGTAAGAAGCTAGTCTTCTAGTTGCATCGAACCGTTGCCACTACCTGCTCAGATGTAGCCGGTGGAGGAAGCTATGGAGTATTCGGTCACGGTATGGCGCACACCGGTACGGGAGTCGAAAGAAGTTCTCTACCGCCTGACCTACCGCAGGGAATGGGTGCCCGAGCGAAACTGCTGGCGGGACATGTTAGTGGGCCAACAGAGAGTGTGATTTGAGTCGCGACTAATCATCGTCCTTGGAAAACGCCGATAGTTCCCGCGTGGACAGCCCGCCAACACACCACACCTTCGAACCCCACTTCCCGGCCCTCGCGCGTTCGTACTTGCGGCCGTTCCAACGGGCCCCGGCTGCACGCTCCAGCAACGAGCCTAACAAGGAATCTGAGGGCTGCGATCGTCGGAAGGATCGGCCCAGCGGTCGTTTGGAATCGTCGGCGTCCAGCAAGGCCGAAGCGGGTCGCGGTCATAGGTGATAAGGACCCAGGCGGCGGTACATTTCGCCGTATTTCACCAGCTTCTCGCGGTCTACCCGGACTCCCAGGCCCGCGCCCGTGGGCACGCAAATCGCGCCGTCCTGGTAATGGAATTTTCCACCTTCGATGATGTCGTCCACGAGTTCGTGATAGTGGGCATCGGCCGCCAAGGAAAGATTAGGTATGAGGGAAGCCATGTGCA
>WNGM01009633.1_pt1 | contig 13142 bp, 14 predicted proteins | sample 5400571 | NCBI WGS metagenome assembly WNGM01 (sample SAMN13153378, study PRJNA577476) | soil metagenome | isolation source: 100 cm soil or saprolite under Garry oak tree replicate 2 | place: USA:California | collected 2016-06-15
TGAAAAACATCAGCCGAAATCTCTCGTCCTACGCGTTGCGGAGCGGACTCACCGGGACCGTGAGCGCGGGGTCAGGAATCCTCTTGGCGAACTACCTCGGTTTGCCGGCCGGGCCGCTCGTCGTGACGGTCGGGACGGCAATCTTCGCAGGTGCCCTGGTGGCCGATCGGATCGCTTCCTAGACTTCCTGTTCGGCCTCGGCATCCGTCCTCGCGGGACCGCTATGGCCGAAGCCTGCCGCCGGACTCCTGAACATCCAAGTTCTGCGGCACTGGCGCGAGACCGCCCGTGGCGGGGTGCGGCATTCCCGACTCCCCGCGTGTGACGACGAACGCCCCGAGAAGGATCATCGCGCCGCCGGCGACCGTGTACGCGCTCAGGGCATCTTGGAGGAACACGAACGAAAGGATCGCCGCGACGACGACCTCCAGGAGGATCAGTATGCCCGAGATCGTCGGGGAGATCGTGCGCATGCTCGCGACGTACAACATCAGCGGCGTGAAGGTCGGGACGAGGCCCAGATACGCGATCCCCAGCCAGCCGCTCGCGTTTGTCGGGAGAGGCCATCCCACGAAGAACAGGGGAATCGCGGCAAGGAGCGCGGTGGTCGAGAGGATCCCGGCGGTCAGCGCGACGTAATCGGCACCTCGGTCCACCATCCTCTTCGCGCCGACGACGTAGAACGCCCACACCACGCCCGCGACGAACACGAGCAGGTCGCCCGCGAACTGTCCGCCCGCGAGGGACGCCGGATCGAGCTTCGTCGCGATCACGACGACGCCGAAGGTGCCGATCAGGATCCCGGCGACCTTCGTTCGGGTCATCGCCTCCCGGAAGAAAACCACCATCAGGACCGGGATGATGACGACGTTCACGTTGACCAGGAGCGCGGTCTTCGTCGCGCTCGTCAGGAGGATCCCCTCGTTCTGGAGGTCGAACCCGACCGCGTTGATCGCACCGAGGAGCCAGACGAGGGGCTCTCGGAACACCCGGAGATCGAAGCGACGCATGGCCGCCAAGACCACGACCCCGAGGAGGGCGCCGAGCGCCATCCGCGCGAACGTAAGAAAGAGCGGGTCGACCGTCCCGACCGTCAGCTTGCTCCCTGGAAACGAGGTTCCCCAGAGGACGCTCGCGAGGATGATAAGCGAGTAACCTCGTCGGCGCGCATTCATCGAACGCCGCGAGGGTTCAGCGCGGGATATGAGTTTCGCCCTCCCTCGTTTCGACCGACTCGTCGAACCAGCGCTCACAGCATGGATGGAGAGCCGAAGGCTTCAGACCGGTTCCTCCTCTGCTGCTCTAAGCCGCCGTGAGTTTAGGAAAGGCCTTATCCCCCCTCCACTATTCCGCTGCGAGGAGCGGGGAGGCGGGGCGATGCCGACGGGCAATTCGTCGGCTTCCTCGCACGAAGGGTCCCTTCGTTCCGACGGACTGAAAGAGCATCCGGGGGAGGACGATGTCGCAGGCGAGTGGGTCGGCGCCGGACGAGACCTTGGCGCCGAAGGCAAGCCGGACGAAGTTGATCGCAATCGTCATTGCAATCGTCGTCGCGTTGGTGGCCGTTGCGGCCGCGGCGGTGTTTTATCTCGGACTGGGGCGAAACCCATGCGCAGCCGCCGCCATGGTTGCCGACGTATCCTCGGAGGGCGGTGGCTCGCACCAGACTGCCTCTTCGCCCGCCGACCGCGCGCGGCCGGCGGAAAGCCACGTGTCCCCGACACAGGCAGGCACAATCACTGTCGGATTCTCGATCTCACTCACCGGAAAATACACCGTCGAAGGGACGAACTCCCTGAGGGGCCTCAACACCACAGAGTATTGGATCAACACGAACGGAGGAATTACGGTTGGAGGCCAGACCTACAACGTCCAGCTAAGGTACTACGACGATCAGAGCGATGGCCAAAACATCCAGACGCTGTACTCGACGCTCGTCCAGCAAGATGGGGCCGAATTCCTCCTCGCGCCGTACAGCACCGCGCTTACCACGACGGCAGCGCCTTACGCGGACCAGTTTGATCGGGTCATGCTGTCTCACGGCGGTGCCGCCGACACGATCTGGACTTCAACCCAACGCACGAACCTCGTGCAGGTCCTCAGCCCTGCGTCCGCATATTTGAAGGGCTCCGTGGACTGGCTCAAGGCGAACCACCCCACCGACCGCATCGCGGTCATCCACGAAAGCGACTCATTTTCGACCCTCGCGTCCCAGTCCGCCTTGGACTACGCGAAATCTCTCGGCCTCAACGTGGTTTACAACGCGTCCTACACCACCGGCACCGCGGATCTATCGACGCAACTAAACGCGGCGAGACTCGCCTGCGCGGATGCCCTGATTGGCGGGGGCCATTTCAACGACGGTCTTCTAATCATGAACCAGCTCAAGACGATCTGGACTCCGAAGTTCGTTTCCATCCTCGTGGCCGTCACCGAGCCTTCCTTCCAGAGCCAGCTCCAGGCGAGCGCAAACCGGGTCGTGGGTCCTTCGCAATGGGAATCCAGGGTGACGTACAGCCCGACGCTGGCCCAGTCCCGGGGTCTCGGCTGGTACGGCCCGACGCCTGCGGAGTTCACCCAGCTCTACGGGACCTTGAACGCGGGAGCGTCGCCATCCTATCACTCCGCGGAGGCCGGCGCGGCCCTCATTGTCCTCGCCAAGGCAATCCAGACGGCGAACAGCCTGAGCACGGCCTCGGTCCGCGCCGCGCTGGGGTCGATGCACATCATGACGTTCTTCGGTGAATACCAAATCGACTCCCGCGGACTCCAGGTGGCCCATTCGATGATCCTCATCCAATGGCAAAGTGCCGTCCTGAAGATCGTCCAGCCGCAGGACGTTGCGGAGAGCCCGATCCAGTACCCGTACACGGGCAGCTAGCCGCAGCCGTCCTACGCCCATGGCCGACGCATCCGTGATCGTCGCGCAGGTGATGTTCGGGCTCATCCGGGGAATCCTGCTAGGCTGCGTCTTCGCACTGATCGCGCTCGGGCTCAATCTGATCTGGGGCATCGCGAAGGTCGTCAACATCGCCCACGGCGAATTCGTCATGCTCGGCGCGTATGGGGCATACTTCCTGAACTTGTTCCTCGGGTTCAACCCGCTCGTCGCGGCGCCAATCGATGCGGCCCTCGGCCTCGCCGCGGGCCTGGGTTTCTACTTCGCGATCCTCCATTGGGAGCTGCGCGGGAAAGAGGCAATCACGCTCCAGAGCGAAATGGTCACGCTCGTCGCCACGTTCGGCCTGAGCTTGTTCATTGGCAATGCGGCGAATCTCCTGTTCACGGGCAACTTTGTCGGGATTCCGTTCGACGCCGGGTCCTTCGATTTGGGGTTCATGCAGGTCCCGCTCGCGGGCGTGTACGTCGCGGCCCTTTCCTTCGGGGTCATCTACCTGACCCATGTGTTTCTCAACCGGACGTATCTGGGGGGCGCGATCCGCGCATACAGCCAGGACATCCCCGCGGCCCAGCTCATGGGGATTAACCCGACCGCCGTCGCCGCGATCGGTACGGGCATCGGCTTCGCGGTGACGATGGCGGGAGGGGCGTTCCTGACGACGCTGTTCCCGACCGGAATCAATCCCTACATGGGGGCGCTGTACGCCCCGATCAGCTACGTGATCGTGGTGCTGGGCGGACCGGGCAAGATGTGGGGGAGCCTCGTGGGCGGCCTGACCCTGGGCATCCTCATCGACGTGGGTCAAATCTTCCTCGGGGTCGAGCTCGCATACGCGGCCGCCTTCCTGATCCTGATTCCAGTCCTACTGCTCCGGCCCGAGGGCATCCTCCGATGAGAGTCCAGGGAATTAGGAACCTCGGGCCGACAGTGTGGGGGATTGCGATAGTCCTCGTCGCCCTCGCGGTCGCCGCTCCCTTCGCTCCGGCCTACCAGCTGACGATCCTCATCGGCATCCTTCTCTTCGCGGCCCTCGCGTATTCGATGAACCTCATCGCGGGTCTCACGGGGTATGTGACCTTCGGCCATGTCGTCTTCATGGGCACGGGCGCGTACGCATGGGGCTACGTCGTCGGAACGTTTCGCTGGCACCCGTTCGCGGGCATCGCCGTCGGAGCCGCGGTCGGCCTCCTCCTTGCCCTCGGCATCGGGATCGTGGCCTTCCGCTTCCGAGGCGTGTACTTTGCAATCGCGACGCTGGTCACGGCCCTCGCCGCGCAGAACATCATCCTTGTGATCCCGGCCCTCGGAGATGGCCAAGGGATCGTCCTGAACCTCCCGTTCGAACCGCTCACCTGGTTCTACACGATCTGGGTCATCCTCGGAATCGAGATCAGCCTGACGTACTGGGTCACCCACGGACGAATCGGATACGGGCTCCGCGCTGTCAAGAGCGACGAAGACGCCGCCAAGACCCTCGGGGTCAACGCCGCCCGCCTCAAGCTGTTCGTCTTCGCGTTCAGCGGCCTTTTCGCTGGCGCTGCCGGGGCCCTGAACGTGTGGACCCTTTCCGGCGTCTTTCCGGGTCCCGCGTTCGACTTGCGCTTCTCGCTCCAGATGCTCGCGATGGTCATCGTAGGTGGAATGGGGACCCTGGTCGGACCTCTGCTCGGCGCCGTTGCCGTATACCTTCCCCATTTGTACTTCCTGAAGGTGGCGGTCGGAGCCGAGTTCATTGTCATCGGCATCTTGGTCACCATCTTCGCCCTCGCCGTCCCGCAAGGAATCGTGGGGGCGCTCCGTCGATACGTGCCGTTCCTCCGGAGGATCCTCGAGTGACGATGATGCTGGCCGCGGCGAGAGTCCACAAACGATTTGGCGGCGTGGTGGCCCTGAACAACGTCTCGATTTCCGTCGTCGAAGGGCGAATCGTCGGGCTCATCGGGCCGAACGGCTCGGGCAAGTCGACCCTGCTGAATGTGATGGCCGGCGTCGAGCGGCCGACGGCGGGGAACGTCGTCATCGACGGGAAGCGGGTCGATGGGCTGCCCTCGCATCGGATCGTCGAACTGGGGGTCGCGAAGACCCACCAAATCCCGCGGCCCTTCCTGGGGATGACGACCGAAGCCAACGTCACAGTCGCGACCCTATACGGCTCGCAGAGGCGACGAGACCTCGGAGCCGCGAGAGAAGAAGCTCGCCGGGTCGTGCGCCTCGTCGGACTCGATCGGCAGGCCGACGTGCTCGCCGCGAGCCTGACCGTCCAGGCCCGGAAGCGGCTCGAACTCGCCCGAGCAATCGCGACGGGGGCGCGGATCCTCCTGCTGGACGAGGTCTTTGCCGGCCTCTCCCGGGACGAACTCCGGGAGGCGATGTCGCTCTTCACCCAAATCCAGAAGGAAATCGGTTTCGGTGCCCTCGTCGTCGAACATGTGATGCCGGCCGTCTTGACGCTCTCCGAACACGTCGTGGTCCTCGAGGAGGGCCGCAACATCGCGGAAGGGATCCCGTCCGATGTCGTCCGGGATCCGAAGGTGATCGAGGCGTACCTCGGCACGGAGGCGGCCGGTGCTGCGACTTGAGGCGATCGACGCCGGATACGACGGAACGCAGGTCCTTTGGGACCTTTCCCTCGAGGCGAAACGCGGCCAGATGACCGCCATTATCGGCCCGAACGGCGCGGGAAAGTCGTCGATCCTGAAGGTTGTCACGGGGCTCCTTGCCCCGAGCGATGGACGGATTTTCTTCGACGGCGAGGACATCACCCAAGTCCCGGCATACGAGAGGCCCGACCGCGGGATCGCGGCGTGTCCAGAAGGTCGCCGTCTCTTTCCCCAGCTGACGACCGAAGCAAATCTACGGCTGGGGGCGTACACGCCCCGCGCGCGCCCGAACGCGGACGAACGGCTTAGGCAGGTCTACGAGCTGTTCCCCCGAATCCGACCCCGGGCGAACGTGAAAGCGTTCCGGCTCAGCGGAGGCGAGCAGCAGATGGTCGCGATCGGCCGAGCGCTGATGGCGAGCCCGAAGATCCTCGTCCTCGATGAGCCGAGCCTCGGACTCGCCCCGAAGGTCGTCACGGAAATCTTCGAGACGATCCGCCGGCTGCGGGAGTCAGGCCTCGCGGTCCTCGCGGTCGAGCAGAACGCGTACCAGGCCCTGCGGATCGCGGACTACGGGTACGTGTTGCAGGAGGGGCGCGTCGCGCGGGAGGGGCCCCCCGGCGAGCTGCTCGATTTGGAGGCGCTCCGCCGGTCGTACTTCGCCATCCCGTGAGGGGCCGATCGGGCGGAGCAACACCGTTATGGCCGTCGGCGTCGTCACGGCGTCACGGCACCGGATCGGTTGATGGAGTCAGAGCGGATTCGGTCGAAGGCCCTCCGGGCGCGCGTCATGGGCCCGGACGAAGCGGTCGAGCGGTTCGTGCCGGACCGCGGCTCGATCGCGTTCTCGTGCATGGGCGGCTCGTCCCTCGCGAAGGAGATCCCGGAGGCCCTCGCCCGGTCCGCCGATGCGGGGCGGCACTACGAGCTCACGCTCCTCACCGGCGGCGCGACGACGAACCGCTTCGAACGGAGCATCGCCCGGCTCGGCGTGCGCCGCCGTTTCCCGTACTTGAGCGAGATGGCCCGCAAAGGCGTGAACGAAGGGTCCGTCGAGTTCTTCGACTGCCGAATCGGGGAGTACCCGGACCTCGTGCGGCAAGGCCGCTTGACGGATGGAAAGCCCGTGGACGTCGCGGTCGTCGAGGCGACGTCGATCGACGAGAAGGGCCGCATCATCCCCTCCCTCTCCGTCGACGCGCTCCCGGCGTTCGTCGATGCGAGCCGTAAGGTGATCGTCGAGCTGAACGAGCGCCAGCCAGACTTGACGGGTCTCCACGACATCTATCGCGTGCGTCCGGGCGTCCCGATCCCCATCGGCGGCGTCTTGGACCGCGTCGGCGCACCGTACGTCGCCGTACCCGCCTCCAAGATCGCCGCAATCGTGCCGACGGACCGAGACGAGGAACCGTCCGCCGCGTACAGCGCGCCGGGACCGACGGATCGCCGGATCGCGGAGGCCGTGGCCGCGTTCCTCGAAGGGGAGCTCAAGTCGGAGGCGTGGGAGGGACGGTTCGCGCTGCAGCTCGGCGCCGGTCCCCTCGCCGCCGCGGTGATGGACGTCCTCCCGTTCCGCGGGGCGGACGTCTGGACGGAGGGCATCCCGGCGCGGTGGGCAGAGGTCCTCGGCGAGCGGGTGCGCGGGATCAGCACGACCTCGATGTACGCCCTCCCGGGGGACGGCCAACTCTTCGACGGATTCGCGGGGCGGCTCGATGACCTCCTCGAGCACGTCGTCCTGAGGCCGTACGAGGTGACGAACAGCCTGGAGGTGATCGCCCGCATGAACGTCGCGGCGGTCCAGCAGGCGATCGAGGTCGATCTGTTCGGCGGGGCGAACACGTCCCACATCGGATCGGACCGGATGCATACAACGGCGTCGGGGGCTCCCCGGACTTCACCCGGGCGGCTCGCCTGGTCGTGGTCGCGATGGCGTCCACCGCCGCGGGTGGTCGGTACTCTCGCATCGTCCCTCTCCTGTCGAGCTCCGACATTCCCCGTCAAGACGTCGACGTGCTGGTGACGGAGCAAGGCCACGCGGACCTCCGCGGCCTCTCTCCCCGGGAGCGGGCGGAGAAGATCATCGATCGGTGCAGTCATCCGTCCTTCCGGGGAGGATTGTCGGCGTACTATCGTGCGGCGAAGGAGGCCGGGGGCCACCTGCCGTTCAGCCTCGAAGCCGCCGCGCGGTTCCTCGGCGCGCAGCGGCCCGATTGAGGTCCGCTTCAGGACCCGGCGCGTTCGAGGACCCGCATCGCCGAGCGGTAGTGGACCGCGTCGACGAGGCGGTCCCGGACCCGAATCGCCCCACGGCCTTGCCGGCCCGCCTCCTCGTAGGCCTCGACGACCTCCCTGGCCCAGCGAATCTCCTCCTCCGTCGGGGAGAACACCTCGTTCGCGAGGCGCACCTGCTCCGGGTGCACGACCTGTTTCCCGATGTACCCGAGGCGTTTCGCCTCAAGGGCCTCCGATCGGAAGCCGTCGTCGTCCGCAAGATCGAAGAACACGCGGTCGATCGCATCGAGGCCGTACGCCGCGGCCGCGATCACCAGGAGCGTCTTGACGTAGACGTTGCGCCCGTATGCGTCGGCATCGCCTCCCACGGACGCCGCGAGGTCTCCCGCGCCGTAGGTCACGGCGACGACGCCTTCGCTCCGGACGACGTCCTCGATACGGAGGACGCCGCGCGGGGTCTCGACGATCGGGATGAGCGCTCGACCCGTCGCCCGGCCCAGCGGGGACAGGTCCGACTCCGCTTTCGGTACGACGAGGACGGAGACCCACGGCTCCGTCGCGAGCGCGGCGAGGTCCCGCTCCCCGTCCGGCGTCCCGGGCGCGTTGATCCGCACGCCGAGTTCGCGACGCCCCCAATCGGCCTTCCGGGCTGCCGAACCCAGGGACCGCCGGGCCGACACCTTCTCGTCCGCGGGGACCGCGTCCTCGAGATCGAAGAGAATCGAATCGGCCTCGAGGCCCGCGGCGTTCGCGATCATCCGCGGATTGTTCGCGGGCACGTACAGTTGGCTCCGTCGCCGCGTCGTCATGGACCCCGACTCTCAGTACGACCTCGGGAGGCCGAGGACCTGATGCGCGAGGTGCGCGAGGACGAGATTGTTCGAGACGGGGGCCACCTGGTACAACCTCGTCTCCCGCATCTTCCGCTCGATGTGCATGTCCCGTGCCATCCCGTACCCGCCGTGGACGTCCATGGCCACGTTCGCCGCTTGCCAGGAGCACTCCGACGCGAGGTACTTCGCGATGTTCGCATGCTCGCCGACTTCCTTCGGATCCGCATCTGCCTCGTAGAGTCGGGTCGCGTGCCATCGCACGAGGTCGGCCGCGACGAGGCGCGCGTGCGCGTCCGCAAGGGGGAACTGGATCCCCTGGTTGCTCCCGATGGGCCGGCCGAACACCACGCGCTGCTTGGCGTACTCCGCGGACCGCTCGATGAACCACCGGGCGTCCCCGATGCACTCCGAAGCGATCAAGATCCGCTCCGGGTTGAGGACATGGAGGAGCGGCTCGAAGCCGCGGCCCTCCTCGCCGATCCGGTTCTCGGCGGGGACCTCGACGTCGTTCAGGAACAACTCGTACGTCTGGCTGTTGAACATCGTGCGGATCCGGGTGCGCTCGATCCCCTTGGCCTCCCGAAGGTCGACGAGGAAGAGGCTCAGCCCCTCCGTCCGCTTCGCGCCCTCCTCGAGCGGGGCGGTGCGTGCCACGAGCACCATGAGGTCGCTCTGCTCCACCCGGGAGATGAAGACCTTGTGGCCCTGGATCCGATATCGGTCGCCCTGCCGTTTCGCGACGGTCGCGATCCGCGCGAGGTCGGATCCCGCGTCCGGTTCGGTGAGGGCGAAGCTCTGCATCCGCAGCTTGCCCTGGGCCAGGTCCGGAAGGAACTTCCGCCGGATCGCGTCGGAGGCGAACCGCGACACGAGGAACGAAAGGTAGAATTGCCCGTGGAACGGCTGGGCGTTGCCGCCGCGAGCGTGGATCTCCTCGAGGACGAGGGCCGCATCGGACAGGGAGCCGCCGGCACCCCCGTATTCCGAGGGAATCAGGAGCCCTCCGAAGCCTTGGGCTTCCAGCTCCGCGACGAACGCCTCCGGGTAGGATTCGCGGTCCTCGAGGCCCTTCCAGTAGTCGGGCGGGAACCGGTCCATCAGCCGCGCGATCGTGGAGAGAATGACCCGTTGCGTGTCACTCGGCGCGAGCGCCATGCCAAGCCTCCCCCTTCTTCCGGACCATGAAGATCCGGTCGAACTCGACGACCGACTCGCCTCGCTCGTTGAGCCCGCGCGTCCGCAACCGGACGAGGCCGAACCCGGGCCGACTTCGGGATTCCCGGACCTCCGTGACTTCCGCCTCCGAGTACAGCGTGTCGCCGTGGAAGACCGGTCGGGAGAACCGTACGTGCTCCATGCCAACCTGGAACCCGTTGCGACTCGTCGCGTCGACGAGGAGCCCTGCAGCGATCGCGACGGTCAGGAAGCCGTTCACGACCCGCCGGCCGTTGAACGGTTCCCCCGGGAAAGTCCGGCGGGTGTAGTCCTCGTTGAAATGAATCTGGTTCGCGTTCCCGGTCAACAGGGTGAACCACACGTTGTCCGTCTCCGTGACGGTCCGCCCGACCTTGCTCCGGACCTTCGTCCCGACTCGGAAGTCCTCGAAAAAGGGCCCGTCCTCGTCCATTGCGATCCCGCCGAAGCAGCCGTATGAAGCGTAATGAATGTTGCGGGCGAAGGGTCGCCCGCCGAGCGCTCGTGGGCGGCTCCCATTTACGACGCAGGTGAGGCGTTCGGCGAATGCAAGATCGTATGAAGGAAAGCAACTCAGTACTGAGATAACTTCATGCTCTCCTACGCCATCTCCTCGGGTGGTGTCTCCGTGAAAGTGGGGTGCGGCTTCGTGGAGAAGGAAATCCGCGGCAATCGGTACCTGTACTTCTGGTGCTTCCAAGGTCGTGGTGCCGGCGTAAAGAAGATCGAGCGGTACATGGGTCCTGCGTCGGACCCGGAGGCCCGCCGACGGACCCTCCGAGAAATCGAGGCCTACGCGGCCCGTGCGAGCGCGGAACTCGTGGGGCGCATCGCGGCGTGGCGACGCGAGCTTGCGAGGCCGTGAGCGTCCGTCCAGACGGGAGTCGGTCGCATCGCAGTGCTGCGATAACATCGTCGATCACCCTCTGTCGACGCCTCCCAGAAACGTTTATGGTGACCCACCCTCTACGCGGCGTCTCCGATGTTCGAGCGTCCCCGCGGGACCAACGACTGGGGTCCCAAGGACATGGCGAAGCGCCGCTTCGTCGAGTCGCGGTTCGTCCAGCTCGCCGAATCGTTCGGGTTCCGCGAGGTATCCACGCCGACGTTCGAGAGCCTCGAGCTCTTCACGGCGAAATCCGGGCCGGGGATCGTGCGGGAGCTGTACGCGTTCAAGGACCAAGGGGGCCGCGACCTCGCGTTGCGTCCGGAATTCACCGCCTCCGTCCTGCGGTTCTACGTGTCCGAGCTCCGGAGTCGGCCGAAGCCGCTGAAGCTCTACAGCACCGGCAACGTCTTCCGGTACGAGGAGCCGCAGAAAGGCCGCTACCGAGAGTTCTTCCAGCTGAATGCGGAGATCATCGGCGGCGCCGCCTTGCCGTCCGACGCGGAAGTCCTCGCCCTCGCCATCGGGACGATGCGGGCGATCGGCCTCAAGCAAGTGAAGGCGCGGATCGGGAACATCGGGATCCTGCGCGGATTCCTGCCCTTCGCCCCGCAAGATCAGTCGGTGATCCTGCATTCCCTCGACAAGAGGAACTTCGAAATGCTCGATGCGGAGCTCGCTCGCCTGGGTCGGCCGGATCTCGGAGCGCCACTGCGGAAACTCGTCGGCCTGTCCGGACGCGTCTCGGTCCTCGACGAAGCCGCGAAGGTCCTGACCGCCGCAAAGAAGGAAGGGTTCGAGTACCTCCGGAAGCTCGCCGGCTTCCTGACCGCATACGGGGTAGCGCCGTCGGACTATGCGTTCGACATGGGGGTCGTGCGCGGCCTCGACTACTACACAGGGATGGTGTTCGAGATCGATTCGCCGAACCTCGGAGCGGAGAAACAGGTCGGAGGCGGCGGCGCGTACTCCCTCGCCGAGGTGTTCGGCGCGGAGCGCGTCGCTCAGACGGGCTTCGCGCTCGGGCTCGATCGCCTCGCGATGGCCGCGGAGGCGGAGGGCGCGATCGAGGCGCCGAGGGCTCTCGACGCCTACGTCATTCCGATCGGAGAAGGCGCGCAGACGAGGGCGGTCGAGGTCCTCACGACGCTCCGAGCGGCGGGCCTAGGGGCCGACATCGACCTCGTCGGGAGGGGTCCGTCGAAGAACCTCGACTACGCGAACGCAATCGGTGTCCGGTACGCCATCCTGCTCGGCGAACGGGAACTGAAGGCTGGGCGGGCCACGATCCGGGACATGGCGAGCGGGGCGCAGCGCGACGTGCCGCTCGATACGCTCCCCGAGGCGATCCGCGGCGCGTGAGCTGAGGGTTGATCGAGGCCGCCCCTATGATCGTGGCCGCATCCCGCGTTTGCTCTCGCGAACCGTCTCTTCAATTCCCTGCATCGTGCCCGCAAGCCAGCGCACGAGGTCTACGGCCCTGCGGATCACGTATCCGTCTTGCGTCGGGACGAAGACAACCTTGTCTCCCTTCCGAATCCGGAGGGCCTCCCGGACTTCCTTCGGGATCGTCACCTGATACTTCGACGTGACCGTTGTGGTACGCGCGGTCATGGGCTCTTCGTTCATTCAATCGTACTACTCAACCGTTTCCACAGGGGCGGAGTTCGCCCCCTACCGACCGATCTGCCGAATCCGTTCCACCCAGTTCGCGAACCACGGGAACTCTTTCGGAATCGTCTCGCCCGCCGTCAGGAGAGGCGACATCGATCCGTAAATTCCGAAGTCCGCGAGGCTCGGCTCCCCGAGGATCCAGTCTCGACCGTCGCGGACCGCCCCCCGCCGCCGCATCTGCATCTCCTCGGTTCTGTGACGTTTGCAGTGATTCCGACTATCGGACCACCTCTGCAACCTACTCCACTCCGCTCGGCTCCTCCCGTGCGACCGCCGGCAACGCCGACAGGTCGTAGAGGGAACTCATCGCATCATGGCGGAGGGCACCGGGCTGGAACCGTACAGCCCTTGCCAAGGCCTCGTTCGAGGCGATGGCGGTCTTCAGGATGTTCATGCCTGCGTTGATCTGCCGATCCATCTCCCAGTCGCACATCAGGCACACGAACACCGTGCCCACCCTATCTCGGCGCCGGGCGCCACACACTGGGCAGGTCTTACTCGTCCATGCGGGATTGACCTTGATGACCGGCACGCCCGCGAGGGCGGCTTTGTACTCGATTTGACGATGAATCTCTCGGCGAGGCCAGGAGGAGAGTCGCCGGTTCATGCGTCGGGAACGTCCGCCCGCGCCGTGGAGTGTGAAATCCTCGAGGACGATCGCTGACCGCTTGGCCTTGGCCGCCGCGACGAGAGCTTTGCTGACCCAGTGGAGCCGCTGCACGACGCGATTTCGTTCGCGCGTCCCCTCACAGGCGAGCAGACGGCGCCGCACCCGGCGGTCGTGTTCTTTCTTCCTCGCCAAGTGGCGCCGTCGTCGG
>WNGM01003173.1_pt1 | contig 13136 bp, 9 predicted proteins | sample 5400571 | NCBI WGS metagenome assembly WNGM01 (sample SAMN13153378, study PRJNA577476) | soil metagenome | isolation source: 100 cm soil or saprolite under Garry oak tree replicate 2 | place: USA:California | collected 2016-06-15
TCGCCCTCGGTGCCGTTGATCTCCCAGAGCATGTTGGTGCCGCGCGACACGCCGCCGCGATAGTGGATCGAGAACGCGGCCCCGCCCTCGAGCAGTCCGCTGACCAGTACCTGATCATCCGCCTTCATGGGCTTGCTTTCGCCCGTCCCCGAGATAGTGAAGAATTTTCGGCGCGTGGTCATGGTGGCCGAGAGCTCTCGGACCTCGCTGAGGCAGTGACATAGAGCATCCGCCGCATGGCCGAGCGCGATCGAGAGCATCGTCGCGCCGTTTTTCTTGTCATTGAGGTAGGCGTTGAACGGCTCCACCGTCGGCCCCCAGCCCATTCCCGAACCGATCAACGAGGTGGAGAGCACCTCACCAACGTACCCTTGTTTGATCAGATCACGTACGTAGGCCACCGACGGAGCAGAGCGGGCCTGCAGCCCTGCCACGGCGAGGACGCCTTTTTTCTTCGCCAGTGCTGCTAAGGTTTCCGCCTCTTTCAAGCCGTTGCCGAGTGGCCATTCACAATAGACGGCCTTGCCCGCGTCGAGTGCTGCCGTCGCAAGTTCGAGGTGATACGGCACTTTCACGGTGATGGCGACGGCGTCCACGTCGGCCCTGTTCACGAGGTCTTGGTGATTGTCGAACGCGACAGGCACACCAAAGAGCTTGCTGGCGGCGTCGGCAGATTCGCGTCGGCTGGTGGACAGCGCCGTGATCTCGAAGTCATCCGAGAGCGACTTCAAAGCAGGAATGTGCGCCTCAGCCGCCCATCCGCGATCCGGATTTGCCCCGATGATGCCGACACGAATCCTCTTGTCTACATTCTTGCTCATGGTGGTCATGCCTCGTCCTTGTGAACTACCGAGCCCGAGAGCAGATTTCACGCCTTCGCTAATGTTCTATGCCCGAGAGACTTGGCCAATAGTTTGAGTACAATTTTTCTCTCTATAGTATCGCTTAGATGGCTGATGTCTGATTCCCAGTAGACAGCCTCAGCTTCCTTTGATCTGATTTTTCCTTTCCAATCCCTTATCCGGAGATAGTGTATTCTTTGTTTCTCTCCGTTCGACGCTGTATAGTAGCGGACGCGAATCGGTGTGATCGTTTCGACCCGTATCCCTAATTCCTCTCGCATTTCTCTCTTCAGAGCTTGGCTTAGTGATTCGCCCACCTCCACATGTCCTCCTGGAAGCAAAATTAGCCCGGGGTCCGCGTCGTCATCCGCTCGTCGCCTTTCGACAAGAACTGCACTGTCGCTTATCAGAACTCCACTCACACACTCAGCAACCGCTTTGCGAGGGGCGTGCGCTGAGACCCCACTCTTCATTTGATCTTTACCAGTTCCTCATGACTCTCCCCGAGAAGAGCCGTATCTGTTCGAGCAGGTTTGTTGTTGACCAGAGTCTTGCTTTGGGCGTGAAGGTTAGCGTGGATTCCTTCCAGTCCTCGATGGTGGGCTATGTCTTTTCCCATTTTAGGAAATGAGTCTCCATGCGTTAGATCGAACTGAGCCTATTATCGCAAACGGTTTTATCGATAACATGCGTTGGGGGGTTGGAGACCTAGTTGGCCCAGGGCGAGCGGAGACTCGCTGCAATAATGTTCACTGACCTAGTCGGCTACACGGCTCTTGGTCAAAGGAGCGAATCACTGGCGCTATCTGTAGCTGATGATCAGAGGAGGTTGCTCCGGCCGATATTCAAGAGATACGCTGGCAGAGAGGTCAAGACCATGGGGGACGCGTTCTTGGTCGAGTTTTCCAGCGCGCTGAATGCGGTAAAGTGCGCCTGTGAGATTCAGAAAGCTGCGCGGGAGTTCAACTCTTCTCTGGATGAGGAGCGGAGAGTTCACCTTCGGGTGGGAGTTCATCTGGGCGACATTGTTGAGTCTGAGGGTGACATCTCAGGCGATTCCGTTAATGTTGCTTCGCGGATTGAATCACTGGCTGATGATGGCGGGGTCTGCATTACTCGTCAGGTCTATGATCAGGTCCAGAACAAGTTCGAGCTGCCGCTCGAGAGTCTAGGCGTCAGGATGCTGAAGAATGTAAAAACACCATTAGAAGTTTACAAGATTGTAATGCCGTGGGCTCAAGAGAAGACTGTTCCGGCAACACTCGACAAGAGGCGCATCGCCATTCTGCCTTTCGCCAACATTAGTGCCAACCCTGCCGATGAATACTTCGCGGACGGTATGACAGAGGAGCTAATCGCGACGATGTCTCGAATCGGCGGTCTAAAGGTGATCGCGCGAACCTCTGTCATGGGCTACAAAGGAGGACAGAAGAAGATCAGCGACGTCGCGAAGGAGCTCGAAGTCGGGACAGTACTGGAGGGGAGTGTGAGGAAGGCAGGAGAACGGCTCCGGATCACGGTCCAGCTCATTGACTCTCAGACCAGCGACCACATGTGGGCAGAAAGCTATGATCGAGAGCTGAGAGACGTGTTCGCTGTCCAGAGCGACATAGCGAAGACTGTCGCTGAAGCGCTCAAGGTCCAACTCCTGTCGAGCGAGAGGGCGATAATGGAGAAGAAGCAGACAGTTGACCCGGAGGCTTATGCTCTCTATCTCAAGGGTCGCTACTTGTGGAACGAGAGGACCCGCGAGAGTGTGAACAAGGCAATCAAGTACTTCGAACATGCCGCAAAAATAGATCCAAGATTTGCACCTGCGTACTCGGGCCTTGCAGACTGCTACAATGTTCTATTGGACTACTCATGGATGGACCCCGCCCTCGCTGGAGACCTTGCCAGAGACTTCTCAGAGAAGGCAATAGCGATGGACGATAGCCTTGCCGAAGCGCACGCGTCTCTCTCCCTCACGTTGACGAACCGTTTCTGGGATTTCACTCGTGCTGAAACAGAGATGAAGCGTGCAATCGAGCTAAGACCCAATTATGCTCCAGCCTACCACTGGTACGGAGTATTGCTCTTCCAGCTCGGTCGGCCAATCGCGGAGGCTTACTCAATGGTGCAGCGAGCACTAGATCTGGACCCTTATTCGCGAGTCCTTAACATGGTGGCAGCAAACAGCCTGGCCATGCTGGGCGAGAAACAGGCTGCAATGGCTCGCTACAAGGAACTCGTCGACCTGTATCCAGACTTTGCAGCTCTGCGCTTCTGGATATCACAAGTTCACGCATGGGCGTCAGAGTATGAGGCGGCAATCGACGAAGCAAGGAAGGCGTTCGAGATTGACAAGACACCCCTAAACAAGCTGAACCTGGCATGGGTCTACGCGGTCGCAGGTAAGAGAGAAGAGGCGAGAAAGACTCTAGACGACGTTCTCAGCCATCCCGGGACAGAGTACGTGTCCCCAGTCGCGGTTGGAGAGGTCGAACTTGCAATGGGGAGCCCTGATGAAGGATACAGATGGTTGGAGAAGGGCTTAGAGCAGAGAGACCCGAATCTGCTCTACTTTGCCGCGATTCCCTGGTTCAAGAAGTATCAATCCGACCCGAGATGGAACCAGATCGACGAGAAAATCCGCCGAATCCTCAGCCCAAGACAAAACTGAAACGGCTCTCGACAGATCCACAGATTAGCGTGACTAATTTCGTTCGTTCAACACTTTCCTCGCAAAGAGTCGTATTTGTGACAGGAGATTCGTTGGAGACCAGAGCCCGCCTTTGGGCGTAAAGGTCAGCATGAATTCTTTGCAACCCGCTTTCGCATAGCCTTCCAGCTGTTCGATACAATCATCTGCTGTTCCATGGATGACCGTGTTGTAGGCGTCTGATTCCGGAATGTCCGCCGCGATCTTGCGGATTACTTCTCTCTGCTCCTTTGGACTCGACAGCTTCTCCCAGATCCGGCCAGGATGGTTGGCTAAGGGATCGATCTTCTTCAGGGCCTCGGGTATCAATGCCAGGAAATATTTCGCGGGACCGAGCACGTTCCGGTCCGCTTGTGCGCGATTCTTTGAGATGGAGGAGAGCGTATAGTAGGCAGAGCGGAACGCCCCGAAATCTCGACCCGCATTATGCGCCGACCCGATGATAGTATCAAGATCCATCTTGTAGGTTGCAGGTGTGTGACAGTGCGGAATCCATCCGTCGGCCACCGCCCCAGCGAGCCTTAGCATTCTGGGACCGAAGGCTGCCAGATAGATTGGCGGGACTGGCTGTTTCTCCTGGCCCGCTTGTAGGTAAGCGTTGTTCAGTGTGAAGAATCGGCCTTTGAAGCTCTGAGGCTTGTCGATGCTGGAGTTCCAGAGCTGCCGGATAATCTTCAGACCTTCTTCTAGTCTGCTGACGCGGTGTTTCGCAGAGAATCCGAAGGGTGTCTGGTTCATCGGATCGCCCGCGCCCAGTCCGAGGAAGAGCCGTCTGGGATACTGGTTAGAGAGTGTTGCGAGGGTCTGGGCTATGATGGACGGGTGCCTACGGACGAGGTCTGTTACTGCGATTCCGACTCTGATCCTCCGGGTCCCGGCTGCTATTGCGCCGAGGGTTGTGAACGGTTCTTGTGCGGCTGCGGCTTCGGTCCCGTAGAGCAGATGGTCGTCTATGAGGACAGAGTCAAAGCCGTATTTCTCGCAGAATTGGGCTCTCTTGATGATCTGCTGGAACGGCTCGTTGGCCGCTAGAAAGATCCGGCATCCGAACCGGACTTGACTCTTCATACCACGAGCCAATTCTCATCGACTTGAGAAGGAAGCCCTCACTATCCACGTGTTAAATACAACTTCTAGGGCGGAGAGAATTAAGATGACCCGTCTCCAAAATACTACCCGCATCCGCATCGCGATAATAACCGTCGCCGCCCTGATGCTCGTCTTTTCAGCCGCTCCCCATGCTCAAGCCGCGCGCCTGCCGAACTGCAATTTGTCCGGGACGACGCCCTGCTTCGAGAAGGTCTGGGTGGACGGAGTCCAGTTCAAGATGACGTTCATCGACCTCAGCCCCCAGCCACACAGCGCGTCAGATGTCAACTTCTACGTGCTGGCGCCACAGACCGGCACGCCCCAGGGCGGCCCTGTACCCTTCTTCCACGACCACGTCACAGCCGAAACGCAACCCCAGAAAGCAAACCATGGCGACTTCAACCTTCACTATCACGGCTTCTTCGTCTTCTGCACTGCTCGGGGTATCACCAGCGGTGCGTGCGTGCCTACAATGACCTCGTTCCCGGGGGACGGAGTCGTACCCTTTGCCACGACTGTAAACGGGCATGAGCTGACATCGTCCGACCGAATAGAGTCAGCCGTAAACTCCGGGCTCGTCACGCTGGTCGACACGGGGGCAGTGTTCATCGCCAGCCTCCACCCCGGCGCCTAGACAAATCCTTCTTTCAAACCATCTATCCTTTTTTTCACTAACACGCTGCCTCCCAACTCACTCGCGCGATATACGGATCCCGTAGCGCAGATGGCTCATCTATGAGTACCGAGTCAAACCCGTGTTCCTTGCAGAATTGTGCTCTCTGGACGACCCCGCTGGAAGGGTTCGCTCGTAGATTGGTTCGCTAGTTCTGCGGGACAGAGACCACGATTCTCAGGGACAGAAAATCAGACCCTAGACACGGCCCGTTTGTTGGACACGCGGTTAGACCTGCGAAGGCTGTGTAGGGTCCGGAGAGTTTTGCCTGGGAAAGTGGATCATCTGTAAACCAGTTTGCAATCGAGACGGTCATGGACTGCCCAGCCGGAATCAAACAGCTTGTAGGGTTGAAGCAGAAGTTGAACCCGGCTTCGCGGAGAACAAGCGAGTCCAGCCGGTCCATGATGACAGCGCTGGTGCTAATTGTTGACAATTGGACTAGGGTCTCCCCAGTGTTTGTCAGGGTTCCGACGAAACGGACAGTCTCGCCGAACGAATAATGGATCTTTGAAGTGCAGATGGTTAGAGTTAGATTTCCGGCGATTGTAGGCGGGTTGATACAGTTTGCAACGCCGGATGAATCCGGAAACATGAGTCCTGTCGCATGCGCGTTGAACGATGTCAGCCATGCTCCAAGCAACGCCAGAGTAAGCAATAGTATTGATCGACGAACGATGTTTAGCAAAACGTCTCAGTTTCGACGACCTGTAGCCTTATCCGAATGATAAGCATTCCCGAAATCTGAAAAGTGAACAGTCAGGGTCTTACTCGAGAGAAGGCGAGGATCATTGAATACCCGATTCCCGTGTAGAATAGAATGTCGACGCTAAGAGGAAGCCAGTCAATGTTGACCCCAACAATCTTACTCACATCGCAGAGAAGGCAGCGACTCAATGGGCCCACAGGGCAAACTATCAGGGGACACATCTGATACACGAGCCTTGCCCGAGGAGCAGGAAACCCTCCCAACCCATATGAGATGTAGAGATAGCCAGTCGTCCAGGTAACCAGAACTGCGAGAAGAGGAATGATCACGGCGACCAAGACCCAGAATCTGAAGGGGTCCCAGACGAGCGGATTCTTCACAAACTAGTAATCTATCCCTTCAGACTATTAGAGCCAGGGTTCAGATCAGCCTGTTCTGAGGACCAGACAGAATCTGGTGAGATGAACGAGTCTATTGCTTAGAGCCTGATTATTCACGCTTCAGCCAGCACGGGTCTACGCTCAGCCATCTCAACAATAACCTTCTCCACCTTCATGTGGTGTATGCGCCGGTGGACTGTTAGGAGCGCGAGACACTCCATGCAGACTCTCGCAGTGTGATGGTCGGCTTGCAGTTCAACAACCTCATCTTCGGATCTAACTTCGAACCTAAAATTGCAGGTTACAGCCACGGGAGACTCATCCTACCCTTGCTAAGAGTCATACGGTCTCCCTTAAGCGTTGACGATCTTCCATTGAGAACACTCTTTGCTCCTCAATGATTCCTGAGCCTGAGACAATCCAGTATCTCGAGCAATGTGCAGGAACGCGGATATCAAAGCGGATGGATTAGTGGACCAGGGCGAGTTCGTTGTCGTACCGTTTGCCTGGCTGGTTCTCGTAGCTGATACGTATTTTGGTGATCTCTCCTCCCCTTCCCCTTTCGCCCGGGAATATGCGTGACTCTACAAGACCGGCTTTGACAAGGTCGTCTAGTTGGCGGCCGTAGGCGCGATTGTAACGTCTTGGGCCGTATAGGTGGCTTCTCGGGATCTTCAGAGCTTCTACTATGCTCATCAGGGTGCGCCACCCGCAGTGGCTGGGTGCGAGGTTCTTGACATCCCGGTCTTCACTGTAGGATTCTGCCAGATGCGTTAGGATGGGTGATCCGACGAGAATTCTTGGCTGTAGATTGCATTTTGAAATGTCTCCCTTGTCGTCTAGGAAGAGGATCTCAGGTCTTATCGTGATGGGTCCTTGGGTCTTTAGAAGGAGAACGAACTTCAGGGTCTCTGTCTTCAGGGGGTCGATCTTCAGCAGGTTTAGGGAGAGCGATCGACCCTCGGCTCTGCAGACTGGTGGTGCCTCCAACAGCTGTGTTTCTTCTGGAATGGCGTCTGCTAGCTTGAAGAGTCTGATGGGACGTCTCCCTATGTTCATCAGCTCGATCATCACCTGAACCGACTTGCCTACGGGGCCTTGGTCTAGGTGGCTGCTGTATCGAATCTCGAGTCCAGAACGATCGAACCGCTCGGTGCCTACCGCCCTCTCTTCACCCCTCCAAATTGAGGGGAAGGTGAAAGTCGTGGAGAGGTTCGAGGATGCGTTGAGAATGCTGGCTAGATGTGAAGCCAGTTCCCGTTCGGTGTCCACTTTCTCTAGGAGGTCGAGCACCTGCTTTCTTGTTGCGGGCTGGCCGGCTTGCTCAAACGCTTCGGCTGCCTCGTTGAGGAGTGTTCCGGCTGCCTTGTAGAGCGTCGACCTGATTTCTTGGTTGGCTTCTCTGTCAGCTCTTCCGATCTGAACGTTGGCGTCCAGTAAGAGTCTGTATCCTCTAGCATGCGCGGAGGCTGCTTTGAACCCTGAGCTTGTATAGTGAGTGGTGGCGATTGCGAGCTCGTCGATCGCGGTGTTGTAGTGCGCCGCGTCTAGAGTGTCTATGAAGCGCTTGGTGGATAGCACGGCTTGATAGAAGTGGCCGTGCGCGGAGGCAAGGAGTTTACCGTTCTCGTCTGAGGCTTTTTCTCTGGCGGCCTCAAAGAGGCGGAAAGCTCTCTCGGCGTGACGATCGTCACGGCTGTCGAAAGATTTGCTGACTTGCTGCCATGCTCTGGCTAGCAACGAGATGAATTCGATCTCTCGCCTCTCACCATCATGGATGAAGGTGCCTGACACCTCTGCTAGTTTGTCTGACGCGAGTCCAAATTTCTCGGAACCGGTTCGATGCTCTCCGTTGCTCTCGGCTATCTTGGCTTCTTCGATGATCATTCTAGCAATGCAGTAGGTGTCTCTCGGGGCAACTGCGAGGCTCCGAGCGAGCATCTTCTCTTCTGGTTCTTGTAGTGTCGCGAGCCGGTTTCGAACTGAGAGCTTTGAAGCTCGAAATAGATCGGCCGCTTCCGCGAAGGAGTCTCTCGCTTCGGCTGTCAGACCTCTTTTGCTGAAGCTTTCAGCTTGCTCGATCTTTGCCCATGCAGAATAGTACGGAGTTAGAAACTTCCACTTTCCCGTGGATTCATGAAGCGTTGCTGCGTCTTCGAAGTATCTCGTTGCCTCCTCGTATTCTAAGTTCTGGTGACAGAGCCGCGCAAGTTCGATCTTACTCCACGCCCCAAGGTATCTCGAATATTCGCTGTAGATTTCGCTCATCTGCGGCATTTCTTGAGCCGCGGCGACATAGGCGCTAGAAGCTAGGGCGAAATATTCGGATGCAGTTTTGTTTGCTTGTAGCTCGTCGTATGTCTGGGCTACCTTCCAGTAACATTCTGCGATTCGGCTCTGTACGGTAGGGTTCTGATACCACTGGAAGCCGTCCGTGTACGCTTTTGACGCTTTACGGAGAGTATCGTTGTTCTTGTCGGTCTTGAACAGCCTGGTTAGCAGGTCGCCATACTCGTAGTAGGTCCTACCAATGTCCATGCGATAGGACGGGAGTCCTCCTCGGTCCTTAGCGACACCGAAGGCAACGCACAGCTCCAGGGCTTCGGCCTTTCTTCTAGCCGCTCGGTTGAGGAGTCTTCTCTTGACGCGCTGGTCTTCTTCCAGTTCTGCTAGGTCGGAGAGAATCTCGGCGAGATATCGTAATACGATCCCTCGGTTCCAGAGTTGGTTCGGCTGGACTTGTTCGATGATCTTGACGCTCCGCTCCCTGTGTTGCAAGGCGGTGTGCAAGAGTCTCTTTCTTAGCGGAGGGCTGGGCTCGATCCTAGCAAGACCCACGTACGCTTTAGCGGCAACGTGGTGGCCGTAGCTCACGATCTGTGGGTATCCGCTCCGTGTCGCCCGGTTTACCAGTTCTCGGGAACCGTGCACGCTCTTTTCCATCAGGAGGCGCTTCTTCTCGGGGCTTGTCTCTAGCCATGCTAGTTCCTGAAAGTACTCTGCGTACGGAGAATGGATCCACGTTACCCCGTCGTTCGGGCATGTGAAATGTATGCGCTCAAGTCTCTCGGCCGCATCCTCAGAATATCCTATGGACTCGCGAACAAGGTTTGCGCGCAGGACGGGATCTTGGGTTGAACGAGCCTTGTAAAATGTGCAGCGGGCGAGTTGGTCAAGGAGCCAGCCAGCCCTCAGGTTGTCATCTAACAGTTGGGGACGGGCGAGTGCTTCACGGCAGAGACTTGTCGATTCGTCGAGGTTGACGGTCTCACAGAAAGATGGAATCGGGAATGAAATCTCTTCAACCGCTACGGTCCTGTCCAGTTCAATTGCCCTGTTCCAATAGCTGATTGCTTCTTGGGTATCTTCCTGCTGGTTCTCATTTGCCCATCCTTGGGTGATGGCGAGATCCAGAAAGAGAGCAGTTCTAGCGTAGGCCCTCACCAGTTCTGTTCTTTCCGGTAGGCCGGACAATGTTCCGATCACGGCTCTTCCATGTTCAATGGCCTCGCGTAGTCGCTGGACTCGAGTTTCGAAGGTTGATTCGTAAAAGAGGAGAATTCCCACGGCATCGGAGGTTTGATTATAGGTCCGAGCGTACTGGAAAGGCTCCGAGGCACTCTCGAAGCCTTTCAGCGACCTTTTCGCTAGCTCCCAGGATCGTCTGAGAAGTTGTTTCTTCGGGGCCGGGTCTGTGGCCCTCCAATAGGCAACGTAGGCTGTCATTGCGCGGCAGCGAAGGATTCTTGGATTCTGGTTAGTCTCTAGGCCTATGTATCGGCTCTCTGCCTCGCGATACGACTCGCCGGATTTTCTAAGTTGTTTCCCAAACTCGGAGGGATTCTTCGAACGCATTGCGGCCCAGAAATGATTCCGACCTTCTTCTTCGAGAGTCTCTGCCCCGTCGATGCGAGGGTCGTGAACTGAGACTGGAGGTTCCTGACGAGCTTCTATTGATCGCGGGCTGTCAAGCCCTGTTTCTTGTATCTCCGGTCGTTTTAGTGTCGCCAGGAAGATCCCTTCCAGCATTTCATTGTTGCCGGTAGGCGAGAAGAGCGGATCGACCTTTCTAGCTCTAAAGACTATCGGGAGCTTTCGATCGGGCGCCTTCCGCGCCCTTTGGGCTGTGAAAAAAACTCAGATAATTTTCACACCTATCCGGACCCTCCAAGTGTTGACTGTTTGATTCAACGTAGGATTCTGGCTCTGATGGCCGTTATGTTGTCTCTATCTGGCCTATACATCATTCCGATTACTCCTCGAGACCTGTCACTTAGTTCGGCCAACGTCCCCGCGTCTAGCAACCCTCTCGCTGAAAGTCCGAATGGGCATCCTCAATCTGCTAGCTCCTCAATGTACACTCTCGGCCGGGCCTATCTCGTCTCGACCGTGGATGTCAGAACCATTCAGAAGCACACTGAGGTGGCGCAGGTCTCTATCCCTGTCCGGTTCGGTTCTTACAAGGGATTGCCGTCACGACCCCTTACTGCTGGACCCATGGTCACCACAGCACCCTCCTCGGTCGCGATACTGCGGCAGTTTGATGGATCAAACCAGCAGAATAGCTGTGGTTGTGTGCCCCCGGACGTCCAGGTCGCGGCGGGACCGAACTACGTCATGGAGCTGGTGAATGATCTTGCCTCGATCTATACCAAGAACGGGACCCTTGTCAGCACTCTACCTCTTACAACTCTGTTCAATTCTGGTGGCGCGTTTAGCGATCCGAAGGTGCTCTACGACGCGTCGAGCAACCGGTGGTTCATCTCCGTGATTGACGGTCTTATCAAAGGCGTGGATTTTGGAATATCAGTCAATAGCGATCCCCTGGTCTGGAACAATTATCAGATTCATGATCCGGTCGGGTTTTCGGATCAGCCGATCATCGGAGTGTCCGACGACAAGTTGGTGATCAGTGTCAACGATTTTTCCGGCAATACCCTCTTGGGTGCCCACTACTGGGTCTTCAACAAGGCGGAGATGGTTGCCGGGCTTGCTGCGATCGACTTTGCCTCTTTTGGACCCTTTGCTAATCTCTAGTCTATACACCCGGTTCAGTCCCTCAGTTCAACCACGACGGAGTATATGGTCAGCACCCTCGGTGAAGAGCTGACAGCGATTACGCCCACGGAATGGTTGTTCGCCATTTCAGGAGTGCCACCAGGCTCTCTGAGTGTTGTTAACGCAACGCTCCCAGTCTCCCAGATACTGCATCCAATCGCCGGTGTTCAGAAGGCATCCGCTGGTCAAGTCAACACGGACGATCAGAGGGTAGAAGACGCCCTCTGGTACAATGGCAAAATCTGGTCGGCTTCGAACGACCAGTGCATTCCCTCTGGGGACACCGCATACAGGTCCTGCTTCCGGCTGACCGAGATCGACACTTCAACAACTACTCTCTTGCAGGATTTTGACGTGGGCGCCGCTGGCAAATACTACTTCTATCCGGCGCTTCGAGTCGACAGCACCGGGGACCTCGCTGTCATTTACGGATATTCCAGCTCGAACGATTATCCGAGCCTGGCACTTACCGGCCAAGCTGTGCAGGATTCCCCGACGAATCTCTCACCCTCGGTGATTCTCAAACAGGGTTTGGCTCCCGAGTCGTCAGGCCTGTTTCGTTACGGGGACTATTTCGGTGCGGGCGTTGACCCGTCGAATCCGAGCCAGGTATGGGTTGCCGGAGAGTATGTTTCCACGACTGGAGGTGTCTGGTCTACATACATTGCTAGCATGAAGGTCATCGCATTCAGTATCTCCGCGAGTCCAGCGTATGTGGACATCGCGGCTGGTAACTCTGCTACTGCTACGATTGGAGTTTCGAGCATCGGCGGATTCTCTGGCACAGCTTCATTGGCGGCGACAGCATCTCCTTCTGGCCTTACGTTGTCGCTGAATCCGAACAGCGTGGCGATCCCATCTGGAGGAACAGTGTCGTCAACACTGACCATCAGCAGCTCAGGGACTACTGCTCCGGGCCCGTACAATGTGACCGTGACCGTTACTAGCGGCACGCTATCCTATCGTCGGTCGGTTCAGGTTAGGGTTGGAGCAGACTTCAGCATAGCCTCCAGTCTATCATCCATCTCAATCCAAGTCAGAACTACGAGTACCGCAACGATCACTGTCACCAGTCTCAACGGTTTTGCTGGCACCGTGAGCTTCTCCGAGACTACATTGCCGCAAGGACCGGGCATGTCTATGAGTCCAGGGAGCGTCGCATTGTCCGCAGGTGGAACCGCAACTGCTACCCTGTCCATAACCGCGCCTGCGCAGGCGGCCACCTATGTGATCACGGTCCTGGCAACAACCGGCTCGGTAAGCCACTCGGTCCCGATAACACTGAACTCGAAAGATTTCGCAATATCAGCTGTCAGCACGATTCCTCTTCAAGCAGGCGCGACAAAAACCTCCACGATAACTCTGGTCAGCCTCAACGGATACGGCGCTAACGTCACTCTCACTGGCCTCGTCTCACCGAGCGGACCCTCAGTTTCAGAAAACCCGTCCGTAGTATCCTTGGCTCCGTTTGGATTTTCGGCCTCTACAATGACAGTATCGACCACCAGCGGGGTGTCTGCCGGTAACTACACGATATTTCTCACCGCGTCTGCTAGCGGGCTATCACGTCGCGTCAATGTACAGCTACGGGTCATGGCGTTTGCCGTGAATGGAAACCCTACGCTGGCGATACCTGGAGGATCGTCGACATCGGAGACGGTTACAGTTACGAGCCTCAACGGCT
>WNGM01003176.1_pt1 | contig 13131 bp, 10 predicted proteins | sample 5400571 | NCBI WGS metagenome assembly WNGM01 (sample SAMN13153378, study PRJNA577476) | soil metagenome | isolation source: 100 cm soil or saprolite under Garry oak tree replicate 2 | place: USA:California | collected 2016-06-15
TCTCCATCGTGAGTCCGTTCCAAGGGGTTCCGGGGCATCCGTGGCCGTGGCTTGTAGTTTCCGGTAGACAAAGCAAATGTAATTCGGAATCCGAAAATCCATAGCCCTCGGACGTCTTCGTCGGTCCGGATTAGAGGATGACGGAATGAGAATCGGAGTCGTGGGAGCGGGCCACATCGGCGGCACCGCCGCGAGGCTCTTCGCAAAGGCAGGGCACCAGGTCGCGGTGAGCAATTCTCGCGGACCGGCCACGTTGGTTTCTCTGGTGACCTCAATCGGTTCGAACGCGAAGGCCACGTCCGTCGTCGAGGCTGTCAAGTTCGGCGAGGCGGTCCTCCTCGCGCTTCCGTACCGGAAGATGGACGCGCTTCCGCCGGCGGAGTCGTTTGCCGGAAAGATCGTGATCGACGCGATGAATCCCTACAGCGCCGTCGGCCGCGTCATGGACCTCGGCGAGAGCACGTCGAGCGAGGAAGTTGCGAAGCGAATGCCCGCGTCTCGCCTCGTGAAGGCATTCAACACGATGGGTTGGAACACCTTGGGGAGCGGCTCTCGACCGGCAAAAGAGGAACGATTCGTCGTCTTCATCGCGGGAGACGATGCCGCCGCGAAGGCCGCGGTGGCCAAGCTCATCGACGAGATCGGGTTTGCGTCGATCGACACGGGCACGCTCCGGGACGGCGGGCGGCGCCAGCAACCGGGATCCCCCATCTACGGCCGGCCGATGACCGTCCGCGAGGCGAAGAAGATCCTGGGATGACCTCACGGGAGGTCGGGCGACGTCGTGACGGCCTCGGCGAACAACACACCGCGAACCGCCTTGAGGCGGTCGGTGAGCTTCTGGATTTCCTGTGGGCTCCCCTCCATGATGACGACCTCCAGGCACGTCTCCTCGCCGAGGTGCGCATGCGCGCTCGCCCGGATCGAGCGGAGGAACGCATGCTGGCCATGCAAGATGCGATGTGTGACCATGCCGACGTCATGCCGATAGAGAAAGGTGACCGTGCCCACCGCCCGTCCTCCGGCCTCGACCTTCCGACGGGCAAGCGACGTTCGGATCAGGTTTCGCAAGGCTTCTGAACGGCTCCGGTACCCTCCGTCCCGTACGAGTCGGTCGAATGCTTTCAGGAGTGGGCCTTCGAGAGAGACGCCGATCCTTGCAACAGGCATAGTAGACCCCAGTCCCGCAAGACGCCACGCCACAAGAAGGACACGGTCCATTCGGGGCGTGGCCCGCAAGTCTTAATGCGGTATGAGTGTTACTTCTGAAACGTGCGTCATACCGCCTCCGCCGCCCTCTCGGACAACACCGCCGCTTCCGAGTTCGGCGTTTCTCGGAAGGAGCGGATCCGAATCGGGATATTGTATGCGCTGATCCTCGGCACCACGGCCATCGGTTTCATTCTGGCCTTCATCATCGGCCAGATCTCCCCCATCCTCGCAGGTCTCGGGCTCGTCGCCTACGCGTTCGGCCTGCGTCACGGGGTGGATGCGGATCATATCGTGGCCATCGACAACACGACGCGGAAACTGCTCCAGGACGGGCAGCGCCCGTTCACTGTCGGCACGTGGTTCTCCCTCGGGCACTCGGCGATCGTCTTCATCTTGACCGTTGCGCTGGTCGTCGCGACGCGGGTGGTCGTCGCCGAGCTCCCGGCGGTCCAGAGCGCGGGCACGATCATCGGGCTCGCGGTCTCCGGCACGTTCCTCATCGTCATCGGCCTGGTCAACGTCCTGATCGTCGTCGGCATCTACCGGGTGTTCGTCGAACTGAAGGAAGGGGATCAGAAGCTCAACGCGGCCGAACTGGAGGAGCTCCTGAACAAACGGGGCGTCCTGAACCGCTTGTTTCGCCCGCTCTTCGGCCTCATCCGGAAACCGTGGCACATCTTCCCCGTCGGCGTCCTGTTCGGTCTCGGCTTCGACACCGCGACCGAGGTCGCCCTGATCGCGATCAGCGTGGGCGTTGGAGTGTCGTCCTCCGTCCCGATTTGGACGATCCTGATCTTGCCGCTGATGTTCACGTGCGGGATGGTCTTCGTCGACACGACGGACGGCGTGATCATGCGATCGGCGTACGGCTGGGCGCTCATCAACCCGATCCGCAAAGTGTACTACAACCTCACGGTGACGATCGTCTCCGTGGCGGTCGCGTTCGGGGTCGGAGGCATCGAAATCCTCACCTTGGTCGGGGCTCAGCTCCAGTTAAGCGGTCCCTTCTGGGACGCGCTCGCCGGATTGAACTTCGAGACGATCGGGTTGTCGATCATCGTCTTGTTCGTCGTCGCTTGGGTGCTGTCTGTGGCCTATTGGAAGTACAAGCGGTTCGACGAGCGGGTCATTGCGGGCGAGCGGACGTGAACCGCGACCTGCAGACCCTAATCGGAACGAGCACGAAATCTAGAAGAGCGGCGAAGGCCTCGAACATCGCACGAGTCCCGCCCCGACCAGGTCGGTGTTCACCCCGCGAGAACGATCGATCATCGAAGCCGCCGATACGCCGGAAAAGGTGCAACGGTGGCTCGAGTCGTTGCCCTATAATCGTGAAGAGCATGGGGAAACCCTCCACACATTCCGGGGCGTCGTCCGGGCGAACAAGGTGCATTGCCTGGAGGGCGCACTGTGCGCCGCGACGATCCTCGAGCAGCACGGATACCCGCCGATGCTCGCCGACATGGAATCCCAGGATGACCTCGACCATGTCGTCCTGCTGTTCCGCCGCGGTTCCAAGTACGGCACCGTGGCCCGATCGCGGGACCCGGGACTGCACGGACGGAAACCGGTCTTCCGCTCCGTCCGGGATCTCGTCTTCTCATACGTCGATCCGTTCGTGGATCTCACGGGTCGCGTCGAGGGGTATGGAGTCCTCGACTTGCGCGCGCTCCGGGTGGACTGGCGGCTCTCGACCGGGAACGTGTGGTCGGTCCAGGAAGCTTTGATTCGGATGCCGCATCACCCATTGCGGACGTCGGATCAACGGTATCGGCGATGGCACGAGAGATACGTCCGGTACAAGCAGCGACATCCGGAGGGGAGACCGGTCTTCTACCCGGACCGGCACCGATGGCTCTAGTTCCGACTCCGGTTCGGCCCATTCCTAACCATTTCCTCGGGGTCATCTGTGTGGTCTGCGATGCCGTGACATGCCCGACCCGGGAGCGAACGACCTCCGAATCCTCGGATCCGAGGGTCCGACGTTGAATGCTACTGCATTGCGATCGACGAAAGCCGGGCTCCTGGCCCTCGGCATCGTGTCGTTCGCGCTCGCGACCTTCGGTCCGTGGTTCAATCTTCTCCTAGGATATGGGCTCATGGCTGCTTCCATGGCGGTGGCGGTCCTCGGCATCTGGTGGGCGGATCGCTCTGCCCATGAAACCAGAAGGACCCGCGCGATGACCAATGGGATTTACGCGAAGTCGGGCGCCGCCCTTTCAGCCGTGGCGTTGATTCTTTCGACATACTACACTGGTCTCCTGCTCCTCATCCTCGTCTTCTGGCCTCTTTGGTTCATCGCCCTCTTGCTGACCTGGGCATTCCATCGGGCTTGGATCGATTCGGGCGTCGGCTCGGAGGTGCGCGCATGAAGGCCGCGCGGTTCGTGTTCGCGATCGGCCTCGTCGTGGTCGCATTGCTGTCCGTGCCCGGCCCCGCGGCCGCGTTCTGTGTGATCGTCGAGCCGCCGACCCCGCTGCCGACCCAGGTGAACGGGACGCAGGTCGAGATCCAGCTAACCGAAGGCTTCGCACGGGTCGTGATCATCAAGGAGTTCTACAACCCGAGCGACGAACCGAAGCAAGGACAGATCGCCTTCCCGCTCGAGAAGGGCCACGAGCTGATTACGGATCTTCGCATGAAAATCGGAAACGTCACGTACGGCTCCTCGACGCAGAACCGCACGGACGCCCTGAACGCGTTTCTCGAGGCGATCGCGAGGGGCCAGGACGCAGCCCTCGTCCAATACGATCCGCCGCGAGACGTCTACTGGATCGCGGTGACGATTCCACCGAAAGAGGCCCGAACGACGATCACGACCCTGGAGATGCCGCTCACGAAGAAGGACGGCTTCTACGAATACACATACCGCCTGTCCATCGACGCGCGAGACAGCCTCTCGTACCTCCGCGTGCACGCCCGCGTGGAGACCGCGGCGCCCCTCGGCGAGGTCCTGATCCCGAGCCACCCCGATCTCCCTGTGATCCGGGGTGGGTTGCACTTCGCCGACGCGTACATCAACGAGACCCGACCCGCCGCCACGGGGGACCTCCACGTCCGGTTCCGCGCCGCAGGGACTTCCTTGAGCCAGTTCGCGGACCCGAGTGGGGATCGATACATCCGCTTCTCCCTGGACGCCGCCGACCCGACGTTCGCCTCTTCTCTCCGGCCGACTCCGCGGGCCCTCGTCATCCTGGTCGACGCGTCCGGGAGCATGGGGTTCCTCGACCGATGGTCGCTCGCGAAAGACGCGGTTCGGCGGATCGCCAGCGACCTCGGCGTGGGCGAGTCGTACGGTGTCGCCGTTTTCCAGGGGGCCAGCGTCGCGCCCCTTTCCCCCAATCTCCAACCCTGGTCGCCCGCGGGAGAGGCCGACCTCGTCCGCTTCCTGGATTCGTTCCGACCCCACGGGAGCACGAGCCTCGTGGCCCCGCTCGCTCAGGCCGCCTCCTGGGCCGCCGATGCTCGCCGCGCGGGTCAGCAGCCCATCCTGATCCTCGTCTCCGACGGACGGCCGACGCGGGCCCCCTTGGACCCGGACCTGGAGCCGACCTACGCCCGGATCTCGTACGAACAGGCGATGCCCATCTTCGCGATGGCCGTGCGACCGGCCGACCACGATGACGAGACGGTCCTCCACAACCTCTCTGCGTATCATCGGGGAGAGCTCGCGACGGTCCGCGGCGATGTGCCGGGCCCCGTGGCCGATCTCCTCGCCTCGATCCGCGTGCCGGTTCTGGCGGGCTTGCGTGCGGACATCACGAACGCGGCCAACCTGAGCCTGGCCAGCGCGGATCCCCAAGTGGTCTGGCATGGCGGCGAGGCCTTCGTGATCGCGAAGATGCGAGGGACCGCGAACGATTCCCTCGATCTGCGAATGACGTGGCCCGATGCTTCCGGGGCCCCGCGCGCACTGGATGTCCGATCCGCCGGTCCCGAGATCCCCGTCCAGCCCCTGCTGAAGCGGCAGTGGGTCTTGACGCGAATCCATGCGCTCCTGGAAGCCGCCCGCGCCCGGGCGGATCCGGCCGTCGTCGCGGAACTGACGACCCTTGCGACAGAGAACCGCGTCGCGACGCCGTACACGTCGTTGCTCGTCCTCCTTCCGCAACCGAATCAAGGCGGGGACCGTTCCGCGCTGGAGACCTCCTTGCCGGGTTCTGGTCTATTCGCTGCACCCGCGCTTGCATCCGGCTCAGGCTCCGGCTTCTCACCGATCTTCGTCCCGCCGCTCGTGGTAGAAGGGCGGAAGATGGACGCGCTGAGGCGGGACGTCAGGACTTCGCTCGTCGCACAAGACGAGGTCGACCGCTACGTGGTCTTGGGCTCTCCCGAATACGCGAAGCTCGACCTGTCGGCGGCGAACACCCGCTACGAGGGCACGTACCTCCGGATCCTCGATGTCGGCGGGGAGCTCGTCGGCGTCCATCGGGGCCTCTCCGATTCCTCGCAGCTCGTCGCGAACGTCATCGGATTCGCCGGCATCTTCCTCGCCGTCGTCGGGTTCGCGCGACTCTCTCGTCGCGGCAGCAGGTCTCACCGCGACGAGGAGATGGCCGATTCGAAGACGCAACCGTTGCCGATCTCGGAGTTTGAGGCGCCTGGCGAACGGTCGGAACGTCCGGAGTAAAGATCGTGCCGCAGCTGCGAGGCCGACGCAGCAACGCGTGACGAAGGCGTTATACGCCGGGTTCGGTTCCCTGGCTCCCGTCTAGTTCGGTGGAGCGCGGGATTTGGCGCTGGACTCCGGGGACATCGCGTGGGTCATCGCGGCCACGGCCCTCGTCATGATCATGACGCCCGCGCTGGGCTTCTTCTACGGCGGGCTCGTCCGGAGGAAGAACCTCGTCTCGACGATCGCCCAATGCTTCGCCATCTTTGCGGTCGTCAGCCTAGTCTGGGCTTTGTGGGGATACACGCTCGCCTTGGGACCGCCCTTCAACGAGTTCATCGGGAGCCTGACCGATTTCGGGCTGAACAACGTCGGGACCGCTCCGAACATCGGGTACTCCTCGACGATCCCGGAGCTCCTGTACTTCGCCTTTCAGCTGAAGTTCGCCGCCATCACGCCGGCCCTGATCATCGGCGCGTTCGCGGAGCGGATCCGGTTCAAGGCCCTCCTGATCTACATCGTCCTCTGGACGACGTTCGTCTATGTGCCGATCGCTCACTGGAACTGGGGCATCGGCGGTTTCCTCAAGTCCCTTGGGGTCATCGACTTCGCGGGCGGCCTCGTCGTCCACACCGCCGCGGGCGTCTCGGCGGTGGCGGCCGCCCTGGTGATCGGACGACGAAAAGGCGTCGAACGCCTGGACAGCCGGCCGAACAACATCCCGTACGTGATCCTCGGCGCCTCCGTCCTCTGGTTCGGATGGTTCGGATTCAATGCCGGAAGTGCCCTCGCCGCGAACGCATTGGCTGTCAATGCGCTGGTCGTCACGAACTTGGCGGCCGCGGGGGCGGCGGTCAGCTGGATGCTCACGGACTGGGTAAGGAAGAAGAAGCCGTCCGCCGTAGGAATCGCCGTCGGCGCGGTCTGTGGTCTGGTGGCCATCACGCCCGCCTCGGGTTACGTCGGCCCCATGCCTTCGATCATCATCGGTTTCGTCGCTGGGGTCCTCTGCAACTACGTTGGGAGCTGGCGGGCTCGGACGACGCTCGATGACTCGCTCGACGTCTTCGCATGCCACGGGGCCGGGGGGATCTGGGGGACGCTCGCCACAGGCCTGTTCGCTTCTTCGCTCATCAACCCCAGCGGACCGAACGGCTTGTTCTTCGGGAACCCCGGGCAACTCGGGATTCAGGCCCTGGCCTGCGTCATCGTGGCGGTCTTCGCGTTCGTCGGGTCCTACGTGATCCTGCGCGTCATCAACCTCTTCACACCGGTGCGGGTCAGCCCGGCCGAGGAAGACGCGGGCCTTGACATCTCGGGATTCGGCGAGGAAGCCTATGTGGGCGAGGCGGAGGAGGCTCGTTCGACCGGAGTGAAATCCGAGCCATAATGCATGGCGTTTTGCGGCCGATAGGCTCCGCTCGTCCGTTGAGGACACCGCCGCCTTGGCGGCCGCCTCACCACTGTTCGCCGCGCATCGCGGCCTTCAGGTTCTTCAGGAGCCAGCGCAAGCGGCGCCGGATCCCAAGGGTCCGTTTCTTCCGGAATCAAATCACCTCCTGTTCGCCTCTTGCCATCATGTCGGGAGCGATCGGGGCCGAGCGAATCGAACGCCCACCTCGAGGTCTACGGCCTCGGATGCTGCCCTTACACCATGCCCCGCCAATTCTTCCGAGGCGCAGAACACGAGAGCCTTCGCTCTCAGAAGGCCGGGGAGCCCGCCACGGGCTGCGTCGGTTTGTTATTCGTGGCGACACGCGTCATGGTGTGCCCGTCCCTACAACCCGCACGTATTTCAAAGTGGTGCCGTTCGTCGTCCAGTTCCCTTGGACGGCTTGATCGACCAAACGGCCATCACGGCGTCCCTGTGAGTGGGATCGCCGTTATGGAGCGATCCAAGTTACGGGCTGATCCGGAACGAGAGACCGCGCCCAGCTGGGCGCGCCGCTTGGAAAAACCTTCACGGTGAAGGCGACCTCAGACCAGTGACCTGTGACGCTTGTGCTCTCCGAGAACGATCGTGTCTCCCCCGGATTGAGCTGGACATTCGTATGGCTAAACGTGTCGAAGAGGGTCCCGTGGACAGGATCGGATGCGAAGAGGGTGAACAGTTCGAAATGCACCACCGACCGCCCTACGTTCTGCAGGACCAAAAAGGCCTTGACTTCCGTCATGCCACTCGCCGGAGAGTCGGAGACGAGACCGACGTCGGTAACGGAGATTTGGGCGGACGCATGCTGTACCGAGAGAGTCGCGCCCGCGGCGATGCTCACGACGACGGCTGCGGACAGCGCGATGGCGAACCCTACTCGGCGATCGCGTGTAGGCATCGATAACGAGAGCTGTTCGATCATGATTTCAAAGTTACGTTTCGTCCGGCGCTGGAACGTGTTTAGCGTCCCGTGGTAGTCGGCTACTACAGCTTCCGCTTCTCCTGCGTCTTCTTCAGGGAGGCGCCGCGGTTCGCCCCATTCCTAGCCGAATCGCTTGGTGGCGTGCCTTCCGTCGGCGTGTGGCAGTCACTGCGCGTTTCCTAGTAAGATGGCCGCCGGTCCGTCGTTTCCCAACGTCTTCCCGATGGTTTTGACGGGTGTTAGGAATACAGTTTCGGCTTCGCTTGCGGCTCGTTCCAATAGGGTCGAGTGGTGACGTACTTGAGTTTCGCCTCGAACAAATCATTCAGGAACTCCTTTTCGGTATCCTGCATCTTCGCGAGGATCTTGCTCGCGGTCGTCGGGCCAACGCCGTAGACCGAGTTCGCATAGACGGCTCGCTTCCCGTACACCGCCACAAGGTCCGCGACCTGTTTCGAGCGGGTGAGCAGCTTCTTCTCTCCCTCCGTCAGGTCCAGTTTCCTCATCCGCTTCGCATACGCGTCTCGCACGGTCCACGCCGCCCACCCGAGGACGGTTAGAAGACGAGACTTGCAGTTCGCGCATTCCGGATGGTCGGGCATCTGACCGATCCGAACCTCTTCGTGGAAATGACCGCACTCGAAGCAAAGGAGATGCACCGGCTCGGATGAAAGATGCAGCCGCATCCGGTCCAAAATCTCCTCTCGTTCGGCCTCCGGGGAGAAGAGTTCCGGCGCCTCGACATAGCGACGGAGGATCGGATAGGCCAGCGGCGTCGGCGTCTCCTCGGAGCGGTGGATCACGACCTCGATCTCGCCCGATCGGATCTTGTGGACGATCTCCCGGACCCGGGCGAAGTCGGCGTGGAGGAGCAGCGCCTCCCGAACCGCCTCGTCGTAGATCGGCGTGTTCGCGAATCGGATCTCGAACGAGCGAAGGTCGCCCTCGCCGACCGTGAGCCCGCGGCGAATCGCCCCGAACCGCTCCGCGATGCCCTTCATGTAATAGCCCAGGGGGAGGTGGTCCGTCAGGAGGGCCTGGAGGCCGCCCTCGAGCGTCTCCTCATCGAGCCTCAGCAGGCCGTCCACGAGCGCCTCCACGTCGAGCTCGCGGGTGTCGGCCACGAGTTCGTACAGGATCCGGTACGGGTCCGTCCACCAGAACCGGACGAGGTGCTTGCGGGCGAGGAGCTCCTCGATCAGGTCGCCGAGGGTGACGTTCACGACCTCGCCGAACGATGCGTGAACAATCAGGAACCGGTCGAACGCCTCGACGACGATCCGGTCGTCCGTCGGGACGGGGGCGCCCGACTTGCGGTGGTTCGCGTGCTCCTCGACGAGCCGCTTCGCGCCGGTCTTGTTGATCGGCCACGCTTTCTCGAAGTGCTCGACGGTCTTCGCGACACTCTCTCGCTCGAGCCGCGCATCAATCTCCTTGCGGATCCGCCCGACGCGCTGCGCGAGGCCGAACGGCACAGGCAGCATCTCGCCGTCCCAGCCGGGGATCATCGCGTTCGGGTCGGACACCGGGGTCACGTAGACCATGCCGTCCTTCCCGATCTTCTCGATTTTCCAGGGGCGTCCGCGAACGATGAAGTGCAATCCCTCGCGGGCCTGGATGATCATGAACTCCTCGCCGAGGATGCCGACCTGCCGCTGCGTCGTGAGGTCCATGACCGGATAGCGGCGTTCGTCGCGAATCGTCGAGAGGTTCTCGAAGTAATAGCGGCGGCCCTTCGGGGTGACGCGGATCTTGTCGCCTTCCTGGCGGATCACGCCGAGGTGGGCGAGGAACTCCGCGACGCGATCCGCTTGGACGTCTTCGAGCTCGCGATACGGATTCGCCGTGCGGATCGTCGAAAGGATCTCAGACCACGGGGCGGTGCCCCCGTGGTCCAGGGCGCAGCCGACGATCTGGTGGGCGAGAACGTCAAGGGCGAGACGATGGATGTGCAGCGGCTCGAGGTCCTGCTCCTGCGCGGCCTGGACCGCGGCGAGGGATTCGATGGCGTCATCCGAGGAGACCGCGAGGACGAGTCCCTTGGAGGTGCGGTCGAGCGTGTGGCCCGAGCGGCCGACCCTCTGGATGAGGGACGTGACTTGACGGGGCGAGTTGTACTGGACGACTCGGTCGACGGTCCCGATGTCGATGCCGAGTTCTAGAGTACTTGTGGATACGAGCCCTTTGATCTCTCCGCCTTTGAAACCCGCCTCGACGCGCTCTCGTTCCTCCCGCGGAAGAGAACCGTGGTGGACCGCGACATCTTGGCGGACCATGGCGAGACGGGAACCAAGGAGCTCCGCAAGCGGCCGTGCGTTCACAAAGACGAGGGTCGACCGGCTCTCATCGAGCGAATCGTCGATCGCCGAGAGGCCGGCAGCCGCCTCGGGAGTGATGTAGAAGTCCCGGGCGGTCTCGAAGTCTTTGTCGATCGGACGCGGCCACTCGACCCGGTATTCGTATCGCTTCTCGAGCGGCGAGACGAGAATCTGGAGCGGCGTCTCCCCGCCAAACATCGAGGCAATTGCGTCCGGATGACCGACGGTCGCGGACAGGCCGATTCGTTGGAAGTCTCGGTCCGTGATGCGACGGAGACGCTGGAGGCCGACCGCGAGCTGGATCCCCCGGCGGTCCGTCGCGAATTGATGGACCTCGTCGATGATGACGTAGCGCACGCTCCGGAGGTGGCGCTGCATCAACTTTCCAGGGAGGATCGCCTGCAAAGTCTCGGGGGTGGTGATCAGGATATCCGGAGGGTTTGCGGCCTGTTTCCGGCGCTCCGACGGTGGAGTGTCCCCATGCCGTACGGCCGCCATGAGCTTGGTCGACGCGACGAGGCGGAGAACTCGGTCGATGAGATTTCGGTTGAGTGCGCGAAGGGGCGTGACATAGAGGGCGCGAATCCCCTCGCGATCGCCCGCCCTGAGTGCCTCAAGGACCGGAAACAGAGCGGCCTCTGTCTTGCCAGAACCGGTCGGTGCGACGATGAGAAGGTGCGAACCTGACCGGATCTCGAGGATCGCCTGAGTCTGCATCTCGTTCATTTTCGAGATGCCGGCGCGATGTAGCAATTGAGGCAGCCCTGAGATACCCGATCTTGCATGGCCTTCCGGTTTCAAGAATGTGCGTTACAGAATTCGAATGATAAAAACCGTTCGGAGGGCCTGGAGAAACTATGGGATCCATAATGGCATGCCGCACAGCAACGTTCGAACAAGCTTGCGACGGCAAATCAACGGACTCAAGTTCCTGTTGCGCCGAGGGGCTAATGGCCGAACTGCGACTCGAGGAGCGCCCGAGTCTCCGGATCGGGACCGTCTGTCGTCCAAAGCGTAATTGCATATTGTTTCCCGTCAACCCCGAGGAGACGCAGGTTGACCCACGATTGAGGACTGTCGAAACTCTTCTCTTTCACGACTCGAAGGTCCCCGGGGCGAATCTCGCAATACTGCCGCGCACCACTAGACTTCAACTTCCTTAGCTTGGCCTCCTTTGCGGCGGCAGTTGGAATGCCCAATGGCGTCAGCTCCCCCTTCAATTCTCTCCAAGAATCAATATCGCGCACCAGGACAATCCGCTTGCTTGTCACAAAGAGTTTGCTCGAGGCCTTCCCTCCGAACCCCATGAAGATGTATTTTGGAAGGAACCGGCGCCATGGAGACAAGACGGTTACATCCCACCCTGTCGCGGCTCTGAGTATTTCCTCATCCGATCCCGTAATAAGGCCGCCCGTGTCGGAGTAGATTCTCCCCCGACCGTCAAGATCACCCGCCCGGACAGCCGGAAGCACTTGCCCCGCTGATTCCATTCAAGGCACCAGCAACAGTGTTGGGTTCGGAGGATCGAGCGAGTTGTCAAACCTTACCACATCTGCCAGCACATTCAACAGCTGAATCAAAGCGTCCTGGGCAACGGCAGAGGGAATGTCGCTAGCGAACACATACTCAAAGAGGAAAGTTACTGTGCTCCCCGGAGAGCTGACTATCTTGAGCGCGAGACCATTCGGCATGATGCCAAGCAGGACCTGCGCTCCAACAGTAACTGTGAGACCGAGCTGCCATCCGAGCATCGCCGCAGCTCCGTACAAGGGCACAACCGCGATGATTGTGTCAATCAGAATCGTGCTCGCAGTTTCATAATGCGACAATCTCCTGATCGCGTCGTTTGTCTGGGTGGCCTGGAACATCTCATATGAGGCCAGAATTCCCCCGACGGCGATGGCTGCAACCACACCCAGCCTTATTCTGATACCTGTTCTGGAAATTCGACCCTTGAATAGTTCTCCAACCAGTACCGAGTCCGACTTGACCACTCCAAATATGGCCGTTGCGCCAGCGAGGGTGTAAACGCTTCCTTTGACAACGTCCCCATCGCGGAAGGCCAAGACGGCCTGGCTCCCGAATATCACGAGAGTCGCCCCAATCGCGGCACCCCGCAGGGCAGACCGCAGCTGGGCATATTTGACGCCCGTCAGTAGCCGCGAATCGTCGAGATCATCGACGATTTCGCCTTGGATCTCCCGCTCAATCAGACGGACTTCCGTAAGCGTGACGCCGGGAATCTCGGGATGCGCGACACGTACTTTCACGGTTTGCGTGGCCGTCTCGCCGATGACGTAATACGGCTGCTCGGTTTCGAGATTCGTGAGCTTCGTTATCGTGAAGGTCGATCTCCCAAATGTCATCTCCTCCAGAGCGCCCGATGGGACGTTCAGTGCCGGTACGAGGATGCTCGCGGTGAGTTGGCTCGTGATGGAGACGCCTTGCCGGATAATCTTGAAAACCCTGAGGGCGACGCCAAAGCCATCCTCCGATTTTCTGACCCACTCGCCCTCGGGTGTCCACGTGATTGAGTCTTGGAAGGAGGCAACCTCTTCAGGGGAGTCACCGACCAGGTAGATCGCGTCCGCAGCCGCGGGCGCTCCGGAATCAAAGGGATCCCCTGTCCGATACA
>WNGM01005243.1_pt1 | contig 13129 bp, 10 predicted proteins | sample 5400571 | NCBI WGS metagenome assembly WNGM01 (sample SAMN13153378, study PRJNA577476) | soil metagenome | isolation source: 100 cm soil or saprolite under Garry oak tree replicate 2 | place: USA:California | collected 2016-06-15
CCTACCTGTACCTGCGGGCCAACACCCGGGGCTGGGCCACCGAAACCTGGTACCACCGGATGGGCTGCCGCCGCTTCATTACGGTGCAGCGGCACACCGAGACCCACGAGATCCGCGCGGCCCGACCCGCGGGCGCCGAGCCCCAGTCGGGCGCCGAGCCCCAGGCGGCCCGGGCATGACGAGTCGGCTGCCCCGCCAGCCCGGCGAGGTGATCGACCGCGCCGGCTCGCTGTCCTTCAGCTGGAACGGGCGCGCGTACCAGGCCTATCCCGGCGACACGATCGTCTCCGCGCTGGCGGCCGCGGGCGAGCGGGTGTTCTCCCGGAGCCTGAAGTACCGCCGGCCGCGCGGGCTGCTGACCGCGAGCTTCCATGACCCTGGCTGCATGGTCCAGGTCGGCGACGAGCCGAACGTCCGCGGCGCGCACCGGCTGGTCACCGACGGCATGACGGTCACGGCGCAAAGCGTGTGGCCCTCGCTGCGCGTGGACGCCAAGGCCGCGAACCGGCTGGCGGGCCGGTTCCTGACGGCCGGCTTCTACTACAAGACGTTCATGCGGCCCCGGCCGCTGTGGCCGGCCTACCAGGCCGTGCTGCGCCGGTTCGTGACCGGCGGGGCGGTCTCGCCGGGCACGCCGCGTCGGGAACAGGAGAAGCGGCACGCCCACCCGGACGTGCTCGTCGCGGGCGGCGGCCCGGCCGGGATGGCCGCGGCGGTCGCGGCGGCCCGGGCCGGCGCCCGGGTGCTGCTGGCCGAGGAGGAGCACCAGCTGGGCGGCCATCTGCGATGGGGCACCGAGGCTGAGCTCGCGGCCCTGCGGCGGCTGGCCGGGCAGGTGGCCGCGGAGCCCGGCATCGAGGTGCTGACCGACGCGGTCGTGCTCGGGCGTTACGACGGCAATTTGATCGCCGTACTCGACCGGGGCCGCCCCGGGCCGGGCCCGGCCGGAGCCGAAGCGGAGCGGCTCATCAAGGCACGGGCCAAGACCCTGATCGTGGCACCGGGCCTGATCGAGCGGCCGTACGTCTTCGCCGGCAATGACCTGCCGGGCGTCATGCTGTCCACCGCCGTCCGCCGCCTGATCAACCTGTACGCCGTCCGGCCCGGCGAGCGGGCCGTGGTGCTCACGGCCAACGCCGACGGTGACGCCGCCGTGGCGGACCTGCGGCGGGTCGGTGTCGACGTCGCGCGGGTGGAGGACGCCCGCCGCGGCGGCGAGATCGTCGCGGTCCATGGCCGTTCCGGAGTGCGCGCCGCGCAGGTGGCGGACGGCAGCACCCTCGAGTGCGACCTGGTGGTGACCGCGGTCGGCTGGACCGCCCCCACGTCCCTGCTGAACATGGCCGGGAACCGGCCCTGCTACGATCCGCGGGCCGCGCGGTTCTTCCCCGACCAGGCCACGCTGCCGGAGGACGTGCTGGTGACCGGCGGGATCACGGGTGACGGCACGCTGGACGAGATGATCGCGCACGCGGCCGCGACCGGAGCCGAGGCCGCCCGCCGTGCGGCCGCGACCGCCCGGGCCCGCGCCGCCGCGGTGCCCACCCGCCCTGCTCCCCCCGGCGAAGCTCCCGCAGCCGCGGCCCGGCCGCTCCCTACCCTGCCGGTGGACGCGCATCCGGAGCTGTTCCTGGGTCGCACGCATGGGATCGTCGACTTCAGCGAGGATGTATCGTCCCGGGACCTGATCGGGGCGGTGGCCGAGGGCTTCTCCTCGGTCGAGCTGGCCAAGCGGTTCACCACCGCGACCATGGGGCCGCTGCAGGGCAAGCTGGAGACCGTCAACACGGTGGCCATCGTGGCTCAGGCCACCGGCCAGTCCATTGCGCAGGCCGGGACCACCACGTGGCGGCCGCCGTACGTGCCCGTCACCCTCGGGGCGCTGGCCGGGCGGTCGTTCGAGCCGGTGCGCTACTCGCCGATGCAGCCCTGGCACGAGGCGCACGGGGCCCGGCCGCTGAGCGCCGGGGCCTGGATCCGGCCGGACAGCTACGGAGACCCGGCCGCGGAGGTAAGGAACGTCCGCGAGCGCGTCGGCATCATCGACGTCACCCCGCTCGGCAAGCTCGACTTGCGCGGCCCGGACGTGCCCCGGCTGCTCAACCTGCTGTACGTCAACAAATGGTCCCGGCTGGAGATCGGCCGGACCCGGTATGGCGTCATGTGTACCGAGGACGGGGTGGTGTTCGACGACGGCGTGACCGGCCGCCTGGGGCCCGAGCACTACCTGATGTCCACCACCTCCTCCGGCGCGGCGGCGGTCTGGGAGTGGGCGGAGAGCTGGCTGCAGACCGCGCACCCGGACTGGCAGGTCGCGGTCACGCCGGTGACGACCGCCTTGGCCAGCATCAACGTGGCCGGCCCGGCCTCGCGAGAGCTGGTCGGGCGGCTCAGCGAGGGCATCGACCTCACCCCTGCGGCCTTCCCCTATATGCACGTACGGTCCGGGCGGATCGCCGGGGTGGACGACTGCGTCGTCTGGCGGATCGGCTTCACCGGCGAGCTCAGCTACGAGCTGCACGTTCCGGCCGGCTACGGGCTGCACGTCTGGGAGGCGCTGATGGCGGCGGGAGCGGACCTGGGCGTCGCCCCGTTCGGGGTCGAGGCGCAGCGGACCCTGCGGCTGGAGAAGGGCCACCTGATCGTCGGCCAGGACACCGACGGGCTGACCCGCGGCTTCAGCGCCGGCCTCGGCCCGGCGATCAAGCTGGATAAGGACGACTTCCTTGGTCAACCCGAACTCGCCTGGCAGCTCGCCGCCGAGGACGGCCCGCGCCTGGTGGGGCTGCAGCCGCTGGACGGCTCCGTCGTTCCCGATGAGGCCAGCCTCATCGTCGAGGCGGCGGACGGCGGCGGTGCCGGAGCCGGGTCCGGCGGTCCGCGGATCGCCGGACGGATCACGTCAAGCCGGATGTCGCCGACGCTGCGCCGGTCTGTCTGCCTGGCCCAGGTGGCTGCCCATCTCGCCCGCCCGGGCACTCTCGTCACCATACGGCTACCCGCCGGCGGGGAGATTCAGGCGCGGGTCACCCCGCAGCCGGCTCATGTCGACCCGGACGGAAGGCGGACACATGCCTGAGCCGCTGGCCCGCAGCCCCATCGCGCCCGCCGAACCGGTCACCGTAGTCGCAGGCTGGCAGGTCAGTGCGGTGCGCGCGGCCGGCCAGGAGCTGACCCTGACCGACTGCACGCCGCTGGCGAAGGTGGCGCTCACGGCCCGGCGCGCCGAGATTTGCGGCGTCAGGTCCGGCCGCGCCGCGCGGGACCCGGCCGGCACCCTCGTGGTCGGCTCCGGGCCAGGGGAATGGCTGCTGATCGGACCTGTCGGGCACGCCCCGTCCCTGGTCGCCGGCCTGAAGCGCCTAGCCGGACCCGACGGCCCGGACGACGGCGCCACCTGGGTCGACCTCACCCACGGCCGGGCCCTCGTCCGGCTGACCGGCGACCGAGCCGCCGACGTCCTGGCCAGGCTCTGCGCCGTCGACCTCAGCGACTACCTCGTGCCGGACGGAGCCGCGCTGCGGACCGCGGTCGCCGCCGTGGCCACCGACGTGATCCGCGACGACCTAGACGGCACCCGTTCCTACCTGCTGCACTGCGAGCGCTCCGTTGGACAGTACCTGTTCGGCGCCATCCTGCGGGCCGGCGCCAGCCTCGGCATCATGGTTGACGGCTTCCGCCCTCGCGGTCTTGATCTCGCCCGTGGTAACGTCAGGTAGTTGCTCCGGACCTCGGTGACTGATGGCGCTCGCTGACTGCGACGCCGCCGATGCTCGGAGCTTTTTGATGCTGGGATTGGGCAAGACTGGTACGGTTCGTGCTTCTGGCCCAGTCGGCTCGGCCCGCATTCAGGACATTTACCAGCGTTACGCCGCCGCGCTGTACCGGCAGGCGCTGCTGACCCTCGACGACTCGGCGGTGGCCGAGCATGTCGTCTGTGACGCCATCGTCAATGAATGCGCGCTGGCCGCGATGCCGCCGCCCGGCGAAGACGATAAGGAGCGGGGAGCGCTCGGACTCGTGCTATTCGGCGGCCTCGGGTACCTCCGCGCCAGCAGAGTGCTGCGGCGGTACGTGGCGATGAGGAAGATGTGACGCGCTACCCTGTGCGCTCATAGGCGCGAAGGATCTGCAAAGCGGTAAGGGTCACCCCAGGGCGAGATTCTGCGTGGACCGTGGGAGGCCACTCGGCCCAGCGAACCGGCCAGCCACCGTCGCTCTGCTGGCTGTCGGCCAGGTACCGCAGGCTGCGATCCATCTCCGCATCGGTGAACCACGCACGGGCGAGGGAGTCCGGGCGGCGAGCGTAGTCGTGCGCAAGGTGATACTCCCCAGGCGCGTAGCCCGAGGCGATGCGGGCTTCCTCCGGACGTTCGGGGTCAAGCAGCACGATCCGCTGCTCGCGAACCACACCGCCCAGCCGCTTCGCCTGTCCGAGGGCCCACGTCTTGTCGGGCGAGCTGTCGAGGAACTCGACCGCCGCTTCGGCCTCGTACGGGTGCGTATGTTCCAGATTCTCGATCGCATCCCTGCAGAACTCCGCCGCCGGCCCCAGCCACGGGTGCGAGATCCCGGCCCGGGGCAGCAGTCCGGCGATCTGGCCGGTGGCAAGCAGGGATCCCGCCGGCGCGTCGGGAACCGTGAGCCAGGGCGGGTGCGGATACGGCCGGAGGCTGGGCAGTACCGCCGGCACCCCGCCGTCGGGTGCGGTGCACCCGGCCAGCCAGCCGCAGATCCGCAGTGCCTCCGGTCCGCCAAGCGCGCCAGCCGTTTCCAGGGCACGCAGCGCGGCGGGTACGGTCACTGGCTGGCTGGCGGGGCCGCGCACATCGGGCTCGAGGCCGTAGGCGTAGCCGCCGTCCGGGCTGCGATATGCGGCCAGGGCGGCGAGTACGCCCTCCGGTCCCGCCTCGCCGCCAAAGAGGAAAGCGAACATCCGCTGGTCAAGCACACGGCCGGACGTCCACAGGAAACGCCAGGCTCTGCCGGTCACGTCATCGTCGATGAATCCCATGCGCCCCACCGTAGGTGGGTTCCTGCCGTGGGTCTTGAACGAATCGGCCCTGGCTTTAGCCCGATCCCGCCCGGGGCCCGCGAGAGTCATTAGTCCCGCGGCCATCTCCAGTCAGGAGATGATGATGAAATCTGCTACCAGCCCGCCGCCACGGCCGCCGGTTGGACCTGTCCCCGAACCATCGGGAGCTTTCGTGGCCGAAGCCCGCGGCGAGGATCCTGGCCAGCGCGGAAACAAGTGGTGGACCCTGGTCGCGGTGTGCCTGGGCACCTTCATGCTGCTGCTGGACATCACGATCGTGAACGTCGCCCTGCCGGATATCCAGCGGGCGCTGAATTCGAGCTTCTCCGACCTGCAGTGGATTGTTGACGCCTATGCGCTGACCCTGGCGGCGTTCCTGCTGACGGCGGGCAGTCTGGCGGACATGTTCGGTCGCCGCCTGCTGTACCTGGCTGGCCTGGCGGTTTTCACCTTCGCGTCGGTACTTTGCGGCTTTGCCGTCAGCACGGTGATGCTGCAGTTGTCCCGCGCCTTGCAGGGAGTCGGCGGGGCGATCATGTTCGCGGTATCGCTGGCGTTGCTGGCTGATGCCTTCCGCGGCCGGGACCGCGGCGTCGCGTTCGGGGCCTGGGGAGCGGTGACCGGCCTGGCGGTGGCCATCGGCCCGCTGCTCGGCGGGGTGCTGACCTCCGGTCTGTCCTGGCGGTGGATCTTCTTCGTGAACGCGCCGATCGGGATCGCGGCCGTCATTATCGCGCTAGCAAAGGTGGCCGAGTCGCGCGCGGCGCAGGCCAGCCGACCCGACTGGCTGGGCTTCTCGCTCTTCACGGTGGCGCTGTCGAGCCTGGTCTACGGGCTGATCGAGTCGAACCAGCGGTCCTTCACCGACGGCTTGGTACTTGGCTGCCTCGCCGTGGCGGCAGTGCTGCTCGCCGTCTTCGTCATCGTGGAGCTGCGCAGTGCGCAGCCGATGTTCGACATGAAGCTGTTCAAGCTGCCGACCTTCAGCGGCGGCTCGGTCGCGGCCTTCGGGCTCAGCGCCTCGATCTTCTCGATGCTGCTCTATCTCGTGCTGTACCTGCAGGACATTCTCGGCTACTCGCCGCTGGCCACCGGCGTGCGGCTGATGGTGATCTCCGGCGGCATCCTGGTCACCTCCGCCGTGGCCGGCAGGCTTACCTCGCGCGTGCCGGTCCGGCTGCTCATCGGGCCCGGCCTGATCATCATCGGCGCGGGGTTGCTGCTCATGCGCGGGCTCGACGCGGGCTCGGCCTGGACCCATCTCGTCCCGGGAATGGTCGTGGGCGGCGTCGGCATCGGCATCGTCAATCCGCCGCTGGCCTCCACCGCGGTCGGCGTGGTGCCACCACAGCGGGCTGGCATGGCCTCAGGCATCAACTCCACCTTCCGCCAGGTCGGGATCGCAACTGGCATCGCCTTGCTGGGGACGCTGTTCTCGAACAACGTGAAAGACGAGGTGCTGGCCCGGGTGGCCGCGGTCCCCGGACTGTCCCGCAGCGGCCCGCAGATCGCCACGGCGGTGCAGTCCGGGCAGATCCGGAACCTGATCGCCCGGCTGCCCGAGCATGCCAGGCCGGCCGTGGGAATGATCACCCGGGCCGCCTTCACCACAGGCCTGAACGGTATTCTGCTGGTTGCGGCGGTCATAGCGCTGGTATCGGGAGTGGTATCCCTGGCCGCCATCCGCGGCCGGGACTTCGCGCAGCAACAGCGGCCCGGCTCGCCGAGGTGATTATTAAAGATCAAATTGTCAGGCGCCGAACGAGCGGCAGTGACCCCCTTTCCGCAGCTGACCCACGGCCGCGGACCTAGCCTGATCCTCAATGTGCCGGGCCCCGGAAGTTGGCGGGCTCAATCTCGCCGGCTGACTGGCGCTGCGGGCTGCGAGCCGCGGATAAGCGCCGGTGCGTGCCGCCATGTGAGGCAGGCGATCGCGCCGAGGGGGATGGGGGGCAGGTAGGTGACGGCCCGGTAGAGCAGCACGGCGGCGGTCACCTGCGCGTTGGCTGAAGACCTCATCACCGAGATGGATAGGAGGCGGCTGAGGGGCATAGCAGTAGCCGTACCGGCCGTGATCCGCGCTCTCGAGTGGCAGCAGCGCTCCGGCCCGGAGAAGGATCGCGAGCAATGCGCGCCAGCTACGATGCCGGCATAGCAAGGCACTCCATCGCCCCGGCGAGCGGATCGCCCGCCGCCAACCTGCTACGCCCGGTCCGCCGGCCCTCAGGCATCGGCAGCGCGCTCGTCACGCGCCCCGAGAACCACGAGCCGTGGCGGCTGCGCCCGCCGAGACGCAAGTGACAACAATGCCCGACGTGGCACCGCACCCGAACCACGCCGATGTCACATCGGTGTTGCCAGGGCCACCCCGATGTCACATCGCCGTGGTTGAGCCCGTTATGGCCGGGCCCCGCGACGAAGGCAGCCGCGACGAAGGCAGCCGCGGCACGGGCCGCTGTCAGCCAGGATCGCGATGACCTGATCGGCCAGCGCGACAACGCCCGCGCATACACCGCGAGCACGCTGGGGGAACGGCGCGCCCCGCAGCGATCCGCTCCGGCGATGCCGGCGACCACCGCCGGAGCGGGCTACGCCTGTTCGGGCACCAGTTCGCTGGCCGGCCTGCTGTCGTCGAACCACCAGAATCGGTGACCGGCACGCCCGCCCCCGATGCGCCTGCCCCCGCAGGGCAACTCACAAACGGCAGCCACCCGTGAGTGTCGGTACGAAGATCAAAGACGCCCTCAAGCGCTGACCACCCGGTGCCCGGCGCGAGCCGGTGACCTTCAGGTCGGCCACCGTGGCCGATGGCTAGTCCGCTGTAGATCTACCGCCGTGCCGGCGGGTAATCTGCTTCCCGCGAGCAGCCGGCTGGTAGCCGCCGGGAACACGGAGGTCATGGCATGCCGATGATCGCGGTTGTGGCGCACACCAGTAAGAGCTTTGGCGGCGGTTTGCGCGAGCTTCGGGAGGTGCTCGCGCGGGAGGGCTTTGACGATCCGCTCTGGTACGAGGTGACGAAAAGCCGCAAAGCACCCAAGTACGCTAGCCGCGCGCTGGCGCGAGGTGCTGAGGTGATTTTCGTCTGGGGAGGCGACGGGACGGTTCAGCGCTGTATCGACGCCGTGGCCGGGACGGAGGCTGTCCTTGCGATTCTTCCGGCCGGCACAGCGAATCTCCTGGCGACGAACCTGCAGGTCCCTGCCGACCTCACCGAGGCGGTGCAAGTCGGGCTGTACGGGGAGCGTCGTCCGCTGGACACCGGATCGGTAAACGGCGAGCACTTTGCGGTGATGGCTGGTGCAGGGTTCGACGCTCGCATGATCAAGGAAGCCGATGGAGGGATGAAGGACCGCCTTGGCCGAGCAGCGTATGTCTACACCGGGGCCAGGAACCTCAGCGCGCGCCGGGTGAAGGCGACCATCGAGGTGGACGGCAAGCGCTTCTTCAAGGGCCGGATCTCGTGCGTCCTTGCGGGGAACGTAGGCAAGGTTCTCGGTGGGGTGGAGGCCTTCAGCGCGGCGGAGCCGGACGACGGACTCCTCGATCTCGGTGTGATCTCTGCCAAGAATCCGGCCGAGTGGGCCCGGACGCTGGGCCGGGTCGCGCTGGGCCAGGCCGAGAAGTCACCGTTCGTCGAGGTCACGCGGGGTAAGCGGTTCCGGATCCGGTTCGATCGGCGGTATCCCTACGAGCTTGACGGCGGTGCGCGCCCCGCCGTCAAGAAGGTGCGGATCAAGGTCCATCCTGCTTCGATCACGATCTGCGTCCCCGCGAAGACGGCGGCCGGGTCTTCCGGCGCTTAGGCCGCTTACCGACGGCCGCAGACACTAGCTGCGCTATCCGGGCTCGACCTGGCGCCAGCGCGCCTCGCAGCCGGAATAGACGCCGAAGACCACCAGACCGAGCGCGACGGCGACAAGCGGCCCGGGGCCCAGCGGATCAGCCCGGCCATGGCCTGGCGGTCCGGTTCCGGGACATGAACTGCCCGTGCCACAAGTACGCGCCGATCGCCGGCAGGCGCTGCCGGAACCCCGGGCCGCGCGGCCGCGTCGAAGTGACAGGACTAAACGCACACGCTGCTGTGGTTCACCGGCGACGCCGTGCTCACCGCGTCGGCCGGGACCGAGCCGGCGGTCCAGCGGTAGATTGGCCGCTGTGCTGACCAGCGTGCCCGCCCGCGTCCTTGGGGTGCTGGGCCTGCAGCCAGACAGGATCACCGCGCTCAAGGACGTCCCTGCCCAGAACGGGAGCTGGCTGCTGGAGATGCCGGACGGGAGGCGTCTTGTCCTGCGGCGCTATCACGCCAGGGCGGCCCTGCAGGAGCTGTCTTATGAGCACTCGGTGCTCCGTTACCTCGCGCGTGCCGGATGGATCGTCTCCGTACCGGTCGGCGAGCTCGATCATTCGGTCCGGGCCTGCTCGAGGTTGTCCGCCACGATGGCGAGGAAGCGGTAGGCGACATGCACGAACTTGGTGTAGGGGGCGATGCCGAAACAGATCACGATCGTGGTGAGATGGGCGACCAGTATCAGCCCGTACGCAGGGGTGGCGCGGAGTAGCAGGGTGAGCATGCCGGTCAGGGCCAGCAGGCCGAGCCCGAAGAGCAGGCCGAAATCCCCGACACCCGGCGCCGGGTCGCTGCGCCGCTTGAGCACCGTGAGGCCGGCGCAGCCGATAATCATGCCGAGCCCGCCCGCTGTGCCGAGAATGACAGGCGCCGACAGCAGCGGATACGGCGGGGCGACGCCGAGGACGTCCTGCATCCAGGCGGCCGACAGGGTGGCGGCGAAGCATGCCCCGAAGCCGTAGAAGACCGCGGCGTGGAGCCGGCGGCGGACGGGCGAGGGATTTTCGCCCGGGTAGTAGCAGTCGGCACCGCCACCGCGCAGATACCTGAGCCGGGCGGCGTCGAGCAGCGCTTTGCTTAGCGCGGACCAGTCGGCGAGATCCCGCAGCCGCCCGTGCGTGTCATGCCAGTACCGCGCCGTGGCGCGGAGCATGACGGTAACACTCCAGGCGCAGGGCAGCAGCACCGTCACGAGCAGGGCCGGATAGGAAATGAGCTGATAGGGGCCGCCGTGGCCCACCAGGGCGTCGATCCCCCACTCTGGCCTCCCAGTGCACTCTGGCCAGCCCGTGCATAAGGGCCGCGGAGCCAGGCCGGCAGGTGCCGGGGGCGCAGATAGGCCTCGTAGGTGGCCAGGCGCGCCTCGGCGAGGATCTCCGGCGGATTGAGCGCGAACTCGTGCGGGGGTGCGTACATGCAGGCGTAGTAACAAGCGCGGCAGTCGTGACACAGATTCGCGAGATGGGTGATGTCGCCGGTCTCCAGCACGGTCCGGCGCTCCAGCGCCGGGAAGACGGCGCAATATCCTTCGCAGTAACGGCAGGCGTTGCAGATGTTTAGCTGCCGTTCGGCCTCCGCGAAAAGCTCATCCATCGTGCCCATGGCGGGCCGCCTCCTCTCCCGCGATACGGCCCCAGACACTGCCGATGGTGAGCCCGAAGCCCGCGAGGTACCCGGTGGACAAGATGTTGCCCGACATGATCTCGCCGGCGGCGAACACGTTAGCGAACGTCGTGCCATCGGCGCGCAGGACACGCGCCTGCCTGGTGACCGCGGCCCCCATGTAGGTGAACGTGATTCCCGGGCGCATGGCTATTCCGTAGTAGGGCGGAGTGTCGATCGGCTGCGCCCAGTGGCTCTTGGGTGGGCGGAGACCCTCGGTGGCGCAGTCGTCCAGGCCGGCCGGGTCGAAGGTGCCGCCGGGCCTGACCGCCGCGTTGAATTCGGTGACCGTGCCGGCGACCGTCCGGTCATCGAGGCCCAGCGTCCGGGCGAGTTCCTCGATGGAGTCGGCCTGCGCCGGACCGTACATGGGCGGCAGGAACAGGCGCCGGACTTTGGCGTCCCAGATCGAGTAGGCAATCTGACCGGGCTGCTCGGCGATGTTGCGGCCCCAGATGGCATAGCGCTTCGGCCAGATCTCCTCGCCTTCGTCGTAGAACCGCCGCCCGGCGGAGTTTACGACGATCCCGAAGGGGATTGAGTCCAGCCGGGTGGCGATGCCGCCGTCGAAACGGGGGGAACGCGCGTCGACGGCGACCGCGTGGAAGCCCCGTTCCTCGCCCGCGTGGCCGGCTCCGCAGGCGTACAGCGCGGCCAGCACCCGGCCATCGTTATCCCGCGATCCCCGGATGATGTAATTGTCCGCCGCGTCGCCCCAGTACCGGCGCAGCCATTCGATGTCGGCCTCGAAGCCGCCGCTTGCGCACACCACCGCCCGGGCGCGGATCGTGCCGCCCCCGGTGACCAGGCCGGTGCACCGGTCGCCGTCCATGACGAGGTCCTCCACCGTGGTGGCGTAGCAGGTCGTGATCCCCAGCCGCGCGGCGGTCCGGTGGTAGGCGTTGACCAGGGCCTTCCCGCCGCCGAGGAAGAAGCGGTTGGTCCGGCCGAGATGCAGTGTGCCCGCCAGCGGCGGCTGCCATCTGATCCCGTGGTCGCTCATCCAGCCGGGGATGCTCTCCGACTCCCGCACCGTCAGCTCCGCGAGCTCCTCGTTGCTCGGTCCGGTGCCGATGCCGCACAGGTCCCGCCAGAGCTCATCGAAGAGGTAGGGCCCGGTGTTGAAGGCATCCGCCTGGCCGTGCACGCAGCGGATGTTGCGGGTATGCCGCGTGTTGCCGCCGCGCATGGCGGCCGCGGCGCGTTCCAGGATCAGGACCCGCCGGGCGTGTTGCCGGGCCGCGATCGCCGCCACGAGCCCGGCGTTGCCGCCGCCGATGACCACGACGTCCCACATGGATCGGTCAGTTTCCCGCGGCGAGCGCGGGCGCGGGCACCGGCACGTCGGCGACGTCGGTGAAGTAGTCGGGCGCAGCGGTCTGGTCGACGCCTTCCCTCGTCTTGAACGCCTTGAGCAAGGCGGTGCCGGCGAAGGCGACGACGAGGTTGATCACGACACCGACGAAGCCGATGTAGATGCCGACCTTGGTGTGCAGCCCGAGATGGCTGAGCAGGAACGCGGTGCCGCCCCAGTGGGGCTCCTTGAGCGCCACGTTCGCGGTCAGGTAGAAGGTCCAGACGCTGGCGATCAGGCCGGCCGCCCAGCCCGCGATGAGGGCGCCGCGGTGCAGCCACCGGGTATAGAGGCCGACCATGACCGAGGGCAGCGTCTGCAGGATGATCGCTCCGCCGAGCAGTTGCAGGTCGATGGAGAACTGGGGCTGGATGAGCAGGATGAACAGCAGCGCACCGCCCTTCACGACCAGCGAGACGATCTTGCTGACCTGCGCCTCCTCGCGTTCTGAGGCACCCCGCCGCAGGTACTCCTTGTAGATGTTGCGGGTGAACAGGTTGGCGGCGGCGATGGACATGAAGGCGGCCGGGACCAGCGCGCCGATGACGATCATCGCGAAGGCCAGGCCGGTGAACCAGTGCGGGAAGATGTGCTCGAACAGGCTGGGTACGACGGTGTTCGTATCCGGCTTCCCGTTGGCGCCGGTCAGCGGCGTGATCTTGCCCGCGATGGCCATGACCCCGAACAGCGCGATGAGGCCGAGGACGAAGCTGTAGATGGGCAGGGCGGCCAGCGTCCGCTTGACGACGGCGCGGTTCTTGGTCGTGAGGATGCCGGTGACCGAGTGGGGGTACAGGAAGATCGCGAAGGCCGAGCCGAGCGCCAGCGTCACGTACTGGAGCTGATTGGCGGAGGTGAGCAGCGCCCCCGTGTGCGTGGGCGAGGCCTTGAAGTGCGCGTTGTAGGAATTGAAGATGTGGGTCCAGCCGCCCAGCTTGTAGGGGATGTAGACGATGGCGACCGCGACCACGAGGTAGACGAGGGTGTCCTTCACGATCGAGATCAGCGCGGGCGCGCGCACTCCCGACTTGTAGGTGAACGCCGCGAGCACGACGAACGCGATGATCAGCGGCCAGTGCCCGTCGATGCCGATGGTGGTGAGCACCGCCTGCAGGCCGAGCAGGTTGAGGGCGATGTAGGGCATCGTGGCGACGATGCCGGTGACGGCGACCGTCAGCGCGAGCGTCGGCGAGCCGAACCGGGCCCGGACGAAGTCCGCCGCCGTGAC
>WNGM01010112.1_pt1 | contig 13128 bp, 9 predicted proteins | sample 5400571 | NCBI WGS metagenome assembly WNGM01 (sample SAMN13153378, study PRJNA577476) | soil metagenome | isolation source: 100 cm soil or saprolite under Garry oak tree replicate 2 | place: USA:California | collected 2016-06-15
GTTTGTGCTTACAGACCCAGAGCTGACGAATTTGGGTACCCCATACGCCAATTCTGCGTGTGGGTCTTGCGGTTTCCGTGTCTGGGCACGATATAACTCGTCCCGACTCCTGTCGGAACCGTGCCCTTCCCTTCCTTCCGCTGCCATGTAACCACTTCCCTTCGGCCACTGACCCAAAACTGGTCATCGGGCCAGTATTCTCCGACTTGCCGGAGGTGCACTCTCTCCGCGTCGCGGCCCTGCGATGCGTGTCCCAATCGGAGGGAGACAAATGAAACAATCAGATGTAGCGGTACGCCATTCTCTTAGACAAAAACTATTCACCATCGGCTTTGCGATTCTCTTCACTTTCGCTCCGGCCCTTAGCCCTTCTGCTTACGGGCAAAGTACCTCTTCCGCTCAGGCCTACTACGGTTCTACTCAAAATGGAGTTACCGTAGCCGATATGTTTTCGCCGACTAAATTGTTTTCCGGACAGATCAAGACCTCGAACGTGGGAAGCATTCTCGCGGGCGTTTCCATGGAGTGCGTCCTTTGGACTTACACAAGCACGACGGCAACGAGCGGAGGAGGCAAGAACTCCACCAGCGCGAGAGCAACTGTGAAAGTCACAGTGAAGGTTGACGGAATTCCGATGACGCCCGGAGAAGTAGTGTATTGTGACCGGCTCCAGGCCGTTGGAGTCACCTTGAACACTGGCGTCGCCACCGATAACATCACCATCGAACTATTTCAGTCCACAAAGAACGCAAATCATTTCAACTTCTACGCCGGGCCTCTCAACGCGACCCTTCACACCGTCGAAGTGTGGGCCGAAGGCGCCGTGGACTGCCGCGACAATTCCGGCGCCGTGATCGCATGTCCCTCAGGCACCCTGACAAACATTCAGACCAGCACCAAAGTCGGTATCGGCAAAGCCAGCCTCGTCCTGCAGGAGGAAAACAACACCAACTTGAAATGACGGGTGCGGGCTCTACTTGGAGCCCGCCAAGAAGAACGTCCGCCTCCGCACTTGCAACCGGCCAAGAAAAACGACCGGGCTGTAATTGGTCTTTTTTCTTCTGAAAGGGCACGCCACGTCGTGCCCTTTATCTTTTTGTCGGGTGCCACACGCTACGAATTTAAGGCTGCGGCCTTTGACTCTGCTTCATTCCGCGGGTGCCCCATACGCCAATTTCTGCGTGTGGGTCTTGGGGTCAAGCTCCGATGTTTCCACGAGTCAGGAATCACCGATCGCTGGTCGCTGGCGGCCGGCCACACGCGGTTGCCCCGCTGGCCACTGGTCACCGCTTCAGGCGATAATGTTTCTTTCTCACTTCACTCACGAGGCCATCGACTGTGCTCCACGCTTGGCATGATGTTTCTCCCGGCAAGGACGTCCCGCGCGATTTCCAGGCCATCATCGAAATTCCTCTCGGCTCCAACGTCAAATACGAATTGGACAAGCCCACCGGCCTGCTCAAAGTGGACCGCATCATCCACTCCGCCGTTTTCTATCCCGCAAACTACGGTTTCATCCCGCAGACCTACGCTGAGGACAACGACCCTCTTGATGTCCTCGTCCTCTGCCAGGAGCCCGTACAGCCACTCGCTCTCATCAAAGCGCGCGCCATCGGCGTCATGACCATGGTGGACTCTGGCGCAACCGACGACAAAATTATCGCTGTCGCCACCAACGATCCTGAATTCAGCGAGTATCTCGAAGCCCGCGATCTCCCTAGCCACCGCTTGCTCGTCCTAAAACGCTTTTTTCAGGACTACAAACAGCTTGAAGGCAAGCAGGTGCAGGTCGAAGAAATTCGTCCCGCTTACGCCGCTCTGACCGTGATTGAGCAATCGCTCGCGCGTTACCAGCAGCACAAAGAAGAACTCATCAAAGGAGACGGACCCGGCCACAACCGCCGCAAGAGCGACCGCTAAGAATTTGTCATGGATGTCCATCGGGAGGCGACTGCTTCAGCTGCAGGCACGATTCCCTTGGAGGGCACGGCTTCAGCTGTTTTAACCCTTGCGGTCCGCGGTAGGAAGAACGGCTAGGTGAATTTTAACAAGGTTCTAGTAGAAATGCATTATGTCAGAGACCGCGCGCTGCTGTTATTTTCTTGCGCAGATTTCTTGTGGGGTTCTCGAGGTGAAGAAAATTTTCATGTGGATCGGCATCAGCGTGGGCGCGCTGCTGGTCATCGCGTTCATCGTGCTTTCCGTCATGGCTGGCGGTCCAAAAGACGCCATCTATATGGTGCGCTACGCGCTGCCGCACATGCATCGCGGAAATCTGAAAGTGGGCGACGCCGCTCCCGACGCGCGCGTATTCGCTCTGAGCGGAACCGAGACATTTCACATTCGCGAACGCACCGGAGCGAAACCGCTTGTCATGGTGTTTGGCAGTTTCACCTGACCGCCATTTCGTCGCCAGGTCGGCGACATCGTTCAAATCTTCGATGACTACAAAGACCACGTCGATTTTCTTACCGTGTACGTGCGCGAAGCGCATCCCACCGACGAGTGGCAAATGAAATCAAACGTGAAAGATGATGTCTGCTACGCGCAACCGCGCACACTCTCTGACCGGTTGGCCATCGCAAACGACTTCACCAAGCGTTTCAAATATCCGCTGCCGTTCGGCGTGGACGACATGCAGAACGCCGCGAACAATGCCTACGCCGCGTGGCCGGAGCGCCTCTACATCATCGATGAGAACGGAAAAATCGCGTATCGAGGTGGCATGGGCCCGTTCAACTACAACCCCTCCGAAGTGCGCGCCTGGCTAGCCTCCCGCTACGGCGAAGTAAAACATCCTGAACCAACACCGACTCCGGATGAGGAACCGAAGAAAAAAGAGGAAGGAGAAAAGAAAAGCTAACGCAGTTTTGCGCGGCGAATTGTACTCAGGGTTTGACTGGCGCAGGCGGCCGGATTTTTTCTGCCGGCACAATTCCCTGCCCTTCGAGGACGGAATAAAACTTGTCGACGTCCAGATTTTTTAGCGTTTCGATTTTTCCGGAAGGCCAGCGAATCTCCACGATGTCAATTTTCGTTGCCGTGTTCAGGCCGAAGTGCACCCGCAGATCGTTCTGCGAAAGGTAGCTTCCGCCGCTGTGAATCTCTTCTGTCTGCGTTATTCCGCCGGCGACAATTTTCAGGTGCGCGCCGATCGCCAGCCGATTGCTTTTTGTTCCTTGCAACTCGAAGCTGACCCAGTGCCGCCCCGCGATTCCGTTGTTCTTCAAAATCATCGGCTCGCCGGCCAAATCTTCTATGACAATATCGACGTTTCCGTCGTTGAATAAATCGCCGGCAGCCACTCCTCGCGATACACGCGGAATCCGCATTGCCGTCCCGGCCTCTTCGCTCGCGTCGCAAAATGTGCCGTTCTTCTGATTGAGCTGCAACACTTTCGGCTCTTTGTATCGCGCGCCAGACGGCAGGGTATCAACTTGCGGATAAACATGGCCGCCCACAACGATGAGATCGAGCCAGCCATCATTGTCCGCGTCAAAGAAAACTGTTCCCCACTTCACGTAAGGGAGGGATGGCAGAGCAACTCCCGATTTGTAGGACACGTCAGAAAAATTCCAGTTGCCGTCATTCCGAAAAAGGTTGCTGTATTCGTCGGAGAAATTCGTTACGTAAAGGGATTGAAATCCGTTGTGCAAATAATCACCTACGGCAATTCCCATTGAAGCTTGTTCGGACCCGTCTTCGCTGACGGCGGTGCCGGATTCGAGTCCTATTTCCTGAAATTTTCCGTTGCCCAGATTCTTGTAGAGAAATTTTGGCGTGGAATCATTCGCAACGTAAATGTCTGGCCGCCCTGTGTTGTTGAAGTCGGAAAAAATGACCGACATGCCGTAGTAGCCGCTCGGATCGTTCACGCCAGCGGTTTTAGAAACATCAGTGAACGTGCCGTCTCCATTGTTGTGGAACAGCGCATCACCGGCACCTTTCAAGCCGCGTGGGCCGCACTGCACATCGATGCCGCGATATTTGCAATTCGGCGCTCTGCCAAAGCCCGGCAGATCGTCAAGATGAAAATCTACGTAATTCGTGACCATCAGATCGAGATAGCCATCGCCATCGTAGTCTCCGAAAGCCGCGCCGGTAGACCAGCGGCCGTCCGTGACTCCTGCTTGCTTGGTCACGTCGGTGAAAGTGCCGTCGCCATTGTTCCGGAAAAGCTTGTTTCCACCGAGACATGTCAGATACAGATCCGGCCAGCCATCATTGTTGTAATCGCCGACGGCGCCGCCCATCGCGAAACAGGGCGTGGCGAGGCCAGATTTATCCGTAACATCGGTGAATGTTCCGTCGTGATTGTTGTGATACAGCGCGCCACGAGCATTCTTTCCCTTAATCGCCATGTCGACAGTCGGCGCATTCGTAAAATAAATGTCAGGATAAGCATCGCGGTCGTAGTCGATCAGAATCACGCCGCCGCTCATGGATTCCACAACGTACTTGCTGTCGCCGGAAGAAACGTGATTGAAATGAATTCCCGTCTTGCCGGTGATGTCTGTAAACTGCGGGACGTCGCGGCCCACGCATCTCATCGCCTTGGCACCAGGCGGCGGAGGAGGCGGCTGCGGGTGCGATTCCTGCGCAATCGCCAGCTGCGCGGACAGGCACATCAACGCAAAGGCGCGCAACAAATTAGCCAAGATTTGCAATTTCAAGAGTTCACCGCGACGCACGCAGAAATGTAAATCTCATCATGGCTTTTCAATTTCAAGGCTTTCGCGCTTTTTCAGCCGATTGGCCTCAATAAGGCGCTGATATTTTGCAAGGGTGTCCGCAGCTTCGGGAATGCGACCGGCTCGGCGGTAGGCCTGGCTCAATTGAAAGAAAGCAGCATCATGGTCAGGCGTGAGCTTCGTTGCAATCTCCAGACGCTGAACAGCGCCCGAAGCATCGCCCTGCTGCAATAAGGCGCGGCCAAGCTCGAACTGCGCAGGCTCGTAATCAGGTTTTACCTGAATCACCTTTTGCAATGTCGCGACGGCCTCCGGAAGCTGGCCCTGGGCCAGGAGTGTATAACCGAGATGATATGTAGCTATCGGATCATTGGGCCGGAGTTCGAGTTCGGAGCGAAACTCAGCGGCGGCCGGCTCGAATTGACCCTGATGAAGGAGGACCAAGCCAGAATAATAGTGCGCCTCAGGAAGATGTGGATCCAGCTGTAAGGCCGTCTTCAGCTCGTTGCTGGCATTTGAATAGTCTTCTTGTTGCGCATAAGCCTGGCCGAGAAGAAAGTGCACTGACGCATTATTTGCATTTTGCAAGAGCAGCCGTCGGAAAATATCGGCGGCGCCTTCGGACTGGCGCGTGCGAACCAATGCAGTTCCCCAGGCAAACAGTAAGCCGGGATCATCAGGTGGATTTTTGAAAAATGGACGCAGCACTTCGACAGTCTGGGGATATTTCTCCTCAATAAAATAACTCAAACCGAGAAGCTGGCGCGCAAACGTATCATCGGGATGTGCAGCAAGCTGGCGTTCCAACGGGGGCACCGCATCGGAATATCGCTCTGCCCGAAAGCTCGCAAAACCCCAATTGCGATCCAGGCCGGGCAGGCTGGGATTCCACGCGGCAGCTTGCTGAAAAAATTCAGCCGCTTCGGCAAATTTCGAGTCTTTTGCGCGCATGACGCCTAGATCGTTGTAGGAGCTGGCAAGAACTTCTGCGGCGAACTCGTGATACGCATGAGAAGCCTTGGATTCTTTGGCTTGTGGAAGGCCCGGTGGCGGCTGAACGGCAGGACTTTGCGGCGCNTCGCTTCCGCGGATTTGTTTTGGTCATCGGCGCCGGACTCAAGCAGGCTGGCAATGCGATCGGAATTGCGGCTATCGCCGTCGTCAGGGCCCTTGGGCTGGTCAAAAATATGCTGGGCGTCATAGCGAAACTTGGCTTCGCGATAGCGCTGCGAATTGGCGAGCGCTTTCTGGGCTTCTTCGAGGCGGCCGAGACGGCGTAAATCCTGACCGAGCAGATAGTACGCGCGACTGACGTCGCGCGGAACTGCTTGCGGATCCGGCACCAAGCGAAGGTATTTTTCAAGAACTTCGACTGCCTGCGGGAGCCGCTTGGTCTCGGTGTACGTTTCTCCCATGTATAGATAGGCGAACGGTTCCTGAGGACGCAAACGACTGGCGTGGAGGAGCGCGACTTCGGCAGCAGGATAGTCGCGCAGAGCCACGGTGGAAATACCCAAGAGCAGCAGCGAGTTGTAGTCGTCGGGCTGGAGTTTTAGTTCCCTTTCGAATTCGAGGCGGGCTTGCGGATAGGCCTCTTCACCGCGGAATTCGAGGATAGAGTAGCCAAGCAGAGCGTGAGCACGCGGATATTTTGGATCGAGTTGAATGGCTTTGCGAAATTCGGTTATGGCGCGTTCCGGGAGATGGCTGATGGAGTACGCGCGACCAATGAGCACGTGCAGAGCGGCGGAATCTCCAATGTTGTCTTGCAGGTGCTGGAACCACCGTTGCGCGTCCGCGGTACGTTTGGCTTTCAGATAGGCAATACCAAGAAAGTAGGAAGTCTCAAAATCGTCGTCCAGTGCGACGGCGGCCTGCAGGTCGGTGATGGCAGCGGCAAAGTCTGCGCGGTATAGGTCGATTCGGCCAAGCACGTTCTGCGCACGCGCATGACGTGGATTTGCGGCGACGACGGACCGCGCAAGTTGCTGGGCCTTCTTTACGTCTCCGGCACGGAACCAAGCAATTGCAGCATCAGCCGCAATGTCGGGATTATCCGGCGCAATTTTGAGCGCTTGGTCGAGCTCGCGGACGCCTTCTTCATAGCGACCCTCGGCAACGGAGAGAGTGCCGAGCTGCCGAAGGCCGAGAGCGATGGTTTGCTTGAAGGCGCGTTCGGCTTGCGGAAAATCTCCGGCAGCGAGAGCCGATTTGGCGGATTCGTAATTATGCTTGAGGAGAGATCCGGGGTCGTCGGCGGAACGGATTGCCGGCCCGAAAAGCGCGCAAAAAGCAAAGAGCAAGGCAGCTTTCGAACAGCAATTCAAGCATCGAGGGCCACGCCGGAGTGATGTCGCTCCAGAGTACGAGCGGCCAGCAACGCGCCGGAACGAAACCTTGCCCTTACGGAAGGCAGTCTCGGAGTGGACCTTAATGGCCACCGTTTGGCGCTCCATTGGCTGGCGGCGGCAAAGCCTTGGTCTCGCGGATTCCCGCGCCTTCGATGATGGTGTAGATGGCGTCCGCAGCTACGTTTTCCAAGGTTTCTACTTTGCCGCTGGGCCAGCGAATTTCGACAGATTCCATTTTCTTCGCGGTGCCCAGGCCGAAGTGAAGGCGCAAATCGTTTTGCGAGAGATAACTTGAGCCACCATGGACCTCGCTGAACTGTTTGACTCCTGCAGCGCGAATTGTCACCCGGGCTCCGATTGCCGCGCGGTTGCTCTTGGTGCCGATAAGTCTGAACAATACGCGATGAAAACCATTCGCGGTCATATTCTTGAGAAGCGAGGGTGGCTCGCCGACGTTCAGCAGAAGAACGTCCACGTTGCCAGTGTTAAAAACGTCGCCGAAAGCGGCACCGCGACGGGATTTCATGGGCAATTCCGGGAGACCGGCCTGCTTCGCGACTTCGTCGAAAGTTCCGTCACGATTATTACGATGCATGAGCAGCGGCTCGCGAAAGCGCGGACCGGTTTCCAGAGTGTCAATCTGCGGATAAACGTGGCCGTTGGCGACCAGAATGTCGAGCCAGGTGTCGTTATCCATGTCAAAGAAGGCCGTGCCCCAACCGACGTAGGGATAGCTGGGCTGGCCGACGCCGGAGGTCCAACTGACATCGTCAAAACCCTGCGGACCCGTGTTGCGATAGAGCGAGTTGGGTTGCTCTTCAAAGTGGGTCGCAAGGAAGCTCAGGCGGCCGCTGTGGTCGTAGTCGCCCCAATCAATGCCCATGTTGCCAAGCTCCATGCCTTCGCCGCTGAGGGCCACGCCCGTGATCATCCCGACGTCGGTGAAGGTGCCGTTGTGATTGTTGTGATAGAGGTAATTTGGGACGGAGTCATTCGCCACCAGGAGGTCGGGCCAGCCATCGTCGTCGTAATCCACCCACATGACGCCGAGGCCATAGTAGCCGATGTCGTCGTGGACGCCAGCTTTGACGGAAACTTCTTCAAAAGTTCCGTCACCACGATTGTGGTAAAGGAAATCGCTTTCGCCTTCGAGGCCCCACGGTCCGCATTGCACGAGAATGCCCTTGAAGCGGCAGAATTTGTTACTTCCGAATTCCGGAAGGTTGTTCATGTCCAGATGGGAATAGCGGGAGACGAAAAGATCCACGAAACCATCGCGGTCGTAGTCGCCCCACGCCGCCCCGGTCATAAAGCCACTGCCGACGACACCGGCCTTTTCAGTGACGTCCTCGAACTTACAGTTGCCGAGGGCGTGATAAAGGGCGCTGCCCCCGAAGCCGGTCACAAATAGATCGAGCTTGCCGTCATTGTCGTAATCGGCCACAGCCACGCCCATACCCCACCCGCGCCGCGTCAAGCCCGCTTCCTTGGTAACGTCCTTGAAGGTGCCGTCAGCTTCCTGGTGATAGAGGGTAACCAGCGGGTCGCCGCCGGCGCGGTATCGCTCAACCGTTGAGCCGTTCACCAGCACGACGTCGAGACGGCCATCGTCATCGCAGTCCAAGAGTCCGACACCTCCACTGGTCGAGTCGATGACATAGTGGGCTTCGGGTGCGGCAATATGCGAAACGGTAAGGCCAAGGTCCTTGGCGACGTCTTTGAAAACTGGCACTGGCGGCAGACCGCTGCGGTCCTTCTTGGCTGGCGCGGGGAGTTTGGGCAGGGGAACGCGGGCGACGCCGGTCTGCTGGCTGGGGGCCTGCGCATATGAAGTGGCTGCCAAGAACAAGATGAACGGACAGACAAAGAGCGTGGACAGCAAACAATGCGTGCGAGTCCGATACATGTGGTTAATTGTATCCCATCGGATTTTTGCCGATCGGGAGGCCACGACGAGTTTAACGCAAGCTTTTTTGTAGCCCAAATTTGTGCCTCTATAAAAGCGAAGCGTCCCGTCAGGTGTTGACGGGACGCTTCGGAAGTTACGGTTGAACCGTTGTTAGAAGATGATCTTCAAGGCGTATTGAATCTGCCGGAATCCGTTTTCACGGACGTTTTGCGCCCTGCCGTAGCTGCTGCCGGGTGCCGGAGTGGCGGAAAGGATCTGGGTTGCGCCATGCAGAACTCCGTCCGCGTCAGGCGTCACCACGTTGCCGTTGGCGTCGCCGAACACAGGAGAGTTGAATGTAATTCTGGAGTTGTTATTCACGTCCTGGGCTACGTATTGCGGGTGATTGAACAGATTAAAGAACTCCATGCGGAACTGAAGCTTGATGCGTTCCGTGAGTTTGAAGTTCTTGTCGACACCCATATCCACGTCGCGCGACGGAGGTCCGGAACAGATTCCGACTCCCGCAGTTCCGATCTTTCCCAACTGGTAACCGTCGACGGTGAACATATCGCGATTGAGCCATGTTTTGGAGTCGGCGCCACTCGGTCGGCAGGGTACACCTGTAACACGATTCGGACGGTCCCGGTTAGTAGCGACGCCATTTCCTACACCGGCTGGATCGCCGAGTCCCTGAATAGAGACCAGCGGTGTAATCGAAGGTCCGGTGGACGCCGAGACAATCGTGCTGGCTTCCCATCCACCCAACGCGCCCCTTACAAACCCATTTGAACCCTGTAGCGCAGGCAGTTGGTAGACAAGGCTCGCCGAAAAGATGTGAGGATGGTTGAGAAGATCCGGTCCATACGTTGCGTGCCGGTCTTCTCCGTCCAGGTTATAGTTCGGGGTGTCGAGCCGCTCTGAGTCAGCGAGCAACTTGGACCAGGTGTAAGAGGCTTGGAAAGTGGTATTGCTGCGGACGCGCATATTGAAGAATGTCTGCAGCGACTGGTAGTTCGAGCTGCTGCCATGCGAGTAGTAGTTGATGGAATTGTTGCCAACCAACGCTCCATAAGGTCTGAACGACGCCAGGTAGTGACCTCCATCAATGAAACCATGCAGGTTAGGATCGGTTGGATCTTTGCTTGCCTTTGCCGAGGAATTCTCGTTCTGAACGTAGATCAACCGATCTGCTGACGGGACGAAGTTGATGTCACTTCTTTGTTCCCAGTGGTTATTCTTGTTAGCAACATAGGCGACTTCCAGCTTCGCATTTTTGAAGACCTCGCGCTGGACGGACAGATTCCATTGCCAGGCGTTGGGCATCTGGTCGGAAGTTGATTGTCCGATAGAAGGCAAGCCAAGGCCTGATGCATAGCAATTAGGATCGCAGGCTGGTAGTTGTACGCTAAACGGCTGGTCCAAGTAACGGCCATTCCCGCTTGTACTGGTAAAGCTTGGATTGAATGGTGGATTGTTGCCGGCGATTTGCAGAGGCCAGAGGCGATCACGATTGAAGAACTGGCCGAGGCCGGCGCGAATAGACCATTTCCCGCTGCCCGTTGGATCCCACGCAATTCCGAGACGGGGCGCGATCAGGTGGTTATTATTGTTCATCAGGGCACGGTTAGGGCCAGCAACGCCGCCAGTACCTGCAGGGCAGGGGTTCGCCTTAAGGCCTGGCGAGTAAAGCAAACCATTACAAGGAGCGTTGCCAAGTGCTGAATCGAAGGCCGCTGGGTTAAATGCCGTGTACCTATCGTCCGACAAGTAGGGATTTCTCAGGAAAGACCAACGGAAGCCATAGTCTACCGTCAACCGCGGCGTTATCCGCCAATTGTCCGTCACATAGAATTCAACGTCATGCCAGACGTTTCTTATCTTGAAGAGGTTCTGGACTTCGCTCCACCCCATTGCCATGTTGACCAATTCCAAGTCGGCAATGCCGTACCCGGTCTGGTTTGCCAGGCCTTTAAAACCATTCAAGCCCACGGAACCGCCCAGAGTGCCAAATTCGCCATTGCCCTGTTCCGCCTTGTAATTGCGGGCGTACAGGCCGCCGATTTTGATGGTGTGCTTGCCCTTGACGTAAGAGAAGTCGTCCTGCCAAGTGTAAAGGTCCTGCTGGTTCTGCCAGGGAGCGATGCTCCAGACGCTAGGCAATCCGCAGCAGTTGATCCAAACCGGTGGGCCTTTGTCTCCATAGGTCTTCCCAGATAGCGGGAAGAACGTAGGTATGGCGTTATTGAGTTCCTGGACCAAGCCCGGGTCCGAGCCAGCGGGAGTAATAGTGATGCGATTGGCGGAATACGAGAACGTAAAATCGTTGACGGCCTTCGCGCCGATTGTTTTGCTCAATTTGCCAATGACGACTCGGCCTGGCTGGTTCCATGCTTCCGCGACTGGACCGAGGTTGTTGTCTCCCCAGAAACCGATGCTGTTCGGGCCGATGTTCCACGAATCGTTGGTGAAGCGCAGCATAGCAGTAAGAGTCTTAGTGAGATTGATATCGCCACGGACGTTCTCTTCCCGCCAATTCGTGGGCACACCAAAGGAGTGGGTAAAGTTGTTGTCTGCGCAAGGATCGGGATTTGTGGGATCTGGGTAAGCTTTAAGAATGATCTGTGCCGCAGGGCTAAGGCGGTCAACGGGAATAACGTTTGGAGTCGCGAATGGAGCTCCACCGTTCGCCGGATCCGTCAGTCCACCAGCAGGAAAACTGAACGGGTGACCCGGGCACGCTGCGAGGTCCCTGAAATCGCCACCCTTTTCGGCAACGGTCGGCACGCGATGCGTGCTGGTTGCGGCTTCGCTTTGCTTGTTCCATTCCTGAGACCAGAAGAAAAATATCTTATCTTTCTTGATGGGACCACCGATGGTATAGCCGAAGTCGTTGCGGCGAAGTTTGTTCTTTACGCATGGGGTGCCAGCCGCGAGGCAACCGGACTTGACGAAAGTGTTGAAAGTGTTCAGTGCATCGTTGCGGCCGAAATAATAGATATTACCGTGAAAGTCATTGGTACCACGCTTGGTAATGATGCTGATCTGACTACCAGCCGACTGGCCAAACTGTGCGCTGTAGCTGTTGCGCTCAATCTTGAATTCATCAATCGCGTCCACGGATGGGAAAACGAGGATGGTCCGGTTGGAGCCGACGTCGTTATTGTGCGCGCCGTCCACCAACCAAAGGTTCGCATCGACTGCGCCGCCGCTGATGGAAAGATCTGATCCGCCCTTTAAGCCTTTGCCTTGCGCGCTGAAGCCTTCTCCGGTAGCAACACCAGGCACCGAGAGAACCAGCTGCATGAAGTTGCGGCCATTGAGCGGCAACTCCGCCACTTGCTGGCCGTTGATCAAGCCGGAAAGTTCTCCGTTGGTAGTTTCCACCTGGATCGCAGACGCTTCGACTGTGATCTGTTCACTAACTGAGCCGACCGCCAGAGCAAAACTGAAAACGAGACTATCGGAGGCGTGCACCGCAATCCCAACTTTTTCCGAAGCTTTGAATCCCGCGTGCGTCACGCGAATTTTAAACGTGCCGAGCGGCAGATCCGGGAAATTATATACGCCGTCGCTGCCCGTGTTCGTCGTACGCGAGAAACCGGTCGACAGGTCGCTTACGGTAACTTCCGCACCAGCGACGGCGGCGCCCTGTTCGTCCGTTACTGTTCCACGAACTGAACCTTTAACGTCCTGCGCAAGCGCGGCAGGCGCACTCGAACTAAGCAGAACAACCAAGCAGACGAGGAGAACTGACGCGAAAACAGAACGCCACACTCCGACCTGTTTATTTCGATTTGAAATCATGCGCAACCCCTCGAGAACAATTTGTGCTTGCCGATGTGGCAAGAGCATTTCGAATCCCGCTCAGAAGAAAACCAAATTCGAGAGAGCAAGAAATGAGATGCGAGCTGAACGTTAACGCTACCTACCCCAGGCAGTGATATAGAGCAGCCCCTTGGACAGGTATTAGGCGGCAAGCAGCTTTTTTGCGTTGATCGTGGGCTCCGCAGTCGTTTCGATTCCAAGGCGTTCAGCGAAGACTTGCGATAGAATGCACACCAAAAGCATGGCTCGTTGCATGCAATGTCTGGCAAGAACTAAGGGATTTTAGGTCGAGGCAGAGTAAGAATCTCGCCGCTGAAATGAAAAGCAAACGTTTTCCGCTCAAAAAAAATAACCACGTCACACTGAAAGC
>WNGM01010952.1_pt1 | contig 13128 bp, 10 predicted proteins | sample 5400571 | NCBI WGS metagenome assembly WNGM01 (sample SAMN13153378, study PRJNA577476) | soil metagenome | isolation source: 100 cm soil or saprolite under Garry oak tree replicate 2 | place: USA:California | collected 2016-06-15
TTCTGATCCAAGAATGCGCGCAGCAGAATGCCGCCCATCTTCCCTGCGCCCAGCACCGCCAAACGTTTGTGTGCAAGAGGATTGCTCATAGGCGAAGTATTCTTAGGCAGATCGCGACCGGGGTCAATGTGGATGAGTTCGGGCGCTCAGCCTATCCGGCAGGCTTGGCTCGCAGCGAAGGCGTTTCGGAGGTGACTCGCCGCACAGATGCAGGTTTCGATGCCCAATCAGTGCGCGCGCGCGTGGGGTGCAGTAGTGCCGCCAGCAGCGCCAGACCCTCGCTCAGGCGCGGTCCCGGCCGTGAAAAATATGCATTGGCATCCACGGCGTAGACGCGGTCATTTCTAACCGCGGGAACTTCCTCCCATCCCGGGGGCAGATTCGTCGAACGCCACACATGGATATTTCGTTCCAGGTCATAGCCGCAAGACATCAGGAGAAGAATCTCGGGCTGAGCCGAGATGGCCTCTTGCCACTGGATGCCAAACGACGGCGCTCCTTCGCGACCGAGCACATCGATGCCACCCGCGAGCCGCACCATCTCCGGGACCCAATGTCCAGCCGCGTAGGGTGGATCGAACCATTCCAGGCACAGCACGCGCGGACGTGGCGCCGCATCCGCTACGGCCTGCCGCACCGTGGCGGCTTCCAAAGCCAGCGATTCTGCCAGCGCTCGCCCCTCTGAAGCGCAATCAGCAGCCTGGGCGATCTCACGGACGCCCTTCCAGATATCATCAAGGCTGCGAGGGGTAAAGCTCACCACGCGGGGCCGGTTCCCTGCCGGAAAACGCGAGAGGGCCGTCGCGAGATCCTCAGCCGAGACGGCGCAAACGTCGCACAAATCCTGCGTCACGATCAGATCCGGCTGGAGCCGCAGGAGCAGTTCCGTATCGAGCGCGTAAATATTCTCGCCGCGGCCGGCCAGTTCTCTCACCTGCCGGTCCACTTCCGCCGGAAGCGCGGAAGGATCGACGCGCGGCCGAATCAGCGCCGGTTTCTTGGCCGCTTCTGCCGGGAAATCGCATTCATGCGTAACGCCAACCACCGCATTACCCGCGCCGACGGCGTAGAGAATTTCCGTCGCGGCGGGAAGAAGTGACACGATGCGCATCAAGGCGAGTGTAGTCTGGCCTTCGGCGCGGCGCAATCGCTGGGTATATCGAGCTAACGCACGGGTCGGATGATCGCGCCGCCGCCCTGTTCCTAACGCGAGGGCTTATCACTTAAGCCCGGTTGACTGTCGCATTTCTTGTATCGAAATCGGTGGCGGCTTTATACTTTTTGGCGCAGGCGAAGGCTCCGCAGGTGAGCGCCGCCTCAATCCACGCATGCAGCAGAAGGCACTGGCCGTTCGCCCATTGGTGATGAAGTCTCCAGCCTGTTTCCTGCCGCCATCCTGTTGATGCCACGTTCCCGCCACACGCCAGGTTTGCGCTCGACCGCTCGTAAAAATGTCCGCCGGCGTCTTTCGCCTGGTGCGGAGTCGTGGATCAGGCGCACTCTGGCAAAAATGAGCCTGGAGGAAAAACTTGGGCAGCTTCTGATGCTGCCCTTTCATGGGGAATTCACCTCCTCAGAAAGCGCGGAATATCGGGAGTTGCAGCGTGCCGTGGTGCAAAATCATGTCGGTGGCTTCATGCTGGGCGCCCGCGCGGGTCCCTTCGGAATCGAGCGCGGTAAGCCGTATGCGACGGCTGCACTGATTAATCTCCTGCAGAAAACCGCACGCGTTCCATTGCTGTTTGCGGCCGATTTCGAGCGCGGCACGGCCATGCGGCTCGAGCATGGCACATCTTTCCCGCATGCCATGGCCATCGCGGCGACTGGCCGTCCAGAGGACGCCCACACCGTCGGACGCATTACTGCGGCCGAAGCGAGGGCTGTAGGCGTGCACTGGATTTTCGCGCCAGTCGCGGATGTCAACAGCAACCCAGACAACCCCATTATCAACGTCCGCTCCTTTGGCGAGGATCCACGGCGGGTGTCCGCATTCGTCGAGGCTTATGTGCGCGGCGTGGAAGAGAACGGCGCGCTTTCCACCGCAAAACATTTTCCCGGCCACGGCGATACTCTGATCGACTCGCATCTCGATTTGCCCTCCATCTCGAGCGACCGCGCTCATCTCGAGGCTGTGGAGTTGCCTCCTTTCCGCGCCGCCTTTGCCGCGGGCGCAAGCACGGTAATGACCGGCCACCTCGCCGTGCCGGCGCTCGAACCTGATCCTGGGAGATCGGCGACGCTCTCGCAGACAATCATTAGCGGTCTGCTGCGGCGTGAACTGGGTTTTGACGGACTGGTGGTCACCGACGCGCTCGATATGGGGAGCGTTGCGCGGCACTATGCGCCCGGCGAAGCCGCCGTGCAGGCAATTCTCGCCGGGACGGATTTGCTTTTGCAGCCGCCCGTACCCGAAGCAGCCTTGTTGTCACTCAAAGAAGCGGCGAAATCCGGCCGTCTGCCGCCCGAGCGAATCCATCAAGCTGTAGCTCGCGTGCTCCGGGCGAAAGCGCGCGTCGGACTGCATGGAAATAAATTTGTGGCTCTCGATTCCCTGCCGGCGTCGCTGGCGCGGGCGGAATTCGGCCGCTCGGCGGATGAAATCGCCGACCGGGGCATTACCCTCCTGCGTCACGCGCAGCGCATCTTGCCTCTGGATGCCGCGCGGCCCCTGAAATTATTGCTTTTGAGCATCGCCGGTGATCCGGATGCCCAGCCGGGGCGATTTTTTGAAAACGAAATCCGCTGGCGTGCGGATGCGCTCGAAACTCTGCGTTTTGATACTCGCTTCGCGCCCATCAGCAGCCTCGAATTCTCTAAACTCGCCGCCTATGACGCCGTCGTTCTGGCGCTTTTTGTTCGCGTGGCCGACCGCAAAGGCAGCGTGGCCCTGCCGGAAGAGCAGGCCGCGGCAGTACATCGCGTGCTGGCCCTTAAGCAGCCAGTAATCGTGGCCTGCTTCGGAAGTCCTTATGTGATCAAGCATTTTCCCGAGGCAAAGACTTGGCTCGGCATCTTCAGCAACGCCGACGTAGCGCAACGTGCCGCCGCTCGCGCGCTTTTCGGCCAGGCGCCCACCTCGGGCCGCATTCCCGTGAACGTGCCCGGCGCGGTATGCATGGGCGCAGGCATCGATCTTGCGGCAAATCCGATGAAGCTCGTGCCCGCGGGCAATCAGATGCTTGTGAAGCTCGCGCCTGCCTGCACACTGCTCGGGGCAGCCATTTCGCATCGCGCAGCTCCGGGAGGCGTGCTCGCGGTGGGACACAAGGGTGAGCTATTCGTTCACGCCTTCGGACGCCAGACTTATGCTCTGGATTCAGCGAAAGTCAATGAGGTGACGATTTACGATGCGGCTTCGCTCACAAAACCCGTGGTTACAGCCACGCTTGCCGCGATGCTTAGCGAAACGGGGCAACTGGACGTCAACGCTCCGATCAGCCGTTATCTCCCCGGATGGGCCTGCGGACCTGATTCCGGCCGGCGCGGGCGCGTGAGCGTCGCGCATCTGCTCGCTCACTCTTCGGGGTTGCCGCCGCACGAAGATTATTTTGTGAAGCTCAAAAGCCGCAGCGAAATTCTCGCGCGCGCCCTGGCCGAGCCCCTTGCGCATGAACCCGGCGCCAAATCGATCTATTCGGATATCGGCTTCATCCTGCTGGGCGCGATTATCGAGCGGTTGACCGGCCGGCCGCTCGATCAATTAGCGCGGGAGCGCATTTTTGCGCCGCTCGGCATGACCAACACGATGTTTCGTCCGCCCAAATCGCTGCGCGCGCGTATTGCCCCCACCGAAAGAGTCTCTGGCGCGCGCAAGCGTGTGCTGCATGGCGAGGTCCATGACCAAAACGCCTCGGTGATGAACGGAGTCGCCGGCCACGCCGGGATGTTCTCAACGGGCCCCGACCTGGCTATCTTTTGCCAGATGCTGCTGAACGGCGGCATTTACGCGCATCAGCGAATACTCCGGCGCCAAACCGTCACGGAATTCACTTCCCCGGCGCCGCTCGCGGAAAACACGCGCACGTTAGGCTGGAATGTACCCACAGAACCCTCTTCGAGCGGCCGCTACTTTTCCAAACAGAGCATCGGCCACACCGGGTTCACCGGAGCCTCCATGTGGATCGACAAACAAAAGGAGCTTTTCGTCGTGCTGCTGACCAATGCGAATCGCACGCATGCCGATCCCGATGACGACGAGATCCGCCACGTGCAGCCGGCAATTCACAACGCCATCGTGGAGTGCCTGGGTTTGCTGCCGGGATCGAACCCATGAGGCTGCCGAAAGAGCCCCTCACGCCAGCGTGTAGCGCCTTCGCCTCACTTTCGGATCTTGTGCCAACCGGCAAATCGAATTCCGGGCCTTGAAAAACTCCTCTTACCGGGCGGCCACCGAGCGGCGCAATCCGCGCTCGCGCAGGCTCGATCAACTGGGAACGCGCGAGCTCCTCGAGATCATCAATCGCGAAGATCGGCTCGTCCCCAAAGCAGTAGGGCGAGAGCTCGCCTCGATCGCACGCGCCGTAGACGTCGTTGCCAAATCCATCGAAGAGGGCGGCCGGTTGATTTATGTAGGCGCCGGCACGAGCGGGCGTCTGGCCGCGCTGGATGCAGCCGAATGCCCTCCCACCTTTGGCGTCCCCGCTCGCCTGGTGCGGGCTCTCGTCGCGGGGGGACGCCGCGCCCTCACTCGCGCCGCCGAAGGCGTGGAGGATTCGGCGTCCCAAGGCGCGAGAGATCTTGCCGCGCGAAAGATTGGCGCGCGGGACACCGTAATCGGCGTGAGCGCCAGCGGCAGCACGCGCTACGTACTGGGCGCCCTGCGGTTCGCGCGCAAGCGCAAGGCCAAGACGGTGCTCGTGACATCGAGCCGGAATTCACCGGCGCGTCGCTTGGCGGACATTATCATTGCTCCGCAGACGGGTCCCGAGGTCATCGCCGGCTCGACGCGCATGAAGGCAGGCACGGCACAGAAACTTATTCTCAACATGCTCAGCACCGCCGCCATGATCCGCCTCGGACGCGTTTACAATAACTGGATGGTGGACCTCAGCATGACCAATGAGAAACTGCGCAGCCGAGGCCTGCGAATCCTCGAAGAAGCCACCGGTGCGGACGCGCCGGAGGCGAAGCGAGCGCTCGCTCGATCCCGCAATCTTCGCGTTGCGCTGGTGATGCTGAAAATGGGCTTGTCCGCCTCCGAAGCACGGCGCCGGCTAAAACGGACGGGAGGAAATTTGTGGCAAGCGCTCGCCGAGCATTCTGCCGGCCGGGCAAGCAAGCCGCTCGGCCTAAGATGAGTTCGCGGAAGAAGGGCTAATGGATCGTTTCCGAATCGAAGGCGGAGGCCGCCTTCAAGGCACTGTACGCATCAGCGGGGCGAAGAATTCCGCCCTGCCGGCGATGGCTGCTGCGCTGCTGAGCGCTGAGCCCGTGCACCTGAAGAATATTCCTCGCGTGCGCGACATCGTCACCATGGGGCGACTGCTGGCGCACATGAACGTCCGGGTGGAAACTCCGGACCTGCCGCCCACCGACCTCACCATTCAAGCGGAGAAAATTTCCGATGCCGAAGCGCCCTACGAGCTCGTGCGCACCATGCGCGCCTCGATTCTGACGCTGGGGCCGCTCGTCGGCCGCTTGGGCTACGCCCGCGTCTCTCTTCCGGGCGGCTGCGCCATCGGCGCTCGGCCGGTGGATTTGCACCTGAAGGCGCTCGAGCAGATGGGCGCCGAAATTTCCACCGAGCACGGCTATGTGGCCGCCACGGTACCGGAAGGCGGCCGATTGCCCGGAGGGCAGGTCATCTTTGAAAAAATAACCGTCACCGGCACGGAGAATATCCTGATGGCGGCAGTTCTCGCGGGCGGGGAAACGTGCATCGAAAATGCCGCGCTGGAACCGGAGGTTACAGACCTGATCGAGTTGCTCACGAAGATGGGCGCTCGAATCGAGGGCTGTGGGACCTCCTCGCTGCGCGTGCAGGGCGTGGAGAGGTTGGGCGGGACGACCCACAGTATCATCCCCGACCGAATCGAAGCGGGCACATTTCTGATCGCGGGCGCGATTACGCGAGGCGCGGTGGAGCTGGCGGAGTGCGCGCCGCAGCATCTCACCTCAATAATCGCCAAGCTCCGCGAGACCGGCGTGGATATTCAGCAACCCGACGATCGCACGCTGCGCGTCTGCGGCGCCCGCAAACTAATGGCCGCCGATGTGAGAACGGAAGAGTATCCGGGGTTCCCCACCGATATGCAGGCCCAATTCATGGCTCTGGCCACACAAGCCGAGGGAACCTCGGTAATCACCGAGACCATCTTTGAGAACCGCTTCATGCACGCCAGCGAGATGATGCGCATGGGCGCGAATATCTCTATTGACGGCCGCCAAGCCATCGTCCGCGGGCCGGCCACGCTGCAGGGCAGCACAGTGATTGCTTCTGACTTGCGAGCGAGCGCCTCTCTGGTGCTGGCGGCGTTAGTGGCCCAGGGCGAGAGCTACGTAGACCGGGTCTACCACATCGACCGCGGTTACGAACGTATTGAAGAAAAATTGAGCCGGCTGGGCGCACGTATCGAACGCGTAAGCTAGCCGATTCGGCAGCGGCGTGGCATGTGCGCCCGGTGTCCGCGAATACGCTCGACACCAGCGTCATCACCCATTACGATGTGAAGATGGAAAACCAAAGAAGTGCCGGAGATCACGAAGCGAAGCCGCGCCCGAGGATTGAACCTAAATCAGTGGCGCAATCTTGGGCAGACTACTGCGCCTTAGACCACACCCCCAAGCAGGAGTTCAACCCGACTCGTACAGCGCCGATGCCACAGGATCGCGAGGGTGCTCGTTCGATCATGATCCCCTTATCCAGCAGGGCGGCAGTGAGGGACGGCGACGTAGCAGAAGGACTGCGAACCGCAGTTAGCTTGCGCCCGCTGCGGTCCGGCAGTCAGTAGCTGCAGGTTCATCCCCTAACGGGGATCTTGACAGGATTGGCGAGCTTGAACTTCAGGCGAGTCTCGGCAGGGAACGTGATGTCCTTTTTGCCCGAAGGACCAATCGAGTTGGTTTTCAGCGCATAGGATTTCCCCTGGATTTCGACCGAGGCAAGAGCCACGGTCAATTCCGCCGGACCCTTCTTCTTGGCAGCAAGGACGCGGCCGGTTACGTGAGCGCCCTTGGGAATCACGATCTTTCCTCCCACCTTGACGGGTGTGGAGAGGCTCGCGGCAAAGGAATCACCCGCATGGTTCTTGTTGCTGGCGAGCGTTTGACCGATCGTCGCACTGAGAGACGTACCTTTCGGCACGGTGACGAGCATGGTCGCCGGGGTCACCTTGCTTGAGTCGGTGACCGACTTTGCTGGCTCGGCCTGCTTTGCTTGCTTTGCGGGCGCGGCTTTCTTGGCTCGGGCGGTGGCTCGGCCCTCTTTGGTGGGCTGGTTCGAGCAACCTGCCAGAGTCAAGAGGCCTGCAGCTACCACTGGAAGCCAAAGCTTGCGACGGACCTGAGAATTCAACATGGCACGCCTCCAATCCCTTGTGTAAATCGTACCAGTCCGCGAGACGCAATTCGCGCACTCTTGCGCTGTGTTGCGTTAACGGCACGGGTCGGAGTTCCGGGAAGACATGCTGTCCGAAACCTGTCCTATAGGACAGGGAAGGGAGACCTACCGAATCCTGCCTAAAGTGCCTGGAAGCGGAAGCTCAACCAAATTACCGTTCGAGGAAGCGGGCTCTCACCCCAACTCCCGAGAAATGAGATTTTCGAAATATGGCAGCGGCCTCACACCGAGAGTCTGGCGGGCATCAGTACAAGACTGAGAAGTCCGAGGCGTTCTGTCGGGTTGGTGCGATTGACAGGAAGGTGCGAACAGGCGCGTAGGTTCGTGCGCTAAAATGGCGTCAGCGAACGGATCTTACCGGTTCTGTATTAGGCCTCTTATCAATTGTGCCCGTCGCGCCACCTTGTCATTGACCCGAGCGATGATTTCCCTCGTGCGGATGTTCATCGCGAAGCACTCGTTGGTGGTTTGGTTTCCCCGTTCTTCTAAAACCGGGCGCACATGTAGAGTCCCGTGGACACGGGTTAAACAGCGCACCGAAGCATCAGGCAATCTCTCAAAAATGTCATAGTCCCGTTCCATGGTTTACCTCGCTCTCGACATCAACTGTACTCCTGAAGGAAGGATAAAGCGAGCACAGATGCTCCAGAGGCAAGTCCCGACAATGGGCTTCTCGGTAATAGGATTCGGAGGGCGGCTGCTACTGATTAACGATCCTGTTAGCACCGGGAACAACTGGCCGGGATTGAACGATTCGGGGAACTGACGCACGGACGAAAAAAGGGAGGCGGATTCCGCCCCCCTTCCCGTTGTGTAATAACTGCGTTGCCTCGCCGTTCTTGTTATTGTGCGCTTGCTTCTTTCCGCTGTTTCTCGCGTTGTTCGCGAAGGATGGCCTTGCGCGAGAGGCGAATCTTATTGCCCTCGATGGCCAAAACCTTCACCAGCACCTGGTCGCCGAGCTTCAGCTCGTCACGCACATCGCGAATGCGCTGTTCGGCGATTTCGCTGATGTGCAGCAATCCATCGGTGCCGGGGAAAAGCTCCACGAAAGCGCCAAAATCGGCCAGCCGGACGACTTTGCCAAGATATGTCTTGCCCACCTCCGCCGTCGCCGTAACTTCGCGGATCATGCGCAGCGCCGATTCGGCCGAACCTCCGTCGGCAGCGAAGACGTGCACTTTGCCATCGTCCATGACGTCGATCTTCACGCCCGTGGCCTCGATGATGGAGCGAATCTTTTTTCCGCCCGGGCCGATCAGATCGCGAATCTTGTCGGTGGGAATGGTCAACTGGAATAGCCGGGGCGCATACGGCGACATGGTCCCGCGATGCTCGGTGAGTGTGCGGTCCATAATGTCCAGAATTTCGAGTCGCGCCTTGCGGGCTTGCTCCAGCGCCTGCCGCATCACCCCGACGCTCACTCCCCCGACCTTGATGTCCATCTGTAGCGCCGTAATTCCGGCTCGCGTGCCCGCTACCTTGAAATCCATATCGCCGTAATGGTCCTCAGCGCCGGCGATGTCGGTCAGCACGGCCGTCTTGTCTCCCTCGATCACCAGGCCCATGGCGATTCCTGCGCACGCGGAACGCAGCGGCACTCCTGCATCCATGAGCGCCAGCGAACCGCCGCAAACAGTGGCCATCGACGACGAACCATTGGATTCCAAAATGTCCGACACAAGCCGCATGGCGTAGGGAAAATCAGCTTCGGGGGGAAGTAAGTTGAGCAATGCCCGTTCCGCCAGCGCTCCGTGACCAATCTCGCGCCGTCCCGGCCCGCGCAGAAACTTGACTTCGCCCACCGAAAACGGCGGGAAATTGTAGTGCAGCATGAAGCGCTTGAACGCTTCATCCTCGAAAAGCAGGTCCAGCCGCTGCATGTCCTCCTTGGTGCCGAGCGTCAAGGTAGCCAACGCTTGCGTCTCGCCCCGCGTGAAAAGCGCCGAGCCATGCACCCGAGGCAGCAATCCCACCTCGCAGGAGATCGGCCGAATCTGATCGAACGCTCGCCCATCCGGGCGGCGGTGGCGGTGGAGCACGTCGTCGCGGAAAAATTTCTCTCGCAGACGTTCAAACGCCCGTTCCGCCTCTTTCCGTAACTCCTCTTCCTCTTCCGGAATTGTGGCCAGCACTTCTTCCTTCAGTTCGTCCACGCGCCGGTAGCTTTCTTTTTTCGGATACTTGGCGGTGTCCAGTGCGTCGTGCAATCTTTCGCCAAAGCGCTTCTCGACGTCTCTCATCACTTTTTCGTTGAAAACCAGCGGCGGGACGACCACTTTGTTCGGCCGGACCCGATCGTGCAGTTCGCGTATGGCTGCAATGATGCGGCGAATTTGGTCGTGACCGAAGCTGAGCGCGTCCGCGATGGTGTCTTCGGAAACCTCCAGCCCTCCGGCCTCAATCATGACAATCGCATCTTCGCTTCCCGCGACGACAATATTGAGCAGGCTCGTTTTCTGCTCGGCCGTGGTTGGATTGGCCACCAACTGGCCCTCCAGCAATCCCACGCGCACGGCGGCGATCGGCTTGTCAAACGGCAGGTCCGAGATAAAGGCCGCCGCCGATGCGCCGGTAACGGCGATCACGTCGGGATCATTTTCGCTGTCGGCGGATAGGACCAAACCGACGATCTGTGTTTCGTTACGCCATGACTCCGGAAAAAGAGGCCGGAGCGGGCGGTCGATCAAGCGCGAAATGAGAATCTCGCGCTCGGAGGGACGGCCCTCTCGCTTGAAAAAGCCGCCGGGAATCTTGCCCGCCGAATAGGTGTACTCGCGGTAATCGACGGTAAGTGGCAAGAAGTCACGGTCGTTCGGATGCGACTCCATGCACGCGGTGACCAGCAGTTGTGTGTCTCCATACTTCACCAGAACGGCTCCATTCGCCTGCTTGGCTAATTTCCCCGTTTCCAGCGTCAGCGGGCGCCCGCCGACTTCAACTTGTACTTGATGTGGAGCAGATTGCGACATAACTTCAATTCCTTTCGCCGCGTCAAAGGCGGCTGTCCATGCTTTGGATAAGTGGATTTCCTTGCCGGAGAGAAACCGAAGAACTTGCGAGGAGCGCGAAGCGCGGCAAAACCTGCGAACCAGTAAACCCGCTAGCGAAGCGATTTGCCTCGAATGCCGCTTCGCGGGACGCCAGAAATGTCTGAGGAAGCAGTCAAGCTACTTTCGCAGACTCAATCGTTCGACAATCTCGCGGTACCGATCGGGATCACGACGATTCAGATAATCCAGCAGACGCCTGCGCCTGTTCACCATCATGATCAGGCCGCGGCGTGAGGCATGATCCTTCATGTGCGACTTGAGATGCGATGTCAGATAGTTGATCCGTTCACTGAGCAATGCGATTTGTACTTCGGGTGACCCGGTGTCTTTCGGATGGCTTCGGTATTGCTCAATCAACGCTGACTTTGCTTCTCTCAAGTCTTTCTCCGCCGTTCCCTACGCTCTCTTTTTCTGTTCTCTTCGACCCGTTTAGGGTACCACACGCACCGCTCCCCGCCTAAGGGGATTTTGGGATATCTCGGCCCGTGGCATCATTGAAATCCCCTACCTCTCGGCAGCCGATGCTCCTGCGGACCGGACCTTTTCAAATTGCCTGGAAACAGGCAAAATCCATGGGCGCACGTAGGCACGAATTAGGGGCGCGAAAATTCGGCATGAGAATCAACCCGCAAAGATTCTTCAATTTTTGCGCTGGCCATGCGCTACTGTTGCGTACACTCGCAGCGCGCGGCGGCGAATTTTCTGAGACGGAAGCCATGCGCTTGATCCGCGCAAATCCCGGTGCCGACGAGGAGCTGACTGAAACAGTCTGGCGCCGATTGCGTGAAATGCAGATCCTCGTTCCCACAGAACCGGAAAGTCAACTCTTCCTCATGGCCGAACCAGTAGCAAGGCTACTGAGCTATTTATTCGATGAGGCGAATCCTGCTACGCCGGAAATAATTCGCGGCTACGTGGCATCACTCGAAACCGCCGACAAGGAACTCGCCGGCGCGTTGGATGATGAAGATGTCCAACGCGTCCATTTAGCTTTCGAGGAAATCAGCCAGACATTGCGTCGAATACATGCCGACCTGAATGAGACGTACAGTGCGATCCTGGCTGAGGTCACGCATTACAAGACCGAACGCTCCCGTGTTTCCGTCCGGGAAAAATATCGGCGCATCGTCCACTGGATGGAGCGTTACGTCGAGCCGATGATTGAAACCGTCCGCGCCGATGGGCCGCTACGCACTGCATTTGACGAAATCGAAAGCCTACTCCATCGTACCCGCGACGAAGCGTTATTTAATGACGATCCGGCACTGGCGCGCAATCTGCGCTTCCTCCGGCTGGTGGGCGCACACGCGCTCCGCGTCTTCACGCAATGCCGCAAAGAGATTCAGCCGCTATACGAATCGTTACGCCGTTCGAGCTTCATTGCCGAAGGCGCCGCTCGGGCGCTGGAGCAGCTACAGGCGCAAGGCCTGTCGAAATGGGGCGCGCACCTCATCGGAATCGCGTCGTTGCGTTATCAAAACGTGCCAAGCGACGCGGCGATCCTGGCGACCTTGCGGCGTCTGATCGAGCATCCGCCCGAACCACCCCCGGTACTGGAATTTACGACAGAAGAGGAGGCCCCGGGTGCGCTGATTCGCCTAAGATGGCTAGAGTCATTGCCAGCCCTTCTAAGCGAAAATCTACCCGTGCAGGATTTGCTCGACTGGCTTGTGGACAGTTTTCCAGAGCGGGACCTTTCGGATGTGCTCGCTGCTTTCAGTCTTTTGGTGTTTCACAGCGACTTCCAAGCCATCTTCACTGACCGGGGGGCGCGCCCTTACAACATTGCCGACGGTGAAATTACGGCTTCCCCTTTGACTTTGATTTCCGCATGAATACTCTTCCGCATCTGATCAGCATGTTCGAGCGCTTAAAGCGAGGCTGCCATCTTGGCCCGGACGATGAGCCAGAATTCTCGGCCTTGCGCACACGGTTCGACGAATATTACGCCTACTTTGCCGCGCTTGGTCTCACGCTGGTCCGCCACGAACGCGAGTTTTTCTATTTCGAGCCGGACAACCCGGAAACCGTCCCGGATACGCTGCCGCGCATAGCAGTGTTTTCCTACATCATGATTGATCACGCTGCTAATCAGGGCCGGCCCATCGAGGATTTCATCTTCGGCCAGAATTTTCTAGTGACCGCCCTGCCCCATTTCACGCTCGACCGGTACACGGCCTTGCTAAGGCAGGTGGAGGTGCACGATATGAACGATCTGGAAACTCTAGTGTTGAATCACATGCAGCGAATCGGTTGGATCAAATGGTTGAGCGACGATGAATTCAGGTTTCTTCGTCCGTTTCACCGTGTGTTCAGCAAGTGCATCGAACTCACCCAGGCATCTCAAACACCACCGACTGGAGAAACTGCCTCCGCAAGCGGCGAAGATCTCCTAAATCGGCAATCGTAGACGCCGATGCCCACCGGCCCACAGCGTCTCATCCTCATCCGCTCCGGCTGTTACGAATACGCCGAGGTCGAACTCACGGGTTCGCTGCAAATCGTCGGCCAGAATAA
>WNGM01008451.1_pt1 | contig 13123 bp, 7 predicted proteins | sample 5400571 | NCBI WGS metagenome assembly WNGM01 (sample SAMN13153378, study PRJNA577476) | soil metagenome | isolation source: 100 cm soil or saprolite under Garry oak tree replicate 2 | place: USA:California | collected 2016-06-15
TGTGTACCGCGCCGTCGTACTTGTCGGCCCACGCTGCGTACGAAAAGATGCGCTCGATGCCGGTCCGCACTTCCGTCTGCGCTTGCTCGCGGCCCACGGCGGCGGCGAGCCGTCCGGCGATCTCTTCGCCGCGCTGCGAGAGGTTTTCCGCGATGTAGTAGAGCACTTGCGCGCGAGCGTGCGCCGTCGCCTTGGCCCATGCTTCGGCCTTGCGCGCCGCTTCGACGGCGTTGCGAATGTCTTTGCGATTGCCGAGTGGCGCTTCGCCGAGCAAACGGCCGTACGCGCCGCGCACTTCGATGCTGTAGCCGGAATCCGGACGCGCCTGCTTGCCGCCGATGTAGAGCTTCACCGTCCGGTCAATCGTCGGCACGGCGGCGTCGGCATCTTGCTCGCGCGCCGCGCCGCCCGCGAGCTTCGCTGGCTTCAGCGCCGGCGCGTGCTTGAACCAGGCGGGCTCGAGATACTCGAACAGCCCTTCGCGCCCGCCCTCGCGCCCGTAGCCGCTCTCGCGATAGCCGCCGAAGCCGCACGACGCGTCGAAGAGGTTTGTGCTGTTCACCCACACCACGCCCGCCTTCAACTGCGCGGCCGCGTGCAGCGCCACGTTGATGCTCTCGCTCCACACGCTCGCCGCCAGACCGTACGCCGTGTTGTTGGCGAGCTCCACCGCCTCGCGCGGTGTGCGGAACGTCATGGCCGCCAGCACCGGCCCGAAGATCTCCTGCTGCGCCACGATGGATGTGGGGTGAACGTTAGTCAGCAACGTGGGCGGATAATACAGCCCCCGCGACGGCAGGGGGGTGGGCGGCTGCCAGCAAATCGCACCCTCCGCCACGCCCTGATTCACCAAGCGCTCGATGCGCTCGAGCTGCACGCGCGCGACGATTGCGCCGATGTCGACAGCTTTGTCGAGCGGTGCGCCGATGCGCAGCGTGCTCATGCGGTCGCGCACCTTCGCGGTCAGTTTCTCCGCGATGCTTTCCTGCATCAGCAGGCGCGAGCCGGCGCAGCAGACTTGCCCCTGGTTGAACCAGATGCCGTCCACCAGGCCTTCCACCGCGCTGTCGAGATCGGCATCCTCAAAGATGATGAACGGCGATTTTCCTCCCAGCTCGAGCGAGAGCTTCTTGTGGCTTTGCGCCGTCGCTTTGCGGATGGCGCGGCCAACTTCGGTCGAGCCGGTGAACGCGATTTTGTCCACGTCCGCGTGCTTCACGAGCGCTTCGCCCGTCGTGCCGTCACCCGTGACGATGTTCACCACACCGGGGGGCAGGTTGATCTCCTGGCAGATTTCTGCGAACGCCAGCGCGGTCAGCGGAGTGAATTCCGCCGGCTTCAATATGACCGTGTTGCCGGTCGAGAGGGCGGGCGCAATCTTCCAGGCGAGCATCAGCAGGGGAAAATTCCACGGAATAATCTGTCCGACAACGCCGCAGGCCATATAGCCCGGAAATTCCTGCTCGAGAAGTTGCGCCCATCCGGCGTGGTGATAAAAATGGCGCGCGACGAGCGGAATATCGATGTCGCGGCTCTCGCGAATGGGTTTGCCGTTGTCCATGGTCTCGAGCACGGCGAGCCGGCGCGAATGCTTTTGCACCAGCCGCGCTATCGCGTAGAGATAACGCGCCCGCGCATGACCCGAGAGCGCTTGCCACGCACCGAGCGCCGCGCGCGCCGCCTTCACCGCGGCGTCGATGTCCGCCGCCGTGCCCTGGGCGACTGCGGCGAGTTTTTCTCCCGTCGAGGGGTCGGCCGTGCTGAAGTAGCCGCCCGCAGCCGGCGGCTGCCACGCGCCGTTGATGAAGTGGCCGAAGCGCCGCTCGTGCCGGTCGAGCCACGTAAGCGCCTCGCGCGGATCTTCCGGCGCGGGGCCGTACTCCATGCTCACGAATTTTTCGACGATGCTCATTTTAGGTGCGACCCCACCGCCATATCCTCGTGGCTACGCGATGGGGTGACGATAGTCGGCCGAGTACCGTCCGGTGGCGTGATATTCGAGCTGCCGCTCAATATCCGCCAGCATACCGCTCACTCCAAAGCGGAACAGTTCCGCGCGCAGCCACGACGCGCCGAGTTCTTCCTTCATCAATGCGAGCCACTCGAGCGATTGCTTCGGCCGCCCGCGGGTTTGAAGCCCGCGGCCATACCGGTCTCCTGCGCGTATTCACGGATCGCGCGCGTCATCACCAAACCGACCGGGAGCGTCGCGTTCACCGCTTCTTTGCCCGTAGAAGTCTTGATGAAGTCGGCTCCAGCCATCATGGCGACGAAGCTGGCGCGCGCGACGTTCCGCAGCGTGAGCAAATCACCGGTGCCGAGAATCACTTTCATGTGCGCCGGGCCGCAAGTGTTTTTGAAGGTTGCGATTTCGTCGTAGAGGGCTTGCCACCTTCCTCCGAAGACGTGCGCGCGGGTGATCACGACGTCGATCTCCTGCGCGCCGGCCTCCACCGAGCGGCGAATTTCCGCGACGCGTTCCGCCAGGGGAGAGAGGCCCGCAGGAAAGCCGGTGGAGACGGCCGCGACGCGGATGCCACTGCCCTCGAGAGCGCGCAGAGCCGTTTCGACGAACGCATGGTAGACGCACACGGCGGCGGTCTTCAGATCGAGTTCTTCGATCCCGAGACGCTTCACGAGCTCTTGCTGGAGGGGCTGGCGCGCTTTCGCGCACAGCCGGCGCACGCGCTCGTCCGTGTCGTCGCCGGAGAGCGTGGTCAAATCCATACAGGAAATCGCGCGCAGCAGCCAGGCAATCTGCCAGTCTTTCTTCACTGTGCGGCGGGCGACGAGTGTTTGCGCGCGGCGCTCGACCGCGCTGGTGTTGACGCGGACGGCGTCGATCCAATCGAGGTTCAGCAGGATGCCGCGGTTCGGCTGCAACGCCCGCCCGGAGAGCTCCGCGATGGCTGTGTCCGCGGCGGAGGCGAGAGGCTCGGCAGTCCGGGAGTTCAGCCCTTCCGCGATGCCGTACCGTTTGATGTGTTCGAGATCCAGGTGGAGGGCCCCCCCAAAGCCGCTTGCGTGCGCAGCGGCGGGCCAGTTTCCGAGTAGCCGACCATGCGTCCAGAATGTGCTCGAACGGGGACAAGGGCTCCTCTGAAGAGATCACACTATGATTTTCGTGCCGTCAAACTTGGTGAATGTGAAGCCGTCAAAAGGCTCGTTAAACGTTCTGCGCTGGTCCCGCAGAATGCTAATTGCCACCGCTTCGCCTAGCAGCAGAGACTGCAACGCATCCGATCGCCAATGCACTGCCGCCATATCGCGGCCCAAAGCGACATTGTTAGCAACTTTGTTCAGTTCACCGCCCACCGTAATTTCACCTGCATCGGAGCCAGTGTAAGGAACCAACGATTGGCCATCGTCGGACGCCACCATCGGATTGGGTATCACGAAGCTTTCGTCGAAGAAAGCCTTCAGCGCGGTAACGCCAGCACCTGCCACTGAACCGTGCGCCTCGGGATAAGACGGATGCTGAGGACACCCCTCGGGGTAGGCAGCCGGCAATAGGTACGTGCCGTGATTGTTGTTGAAGATACTTTTAACCGCCTGCGAGTTCAGCAAATCGCCGTGGATTGGATAGTTAGCCGCTCCGGTAAGAACGTTCTGAACCAGGCCTCCGTACTCCTCTGGACGTACGTGGCGATGCACGAACCACTTTTGGTAGAAGCAGGCTCTGAGCGCCACAATCGAGACTTCGTTCAACAAGGTTAAGATATGCTGATTCCCGAAGGTCAGAGAACCCATCTGATTGGCGGATGATATATAGGAATTGCCGGGATTGAAAGGCACCCCATTGGCAAGCATCCACAGTGCAGCGATAAAATTTGCTTGACCAACGGTGTCCACCTTCACGTAGGCGCCCAAGTCCCGGCCGTTCTTGATGTAACTCGTACCGGCAATAACGTTTTTCGCAAAGGGGCCTTTTCCGTCTTGGCAAGCACGGAAGGAAGTAACATCGGTCAGGTAATCCCCGCCAGGGAAGGGAGCGTAAGTATTGTACTTTTGTGTAAGGCTGAGACCTCCGAAGCCCACCGGCCGCAGAAGAAATTGAGAAATGTAAGGCCCGATCAGCTCTCCCGGTGTGGTCCCGCGAAAGAGGGTGCCCGGCGTGACCTGACCGTTTGCTTTCGGCCCCGTAAAGTCCGAAAGTTTGTTGAGGTCGGCGATCGCCATTGAAGTGATGGACTCGCTGCCATATTTTGAGAAAGCGACCTCCCGCGCGAGGGCCATCCAATAGTTTTCAACCATTTCACCCGCCCTCTCCGCGCTGGATAAACGGGGAGCCGGCGGAGAAGTCAGTTGGCCGCTATCAGTGCCTTCCAGAGTAAAGGTCAACCCTCCCTGGGGTGTCGCCAACTTGACCGTTCCTCCGAGAGGAATCCTTGCGAAATCCTCGGGCTCACCGCTCGTGACGGCCGTAAGTAAGGCGTCGTAAGCGGCTGGATCAACTTCTCCGATGCTTTTGTGAGCAAGACCCTTGGAGTAATTGCCTATCCTACTCGGATACAAGAGTTCGTCGCCGTTGTCGACCTGCGGCGGAACGGGAACGTTGCGTTCGGCAATCGCCGTCCTCAGGCGAAGCCGAAAGGCTCGCTCCTTTCGCGGCTGGTCGCCGTCCTCTTCGGATGCCTGCGTCAGAGCCTCACTCTGTGCCGCGCTGCCAGATTCGATCCTTTGGTTGGCCAAGGAAGAGGGAACGCCTACGGCTGTGGCCACAGCTGCGGCCGAAACACTCACGCGCCCCAAAAACTTACGTCTGCTCAGCGGTGAGGCTGGACCTGCCGTGCCAGTGGAGTTCCGCATTAACTCTGTATCGGCTGTTTTCGCTTGGCCAGTCTTTACTGGCAAATCTTCCTTGTTGTGTTTTCTATCCATCATCACGTTCTCCTTTCCTAAGCGGGTCGCACAGACCCAAACCTCGGAAACAAACTGGGTACCGCACACGCTGATTTTACGTGTGCGGATTTCGAGTCGACGCCGTGCCCGCGCGCTGAATTATTGAGCACCCTCCAAGCTCGGCCTCACAATGCCGGTCAGCCAAAGACTAACAGCCGCGGTGTTGTCTGATGTGGGAGCGTGCCGAGGCCGGCGTTCATCTTTACTTCAAGACCAGGTTGTTGTTTCGGCTCCATCATTCAAATGCTCGCTTCATCGAGAGAATGCCACGGGTGAAACGAGAGGCGCTACGCACATATGGATATCACGAAAGTTCGTAGCCGAAGTCCTCTCGTGCTCCTCTTGTTCGTCCTTGGCGTTGCCGGTTGCCGCAATGGTGGCGGCGGGTTTCCAGGGCCTCTCTCCGTCAGTATTTCTGTGAACCCTGCTTCCGTTACACTCCCTGGGGGATCATCAGCCACATTTACGGCGTTATTTACGCCCACCTCCCCGCAAGGAGGTACGGTGACATGGTCCGTGAGTCCTGCCAACGGCGGAACCGTTACCAGCGCAGGGGTCTACACAGCACCGGGAACAGCTGGCAACTACGTTGTTACTGCGACCTGGACGCCCACTTATCCGGGCGCAGGAACGAGCATCACCGGTTCCGCAACCGTAGTGGTCCTTCCGCCCACGCAATTAGTAGGAGAGCTTAACAGCAATCTCGTACAGGCTTCAGGCGGCGTCCAGGTGTTTAGCGTCATTCAGAACTCTGCGGTCGTTGGACAACCGGTCCCGTTCATGACCTCAACTGACTCCAGCGGTAACGTGCAAGCGCGCAGTGGGTTCAGCATTCCTGTATGCACGGCACCAGGCGTTTGTCAGTAGCCAGATCTCGACCGCCGCTCATTCTGCGGCTCCGTTCGGCGAGGGTTATTTTAGGCTTGGGTCTGAGCCGCAAGCCGCAAGTTGTGCCACTTATGCTCACTCTTTTCCGAAGCTAAAAACAACGCCAGTACTTAGCCTTATATTTTCTTGCCGATTGCCGCTGCCGTTGAGAAACTCCGAATGGAGATAGTCCGCCTGAATGAGTCGGATCGCGATCCTAGGGCGCACTTTCCAATCCACTCCACCACCTCCCGTGAGCACAAAGGCATTGTTCACACCCAGAGGAGGCACGCCGAATCCGAGCGAACGAGTATAGACTGTGCCACCCGCGTGTCCTAAGCCCCAAAGAAAGTGCACGAAAGGTGTGACATGCGCCAGTTGTGGGAATCTCAGACGCGGGCCAAATTGATAACTCGAGAACGCGAGGCTGAATCCCTGCGCCGCTACGTTGCGCTGCTGAAACAGTCCGAAATCGCCGATTATGCCGAACCAGTTGCTCAAATACATAACCACGGAAGCGCTCGCGCCATTCGCATTCAATGGCGCGCCGCTGAATACAATGTTCGCGCGCATGTAACTGTAGCCGCCGAATAGTTCAAGCTCAGCCCTATGGCGTACAACTGGCAGTGCTGCCCTCGATTCTGCTCGAGGTTGTGGCAGCGGCCGTGGCTCTGGTTGCCCCTGTGGCTTTGGCTCTGGCTGCGGTTCGGGGTGTGGTTCTGGCTGTTGATCGGCGACATTCGGGGGCTCCGCCGCGGCTTGCGGCTGGGTCCCAAACGGAACTGTGCTGATGGTGTATTTAAATACGAAGCCCTCCTTTCCGCTTGCCGTCCGCACTCTGGCCCTGTCTTTATCACTCGTATCGACAACGGTGAGCTGTTCGCCGCATTTCAGGTTGGCTAACACCTGGAAGCCGGCCACGGAGCCATACAGGAAAACGTATCCTTCTCCTAACGGGCAGTAAGCGTACACGAAGTCATCTGCCTTAGCCCCAGCGCTGCATAGCAACATCAGCATTGCTATCAGAATGAATAGCTTACTGCACATGGCGCTTTGCTCTTTTGGCAAGGCTAGCCTCGCGGCCCAATTCGAGTAATTGCCAATGTCGCGGCATGGGACGCGATCCCGGCTTGGGGTTCTCGGCCATCCTTGTGTCGGGTCCATCAACTAGACTAGGTTTTTTGTTCGCACAGCTTCGTATTGTTGTTACGCCACCCCTATGCACCGGTGCGAAAACACAAAGCGCAATGGACTCGCGGCGGAACGTATTAACGTCAGCGCATTTCACGCCCATCTTCCTTCTTAATACGAAGTCACCATGATGTTTCGGTTAGCGAAAGAACAATCGGCGTTGCCGGACCTGTATTTTGCAGTGAAAGTGTTGTTGCCCGTGGCGAGCCCAGTCACGAGATAGGTCGCACTATTGGTTACCGGAAGCGCAGGTCTGTAAAACGTCATCTGCTGTGCCTGCGAATCGGATGCCGATGCGGTCGTAGCTCCGGACACCGCGAACCCCATGAAACAATCCGCAAAATTACTCGAGGTGTTTTGTGTGGAAGTGACTGTCACGAGAGCCTTGCCCACTGCCGAGACAGCGACCGTTACAGCTGGCCCGGACGTGGTGAGATCTGTGTAGGTTGAAGAAATCGTCGTTTCTGATGTCGCGATAGTCCCGCCGGACGGTGTTGGGACCCCCATATGGTCGGCGACCACCGTCATGGCGTATGTACCGCCAGTGCCGTGTGTGGAAAGAACCATCCCTAGGACTTGACCGCTGGTGGGGCGCGTGCTTCCGGCATCATGGCAATCGCCGGCAAGCACAGAACTGATCTGAACGTAATCGCCAGCGGTCGTGGCACCGTCGAATACACAGCTCGCAATACCATCAGTGGCGATTTGGGCGTTGCCCGTGGTTCCGGCGCCGCCTGTAACAATTCCGAGGATTCGGCTGGTGTCGGTGGTTGCTGCAGTCACGGCTGTGGAAGGGGCTCCGGTCAATTTCACGAGTTTGTTGACAGTCGTGCCCGTGACGCCGGCGTTCGCAACCTCGATGACCACCGCGTTAGCGGTGCCAAGGTCGAGATTGCCGCCAAGGGCTCCCGAAATTGTCGGAGTCGTGAGGGTGGGGCCGGTCGCGAGGACGATCAAGCCGCTGCCGGTAGTTCCGTTGGAAAGGTCGCTGGCGGCGGCCTGCGTTCCGGAACTGACGCGGCCTTGGGCATTGGTCGTCACCTTAGTGTATGTGCCAGCGGAGCCGACTGTGTAGTCCTGGGATGAGGCCAAGCTGCCCGCGAGCTGGTTGAAGTTGTAGTCGTTCGCTGCCGCTGTTACAGCCCCGGTGCGGCCAAACACAGAACTTATCGGCGGTGCTGCGGTACCCGTCTCAATGCCAAACAAAAAGAGAGTGTGAGTTCCGGCCGTAGCATTGGAGGACAGAACGTACCCCAAGACCTGATTGGCCGGGGGATATGATGCGCCGACATCGCGGCAATTGCCCGCAACCGTTGCACTGGCCTGAACGTAATCTCCCGCGGTCGTGGCGCCATCGAACACACACAAAGCGGTGCCGTACACGTTCACTAGCACGCTGCTGCCGGCTGATACGGTGGTGCTGGCGATGCCAATAATTCCTGTGGCATCGGAGGTTGTGGCATTGACTGCGCGAGATACCGACAAAACCGTCGTCAACTTCTGTAATAAGTTGGCTGTGCTGCCATTCGACGTGTAGCTTACGGTCGAGGGCCCTGGCGTACCTTGCTGGGCCAATAGACTCCAGAACGAGGCGCTTATGTCAGGTTGTTGATTGGTGCCTGCCTGGATGCTGGTGTAGCTGGATCCGTTGTAGGCGACTGCGTCATTCACCGCATAGGCCGTGCTGCTGCTCCATGTGCCCCGCCAATTCAATCCCGCTGGACCGGTCGATCCGGTGGCACCCGTTGCACCCATCGGCCCTTGCGGTCCGGTAGCACCGGTTGTACCCGTCGGCCCTTGCGGCCCGGTAGCACCTGTCGCACCTGTCGGTCCCTGAGGCCCCTGCGGTCCAGTCGCGCCTGTAGCCCCTGTCGCACCTGTCGCTCCTTGCTGCGATAGTAAATTCCAAAACGAGGGATTTACGTCAGGTTGGAGATTGGTGCCCGCCTGGATGCTTACGTAGCTGGACCCGTTGTAGGCGACTGCATCGCTCACAGCATAGGCCGTACTGCTGCTCCATGTGCCGCGCCAATTCAGACCCGCTGGACCGGCCGGTCCGGTGGCACCCGTCGGTCCTTGTAGTCCCTGCGGACCGGTAGCACCGGTGGCACCCGTCGGCCCTTGCGATCCGGTAGCACCTGTCGCCCCAGTCGCTCCCTGAGATCCCTGCGGTCCGGTCGCGCCGGTTGCGCCTGGCGCACCTGTCGCTCCTTCCTGCGCCAGCAAAGTCCAAAACGCAGGACTCGTGTCAGGTTCCTGATTGGTGCCCGCCTGGATGCCGATGTAGCTCGAACCGTTGAAGCTGACGCCGTCATTCACTGCATACGCCGTGCTACTGCTCCAGGTTCCGCGCCAATTCAGACCCACCGGGCCAACCGGTCCGGTGGCACCCGTTGCACCCATCGGCCCTTGCGGTCCGGTAGCACCCGTTGCACCCGTCGGCCCTTGCGGTCCGGTAGCACCGGTTGGTCCCTGAGAACCCTGCGGTCCAGTCGCGCCGGTTGCGCCTGGCGCGCCTGTCGCTCCTTCCTGCGCCAGCAAAGTCCAAAACAAAGGACTCGTGTCAGGTTCCTGAGCCGTGCTGGCCTGGATACTGATGTAGCTCGAACCGTTGAAGCTGACGCCGTCATTCACCGCATACGCCGTGCCGCTGCTCCATGTCTCGCGCCAATTCAATCCTGCTGGGCCAGCGGGCCCAGTTGGACCAAGGGGTCCTTGAACACCCTGTGGACCAGTAGCGCCGGTAGCACCCGTGGGGCCTTGGAGACCTTGTGGCCCCGTTGGACCTGTCGCGCCTGTAGGTCCTTGTGGGCCCTGCGACCCGGTGGCGCCCGTCGCACCTGTTGCGCCCGTGGTGCCTTGCTGCGCTAGTAAATTCCAGAACAAAGGACTCGTGTCAGGTTCCTGATTCGTTCCGTCCTGAATGCTGACGTAGCTCGAAGCGCCGAAGGAGACTGCATCATCGACCGCATACGCCGTGCTGTTACTCCATACGCCTAGCCAGTTCAGTCCCGCCGGTCCCGTTGGACCGACGGGCCCTTGTATGCCCTGCGGACCGGTTGCACCCATTGCCCCTGCAGGGCCAGCGGGTCCTGTCGGTCCTGTCGATCCTGTCGGTCCTTGAGTTCCTGCAGGTCCTTGAGGTCCCGTTGGCCCCGTGGACGCCAATAAACTCCAAAACAACGGACTCGTGTCAGGTTGATTACCAGTCCCGGCCTGGATGGAGAAATAGCTCGAACCGTTGAAGCCCACAGCATCATTCACGTTATAGGGGGTGGTGCTATTCCATATTCCTTGCCAGTTCAACCCCGCTGGACCGATTGGCCCGGTGGCACCGGTCGGCCCTTGTAGCCCTTGCGATCCTTGTGGGCCAGTCGCACCGGTAGAACCCGCCGGTCCCAGCGGCCCCTGAGGCCCGGTGGCACCCGTTGGTCCCTGCGTCCCCTGCGCTCCCGTCGCCCCTGTCGCCCCCGTTGCGCCAACGGCTCCCTGCTGCGCAAGTAGGTTCCAAAACAAAGGACTCGAGTCGGGTTGATGGTTATTGCCGGCCTGGATGCTGATATAGCTCGACCCGTTGAAGTCGACGGCGTCGTTCACTGCGTACGCTGTGCCGCTGTTCCACGTTCCCTGCCACTTCAATCCCGCAAGACCGCTGGCTCCCGTTGCGCCCGTGGGCCCTTGTAATCCCTGCGGGCCAGTTGCACCCGTTGCCCCGATGGGTCCCTGAGGCCCCTGTGGTCCCGTTGCGCCGGTTGCTCCTGTTGATCCCTGAAGTCCTTGGGGCCCGGTAGAGCCAGTCGGTCCCGTTGCGCCGGCGGTCCCTGCCAGCGCAACCAAATTCCAGAAGGAAGGGCTCGTGTCAGGCTCCTGATTCGTGCCGGCCTGGATACTGATGTAGCTCGAACCGTTGAAGTCGACGGCGTCGTTCACTGCATACGCTGTGCCGCTGTTCCACACTCCCTGCCAATTCAGTCCCACTGGGCCCGTCGCGCCGGTCGGTCCTTGCGGTCCCTGTGGCCCGGTAGCACCTAAGGGACCGGCCGGACCAGTGGCGCCGGTAGCGCCTGTCGGTCCCTGAAGTCCTTGTGGCCCGGCAGCGCCTGTTGCACCGGTCGCGCCTGCGGCGCCGTCCTGGGCCAATAAACTCCAAAACGAGGGACTCGTGTCAGGCTGTTGATTCGTACCCGCCTGGATACTGATGTAACTCGAACCGTTGAAGCTGACCCCGTCGTTCACTGCATACGGCGTGCTGCTGTTCCATATCCCCTGCCAGTTCACTCCCACCGGTCCCGTCGCGCCGGTTACCCCTTGCGGGCCTTGGGGTCCCGTTGCGCCGGTCGCCCCTTGAGCTCCTTGTGGTCCCGTTGCGCCGGTAGCTCCTGTCGGTCCTTGAGGCCCCTGCGGACCAGTAGCGCCTGTTGCACCGGTCGCGCCTGTGGCGCCGTCCTGGGCCAATAAACTCCAGAACGAGGGACTCGTGTCAGGCTGTTGATTCGTGCCCGCCTGGATACTGATGTAGCTCGATCCGTTGTAGGCGACTGCGTCGTTGACCTGGTACGGCGTGCTGCTGCTCCACATCCCTTGCCAGTTCAATCCCGTCGGTCCAGCCGGTCCCGTTGCACCGATCGGTCCTTGGGGTCCTTGTGGCCCTTGTGGACCAGTAGCACCCGTTGGCCCAACCGGTCCCTGAGGCCCCTGTGGTCCAGTAGCTCCAGTGGGGCCTTGCGGTCCTGGAGGACCGACTAAGGAGATACCCGCCGGCCAGCCACCCGCGATTTTAGGCCCGAAGATTGTTGCTGACGTTGTATTTATATAGAAATCGCCATCAACACCATCTGCGGACGTCGGATCGATCGTTCCGCTCAGGACCGTTTTGCCGTCAGCGCCTGATTGCGCCAATAAATTCCAGAACGAGGGCCTGGTGTCAGGCTGCTGGTTCGTGCCGGCCTGGATGCTGATGTAGCTCGAACCGTTGAAGCTGACCCCGTCGTTCAATGCATAAGGCGTGCTGCTGCTCCACGTTCCTTGCCAGTTCAATCCCGCCGGTCCAGCCGGTCCCGTTGCACCGGCCGGTCCTTGTGGTCCTTGGGCACCTGTTGCACCCGCAGGTCCCTGAGGGCCTTGCGGGCCGACTGGCCCAGCTGGACCGGCTGGCCCCGCTGGCCCTTGTGGACCTGGCAGACCCGCGGGGCCTTGGGCTCCCGGTGCGGCAATCCAGCTCGTTCCGTTAAAGGTTAGTACCTCTCCGCTTGTCGGCGCCACGCTCAAGTCGACTGGGGAACCCTGGAGCTTCACGACGGACATGGCTTGCTGGGTGCCGTTCACGTCGCCCATAAACGGTCCCATCACATTCCATGCATTGCTGGCCTGTAGCGCCGGAATTAGGGGAATGTCAGGAGAGAGTTGAACGCCGTCAGCATTCACCCGCAGGTGCAGGTTGGCCCGAAGTGCCAAGGTGGGAGGGAGGGCAGGCATACCTGCTGCCCCCAAAATAACGCCGTAAAGGCCGCCGGTGACGGTCAGGATTTGTGTACCCGAGTTCCATAATTCATTTCCATTCGCGTCGATAATCGAAAACACGAATGGCCGCGTACCGGTCACAGGCGCGTTCGACTCGAGCAAACGGCCCTCATATGCCAATACGGGACTTGGCGCTGGATCAGCAACCTGCGCGAGCGAGTTGCTGGCACTCGCACATAGAATGAGCAGGATAAATCCAAGCGCTTGAAAGAGCTTCCGCAAGCTGTCACTTTCTAGGGCAGCAATAACCCCGGTCTGGCAGGAATCTTGCTGACAGGAACGCTCCCTATCTACATTCAAGCTAGGTCGCTGCTCAGGCTGTGCAAAGTAACTAGCTAGGCAAACGTGCTCAAACCGGTACGTTTCAAACTTGAAAACGGCAAAGTGCTGAGTCGTTTCGTTCAATTCCGGCTGATTGTCGTTGTGCCCAGATTTGTGCCCGTGCGGGCTGATCATTCGCCACGGCTATATCATCGCCGAATGGGGCGAACCGCAGCGCGTGGAGTCCCGCGCGAACGGTATCGAGCATCATTAACTAGCGTTCTCGGGATTGTAGGGTATTCGGCCTCATGGTTTTGCGGTGAGTCCCCTATTGTACAGACAGCACGCTGGTGTTGCTCTATGTTGGGAGTCTGCTTATGAA
>WNGM01010081.1_pt1 | contig 13101 bp, 10 predicted proteins | sample 5400571 | NCBI WGS metagenome assembly WNGM01 (sample SAMN13153378, study PRJNA577476) | soil metagenome | isolation source: 100 cm soil or saprolite under Garry oak tree replicate 2 | place: USA:California | collected 2016-06-15
TCCGAGCGACGCCATGATGGGAGAACCTTCGCCGATGAACAGCAGCGTCTTGGTCAAGACTGGAGCGGCGCGTCCCGGGTTGCCGAGCGGCGGCAGGTTGAGGTGCTTGATCGCCGGGTGATCACGGGGGCCGTCACCGTTGGCCACCACCCATCGGTGTTCACCGTGGTTCAGGTCGATGGCGGTTATCCGGCCGTATGGCGGTTTAAAGAGTGGAAGCCCGCGCGGCCCCCCGATCCACTGTCTCGTGCCTTTAGTGTAGCGGAAATTCGTTTGCTGCGGATCACCCGGCACGATGTCCGCAACGAACGGCGCCGTGATCGATGGAACATAGAGCCACCCAGTGTCAGGGTCGAATGCTGCGCCTTGCCAGTCCGCGCCACCCACTGAGCCGGGCAACTGGATCGTTCCTTTCGTGTCCTGGGGACCGGAGCCTCGAATCGAAGGAGGAGTGAATACAGGCCCCGTCACATACTGCTTCATGATCTCGATCGCTTCGGCGCGCAGCTCGGGCGTAAAGTCAATCAGATTGTCGATCGTCGCTCCTTGCCGATCGAATGCAGGCGGCTTGGAGGGAACCGGCTGCGTTACTGACGACCGTTCACCGGGCGTCGCCGATTCCGGGACAGGCCGTTCTTCAATCGGCCATATCGGCTTTCCTGTCACGCGGTCGAAAACGTAGGCAAAAGCCTGCTTTGTGACCTGGACCACGGCTTTGACTGGCTTGCCGTCAACAGTAATATCCGCGAGGATCGGAGCCGCAGGCGGGTCGTAGTCCCACAGATCGTGGTGCGTGAGCTGAAAGTGCCACACACGCTCACCCGTATCGGCTTTGACGCACACCAGGCTTTGACCAAAAAGATTGTCGCCCAGCCGGTGGCCGCCATACATGTCGCTGGTCGGTGAAGTCACCGGCATGTACACGTAACCGAGTTCCTCGTCGGCGCTGAACAGCGACCACACCGGAGCCTGGCCACTGTATTTCCAGGAATCGTTCTCCCAGGTTTCCACGCCGAATTCTCCGGCCTGCGGGATGACATGGAATTGCCACCGCAGTTTCCCGGTGCGAACGTCGAACGCGCGAACGTCGCCGCGAGGCTGCTCCATTCGTGGGGGAGCATCCGTCATGGTCGCGCCAAGGATGACGACGTCACGGATAACCATTGGCGCGCCCGTCCACTGGTAGCCGGTCATCAGTGGGCCAAGGCCGATTTTAAGATCGACGCGGCCCCGATCGCCAAAGTTTGGGTAGACCTTGCCGGTCTTCGCGCTGAGCGCGTAGAGGTATTGGCCGCGCTGAACGAGGATTCGTTCGTCGCCGCCACCGCTCCAATACGCCACGCCGCGGGTGCTGTCGCCGGGGTATTCGGTGGGCGCGAATGGCTCCTGCAGCCAGATGGTCTTTCCGGATGCCGCATCGAATGCCTCGACCAAACCCACACCATTCGGGCTGTAGAGCACACCATCGACCATGATCGGCGTGGCGCGGAAATTGGCCGGCGTACGGAACGTCTGATCCTTTGCGGGAAGACTCGGATCGACAGCGGGACGGCGCCAGAGGATTTGCACCTTCGCCACGTTGTCCTTATTGATCTGATCGAGCGGTGCGTACTTCGTGGCTCCGCTGTCGCCGCTGTAGCTCTTCCACTGGCCGTCCTTCGTGCCGTATTGCGCGGCAGACGCCACGGAGACACAGACCAGGATCGCCAGCACTCCCGAGAATCGTACCTTGCGCATCAAAAACCTCCTCCGCCGGCTACGCGGCGTGTCCTAATAGCGTCGGGCCCACCGTTTATTGATGGCTGCGCCCTATCGGGCTTGCGTTCGCAGCCGCTCACGCCGGATCATTTCGGTACGCCGCCTTCGGCGGCCTCTTTGAATCGGCGTCGGCCGGTTCCCCCACGCCTTTCAATCCACCCTACCAGCCGACGGCCTGCCCGTCTTTTCGATGGTCGGATCCCGCACGGTAGACGCCGAGCCCCGCCTGGGACGCGAGCGGATCGCTCGTCGAAACGATGCCGTGCCGGGCCAGGACTTCCGAGCGCCCTTGAGCGAGCCAGCCCTGGGCGCGCGAACCGGGCACCGCGTTAATCGTAGAAGTCGGAACTGGTTTGTCTGGCGATGGCGTGCCAAACGCATTAGGTGACTGCGCGGTCCCAGTACCTGTCCAGACAGCGATGCCGAGGGCCGCCAAAAGCACGGTCGTTCTCGCATCCGGCATCCAGGACATTAACTTCTCGAATCCGACACGTGTGGCTCGCATGAGTCCTCCAGAAATACGGCCCCTTCCTCTCGTTCTTCGCCCGTCGATGAAGGAGAAATTTTTCTAGTCGATCTTAAGCCTTTCAAACGGGGTACGCAATCCAGGAGATCACGTCGGTAGCTGTGGTTCGTCGGCGAACCGGAGGAATGAATTTGTACTCGGTCTGGTGGATGATCATGCAGTTCGAGGCCTACGGTTTTAGGATCCAAAGGCTCGCGAATGACTCCCAGTCGCGCGCCTCACAGTCCTTCTTGCAACTCGTAGCAGTGAACGGCCCTTTTTCAGGAATGAATATCTGTGGTTTTTCGGCCGCGCGTAGCGGACCAGATAGTGCAATTGGGTTTATTGGGTCCTTGGGTAATTAGGTCGTTTGACAAGTGCATGTGACATCGTTCATTGGACATCCCAACATTTGACATTGAAGAGCAGAGCGACAATTCAATGCACCATTATCGAATTGCGAGTTTGTTACAGGGCGCCATAAATAATGCGGTAGTATGGCGGAACGATCCACGATTGAGGAGCGCACGGATGTTGATTCGAACATGTATCGCCAGTGTAATCCTTCTCGGACTCGCGGGTTTAGGAGTCGCGCAGCAAAAGCCCGATTTTTCCGGCGAATGGACACTGAACCGGCAGGCCAGCACCCTCAGCCCCGGCGCTGCCGCCGTGCAGAGCGGTGTCGTGCGAATCGAGCACCGCGATCCAACCTTCCGGTACAAGGCCACGTTTGTTAGCGCGAACGGCCCCCTGCAGTACGAGTACGAGCTGCAGTCGGACGGGCGCGATGTCGGCGCCACCCAGAACGGAGTGACGATGTTGTCTAACCTTCGGTGGGAAGGACAGGCGCTGGTAACCCGGTCGCGAATCCAGCGTCCCGACGGTGAAACGAGGATCTCCTTTCGGCACGAACTGATCGACGGTGGACGCCGTCTTCGAGCGGTCGAACAACTCCGGGGAGCCGGGCAAGAGCAGGACAACGTTTGGATATTCGATCGGCGCTGAGGCATTCCTCGCAGTATGTTTGTCCGGAATTCGGAGGAAAACATTTCTTTCCGCGGCAAGGCTGGGGGTGGGGCACGGACTATCCTGGCGGAGACTGCAAGTTTATGGGCGGTATTCATCGTTTGACTGGAATGCACGTTGATCCCAATCCCAACATCATTGGCATCATGGATCCCGACCTCTTCAAATATCCATTTCTCTACGCCGTCGAAGTTGGAGGTATGTACGGGTTGGTTGTTCTATTACGGACCACTCTCGCGCGAAAGCGCGCCACCCCTCCTTTGCAAGGAGGAGAAAACAAGGTCGAGGTCGTTGGTCCAGATTCCGCCATCATAGTTCGTTGGAATGCGCGCCAGGTTTTCCGGCGTATCCAGGCCCGGAGAAATCTCGCGGCCCGGATATGCTCCCATCAGGATTACCGAGCTTTGAGCAGCGTTCATACGACTCATAAAACGATTGGGCCAACCCCAGAGCCATGGCGCGACGTTGATAGGGACAAAAAGTGCGGAGTTGTAGCAGCGGGCAGGCACAACGCCTGTCCAGCCGTATGCGATATATCGGATGAGGCAGTTCGTGATGGATCCCACCGAAAACAGCCTGAGTGACGGAAGCCTTTCGCGCAGCATCGCAAGCGTGGCATCCCGCGCAAATATAGTCATCCTGGAAAGCTGCTCACGTGGCAATCTCGAAAGATGCTCAGCGAGTAAAGCCGCATCCGGCGGCTCATTGTCTTTTACGTCGATAAGAAATGCGCGGCCGGGAAATTCCTTAAAAACTTCGTCCATCGATGGCAACAATCCGATGCCCTTGCCTCGAAACGGATACGTGTGGCCGCCATCGAACGTATATCCGTAGCCGATATCGAGTCGCTTCAACTCCTCCATTGTGTGTGTCCGCGTGAGGCCGGATCCGTTCGTTTTGCATTCGAGAGTCCGATCGTGGAACACAGCAAAGCGGCCATCCGTAGTTGGATGAATATCAAATTCGACAACATTCGCGCCCCGGTCAAAGGCCGCCCGCATCGACGGGATCGTGTTTTCGAGGTACTCGTGTTCGGGCGTCAGCAAATGAGTGGCCGTACACGTATTGCTTTCGATTGGGATGTCGTATCGCTGCCCAACACCCCGGTGTGCAAATACAGAGGCAGAGCCGGACCTTGGAGGAGAGAATCGCGACGTATTGTTCAGGTAAGTGAACAACACCAGAGGAACGATGGCACCGATCGCACGTTTTACTATTTGCTGACGCCTCCGTAACGGATCGGTTCCTATTGCGTGAATTCTTCAGAGGGAATGCAATAAATCCTGCTCGCGCCGTCCGGCCCATTTTAGTGCAGACTCAGCCAACGCCATAGGGGCAATCACAACAATTGTTGCGGTCGTGTTTATCTCGATCTTCGGCGGGCGTTGCTCATAATCTCACGAAGGGTAGATCCGATCGTTCGCTCCGATGGAGCCGGTAGAAATCGAAGGTCTCGATAGAATTCGGCGAACTCGATTCGTTCGTTTGCAGTGCCATGTACGGTGCTTCGCCCGGCTTCAACCGTCGGGTCGCCAATCCGCTCAAACGCCGCGCATCGTTCCATTGGAAGATCTCCATCGGCGTGCGCAATAGCCTCAGGATGGCGCCACAGGCAGTGGCGAACGCCGTGAAAGTCAGCAGGTGTTGCAATCAGCGCTGCATGTTTTGCAGGATCTTTTGCCAGCTATAGGTGAAAAAGGCGTTCTGGACCTTGTCGATGATAAAGATTTCCTGGTGCTGCGAATCCAACGCAGCGCCTCGGGGAGCGATGAGCATGGTGGTGTCGCCCTTGATCGTAGCTTTGGGCGGGACATCGCCGTTGTCGGTGTAATTCCAAATTCCGACAAATGATTCACCAAGGTTCCGAGTGACCTGTACGCCGCGCGCTTCGACGGTGGCAATGAGTTCTTTGCGTTCGGGCAAGACCGCAAAGCCTTTCGTCGCATAAATACCGGTTCGAGGGCCGGTGATGATCGAGCGAGGCGCTACATCGCCCTCGTCCGTGCGGTTGAAGATGAGAATACCTTGGGGGTTGGCATTACCGACCGCGATGATGTTGTTGACAGGGTCGACAGCAATTCCCCGCGCACGAAACATTTGAGTCTTCGGTCCGGCAATGACTCTCAACGGAGCCAGGTTGCCGTTAGCCGATCTGGAGAAAACCAGGATCGCCTGGCGTGTCGGCACGATAATTTCGTCATGAACGTTGTCCAGCGCCAGCTCATCATTTTCCTGTAGAAGAGTACGAGGACCCTGAATGGTTCGGATGGGTGCCGCGTCACCGCTCGCATTTCCACGGTAAACAAGAATCGCTTCCGCCAAAGGATTTGGAATGAGAATCTCGTCGTTCTTCTCATCGTAAGCGATCGCGTGTGATGTCCTGGAAAGCCGGGTGTGCGCGCCTTCGATAACTCTTGCTGGGGCCACATTTCCGTTCGCCAGCCTGGCGAATATCGCGATTCGCGGATTGGCCACTCAGTTCGGCACGAGAATCTGCTCGCGCATCGGATCGTAGGCGATGCCGCCGGGATTGCCTATGCCCGGCGCGGGCGTGCCATCCGGTGCGCCACGCACAATGCGCAGAGGCGCGGCATTGCCCTGGGCCGTTCGGCGGAAGACCATCGCCGAGTGTTCCTCAGGGCTCGTTGCCCAGACTTCGTCATTTTTAACATCGACGAACAGCCCGACAGGTTTTTTGAGCCTTGTCGCGGAACCTTCGATTTTCCGGATGGGAGCCGCATCACCGTTCGCCGTCCTGCTGAACACCAAGATCGAATTGCTGCCGCTGTTCGCGACAAAGAGCTCGTTGTGAGCGGTATCGACGAAGACCTTCATGGGCAGGCTCAGCTCGGTCTTCGGTCCGTGTATGACCCGCACGGGAGACGCGTTGCTTTGTGCGGTTCGCGAATGAACGGTGATCGACGGCTCTACGAATTTTCCGCTGGAGGAGCGAGGCTGGAGCCGGTTCTGGGGAACGGATAAGGTAGCGATGCCGCGCGCGAGTTGTCCTTGCACGTCGGTAGACTCGTCCTGGCTCGCTTCAGCCTGGTGGTAAGAGTCGTGGTTGGCAACGAAGATTTCATTGTTCTCGGCATCGACGAAAATCCCATGAGGATCCGCGAGCCCAGTGTCTGGCCCCTGAATGACACGCAACGGTTTTTCTTCGCCTTCCGCCAGCCGTCGATAGATCGATATCTTATTTATCTGCTCGATCGTGACCGCCACTTCGTTGTTTTTCAGGTCCAGCGCCACACCCCAGGTGCTGACCGGTGCGGGTCTCAGAGTTCGCGAGGCGGGCACATTTCCATTGGCGTCGTACTTGAACACGAGCATATCGGCAGCGGTATCGTTATTGACGGTGTAAATCTCCTTGTTGACGGGGTCGAGGGCGACTCCGCAAACGAAATCGACTCTCGTTCTGTTGCCGGTGATCACGGTTCGCGGGTCGGCTACATCATTGCTCACGAGATCTCTGTCGTATGTCCGCAGACTAAAAAGATTCTCGTCTGTCACCGCCACGATGTTCGACTCCGGATCGACGGCGACGTCCGCGAATACGGGGAAACGATCCCGCACTTGACGAAGCGGTGAAAGGTCGCCGCTCAATTGCGAGAAGACAAGAAGAACTGCTGGACCGGACAGAAGAAGCAATAAAACGACAAGGACTTTGCGGTTTCTCACAGTGAGAGCAATTACAGCAAAGCGCGTAGGATGGTGTCAATGTAAAGGACATCATTGCCGGCCAAGGTCACCGGCAGGACGGTCTACGGTATCGACGTCCGCGTTCCTGGCATGAAATGGGCCGCCGTAAAGGCCTGCCCGGTCTATGGCGGCACCGTCAAGAGCTACGATTTCGACGCGATCCGCCAATTGCCGTCGACATCTGGATCCAATCCGCTATCGGCGACGCAATATTCCAGATTACCGGTAAGCGCTTCCGGGATCTGCCCTACGGCGGTCACGATCTGAGCTGGACCTAGCTGGACAACAATGCGGCAAGCGACGGTTCCGATGCCGATTGGCGCCTCCTCATACCAGGAATGTTACGAAGTAGCGCCGAGACGCGCCAATTGCGCATCCGAACATTCCTTGATGATTGTGAGGAAGCGCATCAGATTGTCCTTACTCACAAACGGATGAGGATCGCCGGGCTTGCGGTACGGCAATGCACGAATCTTCTCCAGAGCCATGTCATACCCCGGATGGATCGTCAGGTACACGTCGGCGCCGGCCTTATTCGCGATGTCCATGAATCGGGCGGCGGAGGCGCTCCAGGTCTTGATGACTGCTGCCAGACTCGGACCATTCCGAACGCCGTGACCGTAGAGAGTGGGGTTAATACCTCCCCATACCGCGCCAAAATGCCGTTGGTTTCCGTCTTTTAGGGGAACGAGCGTGGAGATCGTGCCCGGCGTATGTCCCGGCGTCAGGTAAAGCGTGAGCGTGGTGTCGCCCAGCGTCAGCTTCATACCGTCTGTCGCAACCATATCCTTCTTGGGCTTCAGCTCGTTAGGATCTGGGCTGATCTCGATTCCATGCCAATCGGCTTCAGACAGAATAACGTGCGCCTTGTAAGTGTCTTGAATGTACTTCGCGCCCCAATAGCGATCGCTGTGAGCGTGACTGATGATGAGATATCTGATCTGCGTCGGATCCTCACCCAGCTTTTTGAGCCCATCGGTGACCAACTCTTTCACGCTGTAATTCATGCCGGAATCGATCAGGATAATCCCCTCGGATGTTTTGACCGCCCAGGTGGAGTTACCGAATACCTGAGGCGTACTCAAGGAGTCTGCATGGCTGCCTAGCCAATACAGGTTGTCGAATACCTTTGCAGGCGGAAAGGACCACTCCGAACGCGCCGGAACTTTCACTGACGAAAGCACCGTGCTGCCCGGCGCGGGGTCCTTGGCCGGTGCTTCCTCTACGGGCCCCTTCTCCGAGAATGCGGGTCTGCAAACTGTTTCGTACAAGGCCGTGAGGTCGTGCCCAGGCCGATATGCCGCGGCCTTGGCGATGTCGATGTGTTTTTGCGCGGCCGCGTTTGGGCCTTCAGCGTTTGCGACATTCAGAATCCCGCCCGCCAACACGAAGGCGCCGCAAAACAGAGCTATGCGATAACGTTTCATTTCTTTACTCCTTGGAGCGTAAGTCTACGCATTAGCGGTCGGCCGAGCAACTTCATCGCTTACACCGCGGCACAAACGTGACGGTGCCGCCTTTTCCATGTTGTTGTTGAGATCCCTGGGGTGTACCTCAATATTTCCACGAATCCGTGGCACGGCATTGAAAAAGAAGTAAACTGTCGCAGGTGGTTGGCGCATGAGTCATCAGTTCCAGGCGAGATCGCACTCCGGATCAAGTATTGGCGCGGTCGTTCGCGTCGCTGCGGGAAATTTCCTGGAGATGTATGACTTCATGGTCTTCGGCTATTATGCCGCGGCCATCGGGCGCGCGTTTTTCCCAACGCAGAACGAGTACGCCTCGCTGATGCTGTCGTTCATGACCTTTGGTACGGGCTATCTGATGCGCCCTCTGGGGGCGGTGGTGCTGGGCGCCTACCTCGACCACCATGGACGCCGCAAAGGCCTGTTGCTGACGCTTTCGCTGATGGCTGTGGGGACAGTCTCGATAGGCGTCATGCCCGGTTACGAGACCATCGGTTTGTTCGCGCCGCTATTGGTAGTGGCGGGCCGGCTGCTGCAGGGGCTTTCGGCGGGTGTCGAAGTCGGTGGTGTGAGCGTCTATCTGGCCGAGATCGCCACTCCCGGCCGCAAGGGATTTTTTGTCAGTTGGCAATCCGCCAGCCAGCAGGTGGCGGTGATCTTCGCGGCCCTTATCGGACTGGTTCTCTCCTCAACGCTGCGGCCGGAACAGATGGCGGGCTGGGGATGGCGTGTTCCGTTGCTGATCGGCTCCATGCTGATCCCGTTTCTCCTGCTGTTGCGGCGCTCGCTTACCGAGACCGATGACTTCCGCGCGCGAAAGCACCATCCTAGTACTTCGGAAATCTGGCGCACTGTGATCGCGAACTGGCCTCTGATGATTCTGGGGATGATGCTGAGCATCACCACCACGGTCACCTTCTACCTGATCACTGCCTACATGCCGACGTATGGCAGCGGCGTGCTTCATCTCTCGACGAGTTCCAGCATGCTGGTGACACTGCTCGTGGGCATCTCGAATTTCTGTTTGCTGCCCCTGATGGGCGCCTTGTCGGATAGAGTCGGACGGCGGCCGATGCTCCTGTTGTTTTCGACTATCGCGCTCGTCACGCCGTATCCAGTCCTGCTGTGGTTAGTCAGTGCACCGTCTTTCGGGCGGCTGCTGGCCGCGGCGCTGTGGTTCTCGATGATTTTCGGCAGCTACAACGGTTCGATGGTGGTGTTCCTGACGGAGGTCATGCCCGCGAACGTGCGCGTCTCGGGCTTCTCCTTCGCCTACAGCCTGGCGACCGGCATCTTCGGCGGTTTCACGCCCGCCGTTTCCACCTGGCTGATTCACGAAACCGGCAACGCCGCCATGCCCGGCGCGTGGCTCGCGCTGGCCGGGCTGATGGGTTTGATCTCGACGTTAATCCTTACCTCGCGAGGCTTCCAGCACGGAGCGCACAAGAGCCGCGGAACGGTAGATGCCGTGCACGAACTTCCCGTAGGGCAACGTTAAGAACAAACCCAACACGATGCCCAGATGAATTCGAAGCAGCGCTCCCATTGCGGTAGTTTCGCGCAGCGCCAGTAGCAGCAATCCCGTCAAACTCGTCAGGAACAGCAGTGCCAGGAACGACATGTCCATGCTGTCCTGCTTGATATCCACGATAGCCGTATCCCGGCGCCGCTTTAGCCTGTAGAGTCCTACTGGGCCGATCAGCAGCCCAATGCCGCCAAGGGTTCCCAGCACCACGGGAACGCTGAAGTACGCATGCGGCGCTTGCCATCCAAATATAGAGTGGTACGCGGCTGCGACCGTCGTCGACGCCAGACACAGCAGGAACCCGTAGAAGGTGCAATGATGGAAACGCCGGCGGGCCTGTGAATGTTGCTGATTTGGATACGTGCAGCCCACGCCGTGGCTATCCAGGTTTTTCAGCCAGAGAGCATCGCGAGCCGCCTGAAGCAGGATCGAGGGTTGGAAAAACGGCGCCAGGCTCTCACCCGATTCGCGCCAGAAGCGGAGGAATCCAGCCACGTACGCCGCTAAGATGAACGCGGAAACGACAGCAAATGTTGCAACCATCGCTTCATGGGAGATCACCGCGTAGAAGTTCGCACCCGCCGCCGAACGCGCGCCTGCGAGCCAGGCTGCAACGATGATACCCGCCGTCACAGCCCACCATGCGCCCACACGCACGAATCCCGGCCAGGCATAGTTTTGATACGATCGCGCTCGGATCTGGGCAAATACCTGGGGCACGTTCACCGCAAACTCGTGTGGTGGTGCGTACTGACAGGAGTAGTAACACTCAGCGCAGTTGTGACACAGGTTCGCCAGGTAGTTGACATCGGTTTCGCTGAAATTCAGGCGACGCTCCATTGCAGGGAACACGGCGCAATAGCCCTCGCAGTAGCGGCAGGCGTTGCAGATGACCATCAGGCGTTCGCCTTCCGCGATGAGATTACTGAGCGGCTGCACGCGCAGCCTCCCTTCCGGCGATGCGCCCGAATACCGCGCCGATGGTCATGCCGAGCCCGGCCAGGTAGCCCTTGCCGACAACGTTGCCGGCCATGATCTCGCCGGCCGCGAAAACGTTGGTACGAGAGCCAAGCCCCTGGACCTCCGCTCGCTCATTCACTTTCACGCCGAGATACGTAAAGGTGATTCCCGGCCGCAAAGGATAGCCGTAGAAGGGCGCCAGGTCGATGGCTTGCGCCCAGTGGGACTTCGGTGGATTGAGACCTTCGGTGCGGCAGTCATCGAGAATCTGGTGATCGAAGCGGCCCGGCCGCACGGCCTGGTTGAATTCACGGACAGTCGTTTCGAGATCCTGTGCCGGTAGAGCAAGCGCCAAAGCCAGGTCTCGGATGCTCGGCGCCGGAATCGGCGGAAACACCGACGGTATAAAGCGGCCCATGGCTTTAGAATCAATGATGGACCATGCGATCTGATCCGGCTGCTCGGCGACGAGGCGTCCCCAGATCGCGTAGCGCTTGGGCCAAAGATCCTGTCCCTCGTCATAGAAACGCTCAGCTCGTTTGTTGACGACGATGCCGAGTGGCAGGCAATCCAGGCGCGTGACAATCCCACCGTCAAATTTCGGTGCGCGGGCATCGACGGCGACAGCGTGACACTGCTTGGGATCGCCCACCGATTCGGCACCCTGGCCCATCAGCAGCTTGAGCAGTTTGCCTTTGTTGTAGGGCGTGCCGCGAATGATGAAGTTTCGCGCCGCTTCGCCCCACACTTCTTCCAGCCATTCCAGATTGGACTCGAAGCCGCCCGAAGCCGCCACCAGGGCCTTGGCGCGGAACTCGGTGGGCTGACCGTTCAGCAGAAGCCTGCCGCTTTTGAACTGGCCGTCACGGATATGCAACTCGGTCACTTCGGCGTTGTAGAGGACGCGAATACCGCGCTGGATCGCCGCAGCATAGTAAGCGTTCATCAACGCCTTGCCACCGCCCAGAAAGAATGCGTTGGTCCGGCTCAAATGCAGCGTGCCTTCAAGCGAAGGCTGAAAGCGAACGCCATAGCTCTTCATCCACTGGGTGGCTTGCGGCGAATCACGGATGACCAGCCTTGCCAGGTCCTGCGCCGTATTGCCTTCGGTGACACGCAGGAGGTCCGAGAAATATTCTTCTTCGGTGTATGCATCCGTCAGCACATTCGTGGGAGTTTCATGCATGCAGCGCATGTTACGCGTGTGACGGCTGTTGCCGCCGCGGTACTCCACTGGAGCGGACTCGAGCACGGTTACGGATACACCGGACTCTCGCGCCACCAGTGCAGCACATAAGGCCGCGTTGCCGCCGCCCACGACGGCCACATCCGCTTCTATGGTTTGTTCTCCCATCCTCTGCAATCGTATTGCGGCCAGATTTTTCTTGCAACGCCACTGCCGGGACATCTATATCATGACCTGTGAAGCCGCGGAGCGGCGATAGCATGTGGCCCCACGCGTGAGCGTGGGGTATAAGAAACCTCGTTTCGAAAGTCCCCTCCTTGGCAAAGGAGGGGTGGCTGCGCCATCAAAAAGATGCTGCGAAGCCACCGAATCCGGCGCAGACGGGGTGGTTCGTTCAAGAGAAATTGTTTTGGAGTTTGAACGAACCACCCCGTCCGCGCCTTTCATTGGAACGGGAATTTTTCTTGATGGCGCGTCCACCCCTCCTTTGCCAAGGAGGGGAGTCTGCTCCGCCCCAAGCGTTCAGCAAGATTAAATGCGTATACTTAACAGCGCTTACGGGTGGGGCTACATTCTGTCGCCGCTCCGCGGCGTAATACGGATACAGCAAGGAGACCCTATGGCGCAAAAACGAAGGCCTTCACGAGGAAACATGGAGCGGCGGAATTTTCTAAAGAACGGGATGTTGGCGGGCGCGGCTGCGATCGTTCGGCCGGCCGCTGCGGCTGCGCAGCAGGCTCCTGGCGCGGCGTCCGAGGTTGAGGTTCTCACTACGGACACTTGTGGCTCGGACTATATGGTCGACGTTATCAAGTCGCTGGGTTTCGAATACGTCTGCGCCAATCCCGGCTCCAGTTTTCGTGGTCTGCAGGAATCGATCATCAACTATGGGGGCAATCGGAATCCCGAGTTCATTACCAATTGTCATGAAGAATCCTCGGTGGCCATGGGACACGGGTATTTCAAAGCCGAG
>WNGM01007273.1_pt1 | contig 13100 bp, 17 predicted proteins | sample 5400571 | NCBI WGS metagenome assembly WNGM01 (sample SAMN13153378, study PRJNA577476) | soil metagenome | isolation source: 100 cm soil or saprolite under Garry oak tree replicate 2 | place: USA:California | collected 2016-06-15
TCGTGCCGAAAACCACGACGACTCAGGGCCAGGTACAACTTGTGGGTGATGGAGGCTACTACTCCGAGCAGAAGGTGGAGTCTGGTGGTTTCGTGGTCGAAAGCCAGGGATGCCTCATAACCTACTTTGGCGAGTGGAACGCGGCGAAGAAGGGATGGATCGTGGTTGACATCTCCTACCCGAAACGACTCGTGTGTTGAACTACCTGGGGTGGCAGGAATGAAGGAGCCGTCCAACAAATAGCGGGAACAAATAGCGGGGCTTCCGCAGCCGTGACTGAGTGAGGGTCCGCCGTCGAGGCGGGGCCGGCTGCGGAAGCTCTGGGTTGGACTCAGCCGCGGATATTCGGAGGTTGGGCCATTCGAAGTTGAGGCTGGTGGGCGCCATGTGCCTGGGAAGCGGCTTCTCGAGGGAGGAGTGGGGCGGTGGTGCCGTGTTCGGGAACGCGACGCTGCGCTGGCGGCCCGGTTGTGGCGCGAGGGACCCCGCGAGGCCGGAAGCCAAGGAAGAGGGGACGGACTTCGGGTGTGTGCTGAGCCAGCGCAGGCTGGCCGTGGGCGGCAAGGACAGCGAGGTGAGCGGTCACGGGGCCCTCGGCAGCAAGGTCGCGATGATGGCGTCGAGTGGGAGTCGTGTGGCGCGCCAGGTTGCGCGTACTACGAGGCGGCCGGCCTTGCACTTTGGGCACAGCTCGGGATCGACGCCGAAGATGCGGAAGCAGGCGGCGGATCGGGATTCCTGCTTGGGCGCGTGCGGGGCCTGGGCGCCGAGGAGGTCGCGGCACTGCTTGAGCAGGGGCTGTCGGACGCGGTTGCTGAGGATGCCGTAGCGGCGAATGCGGACGAAGCGGTGCGGCGGGACGTGGCTCAAGAAGCGGCGGCAGAACCTCGGCCCGTCGAGCTTGTGGGTCTTGACGCGATTACCGTCTTTGCGGTCGCGATAGCGGAAGACGACGGTGTCCCCGTCGTAGCTGACGAGGCGGCGGTCGGAGATGGCGATCCTGCGCGTGTAGCGAGCGAAGTATCGGACGACCTGCTCGGGTCCTGCGAGTGGCCGGCGCACGTCGACGTTCCAGGTTCGTGAGTCGGCATCGCGGACGAGTTGATATGCCGAATAGCGGGCGACGCTGAGCTTGCCCTGCTTCACCAGCGCCCGCAGCTTTTGCAGCAGCTTGATCTTGAAGACGTGGCGCAGGACCTTGATCGGGAACAGGAAGCGCCTGCGGTGGAGAAAGCCGTCCTGGCCGAGCCCGCCTCCGGTGACGAGGCAATGGGTATGCGGGTGTGTCTCTTGCTTCTGAGTCCAGGTGTGGAGCACGGCCAGGACGCCCGGGCGGATGCCGTGGCTCGCCGCGACTTCGAGGATCGTCTCCGAGCTGGCCGAGAACAGCGCCTCGAAGGCGTTGGCCCGATCCGGACCCAGGAAGAACGGGCGGAGCGAGGGGGGAATCGTGAAGCCGAGGTGGAAGTAGCTGATGGGAAGCAGGTGCGGGAGCTGTGCCTCGGCCCACAGGGCCTGGTCGAGACTGCCGCAGCGCGGACAGTGGCGGTCGCGGCAGGAGTGGTAGGCGAGGTGCTTGTAGCCGCAGCGGTCGCAGACGGCGAGGTGTCCGCCGAGGCGGCCGGTGCGGCAGGCGAGGATGTGAGCCGCGGCCTTGGCCTGCTCGGGAGTAAGACGCAGTGCGGCCACGTGATCGCGCAGCACGTCGGCGACGGCGAGTGCGGCGCGCTCGCCGCAGGGCACGCTACGTCGTGGGCGGCTTCAGGTTGTCGAGGGGGCTCTTCACCTCCGCGAGCCAGGTCTTGGCCAAGTGGGCGTAGACGGTGGTGGTGTTGAGGCTCTGGTGTCCGAGCAGGGCCTGGACGGCCTGGAGCCGGGTGCCGGCCTCGACGAGGTGGGTGGCGAAGGCGTGACGGAGCGAGCGCGGGGTGACGTGCTTCAAGACGCCGGCTTTCCTGCAGGCGGCGCGGAAGGCGCGCTGGAGGCTGGTGGCGGCGATCGGCTGTCCGGGGACCTTGCCCTCGATCAGGTAGCGCTGCGGCCGGTAGGTCTTCCAGCAGTGGCGCAGCTCCAAAAGCAGCCGCTCGGAGAGCACCACCTGGCGGTCCTTCTGCCCCTTGCCGCGCTCGACGCGGATCAGCATGCGCTGGGAGTCGACGTGGCGGGGCTCGAGGTGCACGACCTCGTCGGTGCGCAGGCCGGAGCCGTAGCAGAGCATGAAGGCGGCGCGGTACTTGAGGCTGGGCGCGGCTTCGAGGATCGCCTCCACCTCCTCCACGCTCAGCACCTCGGGCAGCCGCTGGGGCCGGCGCGGACGCGGCAGGCGCGCGTAGTTCCAGTCGCTCCGCTCCAGCACCTTCTGGAAGAAGCCGCGCAGCGCGTAGGTGGCCACACGCACGCTCGAGTCGCTCAGCCCGCGCGCGGCCACGTCCACCTGGTAGGCGATGATGTCGTCGGCTGTCGTCTCGCTGAGCGAGCGCTCGCCGAGGAAGCGCGTGAAGCCCTTCACAGCGTAAAGGTAGTTGTCAATGGTGCGGTCGGAACAGCCGTTCGCCCGCAGCAGGTCGGCGTAGCGCCGGGACAGCATCGTGGCATCGGATGTCATACTCTCCTCCAGGGTCGCTTGAAGTTGCGGTGCGACCGGAGGAAGCTTGTGCCACGCTGGATCCCCGACTACGCGGCCGCCGCGAAGCGGCTGAGTTCAACAACGCGCTGAAGCTGACGGCGCCGGCGAACGGGTGCGCCGCAGCTGATCCGGGTGTTAGGCCGCTCTGCGAGACTTGGCCTCGCGTGCGCCACCGCGTGATGTGAGAAAGGGGTATGGAGGTTGTCGACGAGTCAATCTTTTACGTTCGTCGGGGGCGCCAGCGGATCCTGGGACGTTGTGAGACTCGATGTCATCGTCGGTCAGCCGCTTGAGCGGGTCCCAAGGGTGCGCATCTTCGACCGATACCTGGAGTCCTTGCCCGCGGGAGGCCGGTGGCTTCTTCGAGGCGTCACCGGCCATGAGCGCTACGTGACCAAGCGTGAACATGACCTCCTGGCGGCTAAGCAGCCGGAGCTTAATCGACCTGAGGCCACGTGTGCCGCGCTCATCCCGGTCAAGAAATCGGCACGGTGGTGGGATCTGGCCCAGGACGAGAGGCGCGCGATATTCGAGGAACGTTCGGAGCATATCAAGACAGGGTTGAAATACCTTCCGGCCGTGGCACGGAGGCTACACCATGGCCGCGACCTTGGCGAACCGTTCGATTTTCTGACTTGGTTCGAATTCGCGCCGAGCGACGCTGAGGCATTCGAGGAGCTGGTCGGCATCCTGCGTCACTCCGACGAGTGGTCGTACGTGGAGCGGGAAGTCGACATTCGGCTCGTCCGGAAGGGAGCGGCCTAACAACCGTATGAACCCGACGACAGGCGGCGGGTTCGCGGTGGAATCCCATCGGTGCCCGCCTGCCGCGGGTTATGCGGGGCGTTGGGCCGACAAGAGGGCCGGTGGATCAGTTTCGGCCGGCCGGGTGGATCAGTTTCGAGCGGCGCCGGCAGGAGGAAACGCGTGGCACTCGTGGTTCTTCTGAGAGGGGTCAACGTCGGCGGTCACAGGACCTTTCGACCCTCGACGCTGGCCGAACGACTGAAGCACCTCGATGCCGTCAACGTCGGTGCGGCGGGCACCTTCGTGATCCGGCGGCCTGTCAGCCGGACTCAACTCCGCGCCGAACTGGCACGCAGGCTTCCCTTTGACGTCGAGATCGCGATCTGCCAGGGCCGCGAGATCGTCCGCCTGATGTCTCAGAATCATTTCGCGGACCAGCCCGTGCGACCGGACATCGTCCGCTTCGTGAGCGTCCTGTCGAAACGCCCCCGCTCGACGCCGTCAACGCCCATGAGCTTTCCTTCCAAGGGCAAGTGGCTGCTGAAGATCCTCGCGAGGGACAATCGGTTCGTCTTCGGCGTGTACCGGCGTCACATGAAGGTCATCAGCTACCTCGGCTCGTTCGACCGGCTCTTTAGAGTCCCGGTCACGACGCGCAACTGGAATACTATTACCGCGATCGCCAGAGTGCTTGGTAACGGAGGGACCTGATCGACCGAAGACCCGTCAACGGAGACGGGACCGCGAAGATCGGCGATGCGAACTGCTGCCCAATAACACGCTGCAGCGGACGTCGGACGCGCGCATCGTGTTGAGCAAGGGTACAACCGACAGGTGGCGCCCGACCCCTCTGAGCGTGAGCGTCTGGTGCCACGCGTCGGAAGGAGGTTCGATGGTCTCCGAGGTCTCCAATGATCCCCGCGGACCCCAAGAGCCAGACAAGATTCGAGTCTCACCGCGGTTTGGGGAGGTCGCAGCCGATGCCCTTCGCTATTGGGAGCCGCGAAGGGTTGCCTACAATCTGGTCCTGAGCGGTGTGGTGGGTGCGCACTTCGTCGCGGCGTGGCCGGCCTCGCGTTTGTTTCTCGCCTGGAACACCCTCTTTCAGCTCATCATCCTGGCTGTCCTCGCGAACGTGTGCTACTGCGCAGCTTACGCAGTCGACCTCTTTGTTCAGTACTCAGGGCTTCGAGGCACGTGGGCGCGGTGGCGGTGGGTGCTGCTGATGGTCGGCATCGTCTTCGCGGTGGTCATCGCCCACTTCTTCTCCATGGGGGAATTCTCTTAGCCTGGGGCGGGCGAGGAAGGCGACGTCGAGTACCGTCGACATTTGGGTCCCCGCTCTATGCACGGTGCCGTGAGACTATCATTTGATGCCACGCAGCCATACTCATTCGTCTCGAAAGCTCACTGGCCGCTTCATGACGATTATGACGCTGTCGTGCGGCGAGCGGTCGAGGACGTCCTGCGGGAATGGCTGGGCTCCCTCGATCGTGTGCAAGTTGTGCTCGAGTCCGTCGAATTCCACTCGGTGGACTCCTCGGTAGAGGGATTCAGGCGTTCCGCACGGGCTGCAACGGAGGCCGCGTTCTCGGTATGAGGGGCGACACGAGCGGAACGTGAGCCGCAGCGCCTCACAACCGGCTCGAGCTGTCGGCGGGCGGGAGGCCCGCGCCGGAATCGCGGCCGCATTCGCGCACCGCAGCTTAGCCAGGCGTCAGGCCGACGAATCGCACGTTGCGGAGTGCAGACGATGAGAAACCTTTCGGGCGTCGTTCTTCTCTTGGTCTCGGGTCCCCTGCACGCGCAGACAATACCGCCGCCGATTATCGACATGCACCTGCACGCACACACGCTGAGTATGTACGGGACTCCTCCCCCGGCGGTGTGCACCAACGACCAAGAGATCGTTTTCCCGGGCCTGGATCCCAAGGAACCGTTCACCGCAGAACGAGTGAAATTGTGCCGGTCCCCGCTGCGGGCGCCGCGGACGGACGAGGAAGTCCTGCGTGCGATGCTCGAGATGCTCGATCGTCACAACATCCGAGCGGTGACGTCGGGACCTCTGGAGGAGGTGAGCAAATGGCGCGCCGCCGCCCCTCATCGCATCATTCCAGGTGTGCCGTTCGACGAGTACGAGAAGCGAAGCACGGATGCGTTTCGGCGTCTATACACTGACGGGAGGTTCGCAGTCTTCGCAGAGATTAGTGCCCAATACAACGGACTGAGCCCGGCCGACGACTCGCTCGAGCCCTATCTCGCCCTGGCCGAAGAGCTGGACATTCCCGTCGGTATCCACATGGGGGAGGGCCCTCCCGGAGGACCCTATCGCGGTTTTCCCAAGTACCGCGCCAGGCTGACCAGCCCGCTCCTGCTGGAAGAGGTCCTGATTCGCCATCCCCGGCTTCGGGTCTACGTGATGCACTACGGCTCGCCTCTGGTCGATGAGATGATCGCTTTGCTGTACTCCCACCCGCAGCTCTACGTCGATATCGCTGGCAACGACTGGGGGCTGCCCAGAAAGGAATTCCACGGCCATCTGCGGCGTTTGGTGGAGGCGGGCTTTGGAAGGCGGATTATGTTCGGGTCCGACGCGATGGTATGGCCGCGGACCGTCGAGGTAGCGATCGAGAGCGTCGAGACAGCGAGCTTCCTAACGCCGGAGCAGAAGCGGGATATTCTCTACAACAACGCCGCGCGGTTTCTTCGTTTGAGCGATGAAGAGATGGCAAGACATCGTGGCGGCCAGAGGTAGCGACCCAACCACCCGCTGCATCCGCCGGCGGGCGGCGGGTATGGGGTGACTTCGCTGGCGACATGCTCCCGCCGCGGCCGAGCGGGAGCGTTGGGCCGTCATGAGAAGGATATGATCCCAGTGCGACAGCAACGACCCATGCGGGTCACCGCGATCGGCTGGTTCTGGGTCATCGCCGGTATCGTGAAGGCAACGACACTGACGTTCTACCTTTACTCTCTCCGTGGTCAACTCCCGGACGCGCACGAAACCGCTCTTGCCCTTAGCTCCGCTCCCTCATGGTTCGCTCAGAGTGTGTCATTCGCATTCGGACACCTCGAAGCGTTCGGCGCCTTCTGGGTGACGCTAGGTGTCTTTATGGTGTTTGCCGGTGCTTCTGTCCTCCGGGGGCGGTCCTGGGCTCGCCTTGGCCTGGAGTTGGTCTGCTGGGTTGGCCTGTTTGAAGCGCCGTTCGTGGCTGCGTGTCTCTACTTCACGGGGCGCACTTTCTCGTTCTACGACCTGCCCGCAACTGATCGTCTCGCGACTCAGGTATTCAAAGGCATCTGGACGTGCGCCGGATGGTTGACGGTTTATGTGGTGGCTCTCGTGTTCCTTAGGGACACGGTCATCCGGTCGTGGGTGGCACGCGCAGAGGCCGCCCAGCGTGAAGCCTAACCACCGGCTTACGCTGAAGGTAGGTGGCGGGCTCCCAGCGGACTGGGGTCCGTTCTCGCCTACCGCGGCTTGGCCGGGGCGTTGGGCTACGAGCCGGGAAGGAGTAGGATCTTCGGCGTGGCGAACCGAAGGATTCGTGTGGACCTGCGCTTGCAGAGGCTCGATCTTCTAGAAGGTGACCAATCCTTGGCATCCTATCCGGTGTCTACGGCCGCGAAGGGAGCGGGGGAGCGAGAAGGCAGCGAGCGAACTCCGCGCGGACTCCACGAGATCCGGGCGAAGATTGGAGCGGGCTCACCGATGGGCGCGGTCTTCGTCGGTCGCCGCCCGACGGGCGAGATCTATACCCCCGAGATGGCGCGAGCCGAGCCCCAGAGAGACTGGATCCTGACCCGGATTCTCTGGCTGCGTGGTCTCGAACCCGGGAAGAACCGATTCGGCACCGTGGACACCATGCGGCGATACATCTACATCCATGGCACACCGCACGAGGCGACGCTTGGGACCCCGGTGTCGCATGGCTGTATCCGGATGCGAAGTGCCGACGTGATCGAGCTCTTCGATTCGGTTGAACCGGGGATGCCGGTCGAGATCGTCGACTGACGGAAGGTCGCGCCGCCCAACGACCCGCTGCCGCCGCCGGCGGACGGCGCGACCGACCTGGAGCCGCGGCGGGGGGCTCGCAGGGGGCCGGCGTCCGCGCTCGACTGCCGCAGCCTCGCCGGGACGTCAAATGGGGCCAGCAGGGTTGGACTAACGGATCGACCGATGCAAGGAGGATGGGCATGCCGAAGTATGTGATCGAGCGTGAAATCCCCGGAGCCGGAAAGCTGTCGCCCAAGGAACTGCGCGCAATCTCCCAGAAATCCTGCACCGTCCTCAGGGACATGGGCCCGCAGATCCAGTGGGTCCATAGTTACGTGACCGACGACAAGGTGTACTGCGTGTATATAGCCCCCAACGAGGAGGCCGTTCGGAAGCACGCTCAGCAAGGTGGGTTCCCGGCAAACCGGGTGTCCCGGGTCAAATCGGTGATCGATCCGACAACGGCGGAGTGATCGTTCCTTCTGGGCCGCGGAAGGGGCATGGAGCACGCGCTGGCCGCCGCCGAGCGCGAGCGCTGGGCGGCGCGCGCAATGACCTGGACCACAGAGCAGGACAGAGCGTGGGGCTCGAGCCATGACGGTCGCCTTCGGGTGGAAGGCTCATTCGGGCTGGGCCGCACTTGTCGTCGTCGGGATGCGTGGCGACGAGTTCCTGGTCGTCGATCGGCGACGCGTCGAGCTCGTCGAGGACGAGCGGGCAAAGCAGCCGTATCACGCCGCGGAGGCCCTGAAGCCGGATGCAGCACGAGATGTGGTTAAGAGCGGCGTCGAAGCGGCTCACCGGATCGCGGTCCGGGAGATGCGAGCGGCGGTGAAGCGAGAGCAAGAGCGCGGGAACGAAGTTACAGCCTGCGCGGTGCTTGTCGCCCATCCCATGCCCGACTGGACCATCGAGGAGATCCTCGCGGTGCACTTCCGCATGCACCAGGCCGAGGGCGTTCTGTTCCGGGATGCGCTGGCCCGAGCCACGCGGGCGTGCGGACTGAGGCTCGTCGCGATCCCTGAGAAGCGGCTGACGGAGCATGCCAAGAGCGCGCTCGGGGCTCCGGTGAGCGGCGTGGAGAAGCAGATTGCGACGCTCGGCAAGTCCGTCGGGCCTCCCTGGGGGAAAGACCAGAAGGACGCCGCTCTCGCTGCCCTGGTCGCGTTGCAGGGGCGCTCGAAGTGAGCAGGAGATGAGACAGTGGCGGACCTTCTGGTCAACATCGATGTCGACGACCTCGAGAAGGGCGTCAATTTCTACGCGCGCGGGCTGGGACTGAGGACGGGGCGCCACCTGGGCGCGCACGCACGCGAGATGCTCGGTGCCTCGTCCCCGATTTACCTCTTGGAGAATCGTAGCGGCTCCCGCCCCTTTACGGCGGCGACATCGGGGCGGCATTACCGCCGTCATTGGACGCCTGTCCATCTCGACTTCACCGTCGCAGATCTCGAGGCGGCGGTCGCCCGGGCCCTCTCCGCCGGCGGCATGCTCGAGGGCCAGGTTGAAGAACGGGCGTGGGGGCGCCTGGCTCGCATGGCGGACCCCTTTGGGCACGGGTTCTGCCTCCTTCAGTTCCAGGGAAGGGGCTACGATGAAATCGCTGACGCTCCGCCCGAATAGACGCCGCCCCATGACCGACTGCAGCCGCCGGCCTCGCGTCCGCGCTCGCCTGCCGCGCCTGATGCGGAGCGTCAGGCGGCGGAGCCATTGAATGAAGGAGGGCTCGTCATGACGAAACCCGGCACTCTCGTGGCCACGGTGCTCCTGGCCTCCGTGTCACTCGCGCACCTTCTTCGTTTGGTCTTCGGCGTTCAGGTGACCGTGGCGGACCGAGTCATCCCGATATGGGTGAGCGGGGTCGCGTTCCTGGTGGCGGGCGCGGCCGCGGTCATGCTCTGGCGGGGCGCACGCCGATAGGGGGACAAGGTGTCCCCTGGCCCGATGGCACTGCGGGCTCAGTACACGGAGGCGCTGCTCGAGCGGACCACCCGTCGTTTCTGGTTCAGGCTGACAGGATGCCTTCGATCCGGTTGATCAGGATTGACGATCTCCTCCGGCGAGCCCTCGAGAAGCCGGGCGACGATTTCGAGAAGGCGTACGGCGCGTCTCTCGGCGGGCACAGGGCCGTCGTCCGGGAGGTGATCTTGCAGACCATGGCGATGCTGGCGAAGGCACCTCGAGATCCTATGTGGGGCGGGTACCTGGCGGTGGACCGGGAGCTCGGCACGGTGGTCGGCACGTGCGGATTCAAGCATGGGCCGGAAGCGGACGGCTGTGTCGAAATCGCCTACTTCACGTTTCCCGGGTTTGAGGGCAGGGGCTACGCGACGACGATGGCCAGGGAACTCCTCGCACTGGCCCTCGAGTCGGAGGCCGTTCGAGAGGTCACGGCACGCACCTTGCCAGAGCGCAACGCATCGTCCCGGGTGCTCGAGAAGGTGGGTCTCGACCGGGTTGCGGAAGTGGATGACCCCGAGGATGGCAGGGTGTGGCACTGGGTGTATCGGCCAGGAGTTTAACGCGCGCGACCAGTTGTGGCTCGAACATGAGGGGGCCGCGTTAGACGTGCTGGGGATCCGCGGGCCGAGGTCATGACCGCCGAGGCGGCGATTCGAGGAGTGGTGCAGGCGCTGGCGGCGGCCTGGAATCGGCCGGACTGGATCGCGCTGGCCGCGCTGTTCACCGAGGAGGCCGAGTACGTCACCGCGACCGGGGATCGCCTGGTGGGGCGCGCCCAGATTCGTCAGGGACTCTCCCTCCGGGCCGCGGCCCGTGCCGACCCCGCCGAGGTGTCCATCAACGAGCTCTCCGTGAGACTCCTCAGACCGGACGTCGGGGTCGTTCTGTGCGGGTGGCGGATGGCGGCCGCCGCCTCGCCACGGGGCGACCGCGCCCGGGCTCGCGCCGGCATCCTGACCCTGGTGCTCACGGACGGGGTCGACGGATGGCGCATCGCGACGCTCCACAACACCGATACGGCGGGGCCGTCCGCCGGCGACGCGTGATCCGACGATGACGGCCCGGGAGGCGCTGGACTTCGTCCGGACCCGAGGCATCGTGCTGATGTCCGCCCGGGGCCCGGTCCCCAGCCTCGCGGAGGCGATCGCGGGCCGGCCGATCCGGGGGAGCTGGTGGGCTCATCCGAAGTCGCATCTCATCTACAAGGCGTCCGAGACGGTGTGCGACTCCCGTGAGGTCCTCGTCTGCCGTCTGGTCGACGGCAAGGTGACGTTCGTCCACCGGCGCGCCTGGCCGGCCGTGGTCCGCCTCTCCGATCGATTCCCGAAGGAGCGGCTGGCGGCCGTCCGGCAGATCCACACGGAGACCGGAAAGCACGTGGTCGAGGAGACGCCGTTCCCCCGCTGGGTGCCGCGGGACGTCCTGGCGGCTTCAAGGAGGCTCGGCGAGGCGGACGCGATCGCGTTCCTGGGGGAGGCCCTGGTTCGAGATCTGTCGTCCGCCGGGGCCGCCCGGCCTCGTCGCCGCGCGCGAGCGAAACCGTTGTAATCTGTGCCGTCGCCGGGGCGCGATGGAAGGGTGATGGCCCTCGAAGGGAGCCGGCGGGTGACCTCGCAGCCGTATCACCGACCGATGAAGCCGCTGCCGCCCCGGGAGGCCTTCGCGCGCCGTGTCCTGCGCAGCGTCCTGGTCGGTCTCTCCGTCATCGTCCTCTGCCTCGGAATCGGCGTCGTGGGATACCACGCCTTCGCCCGGCTGCCCTGGATCGATTCCCTGCTGAACGCCTCGATGATCCTCACGGGGATGGGACCGGTCGACCCGATGACCGGGACCGCCGCCAAGCTGTTCGCCTCGTTCTACGCCCTGTTCAGCGGCGTCGCCTTCATCAGCACCATCGGCGTCCTCCTGGCTCCCGTGGTCCAGCGATTCCTGCACCGGTTCCACCTGGAGCTGCTGGCCGATGCCGCGGAGGACGGGGACGAGGCGCCGCGCGAGACGCCTCGGCCGCGGCCCGGCGGGCCGGGGCGCGGCGCATGAGGGCCGCCCGGAGGCGGGGATCGGCCGGAGCGCACGCTCCCGTGCGGACGGGCGCGCGGACCGGTGCGCCGGGCGGCGCGCGGACGCCGGCGCGGACCCGCTCGCCTCGATTGAACATCTCGAGCGGGACCCGCTGGGAGCCGATCGTCGGCTACTCCCGGGCGGTCAGGGTCGGAAGCCACGTCTTCGTCTCGGGAACGACCGCGACGGGCGGCGACGGGCGGATCGTCGGCGTCGGCGACCCGTACGCGCAGGCGGTCCAGGCGCTCAGGAACGTCGGCGAGGCGCTCCGCCGCGCGGGGGCCGCCCTCGAGGATGTCGTGCGCACCCGGCTCTACGTGGTCGACATCGGCCAGTGGGAGGCGATCGGGAGGGCGCACGGCGAGTGCTTCGGTGCGATCCGGCCCGCCACCAGCATGATCGAGGTGCGGCGGCTGATCGTGCCCGAGATGCTGGTGGAAATCGAGGCGGACGCCGTCGTCGGCCGTCCGGCCTCGCGATGAGCCGCTGCCCGGCGGCGCGATGACCTGTTGCCCGGCGGCGCGGCTACCGGTAGACTGGGCAGCCGCGGCCCGGAGAACCAGGCAGCGGGGATCGCCGTCCCGGAGATCCCGCTCCGGCGGACCGCGGGTCCGCTCCGGGGCGCGCGAGGGGCCATGTCCGATCCGCTGAAGATCGCCGCCGCCATCCTGCTGCTGGTGCTCGTGACGCGCTCCGCCGACTGGGGAGAGACTCCGAAGGGGCCGACGAAGGTCTTCCCCTACGCGGTGCGCGAGACCGTGCTGCCGAACGGCCTCAAGGTGGTCGCCGTGCCGTTCGACAGCCCCGGGATCATCGCCTACTGGACCGTCGTGCGGGCCGGATCGCGCAACGAGATCGAGCCCGGGAAGTCGGGGTTCGCCCACTTCTTCGAGCACATGATGTTCCGCGGCACCGAGCGCTACTCGAAGGAGCGCTTCAACGCCGTGCTCAAGGAGCTGGGGGCCGAGAACAACGCTTTCACGAACAACGACTTCACCGCCTACCACACGCTCGCGCCCGCCTCGGCCCTGGAAACGCTGATGACGGTCGAGTCGGACCGGTTCATGAACCTCAAGTACTCGGTCGAGGACTTCAAGAAGGAGGCCGGGGCGGTGCTCGGCGAGTACAACAAGAACGCCTCGAACCCGTTCCAGACGCTCGACGAGAAGGTGCGGGACGCCGCCTTCACGACGCATTCGTACAAGCACTCCACGATCGGCTTCGTGCGCGACATCGAGGCGATGCCGGGGCAGTACGACTACAGCCGGACCTTCTTCGATCGCTACTACCGCCCGGAGAACTGCATCCTCCTCGTGGTGGGGGACGTCGATCCCGGGAAGCTCGGGACCCTGGCCCGCAAATACTACGGCGGCTGGAAGCGCGGGACCTACCGGCTGCAGGTTCCGGCCGAGCCGCCGCAGAAGGAGGAGAAGCGCGTGGAGGTCGCCTGGGCCAACCCGACCCAGCCGTACCTGTACATCGGCTACCACGTCCCCGCCTTCTCGACCACGAGCAAGGAGATGCCGGCGCTCGACCTGATCGCGCAGCTGCTCTTCTCTGAGGCGGCGCCGCTCTATCAGAAGCTGGTCGTCGAGGAGCAGGAGGTCGATCTTTTGTCGGGCGGCGCGTCGGACCACCGCGATCCCTACCTGTTCGAAGTGGCGGCGCGCGTGAAGAAGCCGGACAGGATCGCGTACGTCGAGCAGGCGA
>WNGM01011615.1_pt1 | contig 13100 bp, 13 predicted proteins | sample 5400571 | NCBI WGS metagenome assembly WNGM01 (sample SAMN13153378, study PRJNA577476) | soil metagenome | isolation source: 100 cm soil or saprolite under Garry oak tree replicate 2 | place: USA:California | collected 2016-06-15
CGGCACAGGCCCCATTCTCACTCTTTCCTACTCACCCTCGTCTTCTTCTTCCTCATCCTCATCCTCATCCCACTCGTCGCCAAATTCGTAGTCTCCGGTGTAACCACAGACGCCTACTCGCGGAGAATTGACGATGGGTAGAAACGAGTCTTCGTACTCGTCTCTCCTGGCCTTGGCGTGCTTATCACAAACGGCCCCCTCTTCCACGGAATAGTAACCGGAGAATAATTTGGTAGCAGGTTGGCCGCAGACACGACAGGGGATAACAGGCGGCTCGTTTCTTGCCATCACAGAGACACCGACGGGAGTGCCATCTTCGTCTTCTTCTTCTACGCCTTCGCGTTCACCCACTACTCTGAGAGCCAGATAGGTAGTGGAACCAAAGTCGTACTCATGCGTAAATTTGAGTCCAACTTTGAGAACCTCTCCCAACTCGACATCCATATCATACTCTTGAGGCGCATTTAAATCAGCGAGTAGGCTGGATTGGAGCAAGGGAGCCATAGTGACAAATTGAGTTTGGACTTCGGGAGGCAGAGCGAAACCCAGCTTCGCTGGCATGGTCGTAGCTAAAAATTCCGCCAGTTTCTCTTGAAACTCAGAGGCTGAAAGGCCGGCAAGGGTAGAATCAAATTCTTCGCCTAAAAGATCAGATATCATGAGCATAAGCTCAAAAGGCGAGAGATTGGCAATCTCAGCCTCGGTTAGAGGGGGCGTTTCAGCTTCGTCCTCTTCATCCTCACCTTCTCCGACTTCCTCAGCAGGGGTTTCCTTTGAATCGGCAAAACCCCACATCATATCTGGAGATGGTGAGGAGTAGGAGTCCTTGCCAATCCTAAACGCGCTGAGGTGACCGCAGCACTCCAACCATGTATCCCGTAAAAAATCGTCCAGATCGACTAGCGTTGCATCAGTAGGCATTTCGAGATGCATCCAGTACATGGGGAGATAGCGACCCTCGACGACAATGTGGAAAAGTTTGGTTTTCTCCGACTCCCCAGCATTTGCTGCTTCGATAGCGGCTTTTCTCTGTTTGCAGTGTTTGAGGTGCTGGGTCATTTTTGATTTGTCGAACTCAGCATGACAAAAGTTGCATATACCTTTGTAAGTTTCCTTGACTTCAGTTGTCTCTTTGGTTGTTTTCATGTTTCTTCATCCTTACTGTTTAAAGGCGATTGGAGAGGTATTTCCAAACCCTTATATAGTTGGCCATCCCTGTATACCTTGCTTATGTCGGCTGCGTAGATAATACCGCCCCAAAGATGAGCTAGAAAGAGTGGCTCGCTGTAGCTCTCTGAAGTATGGCCTAATGCAGTATACCACGAACGTCCACCCTCGAAGTCGTGATACCAGGCGATAGGGTGATCCGCCCCCATAACTCCACCTTTATAGGTATTTTCGTCGATAGTGATCAGGACATGAACGTTAGGACGCGGATTGGAGGCGAAGTTGTACCATTCGTCGGTACGTATCCAGGTAGCGGGAAGCATGCTAGTGGAGAGATGTGTATGGTCAACAACGTGGAGAGTGGCCTGTGTGACATGTGAATGGCCATGGATACGGTCGAAGTAGGCTCCCACAAGTTTACCGTACCAGGACCAGTCGTATTCGGTATCGGTAGCGGAGTGGACGCCAACATAGCCACCACCTGCATGGATATAGCGTTCAAAAGCGGCTTGCTGGCTGCCATCGAGTATTTCGCCAGTAGTGAGGAGGAAGACGACGGCGTTGTATTGTTTGAGGTTGGTATCGGTAAAGGCAGTGGAGTCTTCGGTGAAGTCGATGGCAACGTTATGTGCGCTAGCAAGTTTTTGTAGGGCAAGTTTGCCATCTTTGATGGAGGCATGACGGAAGGCTGCTGTTTTGGAGAAGATGAGAAGTTTGTAAGGACATATTTGAACTACGGAGGAACTAACCGATTGTTGAGAATGGCAATTCACATGCTGGATAGCGGTTACAGGTGCCTGTGAATGAAGGATGATAGCGAACGTCCCCACTGTGATTACAAGTATGAGCATGATCCCTAGAGTCGCAAGCCACTTTTTCTTAAACATCATAAGAGTTACGTAACGCTCAGAGTGGGTGGATGTCCCACCATCCCGCATGGAGCGCGATAGATTGGGCCCCACGCTGTGACACGTCACGTCCCATGATAGGATTATTTCGTTACATCTCATTAGCGCATCCTTGCAGAAATCCAAAGAGGTTATGCTACGAGTATACCTATTCGCATAGTATTTTTCCAATGTTTTGCAGAGATATTTATCCGGCGTTTTACCTGGAAGACTTGCTCATAGCCAGCCGCAGCTTCTTTCTCCCTCTCACAGAGATTGGTTGGAACGTGCTATAATCTAACAGAAGCTATCATTGATGGATTTCTCTGAAAATCAGTACAAGGGAGACAGTGTACGCTGTGTACAGAGAATTTCTCCTCTCAGCACCTGTTTGGCAATTTCTAAACAGGTGCTGAACGTCTAAATGGAGCAAGGTTGTCAGGGACCCGATCCCCTTAAGGGGATAGGCTTGTGAACTGTTGGAAGCTCTATTCCAGGCTGTTGCAAGCGTTCCACCTGACTAGGTTCAGCACGCAAGTGCTACGTTCGGAAGGTCACGATACCTTGGGATGCCTGCTCTAGTTCCAGGCCCTATCGTCAGTGGTTAAAAGTCTTGGCGGGTAGAGACGGTGCTGCTGGCACGACAAGCCTTTTGAACATTGCCGAAGAGCACCATACACCTGTGCGGAGGCGGGCTGCATCATCTTTGCAGTCAACCGAAGGGTACGACCGCACTTCGTGCCCTTTCTTTCCTCCCACCGCCTGAAGGCGGGTAGGTCTCTAGAAAGGATTTTTTATGAACGACACGGCCACGTTGAGCCGCTTATTTGCCAGTATTCAGTCCGATCTAGAGCGGGTCGACGCGACTTTTGAGGAGAGGGCAACCTCTGGACTGGATATTCTCAATTCTGCTTCTATGCACGCATTGGGATCGCCTGGCAAACGTCTGAGAACGGCACTGACGCTACTTTCAGGCAAAATGCACACTTATCGTTTTGATAAATTACTACCTCTAAGCGTCGCCTTTGAAATGGTTCACCTGGCGACGCTTATTCATGATGATATTGTCGATAATGCGCAAACCCGCCGTGGTAATCCAACTGTGAATGCCATTTGGGGAGATAGTATTGCGATCCTGTTGGGTGACTACTATTTTGCCAAGACGGCGGGATTGATTGCTGACATCAATGACAACCGCATTGATCATCTTTTCTCCGATACCGTGGCAACTGTCTGTGAAGGCACAATTATGGAGATGATGACAGCCGGGCGCATCGATCTCACGCTCGTCAGCTATTACGAGAAGATTCGCCATAAAACGGCATGCCTAATTGCGGCCTGCTGTAAGGGTGGAGCGACTGTTAGCCAGGCATCCGATGAAGAAATTGCACTGCTCTATGAATATGGTATAAATCTGGGTATTGCCTTCCAAATTCTTGATGATGTACTGGACTACACGGAGGATCAAGCAACGATAGGCAAGCCAGCAGGCAATGACTTACGCCAGGGCATGGTCACGCTCCCTCTGATTTATGCCCTGCAAGAGCAACCACAGAATGGATACTATCAAAAAGTACATAACTTGCTCAATGGTGCTTCCCATAAAGATGAAGATATTCACTCAGTCGTCAATTGGGTGGTGAGAGGACACGGTATAGAGCGGGCTATGATCGATGCCCATATCTATGCCGAAAAGGCACGTGATACACTGCACCAATTTCCGGCATCTTCTAACCGTGATGTGCTGGACGAATTGATTGACTTTGTCGTGTCGCGTAGACGCTAGAGATAAGTTATGAGCACAAAGATTTCTTTAGAGAAAAAATTTCGGGAGACCGGCGGTAAACGTCCGTATGTACAACGTCTATTCGGTCGCATTGCGCGTATCTACGATCTGATGAACCGTTTGATGAGCTTTGGGCTAGATGGACGCTGGCGAGCATTTGCGGCGCATTACTTGGCATTAGGGACAGGAGAACTGGGGCTAGACCTGGGAACAGGAACGGCAGACCTTGCTATTGCCGTGATTCGACGTTCCGGGCCTGGAACCCGTATGATCGGTATGGATATTACACCAGAGATGCTTGAGCAGGGGCGTCTCAAACTGGCCCGTTTGGGGTTGGAGGATCGCATTGAGTTGCGTATAGGTGATGCTGAGCATATTGATTTGCCAGATAATAGCGTTGATGGATGCTGTTCAGCTTTTACAGTACGGAATCTATCGGATCTACGGCAAGGGTTTCGTGAGATGTTACGGGTGGTACGTCCAGGTGGGCGGGTTGTGTGTCTAGAAATCAGTCATCCACCCGGCAAAATTTTCGGTTCTTTGTTTCACTTTTACTTTTACCGGCTTGCGCCATTGTTTGGCACAATCATCGGCAAAGCATTTGAGGAATATAATTACCTTCCCCATTCACTGACTACCTTCCCTGATGCTCCAGCACTCAAAAGTATTATGGAAGAGGTTGGCTGGCAAGATGTCCATTTTTATCGACTCAACGGCGGCATTGTGGTAGTACATGTAGGAACGAAGATGTAAGGACTTGAGGCACAAAAAAGCGGATGCGATCAATATCACATCCGCCTTTTTGTGCTTAGAAGAAACCCCGGCTGAGGAATACAATCAGCAATAGGCATATCATGATACCACCCAGCCAGAGAGCAGCATCCAATTTATTATTTCTTTCCTGAAGAGGTGGTAGTTCCTCTGGACTTGGCAATAAGAGTTTATGTTCCTCAATATCTTCAGCAGGAACAAGAGACTGGAATGCCTGCATCAGGCTGTCAGGCACAGAAGTTTGTTGAGGAGGCCCAACAGGCAGTTTCCCTTGACCCTGATCGATAGCAGGCAGTGTACTTACAGGTGGCTCAAAGCGTTGGGCTGAACTAGAAACGAGCGTACTGTTGACCGAGCGCATGGCTAAAAGGTCTTGTCGCAACTCAGATGGGCGTTGATAGCGTTGGCTGGCAACGGGACGCAGCCCTCTAGAGAGAATAGCCTCAAACTGAGGGGAAATGTTCGGATTCAGGCGTCGCGCTGGCGGAAAGCTGCCGTTTGAACGCCCGATGATGATATGTTCGGGGCTAATAAGGCCATGTACCAGGGGAGGTGACTGTTGAGCCATCAGCTCTAATATCTCGGTCATTTGCACACAGCACTCAATGATCTCTTGCTCCGCTATAGGTCTATTAGTACGACGCATGCGAGCCACCAAGGATTCACCCTCAATGGGCTCAAAGACAAAGAAACTACGTCCACCATCGCCAAAGGCATTCCACAGCGTGGGTATATGAGGGTGCCTACCGAGAGAAGACAGAGCCATGGTAGCAGTACGGAGCGTTGATTGAGTGATAAACGAAGAGTTCTCCGGTAATACAACTTCGCACATCATTACCAGTGAAGCATTACGCTGAGCGTCCTGAGCCAGCCACATTGTCTCACTTACACCTGAAAGCCATTCCTGACGTTCTAGAGGTTTTCGCAGCCGATAGCGACCCCTACGCAAGAGTGTTCCAGGGGAAAGCTGAGCTGTGTCAGAGGTCAAAGCACTCGCTCCCTGTTGAGTTGACGAGGTATTCTGCTGTAGCGGCTTTATGGAAGGCATTTGTGATGGAGTTTGTGCAGTGAAGAGATCGTTGGCTAAAGGGTCGGTCACAAGCCGACTGCCATGCGGAGCATTTAATGGGCGTTGCAACTCCTGGGCTGAGGTATCTGCGGATGTTCTCATCTGAGATATGGGAGATGCTGTTTGTGGGCCTTGTGGACGATGTGGCACTTTACGGGCAGACGGAGTCTCAGGAGGCGTCGAAGCGGGAGAGGCAGAATTTGCATTGGATTGGGATTGCTGCGTTTGAGAAAACGAGCGCTTCAAAACAGGATTATTTTCAAAGTTAGGCGTGGACGGAGGCGGCACAGGAAAACGTGGTGTTTCCGGTCTAGATGCATTAAACGAGGCCTGTGGCATATTGGGTGCCTGTTCCGAGAAAGGGAACGCTGGCGGAGGCGAGGCCTTGGTCGATCTGGGTGCTGAATCTGAAGGCCGAGATGGTATCTTCTTTGGAGGAAAGAGAATGTTATCAGACAGTGACTTAGCAGCAGGTGTGGGAGGCATAGGCATGCCCCCCGCTTGCTGTATGTTGCTTGCCGGGGGAGGAGTAATACCGTGCCCCATTGCTCCCGGTTGACCGGATATACGTAGTACAAGACCGCAACGTGGACAAGGTCCCCTGGTAGCATCCCAGTCGCTAGCACAACGTGGACATATCATGACATTCCCTCTCTTACACGGTTCCTTCATGGGACCTTATTTGCTCACTACTTGGCGAAAATAAAGTATACACACCTCCCCAGCAGGATCATAATACCCCAAAGCATATCCTCTTGTTGAGTATAGATGAATATAGTGACATAAGTCAATCTTTTCACCTATTATTACTACTATAACAGGCTCATCTCTTGAGATTCCGTCCAATGGGTGCTAAGTCAGCGAGAAAGCCTTCTAGAGCTTTGGCAAGCTCATATAATTGCGTCGCCTCTGCTATAGAAACTTCATGACCGGCATGAGCAACCTGGTACAGTAACTGGACCGAGGGATGCTTGACTGGCGCAGCGGGCTCGCTGGCGGCAGAGCCAAGCAGCGAGGCACGCATGGCATCGACGCTGGCATTCACTTCCTCAAGATGAGTGATATCTATAAAGCTGGCCGGCTTGACATGTCCTTTGCCCTTGTTGGCTGCACGTTCCGCTTCCCACCGGCGTCTGGCCTGCTTCCCGGCGGCACAGTAGCAAAATTCAGGATGATTAGAGTCGGAGTTCTGTAAACCGCTATCATCACAAATCGGGCAGATAGGCATAATGACCTCCTCACTATCGAACATAACGTATATTTCTGACTGAGAGTACTATATCACACAAGTGGAAGAGATTCGATTATGAAAGACACTGCTTACCACCCTGGTAATCTTTGAGCATGTCTTCACAGTCAAAGGCCATGTGACCAAAGACTTCGCCCGGTTCGCGCCAGCAAGGTTTGCCTTCACCAGAGTCTTGGACAGAGCCACTGACAATGGCTCCCTTATAGGCAATGGAGACCGCTCGAAAACGAGGATCGCGATGCAGACTGAGTAGACACCGACTATGCCATGAATGACAACCGTATAGCCAGTCTCTTCGCGTACCTCACGTACAACACACTGCTCAACGGTTTCCCGATAACGGACGATACCGCCAGGGATGGTATAGCCAAGGCCATCAGAGCGATCGATAAGCAGGATTTTACCATCTTGCTCAATAATTACACACGCACTGAGGATAGGGGAGATTTGCCCCAATGTGAGAAGAGCAATGACACGAAATATCAATCCTGCTACAAACCCTTTAATCTTCTCCTTCATCGCTGACATGCTCTCCCCTCAAATTATCTAAAACTTGTTCGTTCTTATTCAAAAACCACTAGGTCTTGTCGGTTAGTATACGAACAAACAGAGCATTTGGCAAGGTTGCGGGGACATTCGGATTAATTGCAAAGCATGCTCACCACACACTCTGCCAAAAAGTGAACCGCACCCAAAATGGTGGTAGTATGGAGTAGAGCATTTTTCACTCAGGAGTAACACATGTACCGCTTACTTGCCATAGACCTTGATGGAACACTTCTCAGCCCCGAAAAACTGATCACACCACGTACCTATAATTTATTATGTCAAATTGAGCAGAAAGGTGTAGCAATTGTGATTGCCACCGGGCAAACGGCACAGGTGTTACGAGCGGTATGTGCGAAGTTGCCCTTGACGGCACCACAGATTATTGAGAATGGAGCTGTGGTAGTTAATATACAGAATGGGGCTGTTCTGCACGAGAAATTGATACCGCGTGAACTTATTTTGCCCACGTTGGAGGTTTTGCGATCATTTGGTATGCACCGGGCCTATCATACGCACAAGCGGGTGTATGTGGATGCTGATACACCGCGTGCGAAACGGTGGTATCGACCACCGGTACCATCGGTAGTGGAAGTAGAAGATGTGGCAAGCTTGTATCCACAGACATGTATTAAGGTCGCGGGAATTGGTACGGCAGAGACACTACGAGAGAAACGGCATGAACTGGAACGGATATTTGCGGGAAAACTCTACGTGACACAGTCTTCGTTCGATATTGTGGAGTTCCTGCATCCAGAGGTATCGAAGGGCAACGCATTAAGGATAATTGCGGCGGATCTGGGTATTGCGCCTGAAGAGGTTGTTGCAATTGGGGATAATCATAATGATATTGGGATGTTGCGTTTTGCAGGCTCAGGCGTGGCGATGGGCAACGCTCATAACGAAGTGAAGGAGATGGCGGATTTTGTGACGCTGAGCAACGCAGAGGAAGGTGTGGCAGAAGTAATTGAGAAACTGATTCTGCCGACGCTGCCATGAACGGGAATTTTCATATTACCAGTACGCCATAGCTGCTGCACAGGCCCAGTTAGGAGAAGAGGCTTTTGCCAGCGCATGGAGCGAGGGCCAAGCGATGATACTGGAAAGTAGATATCGAGCGAGGTACAATAGCAGTAACGAATAAAGCAACGATATGTTATCTGTTTCATGCAGTGAGGAAAGCAATGTCTGACACACATTCACAATTACAGCCACTCTTAGAGCCAAAACAGATGCTCCCGGCCTTTTCGTTACCGGGAGCCGATGGTATGCCACACAGCTCATGGTCATATAAGCAGAGAGAGCATCTGCTGTTGTTGTTTACCCAGAGTATAGATGAGAGCGAGTCGAGGGGAGTGTTGCGTGCCTTCGGGAAGGAATACAGGGCATTTCGCGAGGAACAATGTGCGATCTTAGCGATTACTCCTGACACGGTATTCGCAAATTTGCAGGCACAGGAGGCTCTGAAGTTGCCATTTCCTTTGTTGGCCGACCCGCAGGGTGAGGTGATTGCGAAGTATACCCAGTGGGATAAGGATAAGCGAAAAGTGGCACCGAGTATTGTGCTGGCCGACAGGTATGGAGCAGTGTACCGGCAGTGGACGACAGAGAGAGAAGCAGAGCTGGTCAGTGTTGAGGAAATCCTGGCGGATTTGAGGTACATGAATAATTTGTGTGCCCTCTAGGTCGGGCAGAGCTGGAGAATACGATAGGTATGACGATATTTCGTCCAGCACATGAGACTGATCTGCGAAAAATGTACGAGGTGTTTTATCAGAACGAGGTGCTGGATAGCCTTCACCCACCTCCTCCAGGCGGCACTCCATCGTATTTGAGGCACGTCCTGCAGACAGGAACGATGTATGTGGCAGAGCAAGATGGAGAGGTGCTGGCATTCGCGGGAGCCATTACGCGAGGAAATATTACATTTCTCACCGATTTGTTTGTGCAGCCAACTTATCAGTCGGGTCAGCTTGGCAAGGCACTCTTGCACTTCGTTTTACCACAGGACGATCTTGTGCATTGCACCGTGAGTTCCAGTGATACGCGTGCGCTTGCCCTCTATATTCGAGCCGGGATGCGCCCATTGTGGCCTTGCTTCGCACTTTGTCTGGAAAAGTCAACGCCTGAGTGGCATTTGCCTTCCGATATAGAAATTCTCCAGGCAAATCTCGATGATCCAGCATTAGTTCACTGGGATACCCAGATCAGCGGACGTCCGCGTCCCGTTGATCATACATATTGGGTGCGTGAACAACGAGCGGTCCCCCTGTGGTTTCGACGGCAAGGGCAAACAGTCGGCTACGGATATATACGCTTAGATGGAGGAACGCTCTGGTATCCCCAGGCCTGTGTAATTGGACCTATTGGCGTGAAAACTCCAGAAGATGCGGCAGCTTGCGTACTGGCCTCCGTATACTGGGCTTTGCAGCAGGCAGAGGTGTTGCGCATCGATGTACCAGGCCCTCATCCTTGCCTGGCCACACTACTCGAAAGAGGCTTCCGCATAACCTACGCCGATACGTTTGTTTCGACCGCAAGCACTCCCTTCTTTGATGCCAGCTGCTACATCCAATCGGGCGGTGATTTGTTCTAAAAGGTTGCCTCTACCCCCTTTGGGAGATGCGCTCCCTCTCCCCCATCATAAATCTCCCTTTCGGAAGATGTGTTTTTGACGGCTCTGGGTTACAACTACGATTGCAAACGATAAATACACGTTTGACAGTAGTTATCAGTTCAAACACTAGAAGAAAAAGCTCAAGTTCATTCTGTCACAGCAGCACAGAGGAACATAGTTAGCACACTTGTTGAGGTATCACAGGAGGTCTAGAAGTGGCCCAGGAAATTTACCAGATTCGGGTGCAAGGCCATCTCGATGTGGAGCGTTCAAGCTGGTTCGATGGACTGGCGATCAGCCATACTCCCAACGGTGAGACACTTCTCACCGGCCCACTCCTCGATCAAGCGGCTCTGTATAGCGTACTTCTCAAGATACACAATCTAGGTCTGCCCTTGCTGGCAGTACAACGCAACAGTGCTAGACATGATGACGTATAGACAAAACGAAGAAAGAAAACGATTCCGCAATAGCAATCGAACGAAAGGAAGAAAATATTATGCAGAAGACAGTGTTCATTCTCGGTGGCACAGGCTTTATTGGATACGAGACGGTCACGCAGGCAGTACAAGCAGGATGGCAAGTGAAGGCTCTGGTTCGCTCAGAAGAAGGAGCTCAGCGACTACGGCAAGCTGGCGCACAACCTGTTCTCGGCGACATCTACCAAGCACAAGCATGGATAGACGGGGTGCGAGACAGTGCGGCATTAATCGATCTGACTCAACCCAAGCTTCCCCAGCGTCTCAGCCGCGCTGCTATACAGGCTATCTCGCAAGAGCGACAAGCGATGACGCGAAGTGTGTTAGAAGCACTGCAAAGCCTGCCAACCGACGAGCGGCCCCTCTTCTTCTCCATCAGTGGTGCCGACGATCTGCAGCCAGATACGAACAGCGTCATCAGTTCTCGTTCCAGCATCAGCACGCAACCAAGAGGATTTGCCCATATCGGTATTCCAGTACGCAAACTGATCGAGGCATCAGGACTGGATGCTACCTACATCTACCTTGGCAATCTTGTATACGGACCAGGAAAGGTCTTTGCCGATACCTACATAGCTGGCTTGAAAAAAGGCTCGGCTCCTGTCATTGGCAAAGGCACCAACCACCTACCGCTCACCCATGTGACGGATGCAGCACGCGCACGCATCCACCTGGCAGGATTACCCCGCCCAGAGATTGTAGGTCATACATTCCTGGCTATGGTTGGAGCAGATACCACGCAACGCGAACTCCTCAACGACACCGCCCGCTATATGGGTGTAAAGAAGCCCAGTGCCATACCAGCATGGTTAGCAGCTCTAGTAGCCGGACCAATTGCGGTCGAGACGATGATCTTTGATGCCCATGTCGATAACTCGGCCCTGCTAGAGACAGGCTTTCACTTCCTGTATCCATCGCACAGAGAAGGAGTGGTGGCAACGCTAGCTGAGCTTGGGTAAAGTTGCTTAGCAGCAGGTGAGAATTGGTTTGAGGTGAGATAGAGAGGAAAGAGGATGAGGCCAGAATGGACTGATTGTTGTGGTTCGTTCTGGCTTTTTCTTTATTGAACGCGATAAATCACGTCCCTACCATGGGATATTTATATTCACCCATGATAATGTTGTAGTATACAATAAGGAGGACTTATCGACTACCATGAATTTACACAAAGGATTACCCATCCTTTATCTCTTTCTTCTGGGAGCTACTCTCGGCACAGCACTAGACGCATTTCACGTCTATAGCGGAGTGGAGCGGTATCCTGCGCCTGTCTTTTTGGGAGTAGCATGGTGGGTACCTTTGTTGTTTGGAGGGGCGGCGGTAGCGATTGGGTGTTCGCATGTGAAGATTGACCCGCTGTTGGGACAGAGGAGACGACCGGTGCGGTTGGCGTGGAGTTTGGGAGAGGTAATGTGGGTAGTGTTGGCGTATGTGGTAAGTGCAGGTGAGTTGGATTCGTGGGAGAAAGTGGGATTGTTAGGAGTAATTTATTTCAACTTTTGGGTAATGGCGGGAAGGAGTTGGCAGAATTTGGTATTGTCGATTGTGACCGCTATTACAGGTACGCTGGTTGAGATGGTGTTAGTAGCGGCAGGAGCATTTTCTTACGTTCATCCTGGTATGCTTGGCGTTCCCTACTGGCTTCCCTGCATCTATATGTGTGCATCGTTGGCCGTAGGGGATGTGGGTAGAGCACTTTTTCTATATCAACAACGAGAGGGAGTACATGAAGCAATGCAGTAATCAGTCCTGGGGACTGAATACGTTATTTGTCCATGGTAGCAGGCAGCATGTGTATGGGGGGACGCAGGGAATGCCGACAGTTCAACCTATTTTTGCAACCACAACATATTTGCATGACAGTGCGCAAGCTCTTGATAAGGCGTTTGATACGACACCAATGCATGAGGACGGGTTGGCATTTGTGTATGCGAGGCAAGGCAATCCCAATGCCCATGCATTGGAAAGTGTGATGGCGCAGGCAGAAGGTGGCACAGGGGCAATTGTGTGTGGGTCTGGGATGGCCGCCATTCATGCCGCCTTGCTGGCCGCGGGTTTGACTTCAGGGAGCAAACTGGTGGCAGCGAAGGACTTGTATGGAGCAACGATCAATTTACTCCGGCAGGTATTTATGCCGTTGGGCGTGGAAGTGGTGATGGGAGATTTATATGGCGAGAAGGCAGGAGATTTTATCCGCGAGGAACAGCCGGATGTAGTGTTTGTAGAGACTGTGTCGAATCCATTGGTGAAGGTCATCGATCTGGATGCACTAAGTGCAGCAGCGAAGGAGGTGGGAGCGGTAAGCGTGGTGGATAGTACATTTGCGACACCATACCTGGTGCGACCGCTTGAGCATGGCTTTGATCTGGTGGTGCATAGTGCAACGAAGTACCTCGCCGGGCATGGTGATAGTACAGCAGGGGTGGTCGTGAGTGCCAGGAATACGTTGCTGGATACCTTGCGAAACTATGCAATGCTGTTAGGTGCGGCTCTTAGCCCTTTTGAGTCGCATCTGGTAATACGAGGGTT
>WNGM01003196.1_pt1 | contig 13090 bp, 11 predicted proteins | sample 5400571 | NCBI WGS metagenome assembly WNGM01 (sample SAMN13153378, study PRJNA577476) | soil metagenome | isolation source: 100 cm soil or saprolite under Garry oak tree replicate 2 | place: USA:California | collected 2016-06-15
TGAGTGGGATGTACTCATGGAGGCGCTACGCCCCGCTTATCGACCTGATGCGAGTAAACCTCTGGAAAAGGAAACCGCCTTGTATCGCATCTACCGAGACCTCCGTTTGCGGCGTTGGTTTATCGAAGGAATCTACGACTGATGTATGTGGAACTTCATTCTTGCTCTGCATTCAGTTTCCTGGAGGGCGCTTCCCTGCCCGAGGACTTGGTTAGCGAAGCGGCACGACTTGAGTTGCCAGCCATCGCTTTGCTGGACCGCGATGGAGTCTACGGCTCCCCGCGCTTCCACATGGCGGCCAAGAAAGCAGGAATTCGCGCCCATGTGGGCGCGGAAATCTCCGTGGAAGGGTGCGGAACTCAAGCAGGCATGCCGTCCTGGATGCCAAACAAGATTCCTTCGAGATCGGTCCGGCTGGCTCTGCTTGCCAAGAACCGCACCGGATACCAGAACCTCTGTCGTCTGATGACCCGCTACAAGCTGCGGGAAAAGGAAAAAGGGACAGGGGCCGCGACGCTGGAAGAAGTCGCGGAACGCGCCAAGGGGCTGGTCTGCCTCACCGGCGGCGAAGAAGGAATTCTGGCAGCGTCACTCGCGCAGGGAGGATCGGAAAAGGCCCGACGGGACATCGAAAAGCTTCTCACGATTTTTGGAAAAAGGAACGTTTATGTAGAGGTTCAGCGCCATTTCGATCCGGCCGAAGAAACGCGCAACCAAGCTGCCGTTTGCCTTGCAGAGGGCTTGCATTTGCCTCTGCTCGCGACCAACGGAGTTCGTTACGCTCATTTCCAGGACCGCGAGATCCTCGATGTGTTTACCTGCATTCGCAACCACTGCCAGCTCGAAACGGCGGGACGGCTACTGGAGCGAAACGATGAGCGTCACTTTCGCCCGGCGGCGGAGATGACTCGGCTGTTTTCCGACCTGCTTCAGGCCATTGCGAACACGGGCGAACTCTCGGCACGGCTCAGATACACCTTGGCGGACCTTGGCTATGGGTTTCCCAGATACCCGGTTCCCTCCGGCGAAACGATAGATTCTTTCCTCCGAAGACGCACGGAGGAGGGTTTCCGCGCGCGCTATGCGGCGAAGAGCAACGACAACCTCTACGAGCGCGCCGAACGGCAGGTTCGGCGGGAACTGGCTTTAATCGAGAAACTGAAGCTTGCCGGCTACTTCCTGATCGTTTGGGACATCGTTCGCTTCTGCCGTGAGGAAGGAATTTTGGTTCAGGGCCGGGGGTCGGCTGCCAACAGTGCCGTCTGCTATTCCCTCGGAATCACGGCCGTTGATCCTGTAGGTATGGAGTTGCTCTTCGAGCGCTTTCTTTCCGAAGAGCGTTGCGAGTGGCCCGACATCGACCTGGATCTGCCGAGTGGCGACCAGCGTGAAAAAGCCATTCAGTACGTGTACCAGCGCTACGGGCAGCTGGGCGCAGCGATGACCGCGAACGTGATTACCTACCGTGGCCGTTCGGCGGCGCGCGAAGTCGGAAAAGTGCTGGGCTTCGATCGCGAGACTCTGGACCAGCTGTCCAGCCTGGTGAACACCTGGGGATGGCGGGATGCAACCGATTCGACGGAGCATCAGTTTCATCAGGCAGGCTTAGACCTTAGCCATCCCCGCGTTCAGAAATATCGCGAATTGTGCGAACGCATTCAGGACCTGCCGCGTCACCTGGGCCAGCACTCTGGCGGCATGGTGATCTGCCAGGGGCAGCTGGATTCCGTCGTGCCGCTCGAACCGGCAACCATGCCCGGTCGCGTCGTCGTGCAGTGGGACAAGGACGATTGCGCCGACATGGGCATTGTGAAAGTAGATCTGCTGGGTCTTGGGATGATGGCGGCCCTCGAAGACTGTTTGGGACTCGTTCCAAAACACTACCGGGAGCCGCTGGATTTGGCACAGCTTCCCGCCGACGATCCTCTGGTTTATGAAACGCTGCGGCGCGCGGATACCGTCGGAATGTTTCAGGTCGAAAGCCGCGCGCAGATGTCTTCGCTGCCGCGAAATGCGCCAGCAACGTTTTACGACCTGGTTGTGCAGGTCGCGATCATCCGCCCCGGCCCCATTGTGGGCAGGATGATGCACCCCTACATGCGGCGCCGTCAGGGACGGGAGCCAGTCGTGTATGCCCATCCTTCGCTCGAGCCCGTGCTGAAACGAACGCTGGGCGTGCCCTTGTTTCAAGAACAGTTGCTGCGCATGGCGATGATCGCAGCCAGCTTCACGGGCGGCGAAGCAGAAGATCTGCGGCGCGCAATGGGCTTCAAGCGGTCGGAAAGCCGCATGCGCGAAATCGAGGTGAAACTGCGTCACGGCATGGACCAGAACGGGATCCAAAGCGAGACTCAAGAAGAGATCATCACGCAAATCACGTCGTTCGCCCAATACGGATTCCCCGAGTCGCACGCGGCCAGTTTCGCGCTCATCGCCTACGCGAGTGCCTACCTCAAATGTCATTATCTGGCGGCATTCACGGCCGCCCTGCTGAACAATCAGCCCATGGGTTTCTACAGTCCGGCCACCCTCGTGAAAGACGCGCAGCGCCACGGCCTGCGAGTGAAACCCATCGATGCACGGTACTCAGAATGGCGTTGTACGCTTGAACGTGACCTAGACAAGGAGGGCAAGCCAGCGCCCTGCCTGCGAATCGGCTTTCGCTACGTCCGTGGTCTGCGCCAGGCTGCCGCCGAAGCGCTCGTCCGCCAGCGGCAGGTGTGTCCGTTTGCTGGAATCGAAGACCTTGTCAAGCGGGTCCCTGAATTGCGGAAGTCGGAACTCGTGACGCTCAGCGAGATTGGAGCCCTGAACGGGCTTGGCCGGAAAATCCATCGCCGCTCGGCTCTCTGGCAAGTCGAACGAGCCGCGCGCCCGGCGGGCCGCTTACTCGAATCAATTCCGGAGCAGGCCGACGCGTCTCCGTTGCAACAGATGACCGACGAAGAAAGGCTGGTCGCGGACTTCCACGGCTCGGGCATGACCGCCGGTCCGCACCCGATGAGCTACTGCCGCGCTCGGCTGGACTCGCTGAAGGTGAAGCGCGCCTGCGATCTCCATGGAATCCCGGATGGAGTACAGACTCGCGTGGCCGGATGCGTGATCGCCCGGCAGCGCCCCGGAACGGCCAAGGGCTTCGTGTTTCTCAGTCTGGAGGATGAAACCGGGATTGCGAATGTGATTGTCCATCCGGACTTGTATGAGAGACACCGGCTGATCATCAATCGCGAGAAATTTCTTCGAATCGACGGTATTTTGCAAAATCAGGACCAGGTGGTTTTGATCAAGGCCTCGCAGGTGATGCCCATTGTGATTAGCGCGGCAGAAACCGAGTCACATGATTTTCATTGAAGAGCGGCAGAGCTCTCCGGTTGCGAACCTCGTCCTCAGCTCCTCCTAGACCAGAACGTTTAGGCAAGCTGGAAACCAGGAAGGCGTCAGGACTTGTGGTCAAAAGGTGAGGGGCGCAGGATCACCGGCTGTCTGTTTTTATTATGTCCGCCTTCCGCAATATGCTGAAATCGAGATCAACTTCGGACGCGTGAATCAGGCGGCATCATTCTCTGCCCTCGCTCACTAGCTGCGCGCCGGACGGTTCCGAGTCAAATCGAACCCTACAGACCACCATTCCCCAGTGGTGTAAAGTCCCAACGGGATGGCGGAACACCCGCAAAATCGGGATGCACAGGCACAGGCTACCAGCGCGTCCCAGATCCGCCCAAACGAAAACACCTCAGAACGGACAGCGTGGCGGCCCTTGCGCCTGCCGATGTTCCGGAATTTATTGATCGCCGACCTGGTGTCCGACATCGGCACGTTCATGCAGGGCGTGGGCGCGGCGTGGTTGCTGGTGTCGCAAGGCGCGGGGCCTTTGCTGGTAGCTCTGACTCAGACTGCTTCGGCGTTGCCCTTCTTTCTGCTGGCGCTGCCTGCGGGAGCGCTCGGCGATATCTTCGACCGGCGGAAGCTGATCTTAGCCACAGAAGCGTGGATGTTGTGCATTGCGACGGCACTCGCAGTACTGACTCTGCTGCACTCGATTACACCGTGGCTGCTACTGCTCCTGACGCTAGCTCTTGCCATTGGAGACGCGCTGGAAGCCCCGACGTGGCGCGCGGTCCTGCCTGAAGTCGTTCCCCAAGAAGACTTGCTGCCCGCCTTGGCGCTGAACGGCATTGAGTTCAATTTGGCGCGTGCGATTGGGCCCGCCCTGGGAGGATTCCTGATTGCGGTGGCAGGCGTAGCGACGGCGTTCACGTTGAATGCACTATCGTTTCTGGCTGTGCTTTGGGTCATCGCCCGATGGAAGCGGCCAGCGCGCCAGAGTGGTTTGCCTCGAGAGACTCTGAGCGGTGCAACTCGCGCGGCGATTCGTTACACAAGAAACGCGCCTGAGATGTTGACTGTTCTCGGACGAATCGCTTCCATTATGTTTTTCGCGAGTGCCTTTTGGGCGCTGCTCCCTACCGTTGCGCACGCGCTCGGCAGCAGTTCGACGCTTTATGGATTGCTCCTGACGGTGTTCGGCGGTGGCGCGGTCGTCGGAGCAATGGCGCTGCAGCGCGTGCGATCGTCGCTATCAGCGGAGGCCACGCTGGCCATAGGAACTACGTTGTTTGCGGGTGCGCTGTGGGCAACGACAACGTTCAGGTCCGTCGTGCCGCTGTCCGTCGCCATTGCGTTGGGCGGAGCAGCCTGGACGGCGGTGATGTCCCTGATGAGCGCGGTAATGCAGAGCGTTGCGCCGGATTGGGTCCGCGCAAGGGCGCTGGCTGTTTTTCTGCTGGTGTATATGGGCTCGTGGGCTGCCGGGAGCGCGTTCTGGGGATATGTCGCCGGGCACCGAGGCACCCAGTTTTCCTTGGTGGCGGCAGCCATCGGCACAGCGGCGTCTCCAGTGCTGATTCTGATTTCGCGGTTGCCCGATGCGACGGCAGACCTCGCGACCTGGGACCACTGGCGAAAGCCGAGACTGGTGGAAGCAACAGAACCCAGTGAGGGACCGGTGCTGGTTACGGTCGAATATGAGATCGACGCAAAGGACTCGGACGAGTTCCTCATGGCCCTTGAGCAGTTCTCACGGGTGCGGCGGCGGGATGGTGCGTCGCGCTGGGCCGTTTATTACGATACCGAACAACCGACACGCTACCTCGAAACGTTTATCGTCGATTCCTGGGGAGAACATTTGCGGCAGCACACGCGATTGACCCAGGCGGACCGCGAAATAGAGGAACGCGTCGATCGGTTTGCAGCAAATCCAGCCGAAGTGAGGCATTTCATTTATGCCCGGCGCAAGAACCCTAGATAGGACGTGGCACCCGAAGACAGCCGAACTTCTTTTAAAAAGATGTCCGCAGCTTCGCGCGTCAAACGTCTACAGGTTAGAAGTAGCAACTTAAGGAGGATGACCATGAGCGAGTTTGTATTTCTTTATCGCGGCGGGGAAAGCGGGAGATCCCCTGAGAGAATCCAGCAGTCGATGCAGAAGTGGATGGCCTGGTTCAAGGAGCTTGGCCAGAACGGTCATGTCAAAGACCAGGGGCAACCGCTCGAGCGGACGGGCAAGCTGGTGAAAGGCAAGCAGAAGACGGTGACGGATGGACCGTTTGCCGAGGCGAAAGACATCGTCGGCGGGTACACGCTTATTGGGGCCCGCGATCTGGCGCAGGCTGTTGAACTGTCAAAAGGTTGTCCGATCCTCGATGTTGATGGTGCCGTAGAAGTACGTCCAGTGATGAAGCTGAATATGTGATGGAGCCCACTGATCATCTGTTCCGGCGCGAATCGGGGCGCATGGTCGCCACGTTGACGCGCATCTTTGGAATCCACAACCTGGCGCTGGCAGAGGACGTCGTACAAGACGCCTTCTGCCGCGCGCTGGAAGTGTGGAAATTCCACGGTGTGCCGGAGAACCCCTCCGCGTGGCTCATGGCCACGGCCAAGAACCGCGCGCTGGATGTTCTTCGCCGCGAACGCACGGCTCGCACGTTCGCGCCCGAACTAGGGCGAATGCTTGATAGTGAATGGACACTCGCGCCTGCCGTAGAGGAGCTATTTGGGGCGCCTGCCATCCATGACGGCCAGCTTCGCATGATGTTCTCCTGCTGCCATCCCCGCCTTCCCGAGGAGGCCCAAGTCGCGCTTATGCTCCACATCTTGTGCGGTTTCAGTGTGGACGAGGTCGCTGGGGCCTTCGTCAGCAGCCATGCCGCCATAGAGAAGCGCATTTCACGGGCAAAGAAAGTAATGGCAGGATCGAAGAGGCTGTTCGATGTATCCGGGCAGGGTGACTTGTCCGTGCGCCTTCCGGCCGTGCAACGTGCGCTCTACCTTCTCTTTAACGAGGGCTACCACGGGGCGTCTCCCGAGTCGGCCGTGCGAGCCGAGCTGTGCCGGGAAGCGATGCGTCTCACGGCGCTTCTCCTCGACCATTCGCCTGCGGCCACGCCGGCGACGCGTGCTCTTTCGGCGCTGATGTGTTTCCATGCCGCGCGTCTGCCGGCGCGCGTGGATGCGGCGGGCGACTTGCGGCCGCTCTTCGAACAGGACCGTTCGCGGTGGGATGTGCGTGTCATAGCCGAAGGCCAGAGGCAGCTTGATCTTTCAGCGACGGGCCCGGAACTGACCGAGTATCACGTGGAAGCCGCGATCGCGTGGGTTCACACAGCCGCGCATGGAGTCGAGGATACGAACTGGGGAATGATCGTTTCGCTCTACGACCAGTTGATGGCCATTCACCCTTCACCAGTCGTAGCGCTCAACCGCGCCATCGCCACAGCCCAACGCGAAGGTCCGCAGCGCGGCCTTGAAGAGATTCGGAAGATTGCTCATTCAGACCGCCTGGCCAGCTATCCTTTCTATCACGCCGCGCTTGGAGAGTTTGAGTTTCGAAGTGGAAGGCATGAAGTCGCGCGTCAACATTTCCTGACCGCACTCACCTTCGTGCGTAACCCGATGGAACGGCGATTCATCGAACAACGCATCGGTGCATGTAAGGTGGGGAGTCCCGTCGGCTGAAGAAGCAGGACCAGCAATAGAATTTCCGAAACGCAGAAATGAAACCCTTTTTTATTAAACAAAACCAGAGTTGCGCCCATATAAGGAATCGCGCACCGAACGCTTTTCGCAAATGCCTCGGCGACAAGTGCGCCGACAGGCCGGATTCACCGATCCGGCCTTTCTCCGAACGGCCTGATTCCGCGTGAAAAAAGGTGTCCGTCCCAAAGCGTTTCAAACGTCTTGAGAATGGAAGTGGAAGTCATGGAACGAAGAGGGATCACGTGAGCAGCACTCAAATCCTGCAGGAAAAGTACGCTGTTGTGTTCGGTGCTGGCGGCTCAATAGGAGCTGCCGTCGCCAAGGAGTTCGCAGCGCAAGGTGCCGAACTCTTCTTGTCAGGCCACACGAAGCCGGGCGTTGAATCAGTGACCAAGCAAATCGCGGCAAATGGCGGGAGGGCGCACGCAACGGTAATTGACACGCTCGACGATGCCGCTGTCAACCAATATATCGATGACATCGCAAAGCAGGTGGGCAAGGTCGACATCATCCTCGATGCCGCCGGCCCTCTCGCCAAAGAGTACGGAAACGGAAAGAATGCCGTGGATTTGCCGATTGAAGAGTTCATGGTGCCGCTGGCGACGATGCTAAAGTCGCGCTTTATCACCGCCCGCGCCGCGGCGCGCCTTATGATCAAGCAGCACTCCGGCGTGATCATTTTCGTTACGGGTAGCCCGGCTCGGGCACACGTTCCAGGCGCGACGGCGATCGGCGCGGCGTTTGGCGCAATCGAGAATCTCACGCAGAATCTGGCCTTCGAGATCAGCCCTTTTGGAGTGACGGTCGTCTGCCTTCGAACGTTGGCCAACACCGACAGCCGGTCCATTCAGGACACGATGTACTTGCTGGCCGACAAACTGAACCTCACAAAGGACCAGGCGATGGCACAAATCGCGCAGTCCAACTTTCTGAAGGTCCCCGCGACGGTCCAGGATACGGCGAATGCACCGGTGCTGATCGCTTCCGACCGCGCGCGCATGCTGACGGGAACGGTGGTCAACGCGACGGCGGGAGCCGCGCTGGATTAAACGGCCGTCTGTCGGATTCCGGCAATTGTCGGAAACCAACACGCGAGATGGAGAAAAGGTCCACGGATTCAATCTCTTAATTGTGGTGTCTGAATTGCTGCTCGAGTTCGGTGGAAGTCACTTTGAGGGGGTGCCAGGCAAAGGACATGGCGATTACAACCGCAGAGACGGCAAAATTAAATGAACCCGAATTGATCCTTGCCGGCAGACGAGGCGATGAACGCGCAACGGAAGCTCTTTTTCGCCGTTATCAGGGTCTGCTGTTTCAAACAGCATTTCGCATCCTCAGGAACAAACAGGATGCCGAGGATTCGTTGCAGGACGCGCTACTTTCCGCTCACCGTAATCTTAAACGCTTCGAAGAACGCTCGCAGTTTTCCACCTGGTTGACACGCATCGTCATTAACGCCGCGCTCATGAAGCGACGTAGCATCAAGGCTCGGCGTTCCTGACATCCTCCAGGAGGACGAGCTGCCCGGGATTGGACGCTTTGCCGACCCAGCGCCGGATCCGGAGCAGATTTACCTGGGCGTTGAAATCCGCGAGATGATCAACAAGAACATCGACCGACTCTCACCCCGTCTGCGCATCGCCCTCCTCCTGCGTCACGTGGTAGGTTACTCGACGGGGCAAGCCGCCAAGAAACTCGGCGTTGCTGAAAACGCGCTGAAAGCGAGGGTATGGCGCGCCCGCCACCAGCTCGCCGAGCGCCTGGGGCGCCCGCTGCAAGGAATGGCGGCACCCTCAGTAAGAACGCTCCTGACGACGAAAGCGGCGGCCATCGCCACATTTTGGTCCCGTGCGTCGTCGTTTCGAGGAGAGACGGACGGTTATACCTGACATGAAAATCCCAGCGAAAGGCGCGCCCGGGCTAACTCTTGAAGAGATGAAGCAGTTCGTACGAGACCATTTTGAAGAATTCGTCAATCAAAAAAAGTCCGAAGTTGCATTCAAGAATTTCAGCACCGACTTCTTGGACCACGACGAGCCGACAGGAGTGGAAGTCGGGCCGGAGGCTGCCAAGAAGATGATGGAAACCGCCTACAAACGTTGGCCAGACCTGAAGGTCGCCATAGAAGATATTCTGGCGGAAGAAGACAAAGTCGTCATTCGCAATTCGTGGACGGGCAGGGAAGCCGCAACGGGCAAAGGATTGAATTCCATGGGTTCGTCATGTGGCGCTTTGCGAATAAGAAGATTGTCGAGCGCTGGGCAACCATCACGCCTCCCACTCCTATCAGCACAAGAGCCCCGCAATGGAATGATTAGCTGGCGGAACCAGAGGAACTCCCATGGCAAGCGTGGCAGTAGTCTTCCAATCGGATCGCGGGCACACCAAGGTGCTTGCCGACGCGATTTTCAAAGGCATCAAGGCAGTCGAGGGAACAAACGCGCAGTTCCTGGAGATCCAGGGGAGCGACGTTTTTGAAGGACGCTTCGCGAATGAAACATTGATGACCGAACTCGACCGTTGTGACGGGATCATCTTCGGGTGCGCCACGTATATGGGGAGTGGATCGGCGATATTCAAGGCATTCCTGGAGGCCGCCTTTCGACCACGCTGGCTCGAGCAGCGGTGGAAACACAAGATTGCCGTCGGGTTCACCAACTCGACTTCTCAGAATGGCGACAAACTCTCGACCTTGTTGCAACTGAACGTATTCGCGATGCAGCTGGGCATGATTCGGGTGGGGGTGGGCGATCTGCCTGGAAACAATTGGAGCGGCGGTGCGCGCTCTGATCTGAACCGGCTCGGCACCTGGGTAGGTGCAATGGGACAAAGCAACGCCGATGAAGACGCGCCGAGCATCGGCGACACAGAGACCGCTGAGCGCTTCGGTAACCGGATCGCGCTAATTACCCGCCGTTTCAAAGACGGCTGAGCGAGTCGGAATTTCGGCAGGAAAATGTCAGAAGGCGAAACGGTTCGTTCAAGAAATGAACCAGGCAGGTGTCGACTGGCAGCTGATTATCTATGGCGGTGCCATGCACGGCTTTACTCACAAGCACAGCCCCGCACTCCCAGGCGTTGCGTATCACGCGCCGAGCGACACCCGCTCCGCAACTGCTATCCAGCATTTTCTCGCTGAACTGTTTGGCTCTAACCCGGACTCGGTTAATTCTTAGCCAGAGACTCGTGAGTCAAAGCACTGGTACCAAGGAGGAGTCCGTCATGGCGCCCCAAGCCGATTCAACTCGCTACGCGCTCCGGACCCTTTGTGCCTCTTTGGACGCACAGCGCGCTGCTTTGTTACACAATTTCCGACTTTTTCAGCAACGCTAGGACTAGTAGTGCGAGGTGTGCTTGTCGATCGTCATAAGAGGTTCACAAACTGTCCGTTTTTGAGAACCCGGAAGCCTTCGCGCGGCTGGCAAGCGATGAGTTCTTTGCTGGGAGTGTCGAGGCCGTCGTCCGCGAGCCGGAAAGTGCCGTGGTGGATTGCGATGCTGGTTTTGACGGCCAGGATCTCATGGGCTCTCACCGCCTCCGCAGGAGACATGTGCACGCTAGCCATGAACCAGCGAGGTTCGTACGCTCCAATCGGCAATAACGCAGCGTGCGGCGATCCAAACTTTTCTCGGATCTGAGAGAAATGAGGTCCGAATGCCGTATCTCCCGCGAAATAGACGAGTCGCTGCTGAGATTCAATCAGGTATCCGCACCACAGCGTCAAGTTGCGGTCCCAAATTCCTCGGGCTGAGAAGTGCAGTGCCGGAACGCAATGTACGGTGAAGTTTGGCAGGGATAATGACTCGCCCCAATCCAGTTCGTGAACCGGTCCGATGTTCTTCGAGCGAAGTAGCCGAGCCCCGCAAGCAGGAACAATGAACGTGGAACCTCCTCGGGCCGCCAACCGACGCAGAGTCGGCAGATCCATGTGGTCATAATGGTTGTGGCTGATTAGCACAAGATCAATCGGCGGCAGGTCCTCCCACGACACTCCAGGTTTTCTTCTTCGTCGTGGTCCTATCCAGGAAAGCGGGCTTGCTCGTTCGGACCAGATAGGATCCGTCAAAATGTTGGAACCCCTTTGCTGAAGCAGCACCGTCGAATGATTCACGAGAGTGACGCGCAGTGCGTTACCGTTCACGCGGGGCGGCGGCTGGGATGGTTCGACGTCCGGAATGAAACTGGGCGACGGTTCCGGCCGACTCGTCAGCTTCCATCGAATGACGTCACGAAAGCCGGGCACTTGCGGAGCATCTGGATTGAAGAAGCGCTTGCCGTCAAAGTGCTTCGGAAATGCTGTCCCCCTCGTGTGCTCGTTCATGACTCACCATGAGCCTGGTCCGCCACCACTCGGCCTGTAATGGTATGCAGACGGGGCGTCGAGAAACGGTCTCGGCCGGGCATCTCTGCGCCATCCGCACCTTCCGGACTGTGAATTGCCGCGGCATGGAAGCTGAATGGCACCATAACGATGGGCTTGGCCAAAGCACCGTGTCGTAACGTGCAGACAAAACCGCACGCTGCGTAGGCCGCGACCTTTGCCAGGCGCCTAGATTGCTCTTCTCAACCCTACTCCCAGTTGCTTTTTATTACGCTCCACCGGCTGTCGCTGCTTTGGTTACTTCCACCAGTGGAACGTTGACGAGATGTTCGCTCAGGAACCAGACCTGAAGTTCGTTGGTGCGCAGCACCTCGCTAATAACCAGATCATTGGTGCCGTCATCGCCCAGGGCGGAAGCCCGGCGCGCGAGCGTTCGGGCAGTACGAATGATGACCTGGTGAGCATCGAGCAAGCGCGAAAGCTGTACGGGCACTTCTTCGCGACCGCGGGGCGGCCGCTCAATCTGCGTCGTCTCGGCTACATCCGCGGCCATGGCGATGCTAACGCCGCCGAGGAGCTGAATGCGTTCAGCGATGGAGTCAACCAATTCATCCTGCTCGCCGTGATGCTTGTCGTAAAGCAGATGCAGTTGATAAAAGGTTGCACCAGCAACCTGCCAATGCGATTTCTTGTACAGATCGCGAAGGGTAATGGTGTCGGCAAGAAGCTGGTTGAGTTGCTCGGTCATTTCCAGACGCACGGGCTCTTCCAGTCCGAGCGGCAGCGCGTGGCTAACCGTTCCATAGGACTGTAGCTCCGGAGCGCGTTGATGAAAGCGCGGCTGGGCGCTACCGCTTTCAGTTGTTTTTGGATCGATCTGTTTTTTCATCATGGGACTTCTCCTTTTCCTGTAGGGGATTTTATGCGGAGGCTTGGGGCGCACGCCGGAGAAACGCCAGCAGTTCGGAGTCCATTTCGTTGCCGTTCCAGGGCCGGCGGGAGCGGCCATGGCCACGACGGTCGTGGGCGATACAGCGGAAGCCGCGGTCGGCAAGAAGGAGCATTGGGCCCTTCCATGCGTCCGCGCTGAGTGGCCAGCCGTGACTGAAAACCACCGGTTGACCTGCGCCCCAATCCTTGTAATAAACGTGCGCGCCATCTTTCGTCGTAATCGTTGGCATCGGGCTTCTCCTTGCCCCTGACTTGGTTCGCGGGACCCCAGGGTATCCCTATTGGGCATCTTCGCGCTACCGCATGCATAACTGCCCGGCCCTCAGCCAGTGCTCCCACTATGCTCATAACTCCCACGCCTTCTCGAGGCTAGTTGAGCGGCCTTGGCCGCTAGTGTCTCGAGCACGGCAATCCGTCCCTGGGAATGCGCCATCAACGAAGGCAACAGTGAATACGTGAGCTCGACAACGGCGGCGTTATTCAGCTGCCGAATTTGCATCTGACTCTCACCCGGCAGTGTGAGAAATATCTACGCAGACGCTGAAGCCTGCATTGTTGACAAGCAGGCGTGCCGGAAGCTTGCGGTCACTCAGTTGCTCAGCGAGGTACAGCCCAGCCGAAGGTAAGGTAAGGTTACACTCGAGCACTTCGACAGCACGGACTGGGACCGCCCCAGCTCGTTCGCCAGGTTTGCCCGCTTTTCTTTACACCTAGCAACGAGAAACCACATTCCGTTTGCGCGCCCGTAAGCGGCTGTACAAAGACTTCTCCAAGCCCTTG
>WNGM01004054.1_pt1 | contig 13090 bp, 9 predicted proteins | sample 5400571 | NCBI WGS metagenome assembly WNGM01 (sample SAMN13153378, study PRJNA577476) | soil metagenome | isolation source: 100 cm soil or saprolite under Garry oak tree replicate 2 | place: USA:California | collected 2016-06-15
GGTGAACGCCCGCCGCTCGCGCTCCTGCTCCGCGCCCGAGGCCGCGAGCATGCGCTGGCACGCCTCGAGCGGGAACTTCGCGTCCACCGGCACCAGCCGATCGCCGAGCTTGAGTATCGCGTCCACCCGCTCGCCGGAGCGGAAGGTGTACTGCATCTCGTAATGGGACGCGGGAAGGATCTGCTGCAGCAACTCGGCGAGCCACACTTCGCCGATCGTCCCGCGGAGCTTCGGGACCTGGAGCAGCTGTTGTACGTCGCTCACCGTCTCGCCCATGGTCTCGAGGCGCTTCGCCACCTCGCCGAGCTGCCCCAGGCGCTCGCGCACGTCCTGCAGCACGCGCGTCTGCTCGGCCGATCCCTGCGCCAGCGCCTTCGGCAGCTCCTGCTGCGCCGCGACGAGGTGGTCGAACTTGGCGCGCAGCTCGATGAGCTGCTGCTGGATCAGGCCGGCGGCGCGCTCGCCGCCCGGGCGGCGCAGCAGGACTACGACGAGCAGCGCCCCGAGGATGAGGATCGCGATCGCGACGGCGGGCGGCATCTAGCGCGTCCTCACGGCGCTGCGACGATCCGATGTGCCATGCAACAATCGGATTATCTGCTCCACGCCTTCATCATGCATGATCCCCCTCACGGCACGGTAGCACGTATTGGGTCTCACGTCTTGGCCTTCGGGATTGCCGGGGTTCGCAACCGGTGAGGTGCCGGTGTGGCGAAAGCCTTTGTGGGTTCGAATCCCACCACCGGCACCGCCGCACCGGGCACTAGCGACCTTGCATCACTCGTGGGTTGCCCTTATGATCAAAGCACGTATCAGGTCTCCGCAGCCAGTTTCGCTGCGCCGCACGAGCCGGGGAGCGGACGCTTCCCGGCTCGTGCTTTGGTGCCGGCCAATCCCGCTGACATTCGCAAGCTACATGCGCGTCCGGTCCCCGGGCAGGCCGTTAGTTAGCCTTCAGGTATGGCGTCGAAACAGCTCCGGCTCTCCAAGTCCCGCTATCTCGCCGGCCTCCAGTGTCACAAGCAGCTGTGGTGGCGGGTGCACGAGCCCGAGGCGCCCGAGCTCGTTCCCGACGCGCCGTTGCTCAACCGCTTCGCGCAGGGCGTCGAAGTGGACCAGCGCGCCCGCAGCTACGTCCCTGGCGGCGAGCTGATCGACCTCCCGTTCTACGAGTTCGACAACAAGGTGGCGGCCACGCGCGAGGCGATCCGGGGTGACCCGCCGGTGCTGTACCAGCCCTGGTTCCTCGCCGACGAGACCTACGCGGGCGTGGACATCCTCGAGCGGAGCCCGCGCGGCTACGGCGTGATTGAGGTGAAGGCCACGAACAGGCTCAAGCCCGAACACGTCCCGGACGTGGCGGTGCAGGTGCACGTGCTGCGGCACAGCGGCCTCCCCGTCGAGCGCGCCGAGGTGATGCACTTGAATCCGGAATGCCGCCATCCCGACCTGTCGAACTTGTTCGTGCGGGAGGACGTGACGGCGGTCGTGGAGGGCGTGCTCGTGGGCGTCCCGGACGAGCTGGCCGCGCAACAGCGGATGCTCGAGGGCCCGCTCCCCGAGGTGCCGATCGGGGATCACTGCACCAGGCCCTACGACTGTCCCTTCCTCGAGCGCTGCTGGCCCAAGCTCCCCGACTCCCACGTGAGCAAGCTGTACCGGATCGAGCGCAAGCGCGTCCTCGAGCTCGAAGCGGACGGTATCGCGACGATGCACGACCTGCCGACCGACCTCGAGCTGTCGGTGATCCACCAGCGCCAGGTGAAGGCGGTGCGGAGCGGCACCATGGTAGTCGAGCCCTCGCTCAAGGACGCGCTGCGGCAGTTCGCGTCGCCGCTCGCGTTTCTCGACTTCGAGACGGTGAGCCTCGCGATCCCGCGCTGGCCGGGATGTCGGCCGTGGCAGCTCGTGCCCGTGCAGTTCAGCGTTCATCTGGAGGAGCGGGGCCGCGGTCTCGTCCACCACGAGTGGCTCGCCGACGGGCCGGCGGACCCGCGGCCGGCGCTCGCCGAGGCGCTGGTCGCGGCGTGCGCCGGGGCGAAGAGCGTCGTGGCCTACTACGCGAGCTTCGAGCGCGACTGCATCCGTCACCTGAAGGAGGCCGTGCCCAAGTTCGCGCGGGAGCTCGAGCGCATCGAGCGGCGGCTCATCGATCTCCTCCCCACCGTCCGCAACCACGTCTATCACCCCGATTTCGGCGGCAGCTTCAGCATCAAGAAGACGCTCCCGGCGCTCGTGCCGGGGTTGTCCTACGGCGACCTGAAGATCAACGAGGGCGAGACAGCAACGGTCGAGCTGTTGCGGCTGATGTTTACAGGGGATGCGATGAAGCCTGGCGAGCAGGCGGAGCTGCGCGAGGCGTTGCTGCGCTATTGCGAGCGCGACAGCTGGGCGATGGTGAAGATGCTGGAGAAGCTAAGGAGCTTGGTGGCGGATCAGCTGGAGCTGTTCTGAGGGGTTAATTGCTGTCGCTGACGGTGCACGGCGGAGCACCGCGTCCCGCGGGAGCTCTAGGCTTCAACCGCTTCCTTGATCCGTTTATAGATGCGGAGAAGTTGCGCCTCGCGGTCAGCCTCGGCAAGCTGACTCAACGGTGGCTCTTTGTGAACGGCCTGGTACTTTGCAATCTCGGTTTCTTCGACTGTGCTCGGTCGAACGGCAATCCAGAGAACTTGGAGCCCCCTCTCTCGGGCGGCGTTCAATAGCTGCGGCAGTTCATTGCTTCTAATGAACTCTGAGTTCAGGAAGTCAATGCTGATGAGCAGGACCGCTGCCTTGGCGGCCGCCAGCGCCTTTGCGATCTCGCCGCGCCAGTCGGCACCAGCCTTGATTCTTTGGTCGTCCCAGATCGTGACGATGTCGCGCTGTTCCAGCGGCTTGAGCCACTTTTTCAGTTCGAGCAACCATTGCTCGTCGCTGTGACAGTAGCTGATGAACAGCGTCTTCGTCACATCAAGCACGGGCGCGACCAAATGCAGGATGTAGATAATCTTACGCTCCTGGTCGATTTTGTACGTGATTTCGAGAGCCGGTTGCGCGTGCCGGTAGACGAAAACGTCTGCGACCAGCGGGATCAGACGAGACGGATACTTCGCCGGGTCGTCCGTCAACTCGTTTTCAATGTCCATCAACGTCCCTCGCAACCGCTGCGAGAGCTCATCCCGTAAGTCTCTGGCAGTCTTCGAATACGAGATCGCGTATTCGGGAAATTCCGCCGAGGTCATCTCTTCACCCCATCGCTTCCGATGAGGACGTGGCGTCGCCGGAGGTGGATTCCAGAGCAAGAACTCGTATGAGGCGCGCGCGGTCGTCGACCGTGAAGCCGATCATGACCGCCGTTCCCGGCACGCGCAGGTGCAAAGTGCCCGCTGTCGGATCTTCGGCGACGCCCGGCGGGCGCGGTGCGGCCGTCAACGCGTCGATCTGATCTTGGACGCGCAGGCGAGTGGGAAAGTCCAGTCTGTCTTCGTGTTCTCGTACCGCACGGCTCTTCTGCACGAAGTAGGAGGCACCAGCCTCGTCGAGGTCGCTCAAAATGCTCTCAGCGCGCTGGCGAGATATCTGAGCGCGCTCGATCTCTGCAATCTTTTCGTACGTTTCCGGCGTGATGCCAGGGGGGGTGTACTCATCTGGCTTGAGGAGCGCCTCCTTGTACCCTTCCAGCGCGGAGTGCAGGCGTGAGACGAGTTGCAGCCGCTCTTTACGTCGGCGCATGAAGAACGTCCCGATGATCGCCACGATGACTAGCGCGAACGTGAACAGCGACAGAGCGCCGAACGATCGTTTACCTACCCCGGTGCTGAGTTCGATGATGAGAAAGAAGACCAAAGAGAGAACGGCCATCGGTAACGCGAGAACGGTGACGCCAAGATCCAGGACGTTACGGAGTCTTCTTTTCCGTCGTTCCTCCTTCCAGGGCGCACGCAGCGCATCCAAAAGCCCCAACCGGCGCATCAACTTCCACTGGCGTCGAAGCTGGAAAAAGTAGGGCAGATTCATGAGAAACAGGATCGTGATCCCTACCGGTACGACCAAAACGATCGCCAGCAGCGCCGCAGCGACTGCACTCGCAACGACCTCTGAGAGTTTCACGTCCACGAGGAAACGAAAGGCGATCAGGACAGGCGCCAGCCCGAATCCATAGATGAGAACGTTGAGGACCCTAGCCGTCGTTTCCTGGCGCGGCGAAGGAGTATGGGCCTGTCGTTCTCTCTCGAGTATCGCCAGCGCCTGCTCAAATTGGCCCGGGTTCAGGCTATGCGCGGAAAGGTCGCTGCCCATGTCACAGTCCTTCTTGACGAGGCTGCCCATAGCAGCCTCGTGCCGACAAGGCGTAATCCCGTAAAACGCCTCCGGCGCCTGAGCTAACTGATGTCATTCATACCACCGTTAAGTCCCGACCGCCAGGTCACGCGCCGAGGCCGGCGCTCGTGCCCGGGTTGTCCTACCTCGACTTGAAGATCGCCGACGGCGAGACGGCCACGGTCGAACTGCAGCGGCTCATGTTCGAGGGGAACCGGCTGTCGGGCGGCGAGCAGGCAGAGCCGCGGCGGGCGCTGCTCCGCTACTGCGAGCGGGACAACTGGGCGATGGTGAAGATCCTAGAGCAGCTCAGGACGCTGGTGGCGGAGCAGCGGGAGCTGTTCTGAGGGCGAGATTGCTCGACATCACCCTTCCAACCACTGCCCTGGGCACATAGAACTCTCCTGAGCCCACGTCAGGAGAGCCTTTCCGAACGCCGTTGACGCCGTTGCCATCAGCACCGCGCAGCGCTACCGGTCACAGAGGATGAGTCGACCCCCGATCCCCGAACCCCACGCGCACAGTTCCTCCGGGGGAGTTACAACCACCAGTGGAACCCCCAGAAGCGCGCAGCTGCAAGCTCCACCGCGGGAACGCGAAAAGCCTTCTGAAGGCGTACTCGCCTGCTGAGGGGATCTTTTGAATCACCGTGTATTGTCGTCACCATTCGTCCGTCATAGCGGGGGAGGCACGTCTGCAATGGAACTCCCCCCTGGCTGCGGGGAGCACCTTCCGTAGCGCTGCGCCCACTCGTTCCTCTGGCGTCGCAGCCACTCGCGGACAGCCTTGTCTGAGCGCGTGATCGCTCCGAGATGCAGGTACTCCGGAACGGGCCCCGCTTTCTCTGCCGCGTGATCCACCCAGCACGCGACCTGGTCTGAAACGGGCCCCTCGTCCTTGACGCGGCCATACTCATATGGAACCCACCTCGACCCCCACGTCTGCTCGGTAATGACCGCCATAACGTGCGTGCTGTTGATCAGTGCCATCTCGATGATGGTCGCAATCAGGATCGGTTGCTGGTTCTCTGGTTCCGTCAAGACGATACGCAGATGTGGATCAAGGACGTCCAACCAGAATTCGAACCCCTCCTCGACCGCGAGCCACGCGACTCGTAGCGCGCGTTTTGTGTCTGCTCGACGGTGGGAGATGAAAACTCGAGGGCATGGGCGCGATAGACCCAACCAGCGAGCGGAATTCTGCTCCGACCACAGCCACCCAGGAAGCCGGGGGTACACAGCGACTCCCTGCCCAAACCCCCCGAACCAGTCCCGCCATTCGGAGTAGCCGTGCACCCAATCAGGAAAGCGGTCCAACCAGCTGCGCTCCTCATGCTCGGCCCAGTTGTAGTTCGGCACAGTTGGAGCCCCTCCTACCGCGATGCCATCCTATCATGAAGATCTCGAGGTCTCCACCAGCTGCCCAGAGCGCACTCTCGCGTTCGCTGGAGTCCACCGCGGGAGCAGGCGAAATGATCGCGGAAGGCTCGTGCCACGTGCCACGCTAGACCGACGTTCCGTCTCAAGTTAGACCCAGCCGCCTGGCGACTGGTTGACGATGTGTTTAACCCGCCCCCACCGCAGATACAGCCAGTCGAACAGCAGCAAGTGGATTCGCGCGACCACGCACACCACGAGGCTCGCGGCCGTCACGATCCCGACCTGGCCGACTGTCTTGCGGAACCAGATGACTCGCACCAGTAGCCCGCCGACGAGCGCTGCCGCGACGAGACCCGCGATCGTCCACCCAGCACTCCCGACCGTGACGAGGGGCAACGTCCGCCGAGTCCAGGTCAGGTACGCGAGCCCGGCGGCAGCCGCCACGAGCAACAGTACGCCCAGCACCGTGAGCGGCCAGACCAGACGCCACACCTTGAACGCAGGGTACTTCGCCACCTCGAGCAGCCGCATCATGCGCTTGTGTGTCGGGCTCTGATCGACTGCCTCCTGGACGGCGAGAAAGGGCCAAGGCGGCCTCCCGGGCGGCGGCTCCCGGAATCCCTCGATCGCCCCGTCGAACTCTCGCTGCGCCATGCGGTAGGCGCTGAGCATGAGGGCGTATGCCTCCCCGTCCGCGAACGAGTCGAGGTCGGTTCGGATCGCGGCGAGCCGCTGCTGCACGTCCTTGCGCATCCTATAGCTCGTCAGGACGCCACGACGCTCGACGGGGCGAGCGTCCTCGGATGCTTCGTAGGGATCGTCACATCCCGCCCAGTCCACGGGATCTGCATCGAGGTCCTTCTTCAGATGAAGGAACATCAAGCCGCGCAGCAGCCCTGACTGGCGACGCGCGTTGAGCTCGTGGTACTGGGACTGCCGCACTCGCGCCATCAGCACGCTCCCGGACCGCAGGGGGACGCCGAGCAGACCGGCGCTCGGGTCGTCACGCGTCTCCATCTGGCCGGCTGCGTCGCTCACGAGCAGCAGGGTGCATCCCTGATCGAGCAGGCCGGTGACCCCCTGGTTGTCGAACACGCCACCGTCGACGAGCCGGACGGTCTTGCCGGGGTAGAGGTCTTTCAGCACCAGCGGCTCGAACAGACCCGGCACGCAGGCGGACGCGGCGACGGCGTGCCCGAGGCGGACGCGCCGATACGCGGGGGGTGCCTCGTCGTAGTACATGCGGCGCAGCCGGTAATTCCCGTCGATCTCGGCGTCGATGCCCGCCGGCGGCTCGCCCATCCACGACGCCGTGAACTGCCAATTGTGCCCCGTGTTGAGGGTAGTGGCGTTCAGAATCATGACCGGGACCTTGTTGCGACGGCGCCAGTTATCGTACTTGGGCGCAAAACCGTCGCTCTCTCCCTTGGGGCTGACGAAGAGTTTCGTCAGCCACCGGGCCTTGCGGCTCTCGCCGTCGTCCACTCGAGAGAAGATCTTCCGCTCTAACAGCTCGCCCAGCCGCTCGGTGCGGGAGTAGTTCGGCCAGAGCATCATCTTGAGATTGGTCCACAGCCCGGCGAGCACGCGGGTGCGCACGTTCTGTTGCACGCCGGCCAGGAAATCGTGGGCGATGCGCTGGACGATCGCGATGTAGTCATCTCGAGTGATCTCTCGATCGGCCTTGGTCTTGAGCAGGTTGCGGACTTCGAGATAGTAGTGAGCACCGATGATCGACCCCCCGGAGACGCAGGACAGCACCTGGACATGGCGCAGCACGTCCCGCTCGGCGAGATAGGCGAGCACGCCGATGTGAAACAGTGAGGCGCGGAACCCGCCGCCGGAAAGCGCGAGCCCGATCTTGCCGAGGAACGCCGTCTCGACTCCTGGAGCCTTGTCGCCCAGGAAATCGAACAGGACGTTCCACGCCATGGCCTCCCCGTGCCCCTGATCCGGCGCAGCCGCGCCCGTTTGCAGGCGCGCGAGCGCCGCGAGCTGACGCACGGTGGATTCGAACTCCCACGGTTCGACCGGCGCCCCACGCGCCTGCTGGAGCCAGGGGCGCGCGTCGTCATAGCGGCCCAGTCCGAAATAGGCCTCGGCCAACGTCACGGGAAACCACCAGTCTTTCTCGAGCCGCGACTGCTCGGGGCCGCGCAGCAGCTGCGGCAGCTTGGTCACGAGATCAAGCCGGATCGCTCGCGCCTCTTGTCGTCGGGCCTGGGCCGTAGACGACGTGGTCGCGGCCCTTCGGGCCTCACGCTCCTCGACGTCGGCCAACAGATCCAGCACGAACGCCGCGTTGATGCCGGTGTACCCGTCGTCGCTGGTGGCGCCCACGTGATAGCCGCGCAGATAATAGGCCAGAGAACGCTCCAAGTGCTCCCGTCGTGCGTCGACCTCCCATTTGCGCTTGTGGATCGCTCCGGCGATACCGAGCGTTTCCTGGTTTGTCGTCGTCGTGAGGTCTTCGGCGAACGAGAGGATCTCGAGCGCGCGGTCCAGGCGCTCACCGTCCGGGAGGTCGGGATCCTTGTACGTGCAGAGGGCATGCTGCTGGGCGATCGTCCGCCGCAGCTCTGGGCTCGTGGCGGCGCCGAGCCGTGCGCTCGCCAGAGCCAGGATACGCCGGGCGTAACCGAAGGCTTGTTCCTTCTTCAACCGCTTCGCGAGGCCGAGGAGCGCTTCGGGCTCGGCCTGCTGGCCGCGCAGGAAGTTCTTGGCGGCCGTGACGTTCCCACTCTCGGGTGCAGCCATGGTGGTCAGGATGGCTCCCTTCTAGACGTCCGTCGGCCAAAGCGTGTCGACCCGCTCGCGGCCCAGGCGTACCATGCGGCGCATGTCGGCCGGCGAGAACTGCAGCGAGTCTGGCAGGAGCTTGTTCTCAGGCCGGATGAGGTGGAGGTTCACCACCCTCGCCGTGGCGAACGGGTTCGGCACATCGGCCGCCTGGAGCGCAGTGTCGATCGTGCTGGCCGCGTCCGGCAGCGCCGACTTCAGGCGCCGCTCGACGGCGGCGAGGTAGTTGACGGAGTCGGTGTAGAGCTGCGCCTGACGGATTTGGGAGAGCACGATTTCCTGGCAGAACAGATCGATCGTGCGCTTCAGGATCGTCACCAGATCGGTGAACGGACCCTGATCGGCCGCTTCGTTTTCCGCCGTGAGGACGACAGCGTAGACGTCGGTCGCCCCGTTATCGATCGCCACCTTGATCGGTACCGTCCGCCGCACACCTCCGTCCACGTGCGTGGCGCGCTCGATCGTGACGGGCAGCATGAAGACCGGTTGCATGGCCGACGCCAAGATCGCATCGATCAGAGAGGCGCGATCCGTGATGGCGACATAGTCGCTGTACGCGTCCCTCTGCGGGTCGGGTCCCGTGTGGAAGTAGGTGACCCGCCCGCTCTCGAGGCCCACGGTGGTGATGAACATCTGCTTGTCGGAGGTCAGGATCTTCCGCGTCCGCTCTTCGGTGTACACGTCCTCCATGATCTGCCGCAAGCCGGACGTGTCCAACACCGACCCCGTGCGCACCACGTCGAGCGGCTGGCGCAGCATCAGCACATTTCCCGCGCTGAACGTCGAATAGAGCTGTTCCAACACCGTGAACTCACCTGTCACCACGAGGGGCGCCATCAGTGATCCGGTGCTCGTGCCCGCCACGAGATCGAACTCGACGTTCAGCTTTTCCCTCAGGCGCTCGGCCACGCCCACCGCGAAGGCGCCCTTCGAGGATCCACCACTCACGACCAGCGCGCTGCGTGCCATGCGACTCAACCTCCCGGGCTCTCGCCCATCGCGACGCGCCAGCCGTGGACGAGCGCTTCCACGAGCCGGCGCTGTGTGCCTGGATCCTGGAAATCCGGGACGGGCACGTTCTCGTGGCGCGCCTCGCTCTGTGCTTCCCGGATGGTCACCTCGACGTTGCCGGCGAGCCGGTCGAGGCCCCGGCCTCGCAAGAGAGTCGCGAGCGACTGTACGTCGGGCTGGCGGGTCGCGTCGGAAACCGCGGCTCTTGCCTGCGCGAGCGCCGCGGCGGTGCTGTCACACAGCCAGCTCGCCTCGGTGCTCATGCGCACGGCGACGATGCGAAAAAACCCCGTGAAGCCCGCGAACGGCTCGGGACGGCGCGAGGGCGGTCGCGTCGCCGGATGACCCGCCCAGAGCGCCACGTCCGTGCCGAGCGAGATCTCGAAGAAGGTGTCGTGGTCGCGAAGCTCTCGGCCGACGCGGACCGTAAGCTGGGCGAACCGGTCGGCGTCGAGAATCAGCGCGCCGGCCATGGTGCGGCGATCGCGCGTGCCCCAGAGTCCCTCGCCCGCGACGTGAACCAACAGCCCGGACCCCAGGAGATCGACCGGATGCGCTATCCGATACGAGACTCTGCCACCGCCCATGAACTCGATCTCCGGGCTGAAGTAGGCGACGGCGCCGCTGGCGCTGAGCCTGAGCCTTCTGCCGGGCCCGATGCCGAGCGTGGGATGCAGGCGCAACGACGCGGCGTAGCTCGCGGGTACGCCGCCGGCCCAACTCGCCCCGTCACCCAGCTCGCCGGGGAGAAAGAACGAGGGTTCAGGGCGCAGCGGCTTGGCACCCGGCGAGGGGCAACCGGGGGCCATTTGCGCAACGCCCACGGAGGAGGCCCACCCCAGCCCGAGCATTGCCGACGCGAGCCTCGCGAGCGCCGTCAGCGCCTCACCATGGCGCGCGCCCTGTACCCGCAATCGGCTACCTCCGGCGCCCTGAACTCGACGCATGCTCGCCTCGTCTTGCGACGCCTCCGACCGGGTTCCGGTTCTTCGGTCGGTCCGCATGAAGCGCGAACCGCAATGATACGCTGAGATGGTCAAGCGGAAGTCAGACAGGAGTCATAGGGACGGTGCTGCGGAGTTTAGACGGCGGCCACCTTAGCCACGAACGGCCGCAGTTCCCGAGAGAACGGTACGTCGAGCGTCTCGCGAAAGTTCAGCGTCAGAAGGCGCACGATCAGAGAAGGGCTTCGCGGCGGCAGCAACTGCGGCCCCCCTGCGCGGTCGAAGTGCACGAACCTCGACCGGCCCAGCCTTTCCGGCAGAGGATATTTGAGGGAGTCTGAGAAGCGCGCACGGAACTGCTGATACCGCTCCCCCCTGTCGGCCTCCATGCCGGGAACCGCCTTACGCCGAAGCCACTTGCCCCAGAGAGGGTTTTGAAGCAGGGCGGAGCGCCAGAACGATCCGAGTACCTTCGCCGGCGCGGGGAAAGGGAAGAAAAGGAGCAATCGCTCCGACCGGACTCGCTGGATCGCGACCTCGATCTCCCACCACAGCCCCTGGGACTCCGCGACGATGGCGACCACGGCAGCCGCGCGGTCCATGAAGTACTGAACTGCGTCCTGCCAATCAGCGTCCTCCACGTACAGGCGCGCTGCTCCAAGCTCGGGCTCCGGCTCGCCGGGCCGACCCAGGGCTATTACTGGCCCGAGGGTGCGTAGCGCTGCAGCGAGCCGGCTCTCGTACCGGACCGGAACGGTCTGCGACGTGGCTGGGAAGCTCGGGTCGATCAGATCGTCGTCCTGGAATGATCTCAGCAGGAGGACGGGAGGGCGGGGGTCGCTGAGGAGGAGGTCGAGCGCGCGCGGCGCCCGTATACGTCTGCCCTTCGCGATGAGACGGATGCACCAGGGAAAGGCGCCTACGACCGCAGGCGCAAGTGCGACGAACACCAGGAGACCTATCAGCTCGCTGTAAGACTCCATCGCGGCGCCGAAAAGGACGAACCACAAGCACGCCATCCCGTAGACCGCCAACCACCCCCCCGCCGACGTTAGCCAGCCGACAAAAGGCCTGCGCGGCCGGGCAGGCACGACCTCGAATGGGAGCGTGTTCGCCACGGCCGCCTCCTCAGGCCTTGTCGCCCCAATCCACCCGGTACACACTCCCACACGCCTCGCACCGCAGGCGTGGCAGCCCGGGCAGACGAGGTACACCCGCGACAGCGTCGTCACTGGGTGCCCGTGGCGCTGCGCCTCGCGCTCCGCCTCCTCGGCGGTCAGCGACACCACCGCCCACGCCGCGGGCCGCTCGCTGCGAAACTGGAGACGCTCCCGCGTGATCCGCACATGGATATCGCGTACGTCCAGGACCGCGAAGCCACGCGCCGAGGTCTCGAGCACCGGATACCAAGCGCCGCGGCGGAGTCCGCGCTCGGCCCCGCTCTTTCCACTGCTCCTCGCCCAGCCGACAATAGTCATGCTCCCCCGCACGTGGCTCTCGTGCCCGTAAGATGGCGGTCCGCTGTCAAGTGGAAGTCAAAGGCCTGACAAAACCGCAAGCTCTTACGTCTTCCCTCGACGCTCCAACACCTCCTCAATCGCCTTTCCCCATAGCACCTCAGCCCCCCGCCGCTCGCGGGCCTCTCGGATGAGTCGGAGATTGCGCGCGGTGGTCTCGGGCTCCCAGGATTCGCGCACCGCAGCGAGCGCGTCGGCGAGGGCAGCAGCGGCGGCGTCCTCGTCGCGGGCCAAGACTGCGAGCTCCAGACGAGTCGCGTGGTCCCAGTAATCGGGTTTGCCTGCAGCCATGCGGCGTTCGACCGCATAGGCGACTACGGGTAGAAGCGTCTCGCGGCGAGCGTCTGGCGGTTCGCGCAGCTCCATGAGCGTCACGGCGTTGATGCCCGGATAGGCGTCGCGCCAGTCGGTCTCGAAGCCCCGCAGATATGCGTCGATCGCCTTGTCGAGCAGTCCACGCGCGAGCTGTTCCTCGCCGCGGCGCAGAGCGGCTTCCCAGCGGTCTTTATAGACGCGTCCCAAGATGCCGTAGGTCTCGCTGCTGGAGCCGCGGTGCTCCAGCAACTCTGTGAGAACCTGCTCGGCGCGTTCGCCCTGCCCGGCCCGATTGAGCGCTAGGCCAAGTTGCTCTTGCACGAGCACTGTCGCGGCGAGCGGGCGCGACATCTTGTCCACCAACGCGATCATGTCGTCCCACGCCTTTACCGCGCGGTACGAGAGGAACAGGTCGATCACCACCCCGGATTCCGCGTCGGTCGTGGGGCCGAGCTCTTGTTCGATGGCACGTAGCATTGCGGCGCCGTCCGCATCCCTGCGTGCCGCAGCAAGGCGCTCCTTGACGTGCGCGGAATAGCGCACCCGGTCCCGAAAGATGTCCGTCTTGAGTCGGTCAACGTCTGGTGTGCGCCACCCCTCGATGAGTTGAAACACCGGGCTGTCGGGCGTCGGATCCCTGGCTTCGCGGAGCCGCGCAACCAGGAGGTCTCGGGCAGTGGCCTCGCCTGTAGGGAGCCCAGCCGACGTCAAGCGATACGGGATCGCCCGCAAAGGGGCCACGTCGAACGGAAGCCGCGCGCCCTCAGCAAACAGCAGCACGGTACTCGACGGCCGTACGGCATGACGCACGCCAAGCTCGTAG
>WNGM01005813.1_pt1 | contig 13090 bp, 11 predicted proteins | sample 5400571 | NCBI WGS metagenome assembly WNGM01 (sample SAMN13153378, study PRJNA577476) | soil metagenome | isolation source: 100 cm soil or saprolite under Garry oak tree replicate 2 | place: USA:California | collected 2016-06-15
CGGGTTTCCACAGCACCTTCATGTAGAACCGTGCGCTTGGGCCCAAATCGGGATCAGACTCGGCGACGCTCGTCAGCACTTTCCCCGATCGCTTATCGATGAGATCGTACGTTTGCTTTTCTTCTGAGTCCGATTCCCCTGTGTAACGAAAAGCAAATTGCCCGTCAGGCGAAGGCGCTTCGATTTTCTTTTTTGTCCCTTCCGAAGTTTCCTGTCCGCAGATCGCCTGCGAGCAGGTCACAAGAATCGACAAGACGGTCAAAGTTCTTTGTAAGTGCGTCATGCTGGTATGTAACGAGAAAGAGATGCTCGCGCCCAGCTATTTTCGCAACAGTAGCTGTGGTAAGCCACGGCAGAACGCGGCCATGGCAAATAGACCGAACTTATTTCGAGGTGCGGCCAGCCTCCTCGCGAATGCTTTCGGAGTTGGTTTCATCGTCTGGTTAGGCGTCAGCGATGCCATCGTTTGCTTGATGACAAGTAGGAGCACAGCAGGCAGACCGCGGCAGTGCTGATCACAATGGCAGCTAACACCGCCTCAATTCCACCATCCCAAGCTCTCACGAAGAGAACAGGAACCACCACAATGGCGAGCGTAAGCAACGTTACGGGGATGGCGCTAGAACGGGCAAAGTTGATCGTCCAACCCATCCACTTCAAATGCTTCGGCACAAACCACCCGTGGATCGGCCTTGCAATAATACACGCCCCTCCTTCGATTCTCCGGGTCTTTCCAACAAGCTTCGAGTTCTTCGGGTGTCATAATATATCCCCCCGCTGACGTCTAACGAGAAAGAGATAAGCCCCGGCAGGGTGTCGTGGCAAACAGACTGAACGCATTACGGGGTGAGGCCGCTGAGCCGCGTGTTCTTTGATTTACGCTGGTTGGCTTCATCGATTGGTTAGGCCTCGGGTTCGTGGCAAACCACTTCGATGTTGTGCCCGTCCGGACCAATGACGAAAGCTGCATAGTAGTTCGCGTGGTAGTGCGGGCACAGATCAGGTGCACCATTGTCTTTGCCACCCGCCTCCAGAGCCGCGCGATAGAAAGCTTCGACTTGCTGGCGATTCTCGGCCGTGAACGCCAAGTGAAGATGCGCTGGCTTCTCCTCGGTTTGGTACAGGCACAATGAAGCCTTACCCTTTGGGCTAAGCTCGACACCGTACGTCGGCGGCCCCTCCGAAACAACAGATACGCCAAGCGGTTCGAGTGCCTTGAGGAAGAACGCTTTGCTCGCTGCATAGTCGCTGACTCCGAATTTGACGTGGTCAAACATGAGTTCTCCTGAAGTGTGCGGGACTGCGCGAGGCCTAACGAGAACAAGATGAGCGACGGCCATGGGGAGCGAGCCTACCCTGTTTCATAATTCTTAATTCTTCCTTCAGCCTTGTCATGCGTCGGGCGGCGATTCGCTCCAGCGCATGGTTAGGCCTTTGGCGTATGCTAATGGGGTGCTGAAGCATAAGTGAGTGGAAACTTGAGTCGGCTTCCAGGCGGCATCGGGATAGTGTCCATTACGGCCTTGCGGATCCGGAGCTTCTGCGCACGTAGCACATGAGCGAATCGTCTGTCGCCCCATCGCTGCAACAAACCGAAAAGGATGGCGGAGTGCGCTTCGCCTGCTGCGCCGTCTAATTCACCGATGACTGTGTAGCGAAATAACTCTGCCAGCCCAGCGGGCTCTCGACGAATCGCGCGCTCAAGCGCACCTGGGTAGTCGATGCCGACGTGCTTTCCGGAACTGACGCACTTGCCGTCTATCCACTCGCGTAGCTGCGCGGCGCTCGGTGGTACATCGAGGGGCTGCGCCTGAATAGACGCTGCGAGGAATACTATCATGGCAACACGCAGCGGGGTCATAGGCCTAACGAAAAAGAGATAAGCCACGGCAGGGTGTCGTGGCAAGCACGCTAAACTCATTTCGAAATGGGGCCAGCCTGCTCAAGAAAGCATTCGGAGTTGGCTTCATCGCCTGGTTAGGTCATTTCTCCAAGTCTGTTAAGTGAAGAGAATCACCGCGGATATCAGAAAAGCTACGGCCCAATTCAGCAGCGTGAAACTCACGACCGTAAATGGTTGAATCCGCCTCATCCGAAAGTATTCGGTCGGCATATATCCAAGTTCGGACAATTGTGCATATGCAAGAAGTGACCGCCGATAGAATTTCCAAATCGAAATTAAGAGAAGGATCGCATAGAGGAGAACTACAACGCAGGCACAGTAAGCAATTTCTCGATGAGTGTGAAGAAAGCTTCGGGCTTCGTTTGAAGCGAGGGTCCATCCCAGCAGGAGCGTTAGCACAGTTACGTTTTTGAACTCGAAATCAAAAAGGCCGGCGTAATGGTCCTTTAAAAGCCCGAAGAGTGTATCGAACTTTTCTTTGGGTGATGCTTCTAATGGTGGCTCCATATTCATCGACGGTAATTGGCGTAACAAGAATTGGACGAAAATTCGTCTAACTCCGAACCGAGTGCCGCCTCCTCGTCGGGATAGCCACTTTCAAGCAGATGCGTGGCAAAACGGTTGTCGAAACGTCTGGCCGCACCTACGCTGGAGCCCCGCCGAGTGCTCCGGGAAGCGGCGGAGTGACGTCGGGCGCGGCGACGACTTGCTTGGGCGGTTTTTCGGCCGGCATTTCTTTACCGGGCGGCGGAGATGCGCCTGGCGGCGGATTAATCAGGCGGCCGTGCTCGACGATTTCTTTGATTTGCGAGCCGTCGAGCGTTTCGTACTCGAGCAAGGCTTTCGCGATGACTTCGAGTTTATCGCGGTTCGCGGTCAGAGTTTTCTTCGCGAGTTGATACGCCTCATCGAGCAGTTTTCGCACTTCCTGGTCGATCTGCTCGGCTGTCGCTTCACTGTAGTCGCGTGCACGAGAGATGTCGCGCCCCAAGAAAACGTAATCTTCGTGGTCGCCGTATTCGTCCATGCCCATTTTCTCGCTCATGCCCCATTCGCATACCATCCGGCGCGCGATCGCCGTAGCCATTTTGATGTCGCCGCGCGCCCCATTTGTGATGTCGCCAAAGACGATTTCCTCTGCAACACGGCCGCCCATGCTGACTGCCAGACCGGCGAGCAATTCGTTTTTGCGGTTCGTGTATTTGTCTTCCTCGGGTAGCCACATGGTTGATCCGAGCGATGGTCCGCGCGGGATAATAGTCACTTTGTGCAGTGGCTCCGTGTGCGGGAGAAGTTCGAGCAGCAGCGCGTGGCCCGCCTCGTGATACGCTGTGTTTTGTTTTTCTTTTTCGCTGAGCGCGAGGCTCCGGCGTTCTTTGCCCCAGCGAACTTTGTCGCGCGCTTCTTCCAGTTCGGCGAGCGTAATCCCCTTTAATCCGCGGCGCGCGGCAAGCAAGGCTGCTTCGTTGATCACATTGGCCAGCTCCGCGCCGGAATAACCGGGCGTGCCGCGCGCGACCACGGCCAAATCGACACCTTCGGCAAGTTTCACTTTCTTGGCGTGCACACGCAGAATTTCTTCGCGTCCCGTGATCTGCCGATCGAAGCGGCCGGGACGCAACAACGCGGGATCAAGCACATCTGGGCGGTTCGTGGCTGCGATGATGATCACGCCTTCCTGCGTATCGAAGCCGTCCATCTCCACGAGCAACGCATTCAACGTTTGTTCGCGCTCATCGTGGCCGCCGCCAACGCCGTGGCCGCGGTGACGCCCGACGGCGTCGATCTCGTCGATGAAGATGATGCACGGAGCGGACTTTTTGCCTTGCTCGAACATGTCGCGAACACGGCTTGCGCCGACGCCAACAAACATTTCAACAAAGTCCGAGCCACTGATGGAAAAGAACGGAACATCCGCTTCGCCTGCAATGGCGCGCGCCAACAGTGTCTTGCCCGTGCCCGGAGGTCCGACCATCAACACGCCTTTGGGAATCCGGCCACCGAGTTTTTGAAATTTTTTCGGGTCACGCAAAAATTCGACCAACTCCTGCACTTCATCCTTTGCTTCCTCCACGCCGGCGACGTCGCGGAAGGTGATCTTATTTTTGTCCCGGGCGAGCATTCGCGCTTTCGATTTACCGAAATTCAGCGCGCCTTTGCCTGCCATGCGGATTTGCTGGCGAAACAGGAAATAAAGCACCAGCAAAAACAGCGCGATCGGCAGGAAACCGACCAGAGTCTGCGCGAGCATGTTTGATTCCGTTTTGATGGCGGGCTGCATGCCGGCGGCAGCGAGTTTTTCCTGCAAATTATTGGTGAAAGTCAAATAGACTGTGGTTCGAAACGGCACCGGCTGCGCTGGCGCCGAGCCTATTCCCTGGCGGATGTACGCGCCGCGAAGCGTTTGCGTCGGCCGGCCGTCCTCAACCACCAGCTGGAGCGGATAGTTTTTGTCGTTAACGATCTGCTTGTTTTCCAGCAGCTCGAGAAAACGATTATACGGCACGTCTTCGACCGGCTGCATGCCACCGCGATAAAAGAGCATCGCCATCGCAATCAGACTGAAAGCGATCACGATGAGAATGACGCCGCGCCAATTAAAATTAGGCTCGCTTCCGCGCGACCTATTCTCCTTTTGCGAGTTACGATCAAACTGGGGCATAACAACTGTTAACGATGTTAAAAATTATCATGAACAAATTGGCAATGCAAAATGCGGGCTGGCAGTGCGCTTGGTGCTAATAAGTCCTTAGTCATTCCTTCGAGCCTCGTCGTTCGGATTTCGTCATTTCTTTTCACCTTATATTCGTGGCCGCGCATTGCGTCGCTTGCCGGTTTCGGTTAAAATTCGCACTCGACAACCGACATGACCGAACTCGTTTCATCCGTCGCAGATAAGATCGACCGCGCTGTGCAGCGGGTCACCCCGCTTGCGTATCGGGTGCGACGTACTGGCCGCCGATGGATGCGCCGGGCGTTGCGCAAGCCCCGCAGCGTTTCGGAGGGACCAAATCTGTTGCCGTTGTTGATCCAGGTGCTGGCCAGTTTCACGAAAGCCGACGGCATCATAATGGAGGAAGAGATCGATTCGAGCCTGGGCTTCCTGCGTTACGATTATCCCGAGGCGGTTTACTCGGAGCTACGGCAGTTGTTCCGGCAGGCGCTTTACGAGCAGCAGGATCTGGCCGCGATGGCCCAGAAACTCGGCGCGCAACTGAGCACCGAACGCAAGATCATGCTCGGAGTGCAGCTCTACGACCTGATCTCGCAGGCCGGTTTAAAACAAGAACAGGTGGTGGCGTTCTATTCGTTCATGTCGCAGATGGGCATGGCTGCGCAGGCGATCGACATCGTTTATCAACTCAACGCGTCCGAGGACTCGGACCCGTCAATCTATCAGCACGGCGCGTCGCCCCTGGAGTCACTCTCGTTCGGAGCTGACGGCAAGGCCGACATCATACTCAAGAACCTCGGCGAAACCGATCGGCTGATGGCCTTTCGTTATCACGATCTCATTTTGCTAAAAAATTATAGCAACCAAAACATCTCGGTTCGCGGAAGACCTTTGGTGCGCGGCGGCTTCTGCCGGATTTATCCTGGCCAACGCATTTTGGTAGGCGACCAGGTGCTCATGTACCAGGAGCTAGCCCAATATTTCAACGCTAAGAAAAACGTTTCGCTCCCACAGATTTTCATCCGGGTAAACAGAGACTCGGATGAAGTGCAGTTGGAACGGTCGCGAACACGTGAAAGCGCGCTCCGCGTGACGTTTGGATTGAACGTGCGCGTGAAAGCGTTGCGCGACGTGAATGCCGAACTCAAAGGAGTCAAGTTGAAAGCCGGCACACAGGTCGACGCAGCACTGGAGGACAAGATCGTTTTCCACAATGACAGCGAACTGGATTTGAACGATCTGCGCCGGCGCGCTCGCGCACTTGGCGGCCGATTTCAACTCAAGGCGTCTAAATCGGAGTATTTGGTTTCAAACGATCCGAGCCGGCTCGAAGCTGACGATATTCTGCTTTCGCCAGGCACGAGCGGCGACGTCGTGCTGAAGATTTTTTGCGATTACGATCAGCGAGTCGGTGTTCTTGAAGTGATCGAAGCCGATCGGCCGATCATGGTCGGCGACGAGCCGGTCCGCACAACCGCGCAGCTTAAAGATGGCGATACGATTCGAATCGACGTTGGACAGATTCTGCGGTGCAACTTCTCGGAACGGATCATCGAGGAAGAGCGGAATATCATTCGTAGTCTTGAGATAAACGAAGTCACCCATCGTTTTAGCAAAGGTCAGATTGGTCTGGAGGGAATCTCATTTAACGTCATGCGGGGCGAGCTTGTTTGCGTGATGGGCGCCAGCGGTTGTGGAAAAAGCACGCTGATGCGAGTGCTCGCCGGTCAGTTGCAGCCCTCCAGCGGCGACGTCTTTCTCAACGGACAGTCCGTTTACCAGAATCTCGATGCTTTGAAGCAGTACATCAGTTATATGCCTCAGCAGGACGCCTTCGATGAACATCTCACGATCGGCGAAAATCTGCTGTTTGCGGCGGCGATCCGCGCGCCACACCTCTCACGGCGCGATCGCAGCCGGCGCCTGGACGCGAAACTGGTCGAGCTGGGATTGGGCGAACGCCGCGACGCGGTTGTCGGCAGTCCTGAGAGTAAGACGCTGAGCGGTGGCGAACGGAAACGCCTTAACATCGGGCTCGATATGATCGGGATGTCGGATGTTTATCTGTTCGACGAACCGACTTCCGGCCTTTCTTCAAAGGACTCCGAGCACGTCATGGAAATCATTCGGAGCATGGCGCACAACAAGATCGTCATTGTCACTATTCACCAGCCAAGCTCAAAAATTTTCCAGATGTTTCACAAAGCGATCCTGCTCGACAAAGGCGGACGGCTTGTCTTTTTCGGAACGCCTTCGGACATGCTGCGCTATTTTGCGGAGGCGGAGCATCAACATCAGTTCGGCGCTGAATTGGGCGCGTGTCCATCGTGCGGGACGACGCGGCCGGAATTCATTTTCGATGTGCTGGAGACACCGTTGCGCGACTTGAGTGGCGATATCATTTACGAAGAAAACAGCCGTGGTCAGCTTGTGGCTGCCCGCCGTTACTCTCCGGAATTCTGGCGCGACAAGTACGAGGCGTTCCGCCTAATTCAGGACGTCAAGCAAGTTTCCCTTCTTCAGGAACCGGTCGCGCCGTTGCCTGCCGCGCCGATCGAGAGAAAGCGGCTCCCAGTTCGCTGGCATGATGAATGGACGCAATTTCGCACGCTGCTGCGCCGTTCTTTTCTAAGCAAATTGCGCAACCGCGCCAACATGGTGATTACGATTGGCGTTTCGCCCGTGCTGGCGCTGCTGATCGCGACCATCCTGCGCTACTCTGAAAACGGCACGTACGACTTCGCTTCTGCGTATCACATTCCGACATTTCTGTTTCTCGGCCTGATAGTGGCAATGTTTCTTGGGCTAACCAACAGCGCCGATGACATCATTCGTGATCGGCCTGTGCTGCAACGTGAGCGCAATATCAAGGTTCGCCTGTCGTACTACGTCATCTCCAAAACCCTCACGCTCGGCGTATTTGCCTTTATTCAGTGCGTCCTGTTTGTCCTTATCGGCAATTCCTTCCTGCAAATCCGCGGAATGTTTTGGTTAGACTTGGGGATCATGTTCATGACTGCGATGAGTGGCGTCGCACTGGGCCTGCTCATCTCTTCCCTCGTGGCCGACCCGAAGACGGCGGCCAATATCGTCCCGCTGGTTTTGATTCCACAGATCATCATGGGTGGCGCTCTTATTAAATATGAGGATATGAACCGCAACCTTGCGTTGCTCTATTCGCTCTCACATTGGATCTCCGAACATCCGAGTACCGACAAAACGGTGAAGACGGAGAGCAAGCTGCAGGTGCCCTTTGTCTGTCAATTCATCGCCATGCGCTGGTCTTACGAAGAGATGATTGTCGCTCAAGCCAAACTCAATCCGCTCACGCGGCGGCAGGATCGCGCGAATAACGAGATCCAAAAGTTCGCACCCAAAGCGAACACACCGGGGCTACGCTCACGCCTTAACGACTTGAAGGATGTCCTGGCGTTGCTCTCGGGCCTGGAAGGGCGTTCGACTCAAGATGTAGATCGTTATCTGAAGCTGGTGGAACCTGTGTTGGCCGGAAAGCAGAAGTTCGATGCCTCGCTCTTTAAAGACGCGAAGGGTCCGGTCACAGCCGAACAAATCTACGTCAACCAGAAAGTGTCCGACCTGATCTCAAAGGCGGAGATGGAACAGAACGATTATCGCCGCGGCAAAAAGCCGAACGTGTTCTTTGGTCTGAAGAAACGTTATTTTGGAATACAATTCGGCGTGTTTACCTTCAACACGATCGTCCTGGTTGCGTCCACACTTGGACTGCTTGTGCTCTTACATTGGATTTTGCGAAAACAACTTGAAGTGAGACGAAGCTAAATGAAAACAAAAATCCGAAATCCGAAATCCGAAATCCGAAATGGCCAAACCCGCCTGATCGTCGCGGCCAGCGAAACCGACCCGGATATGCTTTACGCGACGAAGTTTTGGGCGCCCGATCCGTTCATTTTTTTGCAGCGCAACGGCAAACGCACGCTGGTCCTGAGCGATTTGGAAATCGATCGCGGTCGCAAACAGGCCGAAGCTGATGAATTCTTCATGTTCAGCCAGTTCGAGCGCGAGGTGCAGGGAAAATCTAAGAAGGCGCCGCAGTATGAAAAAGTTCTGGCGCATTTTCTAAAGAAACGCGGCGTACGATCGGCAATTGTTCCGGCAAATTTCCCGCTTCGCTACGCGGAGGAACTAGCCGCGAACAGAATCCGTGTACGTGCGACGAACGGATTGTTTTGGCCGGAGCGCGAAGCCAAATCGGAAAAAGAAGTCGAAATGATGGGGCAGGCCTTGAGGATCACGGAAAAAGGCCTCAAACGCGCGATCGAAGTTTTGAAAGAATCCAAACCGGGTTCGGGCAAACGATTGCGCTGGCGCGGTAGAACCCTGACTTCGGAAATGCTCCGGGCCGAAATTGATTCCACGATTTTGCGCCCGGGCGGTGTTCCGCTAGGCACGATTGTCGCAGGTGGAGATCAAGCGTGTGATCCACATGAGCGCGGGTTCGGACCGCTTTACGCGGACTCGCTGATTATCCTTGACGTTTTTCCGCGCGACGCGAAGACCGGATACTTTGGCGACATGACGCGCACCGTTTTGCGTGGGCGCGCAAGCGACGCGCAACGAAGACTTTGGGACGCAGTCAAAGCCGGACAAGCACTGGCGTTAAGAAGAATCAAAGCTGGCGTTGACGGGATGGCGATTCACAAGGCGATCCAGGAACTTTTCGCCAGCCGCGGTTTCCCGACCGAGATTCGCAAAGGCAGACGCGTCGGGTTCTTTCACGGCACCGGTCATGGGCTTGGGTTGGAAATTCACGAGTATCCGCGTCTGCAAAAAGTGACGCTGAAAGATCGCCAGGTGCTAACGGTTGAGCCCGGCTTGTACTATCCCGGATTAGGTGGAGTACGCTTGGAAGACGTGGTTTTGGTAACCAAAACGGGGTGCAGAATTCTGTCCCGTTTTCCAAAGCAATTGGAGATTTGATCAATTTGCCAGGGTCGGCGCGCTGCGGTCGCCGCGGCGACACATCGCAGCGGGATGTCCCTACCACGAAATGAACGCGCAACGCGCTCGGGCGTCTAATTTCCCACCGGCAAAGTGACAAGTTGCTTTGCGGCGCTAAATTCAATTCAACATGTTTTACCCATACGGCTTTGGTCTTGGATCGCACTGGCTGCTCTACGTCGGTGTCCCATTGATTCTTGGAATTTGGGCGCAGATTCGTGTGACCAGCGCGTTCCGAAAATGGGGCGAGGTGCGGGCAAGCGCGAACGTCACGGGAGCAGAGTGCGCGCAGGAAATTTTGCGGGCCGCCCAAATTCATGATGTGGAGGTTATCGAAACGAACGATTTTCTTGGGGATCATTACGACCCGCGCGACAAGAAACTCCACCTGTCGAGCAATGTTTATCATACGCCTTCGGTGGCGGCGCTGGGTATCGCTGCGCACGAGACCGGTCACGCGATTCAACACGCCCGGGCGTATGCTCCCCTGAAAGCACGAATGGCCATTGTGCCGGTGACGATGGTCGCTTCGCAGATGCTGCCGTTCATCATTATCGGGGGGCTTTTCTTTCACATCACGGGTCTGATTACGCTCGGCATTTACTGCTATCTCGTGCTGGTGGCTTTCCAATTGGTTACGTTGCCGGTGGAATTCGATGCTTCGCGCCGGGCGAAAATTATTTTGCGCGAAATGGGCATCGTGCAGCCGGGAGAGGAAACCGCGGGTGTGAACAGCGTCTTGAACGCAGCCGCGCTTACGTACGTGGCTGCGTTTATCGCTGCGTTGGGGAATTTGCTCTGGTTGATGTCGCTCCGCGATCGTCGGTGATCCGGATCATTGCGTTTGAAGCAAAGATGAATCCCTCAGTCGCATTACCTGCTCGCCGGATCTCGGATTTGTTGTCGTCGGGTCTGCCGGCTCGTGCTAAGTCTAAGCGCGAGGCGATGGACCAGCCAAGAACTGACCCAGATCAGGAGTTGGTGAAACGCACGCAGTCGGGCGCGGCTGCCGCTTTCGACGAACTGGTGATCAAATACACGCCGCGTCTGTACGGCCTCGTTTACAACATGACCTCCAATCACGAGGACACGAATGACCTTTTGCAGGACATTTTCGCCAAAGCATACAAAGCGATCCGCGGGTTCCGGGGCAAATCGTCCTTCTACACCTGGATTCATTCCATCGCAGTGAACATGACGCTGAATTTTCTCAAAAAACGCGGGCGGCGGTTTCAATTGAGTCTGGATGATGTCGACGCGAGCGTTCAAAACGACAAGGAATTCCTGGAACTAACAGCGACGAGCAGTCCGGTGCGCGAGGCGGATCTCTCTGAGCTGCAGCGAAGATTGAACGAGGCCATGATGAAATTGTCTGATGAACACAGAGCAGTGGTCACCATGTTCCATATCCAGGGGATGCCCCACGCGGAGATCAGTAAGATCTTGCGCGTCTCGGAAGGAACGGTACGTTCGAGGCTCTTTTACGCGAACCGGCAGTTGCAAAATTATTTGGATGAATTTCGGAAGAACCCCGTTTCTTAATCTGCACTCAAATGGACGAATTTGACGACAGCGAAATCGCAAGGCTGCTTCGGCTGAAGCGCTACGAGCAACCGCCTCCAGGTTACTTTGAAAATTTCCTTCATGAATTTCATCGGCGACAGCGCGATGATTTGCTTCGGCAGCCTCTTTGGCGCATTTGCCTGGAACGCGCTCATAGTTTCATAACGCGGCTGGATGTTCGTCCGTTGGCCTCATATCCCACCGCCGTCGCGGCAGTCTTCGTTTGCGCCGCTATCATTTCGCTAAAGATTTATCAACAACCCGAGACGGCTCGCGTCGCTCTGCAGAGTCCGCCGACTTTATCGTTGCCGGCGAATGCCGAAGGAGAATGGAACCTTGCAGCTCCGGTTTCAATGCCGATTTTAAGGACGCAGCCGGTTCGCAGTTTTCATGAAAGCGCCCAGACTCACCGAGCCGCACCGCCTCGGTACGTGCTCGATAGCGTCCCCGTGAGTTATGAGCCCACTTTCAGGTTCTAAACGCACCAGCGTAATTGCACTCGCGCTGATTTCCTTTTCAGGCGGCGGTCTGCTTTTTGCGCAAGAGCAGCCCGCCACCACGATCAGCGAGCACGTCAAAGAAATCTTCGAGCGCGCGGCCAAAGCCGTCGTCAAGATTCACGGGGTCGATGAGCACAGCGAAATTTGCGGCACCGGATTTTTCATTGATCCCACCGGCACGCTTTACACCGCGTACACGGTCGGCGGCGAGGCTGGCAATTTCTCGGTTGAGTTTGGCGGCAAAAAATATCCGGCGCGGCAACTGGTGGCAGACGTCCGCAGTGGGACGGCGATGTTAAAAGTAGAAGAGACCACTCCAGCCCTGCCGATTGGTAAATCCGAACAACTGGAAGTTGCAACGCCTGTCGTAGCGATCGGTTTCCCATTGGATCTGCAGGAAACGCCCAATTTCGGGATGATCGCAGGATTCGACAGGAAATATCTCGGCCGTTATTTTTCTACGATCCATTTGCGCGTGAATGTTCCCACCCAGCGAGGTGAGGCTGGGGCGCCGCTGTTGAACATGAGGGGCGAAGTAGTGGGCATTATCGTCAGCAGCTTGGAAAACAACTCGTCCTGTTACGCGGTCCCTATCGAAGCGGCGGAGAAAATCCGCAATGACTTTGTTCGTTTCGGAGAGGCCAGACACGGCTGGGTCGGCGTCAACCAGCTGACCGAGGCCCCCGAACCTGCGGGAGGTTCGCGAGCCCGGGTGACACAAATTACGGTCGGCACGCCTGCGTCAAAGTGCGGAATGAAAGAAGGCGACGTGCTGTTGCAGCTGGGACAGAAAAAAATATGCGAACCGGAGGATGTGTTCGACGCGTCATTTTACATTACAGCAGGCGAGATGGTCCCAATTACAGTTATGCGGGGTGACAAAAAACTTACCTTTCACGTCCAGGCTGATCTTCATCCGGTAAGCAGAAACGTGCCGATGCTGCCCGACGGCACGGAGATTCCCACGGCAGCCGACGCGAACCGTTCGATTTTCCTGAAGCTCGAATCCGAGGTGCAACACACGCCGTAGGCTACGTAAGCCGCAAGCCCAGCCCGCGACCTCACTAGAGGAACGCATTTAAACAATTTTGTAGGGCGTCTGTGCCAGGTCGCCGTTGCATGAGAGCGGCGTCTCACAGAAACGGCCTACAGTTCTTTTTGTGAGGCAAAACAACGTCACAAGATTTTCCGAAGCTCGGCTTCGTCGATGATTTTTACGCCCAGTTCTTTTGCCTTATCGAACTTGCTGCCAGGTTCGGCGCCGGTGAGGACGTAATCGGTTTTCTTGCTCACGCTGCCGGTGACGTGGCCGCCAAGCGCTTCGATTTTTTCCGTTGCTTCCTCGCGCGTCATTGAAGGCAGTGTCCCAGTGAGCACAAACGTCTTTCCGGCCAGTGACAATGCAGCTGTTTTCTTCGCTGAAACTTTTTCGCTCTTTGGTTCAATTCCCAGCTCTTTCATCCGTCGCAG
>WNGM01016217.1_pt1 | contig 13089 bp, 8 predicted proteins | sample 5400571 | NCBI WGS metagenome assembly WNGM01 (sample SAMN13153378, study PRJNA577476) | soil metagenome | isolation source: 100 cm soil or saprolite under Garry oak tree replicate 2 | place: USA:California | collected 2016-06-15
ACGGCGCCCGGCAGCTTTTCCGGCGCGCAAGAAATCTTAATAATAAATATGCTCTTTGATTCACCAGCGTATTTTGTTTTCCTGATTCCCGTTGTGCTGGTCTATTGGCGCTTGAATCGCCGCCAGCAAAACATCTTTCTCCTGCTCGCAAGTTACTTCTTTTACGGCTGGTGGGATTGGCGCTTTCTTGCGCTCATGATCGGCAGCACCACGGTGGATTTCCTGATCGCGCGGAAAATCGACCCCAGCCGATCGGACGCGAACCGCAAGAAGTGGCTTATCTTTTCGCTGCTGTTGAATTTTTCCATTCTCGGAACATTCAAGTATTTTAATTTCTTCGTGGATTCGTTTACATCGGCCCTGAGTATGTTGGGTATCCACAATATTCCGCTGCCCCTCATCCGCATCCTTCTTCCACCCGGCATTTCCTTCTATACGTTCCAGGAAGTCGCATACATCGTGGATGTCTATAAGGGAAGGCTCGAGCCCGCGAAGTCGTTTGTCGAATATGGCTTGTTTGTCAGCCTGTTCCCGCACCTGATCGCGGGGCCGATTCAAAGACCGGGGCACCTGCTTCCTCAGGTTCAAAAGGATCGTACCTTTGATGCAGACCGATTTTTCGATGGCCTGATGCTGATTTTTTCCGGGCTCTTGCGCAAGTGCGTGGTCGCGGATAATTGCGCTCTGCTCGCGAATGCAGCCTTCGGCGGCCAATTCGGGCAGCCGAACCTGTGGGTTGTACTGATCGGGACATACGCATTCGCGTGGCAAGTGTATGGAGATTTCAGCGGCTACAGCGATATCGCGCGCGGCAGCGCTCAATTGATGGGTTTCCATTTCATGGTCAATTTCCGGCAGCCTTATTTGTCGCGGCGCCTTCAAGAGTTTTGGCGGCGCTGGCATATCAGTTTGAGTACTTGGCTGCGCGATTACTTGTACATTCCCATGGGCGGCAGTGCGGGTGGAAAATTGAAAACCTCCTTGAACCTTTTTACGACCATGATCCTGGCGGGGCTTTGGCACGGCGCAAACTGGACGTATGTCATTTTCGGCGCGATTCATGGCGTTGTTTTGTCTGCTGAGCGGTACATTCTCCCAGCCACAAAGGAGCCCGGAATTGCAGCTCGCCCTTCACGCTTTGCCGGGTTTTTCTCCCTTTGGACACAACGGGTCCTAACCTTCAACGTTTTTTGCTTGAGCTTGGGCTTCTTCAGGGCGACGTCACTCAAATCGGCGGCGCAGTTCCTGGCTGGATTGTCTAATTTTGCCTGGAGGAGCGAGTACGCTTCGGCGTTCTTCATGCTGAGCCTATTCTCTATCCCTTTGTTCGTTATTGATTTGTTGTTGGAAGCCAGCAACCAGGAATACCCGTTTGCGAACTCTTCCTACGCGTTTCGGATAGGGCTCGCGACGATGGCTCTAGTTGTATTGGCTTTTTTTTCGGGGAGCAATCTCAATGCGTTCGTCTATTTCCGGTTTTAAGTCTAGAGCGCTGACTTACGCAGTGGCTTTGGCCGGGATCTGCGCGATACTCATCGTGGCCCTCGAGATTTTTTCCGCTTATCTGCTCAGACATCATTCGGTCACCTACGCGCGAATTTCACGGCAATACGACGAAGCCGTGAAACTGCGCCCCTCTGGACCTGGAGAACCCCCAACTGTTCTGATGGTGGGAAATTCCTTACTTCTGCATGGAGTCGAACTGGATCGCTTGCAGAAATTGACTTCCGCCCGAATGCGCATCTATCCAATTTTTCTTGAGGCTACTGGCTACTATGACTGGCTGTATGCGCTGCGCCGGCTGTTCCGGCAGGGGGCGAGGCCGCAAGTGGTCGTCGTGGGTGTCGGTGTGAATTACTTTCTCGAGAACGGCCTGCGTCAGGATTATGCCCCCATGCTATTTTTCGATGCCGGAGATACTCTCGACGTGGCTTCGGATTTACGCCTGGACCGCACAGCAACAAGCAATCTCTTGCTCGCACATTCGAGCAACTTCTGGGATACGCGCAGCGTCATTCGCACGCAGATTCTTAACCGCGTGGTTCCGCATCTTGAAGAGCTTTTCTTGCTCGTAAATACGAGGCCCGCGGTTCCGGAGGGTAGGGAGTTTGAAGAGATTTCAATTCCCAGGTTGCGAAGGCTACGCGAGCTGTGTGAAGCGCATGGGGCCAAGTTCATACTTCTGGTCCCTCCGACTTTATCTTCCGAGAGTGTGGTCAGCGAAATGGCTTACGCTGCGCACGCGGCCGGAGTCGACGTATCGGTGCCGATTGATCCAGCAGCGCTGTCGGCAAAATTTTACCAACGGGATGGAATGCATCTCAATCCCGACGGCGCACTGCTTTTCACATCAGCTCTCGTTAGCCGCGCGGAAATAGAGTCCCTATTCAACAATGTGCCGCGCATCCTTATTTCTTCCGACTTCCAATATCGGTTTCCAATTTGGTGCCAGTAAAGAACTGTGACTATTACAATCTGCAAAACGAGTGTGGACCGTGAGCGCTGAAATTCCTAATGTGCTCACCGTGCAGCAAGGAGAACGTCCCTCCTTGAGCTCGGATTTCAGCTGGATGTTCGTGGGGAATGCCGTCTATGCCGGCGGCCAGTTTGTGACGCTGATGCTGTTGGCTAAGCTGGTTCGGCCGGAATTAGTGGGGCAGTACGCGTTGGCTCTCGCTGTGGTGTATCCCGTGATCCTCCTCACGAACTTGCAATTGCGGGCCGTTATGACTTCGGGCGTTCGTGAAGAGACACATTTCGGCCATTACCTTAGCCTGCGTCTGCTCACGACCTCGCTGGCACTCCCGATTATTTTCGCAATCACCCGAATCCTGGGATATAGCTGGAACCTGACGGCGGTGGTTCTGATGGTGGGTGTAGCTTACGGCATCGAAGCCATCAGCGATGTGTATTATGCGCGGCTGCAGCGGTGCGACAGAATGGCTGAGATCTCCAAGTCAATGATTGCAAGGGCGCTGCTTTCCATGCTTGGGCTGGCCATCGCGGGCTATTTCAGCGGGAATCTCTTGTGGGGAGTTGCAGGGATCGCGTTGGCCCGGGCAATCGTCTTTTTCGGTTACGATATTCGCAAGCGCACACACGGCTTGAGCAGGCAGTCCGGAACATACACTCGAAACGAGGCGCTGGCGCCTCATTTTGATCCGAAGATACAACGCGATCTGCTGTGGCTCAGTTTCCCGCTAGGAATTGTAGTCCTCTTATCCTCTTTGAATTCGTATATCCCCAGTTATTTCATTAAGCATGCACTCGGGGAACGGGACCTGGGTATTTTCACAGCGATAGGATTCATGGTATCGGTGGGAAACATGGCGGTCGTCTCGCTTGGACAGTCCGCATTCACTCGGCTAGCCAGATCGTACGTCGCAGGCAACCTCGTGGCGTTCCAATCGCTCCTCGGCAAGCTCCTCGTCTTTGGGGCATCTGTAGGAGTGTGCGGAATGATTATTTCCAAATTGGCGGGTCGCGAGATCCTTACCATCTTGTTCCGGCCCGAATACGCCGAGCGAGCCGATCTTCTTCCTTGGATCATGGCGGCCGGAGGGGTCGTGTACATGGCCCAGTTTTTGGGATTTGGGCTGACCGCAGCCGGTTTTTACAATTCACAGGTGGTATTGAATATTCTTGCCAACCTGGGCCTTTTTGCAGCCTGCTACTGGTTGGTTGCGCGGCAGGGACTCCTGGGAGTGATCATCGCGATGCTGGTCGCCGCGATCGTACAACTTGCTGGAAGCGTCGTGGTTCTTGCGTTTGGCCTCCGGATGCACGTCCATGCGCGCGGCGAAAGGCTTGAGAGTCAGCAGGACGCCATACCAGCCCAAATCCGTTTCACCGGAACGCAAAGGAGTTGACCTGTGACGGGACAGGGACACGTGCGTGTATCCCCAGGGCCGTGGAGAGCTACGCTTCACGAAGCCGCGCAAGATTTTGGGTTTGGGCATGAGGGAGTTTGGTTGCCTGCGCATCCTCGGGCTTGGGCTTCGCCGAGACCTGCCCACGTTGGAACCTCCCGCCCTCTCGTCGGAGCACCGCAGCATTCCAGTCTGAGAAAGCTTGCCTTCGCGTTCCTTTGGCTCCTGGTGTTCGCCATTCCATGGGAGGACGCAGTCACGATCCCTGGTTTTGGCACAAGCGCGCGTTTGATGGGGATGGCTGCCATGGGCTTGGGTGTCCTGGCAATCATCGAAACGGGGAAGGTCAGACGCCCAGCACCTGGCCACATCATTATGGCTCTGTTTGTTTTGCTGGCGTCAGCAAGTTACCTGTGGAGTCTTTTCCCTGAAGGAACTTTGGTTCAGGCTTTCTCGTACATACAACTCTTTACGATGGTTTGGCTGATCTGGGAGCTCGCATCTCGCCCCCCCGAGCAGATCCGTCTGATGCAGGCCTACGTCCTTGGAACCATCGTTTCCGCGGTGGATACCGTATATCTCTATCTTTCACATCAGGAGTCAGTTTATCAACGTTATGCTGGCGCCAAATTAGATGCTAATGACTTGGGGCTAATCATGGCCTTAAGCATCCCCGTCTCATACCCCCTGCTCATTCAGACCAAGGGGCGAGTGGCTTGGATCTACCGGCTGCAACTTGTTCTAGCAGGAACAACCGTCCTGCTCACTGCCTCAAGGGGGGCTACTCTGGCAACTATCGTCGCACTCATCATCGTACCTTTGACCCATGCCCGCTTGACAGGCCGTCAGAGATTCGCCGTCCTCTTGACAATATCATCGCTCGTCTGCGGCGCTCTTGTCATCGTCCCGTCAAGCTCGTGGGACCGCCTATCCACTCTGCCGAACGAATTCGCACAAGGTACGTTCACCGGGCGCACGATCATCTGGAAAGCGGGCTGGGAAATTTTCCGCGTGCATCCTTTCCTGGGGATTGGGGCGAATGCGTTCCGGGTTGTCGTCAGCCGTGTTTTGGCTGAGCCGATTCGCATGGATCAATCTCTTCTACCTCCGGCGCCCCCTGCGCACAATACCTTCCTGTCGGTCCTCGTCGAGCAAGGCGTGATCGGGTTTACGCTTTTCTGCGCCTTACTAATTGTCTTGGCGCTGCCGTTGAGGGCGATGCCCATCTTCCCGCAGGCACTCTGGATTGTGTGTCTTGGGGTTTGGGTGGTAGGCGCATCCGGCTTAACGTGGGAAATGCGGAAACCAACCTGGTTTTTCTTCGGCCTGTTATTGGCGCAGTGCGGTTGCGTGGCACGAGAGCGCGGGACGCAACGTTATGCTCCCATTCCTTATGAGGCACAACTGACTCTTCTGCGCACATCACGGACGTGAGAATCCTTTGTCTCACTCCGAAACAGGGATGCTTTGTTCAATGGCCGGTCGACACTTCTTTCTTGGATCAAACTTTCAGCATGTTTTTCCCGGAATCTCCGAACCATGACGGCAACTCTCACAGCGTGCACGCGGCCCTGGTGAGAGAAATCCCGCTGACGAGCGACCACCAAAATCATGAATAAAATTAAAGTTCTCCATATTGTTCCGGTCCTTAGCCCGGGTGGCGCCGAGCGCGTGGCGGTTCATATCGTGAGGGGATTGAACCGAAACAGGTATGAAGCAGAAGTCATTTCGCTCGGGAGGCGGATGGAATGCGACCTCGACCGTTTGATCGAGGAGCATGGAATAAGCGTTCAATACCTGGGCAAACCAGCCGGTTTCGATTACCGCATGTATTTCAGATTACATCGTGTTCTCAAGGATTGCCGGCCGGATATCATCCACACCCACATACAAGTACTTCGCTACGCGCTACCGTCGATGTTATCCCTAAAGTGCGCTTCATTGTTGCATACCGTTCACAACTTGGCGGAACGCGAGGTTGAACCTGGGGCGCGGTGGATTCAGGGGTACGCCTTCCACAACGGAGTCGTCCCCGTCGCCGTTGCGGAAGAAGTCGCACGCAGCGTCCAGCGCCTTTACGGGATTCAACGGTGCCGCGTGATCTCGAATGGTATTCCGACGGAATATTATGCGCGCCCACAGACCCCTCGGAGCGAGTGGCGGGCAAGAGAAGGCTTCCGGGACAACGATGTCTTGTTTGTCTGTGTAGCACGCTTTGCTCCGCAGAAGAACCACGAACTGCTTCTGAAAGCCTTCGCCGAAGGTCCTGCTTCCGATCCGAACGCCCATTTGATCCTGGTCGGCGAGGGCGCCTTGCAGGAGCGCCTGGAAGATCAGGCTAAGAATCTAGGCCTGGCTCGCCGAGTCCATTTTCTTGGACTCAGAACCGATATTCCGGACGTGCTGGGCGCAACGGATGTTTTCGTGCTGAGCTCAGACTACGAGGGTAGCCCGCTCTCGGTGATGGAGGCCATGGCCTCTGGTCTGCCTATCGTGAGCACCGCTGTGGGTGGCGTGCCAGACCTCTTCGAAAATGGAAAAGAAGGCCTTATTGTACAGCCGGGAGATGTTCAGGGTCTCTCCAACTCCATGGCATATCTCTTGGGAAATCGAGAAGCGAGGGTGTCCTTGGGGACGGCCGCTGCTCGGCGGACAAGAGAAAACTACGACACGTCGATGATGGTCCGGGCATACGAGGAACTATATGAAGACCTCGTTAATCATTCGCATCGTCGGAACGAAGAAAGGGCGCTCCGCAGGTCCGCCATTCCGGCCTAAGAAGCGACGACAAGCCGCAATCGATGAACATTCTTATTTCTTATTCGTGGCCGTGCGGACCGGATTGGCAGTGCAAAAGCTCTCGATGCCCAGCGTTGGGCTAAGCCGCACCGTGTTGTCCTCCATCGGAGTTAACTATGATCTGCATCCTGAACGATCGGTAGTCGATAATTCTTGATGCCGGGTAAATCAAAAGTAACTTTATGATCAAAATCCTACACGTCATCACGACCCTCGGCCCAGCGGGCGCCGAAACCATGCTTTGCCGAATCGCTTCCGCGATGGACCGCACGCGGTTTAAAAATGAGGTTGTTTCGCTTACCGGTATATTGGACCAGGCCGAGAAAATGCGGGCAATCGGTGTGCGCGTACGCACACTCGGCATGAGAACGAGCATGCCAAACCCCCTGTTAGTAATGCGGCTTGCGCAATGGATACGACAGTCGAAACCACACGCTATTCACACGTGGATGTATCACGCCAACTTGGTCGGAGCCCTGGCGGCGCGTCTGGCTGGTGATGTACCCGTGGTTTGGGGTATCCACAATGGCGCACTTGACCCTCGCATGGACAAGCGTCGCACCATGCTGGTCAATCGCGCTTGTGCCTTTCTTTCGCGAAAATTCCCCGCCAGGATAGTTTGTTGTTCGGAAGAGTCGTTGCGCATCCACAAAAGTGTTGGATACGCCGCCGGAAAACTGGAGGTCATCCCGAACGGTTTCGATGTCGAGCAAGTCAAACCCGACCCTGGTGCGAGCGTGTCGGTTCGTGAGGAGTTGGGTATACCTGCGGAAGCGCTCCTAATTGGAATAGCAGCGCGTTTCCACCCCCTCAAGGATCATCGCAATTTCCTTTGGGCCGCCGCGCGACTGCACGAAAAGTTTCCTGAGGCTCACTTTTTGCTTTGCGGACTTGATATTACTTGGGAAAACTGGCAGTTGGCGGGGTGGATTGAGGCTGCGGGCATACGCAACCGCTGTCATCTTTTAGGCGTACGGCAGGACATTTCCCGCCTGTTCGCCGCCATGGATATCGCCACTACCGCGTCTCGCAGTGAAGCGTTCCCTGTCGTAATTGGTGAAGCCATGGCCTGTGGAACGCCTTGCGTCGTCACCGACGTGGGCGATTCCGCAATGATCGTTGATGAGACCGGTATTGTAGTGCCGCCCGGAGATCCGGTGGAATTGGCCGCGCATGGGAATGGCGGCGCGGCGGCGCGTGCAACAATATTTTGCTCTCCCAGCGATTGTGGAACGCTACCAGGCAATTTACGCAGGGCTGACTGCCGGAACACCCGTGGGCGTGCCTTCCCCGAGCCTCTCGCAATGTTCCCGGTAGATCCCGCCAACCCAGTGATGTTCGGTTGGAAATTCTGACCGTACCCGATCCATTTCCGTCAGCCCTGACTTATTGAGTGTTCCTTGGCCCTACTGTGACGATGACTCTCATTTAGAACCTGGCGCCCTACCCCCGCGCCTCAATCATAGGCTTTCCGTTGGCAACAAAGGTGACAGATTCAATCGCCCATCTGGCACGTGGAGGAAAGATGCGTAAGCTAAATGCTCTGCTGATCCTGTGTTTCGCTGTGCTTTTTGCATCGACAGTTCAAGGCCAAACCAATACCGGCGTGAACAACGCTGAGTTGAGTGGCAATTACGCATTTACCTTCAGGGGCTTCAGCGGGAGTGGAAGCGTCTCCTCAATTTTGGGGGCCGTAGGGAGATTCACGGCCGACGGGGCCAGCAATCTCACCAACGGCGAACTGGTCACCAACAGCGTAGGCGCCGGGGCCACAAGTGCTAGAGCGTTCACCGGGACCTATTCGATCGGCGCTGACAATCGTGGCGTGATGACTTTGAATATTTCGGGCAGCTCGGTGAAGTTCGCCTTTGCGATGCTGGCCAACGGCAACGCCCAGTTCATCGAGTTCGACGCCTCGGGAGGGGCGGGAATCATTGGTTCGGGAACTATGGAAAAAGCGGACACTACTGCGTACAGCACGGCCAGAATAACGGGGGACTACGCATTTGGCGCCGCCGGTGTTGATAACTTAAATAATCGCGCCGCGATCGAAGGTCGATTTACCTCGAACGGAACAGGCGCCCTCACCAACCCAGCTGGGGACCTCAACGCTTATGGCACCGAATATTCGATGAACTTTACGGCGGCAAACTACGCGGTTTCCAATGCCGCTACCGGCCGAGGCACAATGCAACTCGCTTTCACATTCGGCGGAGTACCTGCGACCTTGAACTTTGTCTTTTACATCGTGAACTCAGGAAAGCTGTTTGTGATGGAGAGTGATGCGGTCACGACGGCAACTCCACTGCTGAATGGCGTCGTCGTGCAGCAGCTAACTCCCGCAGGGGGATTCTCCAACTCCTCGCTGAACGGAAACATGGTCATTTACCTCACCGGGCAATCCATATGCGGTACCGGATCAGGCGTACCCAAAGCGGTGGCAGGTTTGCTAGCCACTAATGGCAACGGCTCCCTTTCCCTAACCTAGAGAATTACTGCCGGGCGCCCAATTCCGTTACCGGCGCGCCAGGGACGTACAATGTGGCTAGCAATGGCCGGACATCGATTACGATCGGAGGATACAACCTCGTTGCCTATCTGGTGAATTCGAACCAGGTTTTCCTTTTCGTTTCGGATGCCAACGTTTTGTTCGGATTCGGAGAACCCCAGGCAGCGAGTTCATTCGACAATAGCGTGCTGAATGGCGCGTATGCTGGCTACACGACCAACCCGGCGGACTTCGGAGTGGTTGTCTTCTCCGGCGAGTTCACGGCGGACGGCGCTAGCCCCTCCGGCAATATCGCCGGGACCGAAGACATCGGCGCGCCGAGCGGACCGACTCCAGGTGTGGCCTTCAAAGCTACGTACTCCGTAGCCTCATCACCAACAAATGGAAGGGGAAGCATGACGGTCACCTCCGGAACAGGAGGTAACGCAGTCATTTATATGATCTCGGCCACGAAATTCGTGGCACTTTCAATGAACGATCCCAATCCCGCAATCCTGGACTTCGAGGCATCTTCTGTTCCTGCCTCCCTCTCTCTTTCTTCGCTTTCGCTCAACCCGACAAGTGTTGCGGGCGGAAATTCCTCCACGGGCACAGTGACATTAAGCGGACCAGCTCCGACCGGTGGCGCGCAAGTCGCGCTTTCGAGTAACAACGGGCCGGCTAGCGTATCTCGTAGCGTGACGATTGAAGCGGGAGCTACCAGCGCAACGTTCACGGTCAGCACCAGTGCCGTCGCCTCGTCGACAACGGTCACCATTTCCGCAGCCTACGGTGGCGTTACTAAAACTGTTTTGCTCACAGTGACACCTGCGCCTCCTCCCCCGCCCACTCTAGCCTCGGTAACGCTGAACCCTTCAAGCGTTATTGGCGGACTGCAGTCTTCCACGGGCACTGTAACCTTGAGCGGAGCAGCCCCCACGGGGGGCGTGCAGGTCATGCTTTCGAGCAGCAACGGCGCGGCGAGTGTACCTATCAGCGTGATCGTTCCTGCCGGAGCCAGCAGTGCGACCTTTACAGTCAGCACGTCCATAGTTCTGGTCTCAACCTCCGCTACGATCTCGGCTTCGTACAACGGTACGACTCGGACGGCAAGTCTTTCTGTGCTCTTGTAGGGGGATGCGTATCGGTAGATGAGCGGCGTCCTAACACGAACCGGCCGCTGAATCTCGCTGGGCGGCGCCGCTTTGTGGGTCTATCTATCCTCCATTTAACGTTTAAGTGCGCCAATCCCATGGAAGAAGCAATGTCGCACCAGAAACAATCGAGCGAGCGGCCTGGCAGCGCATTGGAAAACATGAAATCTGCTAAGTGATACAGACATGAGTTTGAATTCGGAGCAAACTCGTTTGGTTATTGTGGTGAATTCAGCGATCGCGCTTGGATTCGTGCAAGGCCAGCTGCAGTACTTCCGGGATAAAGGCTTTGAGGTGACTGTTCTCTGTCCGGAACGCCGCAAGGACGAGTGGGAGGTGGCAGCCTCGAAGGACATTTCGATCATCGAAGTGCCAATAGAACGAAAGATTGCTCCGTGGCGAGATCTTCGATCGCTTTGGCGTTTGTGGCGCATCATGCACGGACTTCGCCCGACGGTAACGAATGTGGGTACCCCGAAGGCAGGGTTGTTGGCGGGATTTGCCGCCTGGTTGAACCGGGTTCCTTGCCGGTTCTACACACTGCATGGATTGCGATTCGAGACGAGCAAAGGTTTGAAGCGCTGGATTCTTGTTTGCTCCGAGCGGTTAGCTTGCAGGTTCGCTCATCGCGTCATCTGTGTTAGCCACAGTGTCCGTAAAGGAGCGCTTGCTTCGGGACTCACGAGCGCGGCGCGAATGGTAGTTTTGGGGGCAGGCAGTTGCAATGGCGTTGATGCTTCGCGCTTCGCGGCTACTCCAGAATTGACCCGGCGAGCGGCCGAGGTGCGAAATCGGCTCCAGATCCCCGAGCGAGCGCCTGTCGCGATATTTGTCGGACGAGTGACGTCTGACAAAGGCATCCCCGAATTGACGGAAGCTTTTTCACAAATTAGTCATCGATTCCCCGATCTTCGATTAGTTCTGGTGGGATGTTTCGAGGATGAAGACCCTCTTCCTGCCGGCACGCGCGCATTTTTGGAGACGCATTCCCGGGTAATTTTCGTTGGAGCGGTGCAGGATACGGCCCCCTACTACGCGATGGCCGATGTCGTCGTGCTGCCAAGCCGCCGGGAGGGGCTACCCCTGGTCGTTCTAGAGGCACAGGCGGCTGGCAAACCGGTGATCGGAGCGGCAGCGACGGGGATCGTCGACATCGTGGCGGATAACGAAACCGGTCTCCTTGTCCCTGTGGGTGATGTGCCGGCGCTTGCTGCAGCGATGGCGAGGCTAATCACCGACAAGGCCTTGACCACTAGGCTGGGACTTGCCGGGCAGGAGCAAGTCAAAGGCAAATTTCGACAAGAGCAGATCTGGCAAGGGTTACATCGAGCATATCTCGAAGTCTTGCAACGGAAAGATTCCCCCCGGTCGTTAGTTCTTCCCCAGGTCGAGAATTAACTGGCAGGAGAAAAACGCCCATGAATATCTTTGCGAAATCTGGTCGCCGAGCCGGAGCACTCGTGCGCTGGACTTTTCGACACTTTGACGGTGTGATGTTACTGGTAGCCATGATCGTCATTCTTATATTCTCCATTCCCTTCAAAACGATATCAGGTTCACCGTTTCCGGTGTGGGTGATGTCCGGTCTGGCCAGGGTCGGGCAGACTGACATGCCCGGGACGGCCTCCTCCATCAGTCTATACAGCGCGCGCGGCGAGACCGTGGACACCCAAGTCATCGTGCAGGCCCCCGCCGGTGGCTTGTCCAACGTGAACCTCAGCGCCTCTGTCCTCACCGGTCCCGGCGGGGCTAGTATCCCCGCATCCAGCGTAACGCTCTACCGCGAGTACTACCTTACGGTCACCGGCACCGCCAGTTACGGTGGTGGCAGCAATCCACCGCTGGGTTCCGGTACCTATGCCGAGCCCTTCATCCCCTTCAATGATCCGGAAACCGGTTCGCCACTGTGCGGATCCGGGGCCACGCTCAAGGCTTGCAATGCCACGATCAACGCGGGCCAGAATCAACCCTATTGGATCGACATTGCCGTGCCACGCGGACCGGCCAACAGCCCGCCGGGAACCTACACCGGCAGCGTCTCCATCACCGCCACTCAGGGTACGGTGACCATTCCGGTCACGCTGACGGTGTGGAACTTTGAGCTTCCGGCGCAACCCTCGGAACTTTCCCTTTGGACGCTCTGGCCTCCTGCCGCTGGCAATACCATCAGCACCCTGGCGCAAGCCTTAATGCGCCACAAAGTCATGGGCTGGGTCGACATCGCCAGAAGTGCTTTCTCCGACATGACCAATTTCGGCCTCAATCGGTCCGGGCTCGACGATTACAACCGCATAGACATTAAGTGCGACGGTTCCTATAGGAGCATCCCTTCGACCAGCCAAATCAACAATATGGCGGCCAATTTTCCGGCCGGCCTGGCGCTGGACTTCTATGTCGGGGACGAATTGAACGGCTGCCCCAGGGCTTACGCGGCCCTCAAGACCATGGGCGCCAACGCCCATGCGGCCAATCGCAGCATCAAGATCATAATGACCACCGACACGCCCGACCCTAATCTATACAACGAGGGCGATGGGCGCAGTGCCATCGACAATTGGGTGCTGCTCGATTCTGTGCAACAGTGGCCCGCTCTGCCGTTTACCGGCGGGGGCGACCTCTGGAGCTATACCAGTTGCAAAACGGGGTTCGGCAACACTCCGGAATGGATGGTGGACTATCCGCCGATCAACGAGCGCATCCAGGCGGGGTTCTTGAACTGGACGCAAGGAGCGACGGGCATCCTGTACTATCGCGCCGACGGATGGACAGCCGGGAACGC